>Ga0172370_10010037_pt1 | contig 10935 bp, 7 predicted proteins | sample LakKiv5m_FD_114538 | JGI IMG/M metagenome (GOLD analysis project Ga0172370, IMG submission 114538) | Freshwater microbial communities from Kabuno Bay, South-Kivu, Congo - kab_022012_11.5m | ecosystem: Environmental > Aquatic > Freshwater > Lake | place: Democratic Republic of the Congo...
AAAACGCGGCTTGGCAGTCGTTAAAGAGAATGCTGGATCAATTGCTGTTATGTGGCTAATCCTCTCGCTAGGAGTCTCGGGAATAGGCGGCATGATCATCGGATTACCGATATTACTTACATTAGGCACGGCTATCATTCCAGTCTTGATCGGTGGAGAAGAAGCTATGCAGAGCAGTCTCATCTTTGCAGGCATCTGTTTCATAGCCTATCTACCCCTTCTGATCGTTTTAGGTGGTATCTTGAGAAGCTATATTGAAGCAGCTTGGACGTTAACCTTCTTACGATTAACATCCAAATCAGAAGAGGTTCTCGTTTAGCGCCGCCAGATAATCAACAGAATTCATAATACGAAATTAATTCTCAAAAGCTAAAAAAGTTTTCGAGGATCATATTATCTCAATTTACTAGCGAGCCTCCTTTTTCCGGGAGAAAATATCGGCAAAATCAATGATTAGGAGGCTCACTATTTTATAATCAATATGAACGCGCTAGCAAACGCTCAAGCGCCGCTGCCTGATGAATTAGATAAGTTATGTTAAAATGCTGATATGCGTAAGTACATACTCGGCTGTTTGCTTTTATTGGTCTTTTCAAGCTTATGGTACCCGCTTAGCGCGAATGCTCAATCCATCAGCTTTATTCGATTAAGCGATCTTTCTATCGATTTGTTTCCACAAGTCCAAGCATATTTAAGCATTCGAGATGATCAAGGAAACACGATCCATGAGCTAACGCCAAATCAAGTAAAGATTCTAGAGAACGGCACACCGATCTCAGTGTCAAACCTCCAGGAATTACAAAACGGGACTCAGTTAATGATTGTAATCAATCCTGGAGAAACTTTCGGGATTAGAAATAGTCAAGGAATCTCTCGTTATGATTACATCAAAGAAGCTTTGAGGAATTGGGCAGAAAGCCGTCAAGGATCGACGATCGATGATTTGAGTCTATCCATAAAAGGAGGTCCTGAGATCAGTCACGTCAGCGACCCCAATGAATGGATCAGAGCTTTGGCAATGGATCAAGTCGATGCACGCACTGCAGAACCTAGTTTAGATAGTCTCTTTAAAGCAATAACTGTTGTCGCAGATCCAACCCCTCGTCCAGGGATGGGTCGTGCAATCCTCTTTATCACCCCGCCTCTTGAAGGGCAAGAAAGTATTTCACTTGAAAATATCTTGGCGCAAACCAAACCAAATGAAATCCCCATTCATATTTGGATGGTTGCTTCAGCAGGAACTTACTCTGCCCAATCCTTGGAATTTCTTCAACAGATAAGCGCTCAGACGGGTGGGAAAATGTTCAGCTACACTGGAGAAGAGGAATTACCAAGTCCGGAAATATACTTTGAGCCTTTACGCAGTGTATATTCGATAACCTATCTCTCCGATATCAAAGAAAGCGGAAACCAGGAAGTAATTTGCCAGATAAATATCGATGGACAGCAGGTCTTATCAAACTCACAGAATTTCAACCTTGATATCCTGCCTCCTTCGCCTGCGTTTATCTCCCCTCCAATTGAGATCAATCGCGTCCTTACTCCCACCGATTCAGAACAAACGACCGATACGCCTAATGAATTCAATGGAGAACCCACAGAATATATCTTTCAAGTTATCTTTGATTTTCCTGATGGCAACAAAAGAGATATTGTAAATTCCACACTTATCGTGAATGGAGAAGTTGTAAACGAGAATTCCGAGGCGCCCTATGATCAATTCGTTTGGGATATCCGTCAATATGAAACAAACAGCTTGAATATAATCCAAGTCAAGGCAACTGATGTATTGGGGTTGACAGGGGAATCGATTGAAATACCAGTCGAAATTACTGTCAACCAAATTAGAACAAACCGAAATTTTGAAGTATTTGAGATGCGAATCCCTATTTTGCTTGGAGCGGGTATATTAATATTTTTTGGATTGGTCTTTTTAATCCTTGTTTGGGGAAGACGTTTAAGTCCATCGACGATAAAAATAGCCATACAAAAACCCCAAAGGATCTTTCGACCAAAAATTTCAACAGATAATAAATCAAAATTTCCAAGCGACCTATCTCCACGTTGGATTCATCAGCTAAAATGGGAAAAGAAAAAGAATCTTGCGGAACCAGAGGCATTGTTAATCCCCTTATCAAGTTCTGATCCGAGCTTTTCCACCATCCCTATTCAAATGGTCGATCATCCGATCATTATTGGCAGTGATCCAGACCAAGCCTCCATAGTATTCAAAGATGAATCAATTGACCCTCAACACACGATGATCATTCATGATGAAAAAGGAGAATATCGGATCATCGATCAGGGATCGACCGCCGGTACTTGGGTAAATTATTCCCTAATTCAACAAGGTGGTTACCAATTGGAACATGGCGATCAAATCCATATCGGTCGATTTGGATTTATTTTCTCTGTGCGCGATGCGAAGAACACAAAAAGGATCAATATTGATCCTCCTTTGATAGATCGGTTAGATGAAAACCAAGATCAGGGTAAGTAAAAATTCATATATGTAATAAAACTAGGTCTTTTTTGACTCACTCAAACCAATATCAAGGCATCAAGGCATGGTAAACCTGATTCCCAATTCCGATAAACAAATATCGACCCAAATTATCCACAAAGAAGGCTGAGGCTTGATCAAGAAAATGATCTTCAACCGGAAGGTATTTTGTCTGATATGCTAAATTCCGAAGACTAAAATGATAGATCGTAAGATCTTGGGGGTCAAGTAAATATAGGGACGGGTCAGGAGGCGATGTATATTGCATTTGGGTAAATGGGCTAGGTGGAGTAAAAGGGAGATTCTCTTTGCCGGGGCGGTAATCTATATAGGGAACTTCTGAACATTGAGTTGGTGACTCATCAATATCTTGAAGAAAGCATAAGCTGATTGCCCCCGTTTCATGCAGCAAGTACAATTCATCGCGATTGACTGTCATATCAATCACATCATTTAGATTTGGAATGGGGGAATCCGAAAATCCAGAAGGAATTTCTGAAAAATCACTGCGCCAATAAATCCAAGTATTATTTGTGGAAATATCTAATACATAGAAATTACCCAGATCCAACCAAGAATTAGAAATATTTTCCAAAGATTGTGATTCAGGAGGCGTTAATTTTGTTAATTGAGCAGGTTCATTTGCTTTACAAAAAAGCAAATTACCGGAAATATCTATCGCGATGATATCCGCATCAGGCTGAAAGCCAGGCGACCAGGCGTTAATATCTACAATTGCACCAATTTGAACGGCTCCCGAACTGCTCTGCCCACACTGGAAATCTTCATCTAGTTGATAGACATTTCCCTGCAATTCAGCGCGTAATACATCACCACTGGCAGCATCCAAGATATATAAATCGTCTTTTGACCTGACGATTCGGGTAATATTAACTTCGATTGGAAGCCCATCTACGATGGCTGGTTGATAATTCACACGAATGATCATATCCAGACCATCTAACATACTCGTAATCTCATTTCTCAAGGACTTCACCTCAGGTGTATCCTGACGATAGCTCTCTGCTTGATCTAAAAAACGTAAGGTGGCTTCCAGTTCAGCTCGTTTCTGTTGTAAGTCCTCCTGATGGATAGCTTTCAAAGCCATCTCTTCCGCTTTCTTATACAATGACTCGTATTGGGCATCGATGCCTAAATGGAAATAGGTTATGCTTGCAGCGGTTACTATGATGATAGGTACTGCAATCGCAATTAACACCATGATGGGGGAGGGAATAGAAAAGAAATCTTCATTAGGCACAAGTTTCATCATAAAAGCGACAAGTCTTCCTAATATTTTCTTAAAGAAACTAGTAAAGGATTTTGGGATTTCTTGGAAAGAAAGTTTGAATTTTGAAGTCGGTCTGGTAATCTGAGTAATAGTTGGTTGTTCTGAGTCTATATCTCTCTTTTCTTCAAATATCTCTGATGATTCACGTTGCGCTTCTTCTTTCTGTTTCAGTTGAGCAGCGAGGGATGGCGTAATAGCGGTTTGTTCGGGTGGCTTTTCCGCTTTTTCATTTTCGGGAGCAGGTAAAATAATTGCATCAGCATGTGTTTCTATTTCTGTTTTGATTTTTTCTTTCCTAGAAGGTTGCTTGTCTTTTTGTAATATCGCTTCTAAATCACGTTTTTGTGCTTTTGTTTTATCATGAACAGCTATTGATGGCAGAAATATTTCACCTTTCCCAGGCGTAGCATGAGCCAGGGCAGCATGGATATCATCTAAATTACGACCAAATAATCGACGTCGAAGGCTTTCAGGTCCTTGACCATGAAGATCTCTTAAAGAACTAGAATTCCAATCAGGAGAGGGTTGTGAAGCAATGAGTAAGGAATCATGTACATTTATGTTTTCCTGGAAATAGAAAATTGGAGTTTTTCGACTTTGACCCAGAAAACCTTCTGCGATATCAACATCATGAAATTCTAATGCTTCATTTTCTTTAATCAAAAATATATGAATGGATCCAGATTGGGCTATAAATAGATGGTTTTCACGAATAACAATTTGACCTAGAGTACCCATCGACTGTCGACTACTGACTGCTAGAGTTTTATTCCGGTCGAGGAGAATCTGATTTAGTCGAGAAGCGACTGTTCGCATGGCTGTGGTAACAGAACCCGGCGTCGCAAAATATAAATCCGCTAGTTCTGATAACACTTGCCGTTGCTTACCTGGCGCCAAAGGAGCATTCCCCAGCAGATTGAGGTATAAAATCAAACGGTCAGATGATCTGCCACGCGCTGAACGACGTGGGGCTTTTGTGGCAAATAGACCGATAAACTCAGGATATTCACGGCCAGCAGAACGAACGAGAGGTACTAAATTTAGATCAAATGAGTTCTTCATAAGCAATAGACTTTAATCTCATCAGGATAATAATTATACTGGTAAAATGCAAAGGATGCGTTCGATCATGATCATGGATTATCTTCCATGATAACCATGCTAATAATGATACATTATAACCATTAAATTTCAGCATTAATAAAAACAACTTCTAACTATCGAGTAAAAAGGAACACTATGCAGTTTGAGTTAATTCAAGATCTTCAAACCTTAGATCAAATTCGGTTTGAGTGGAATCAAATCCTATCCCATAGTAGGGCAAGACATGTGCCATTTTTGAAATATGAATTTATTCGAACTTGGTGGAAGAATTTAGGTGGAGGTGAATGGGAATCCGCCAAGTTATGTATAATCATTGGACGATCAGATGAAGGAGCGCTTTTAGGGATTGCGCCTTTTTTTCAGAAAATAAACGAAAATGGAAAAAAGACTTTGATGTTGGTCGGGACAAAAGAGATCGCAGATTACCTTGATATTATTATCCAAGCAGAAAACCACCAGATATTTGTAGATCAATTATTTAACTACCTAGATACAGAACCATCTCTAGATTGGGAAATTATGGATCTATATAATATATCTGAAGAATCTCAGACATTAGATTCTTTGAGATCTGCCGCAAAAAAAAGGAATTGGTCATTTTCTATAGAAAGACTTCAACCCTGTCCCTATATCACTCTTCCAGAAGATTGGGAAATTTACCTAGCAGCACTAGACAAAAAACAACGCCATGAGATTCGCAGGAAATTACGAAGAATTGATAATTATGAACACCCAACCAGTTGGTATTTCATTGAGCAGCGATCAGAATTAGAAGCTGGTATTGAGGCATTCTTTGAATTGATGTCACAAGACCCTGAAAAAGCGCGCTTTCTTACTGATGCTATGCGTACCCAACTTCGAGAAATCATTCATGCAGCTTTCGATAACAGTTGGTTACAGCTTGCTTTTTTAGAGATCGATGGTCAAAAAGTCGCTGGATACCTCAACTTCGATCATGCTGGACATATCTGGGTATATAATTCGGGGATAAATTTCCAATATGGAAATCTATCTCCTGGTTGGGTACTTTTGAGTGAATTGATTCGATGGTCGATTGAAAACGGAAGAACTTCGGTTGATTTCATGCGCGGAGACGAAGGATACAAATATAAATTTGGAGGAATCGACCGCTATGTCATGCGAGTGACAATAAGAAAAGATCAATAAAAAGAGCTCCCTAACAGTTCACCCAACGAGGTATACCAGAACCACCCAGCCGAACCTGATCTGCGTCATCAGTCCAAATCCCAGATATTTTTGCTCCACAATATGGACATGTTCCTTCCGATGTAATATGATATTCTCGAATGATATAGCTATATCTTCTGATCAACAATTTTCCACATTTTGGGCAATAAGTATTCTCATATTCATCAACTTGACCGGGGATATTGCCTACGTAGACGAAGTTTAATCCCGCCTCTTGACCAATTTCTCCAGCACGTAATAATGTTTTTGTTGGAGTCGGTCCAGGTCCCATACGCTGGTAATCCGGATGAAATGCAGTTACATGCCAAGGGATATCTGGTGAAATGGATTTAATAAAGCGAGCAGCATCCATTAGTTCTTCTGTGCTGTCATTGTAATCAGGGATTACCAAGGTGACTACTTCAACCCAAAGCCCCATATCATAAGCTAATTGAATGCTATCCAACACCTTAGAAAGGACCCCGCCTAACTGACGATACTGCTTATCCTGCATTGTTTTTAGATCAATTTTATAGGCAACAAGATACGGTCGCAGATATTCTAATACTTCTGGTGTAGCATTTCCATTTGAGACATAAACACATTTAATACCTTCTTTAACTGCCAACTTAAAAATACTGACTGCCCATTCAGAAGTGATCAATGGTTCATTATATGAGGAAGCAATGATCTTTGCTCCGCTACGTACTGCCAGCTTAACGATCTCTTCAGGGGAAATATCCTTAATATAGCGAGAAGCAATATCAGATACTGGGTCACGTAAAGCTTGCGAACTTAAATAGTTTTGGCAGAAATCACAATGAAAATCACAGCCTAACATCCCAAATGTCAAAGCATCTTCACCGGGTAAAACATGATAATAGGGTTTCTTCTCAATGGGATCTACCTGTAAACCTGCCACATATCCCCAAGGAACGTAAAGTTTACCATCTCGGTTGAAGCGCACTTTACAAATACCGCGCCTGCCTTCACGAATTAAACAGCGATGCGCACATGCATAACAACGAACTGCATTATCCTCCAATTTTTCATAAAGTTCGCCTTCAATTGTACGCGCATCTAATACTTCAGCAAGTGAAGTCATCATCCACACTCCTTTTTTCTAAACACCCTTTACTAACTCCATAACTATATCTATTATAATCAATAATATGTTTACAATAATCATACAAGCCGGCGGTGAATCGAAAAGAATGGGACAAGATAAAGCTCTCTTGGATTTTCTAGGTGAACCATTGATCTTGCGGGTGATCAATCGTGTGAAAGCCATTGCAGATGAGATCATCGTCACTACTACCCAACCGGAGAATTACAGCTTTCTAGAATACAAACTTGTCCCTGATATTATCCCTCATCGAGGAGCATTAGGAGGGTTATACACCGCGCTATGGGCAGCCCAATTTGATATCGCCGCGATCATCGCCTGCGATATGCCATTTATAAATCCTAGATTGTTGTTGGCTGAAAGAGAATACTTGATCCGAGAAAACGCAGATCTGGTTGTGCCCGAAACGGAAAATGGAATGGAACCTTTACATGCGATCTACCGAAAAGAGAAATGTCTGCAACCAATTTTAGAGGCGATCAAGACTGATCGCTGGCGTGTAGATTCATGGTACAAACAAGTTAACTTAGCGCCATTTCCGCTCAAAGAAATCCAAAAGATCGACCCCGATCTGCTTAGTTTTCGAAATATTAACACACCTGAAGAACTTCAGGATGCCATTAGGTTGGCAAAAGAAATGCAAAATAAGGAAAATTTATTATAGGGTAATATTCAATTCTTTATAAAACCTGTGTCCAAAGTGGAGGTTCTTTCCAGGGTGGCTTCTTACCATAGAACATATCATCCATCACAAGGGCAGATAGACGGAATGCACCCGACTGATTAATACCCCAGCGCACCATATTATGAACCAAAGAATCTGGATGGGAAAACGGACAAACAGCCACACAACGACCACAATCTGTTCCAACAACATTCCAATAATGAAAACAAGTTTCTGGATTAATTTTCCATCTAAGAACGCCATCAATTTCCTTGCGATCATTAAACGGGATCGATTTGCTGGGGCAGTTATAGGCGCACTTCTTGCAGATCGAACAAAAATCAATCATAGCGAGGTTCGGCTTTCGCTTGTCAGGGATCAATGGCAGATCTGTCGTCACAACGCCTATTCTCACTCTTGGTCCTAAGCGCGGCGTCATCAACAACCCCATACGACCGATCTCACCAAGACCGGCATCACGCGCCACAAGCGGCGCGATGACCTGGTAATTGCCATCAATATGTGCGCGGGCAGCATAACCCATCTCTCGAATCGCATTAGCTAACTGCACACAAATACGAGCTGCTTCGACATATTGCTTTGCCGACTCCATCGTTGCGGTTGGCTTTGGACCGCTTCCGATCATCTCATAATCCATTTCAACGGTCATCGCGATGGCAAAGGAATGTTCGATCTTGATCTCGGAAGCATATTCACCGCTACCTCTCCCAACATGGGAATAGACATGATATGGTTCTAATGTCGCGATACCAACATCTAAAGCTCCAAAATATCTAGCGAGACCTTTAAGATAGCTGCTCATCCTTTCTGGCTCAAGAAACAATTTAGTTTCTGACACCGATCCATCCGCAAAATCTCGCAATGCTTCCGTTAGTTGAAAACTAGCCTTTGGGGCAGCAAACAAATAAGGATTTGCATAAAGTGAACCCTCTTTCAGCAAACCGGGTTTTGAGCGCGTATGATCATCGATTTCTTTGTTTTCAGAACGCATGGCATAATAGGAGTCATATTCAGGCGTTCCTGGTTTCAATCTGCCGCGTGCAAACATGATATCGCGCTCGTCGAAGCGAAATTGGGGGCTGTCATTTCCCAAGTTTACACGACCAATAGGCTGAAAAAACAAATATAACACTAGAAATAATCCCATCAAACCGAGAATGAACACGAAGCGCTTGATCACATAAGGGGAAAATATCAGTAAGCCAAAAAATACACTCAGCAGAATCGCTAAACCTATGGATATTTTAGCTGCTCTACTCTCATGTTCTTTAAAAGACACTATCGCAAAATAGCTAAAACCCAAGAAGCTGAGTAAGCTGATGGTTAAAAAAAGAATTACCAGAATGATATTCAATGGTTAGATATACAAAACCTTTCGGTTATCCTGTAGCAATTTTCGCTAGAACTTCGCCGAAACGATGTACTTCTTCAATGGAATTATAGTGAACCGGACCAACTCTCACCATGCCGCCGCTATCTTCTACGCCAAGTTGTTCGGTTACTTCGAGGGCATAATAATTGCCATCCCAAACATAAATTTGTTCTTTTGCGAGTTCTTCAGCCACTTTTTGAGGATGTTTCCCTTGAAGCGTGAACGAATAGGTTGGGACACGCTCCTCTAAGCGATGAACGTCCCGTAAACCATAGAGATGAATGCCCGGCGTTTCTTCGAGCACCTCTAATAGAGCGCGACTGATCTCATATTCATAGGCATGGATAGCAGAGATACCTTGTTTCAAATTTAATACTCGACCAGAATATCCTTCGGATAGTCTTTCTCTATAATCTCCACCGAACTCGGTTCCAACCCATTCAATATACTCCAAGGCGCCTAATAATCCTGCGATCCCCTCATGGTTTTGTGTACCGGTCATGAATTTATCAGGGGGTTCGGTAGGCGCAGGACGCACTTGATAAGCCATTAATTCTTCCAAGAGCGAATAGCGACCATATAAGGCGCCAACATGAGGACCAAAGAATTTATAGGCCGAACAAACCAGGAAATCACAATCCAATTTCTGCACATCGATCAAACCGTGCGGTGCGAATTGAACTGCATCGACATAAACCAAAGCGCCAACTGCATGTGCCATTTGGATGATCTTTTCGACTGGATTGATTGTTCCGAGCGCATTCGATGCATACCCTACTGCAACCAAGCGCGGTTTTGTTTCAAGCGCCTGTGCCATGGTTTCCATATTAAGCGTGCCATCTTCCAAATGGAAATCGACAAATTGCACATGAACGCCATGATCTCTGGCTGCTAGTACCCATGGCGAGACATTGGCATCATGATCAAGGCGCGTAACCACAATCTGGTCACCAGGATTCCATGTACGCGCAATAGAGCGACTGACACTCAAGGTCAGGCTGGTCATATTAGCGCCAAAGACGATCTCTTCTGGTCGAGAAGCATTGATGAAATCTGCCATGGCTGCATGCGCTTCATGCAATACCGCATCTGACTCGACACTAGTTCGAAAAACGCCATGTTTATTAGCGTTGTGCATGGTTAGATAATTCACCATGCGATCTATGGATGCTTTGGTGATCTGCGTACCGCCGGGATTATCAAAGAAAACTTCTTGGGTATTCAGCGATGGAAATTGAGCGCGAATTTCTGAGAGGTTGATAGTCATTATTTTCTCCTGGAAGATATAAGAAAGAGCCGGATTAGTTTTTCCAGCTCTATTGTTATTCATGCCCCAGGCGGGAGTCGAACCCACAATCTCGGCTTTAGGAGAGCCTTGCTCTATCCATTGAGCTACTGGGGCGATCTAGTGAATTATAATGCAATTCAAAGTGGACTGACTAGTAAATTTTTCCCGGAGTGGGAAATGCAATTTAATTAAAAAATCTTGGAGCATTCTCATGGTTCCATAAAGCATAGACTCATTCACTTGGAGTATTGACTGCATCATAATTCGGCAAAGGTATTCCGGAAACAATACTGTACAAAACATCCGAATCTAAATCAGCGCCATTTGGCCAATACACTACTCCCAATTCTTCATCCACCTTGACCTGAGCAAATTGTT
>Ga0172370_10010043_pt1 | contig 10930 bp, 11 predicted proteins | sample LakKiv5m_FD_114538 | JGI IMG/M metagenome (GOLD analysis project Ga0172370, IMG submission 114538) | Freshwater microbial communities from Kabuno Bay, South-Kivu, Congo - kab_022012_11.5m | ecosystem: Environmental > Aquatic > Freshwater > Lake | place: Democratic Republic of the Congo...
ACTATTTGCGGGAATTTTACTTGTTGTGCTTTCATATTTTTAAAATTTGACTCGATGTCAAATTTTAAAAAAAATATTCATTCACAGTGGGTATGATTTTATTCTTATGGATATTTCATAATTGTAATTAATGAAAGAGGGGACTGAAGCCCCCTCGAATCATAATTTCCTTGTTAATCGCCTGTGCGTTTAAACCATCTGCTTCAAATTTAAGCGCGGCAAAGATAATTAAATAATTTAAATGAGAAATAATTATTTTCCGCTCCTTAAAACAACGTAGATCATATAATAACCGGAAGATATTAAATTAAAGTTTCCAGCCTGAAATGTTGTTAAAATCAGAGCATATTTACAGTCTTTATTATAGAGTCTTTAATTTGCTCAGAAATTCGAGAACCTGCACTTTCACTTTTTCAGCAGTAAATCCAAACTTTTCATCCAAAACATTAGCCGGCGCTGAATAGCCGAAATGATCCAATCCGATAACTTTTCCCTTCGAACCAACCCATCCTTCCATCGTAACCGGCAAACCAGCCGTTAAAGCCATTGCGGGGATGTTGCCAGGAATAACTGATTTTTGATAGGCCTCATCCTGCAACCTGAACAACCCCTCCGAAATAGCTGAGACGACCTGCAGTTTTATTCCCTTTTCTTTCCGAAGGATTTCGGCAGCCTCCACCAGAGTTGATACTTCTGATCCTGAAGCAACCAGAACAATATCCATCTTTCCCTCATCCTTTTGAACAATATAGGCTCCTTTAGACGCTTGTTTCGCAGCACTGAATCTATCGCTCGAACTGTAACAAGGCAGGTCATTTATATTCTGTCGCGATAAAAGCAGTGCCGATGGAGAATCTGTATTTTCCATAGCCATTTGCCAGGCGACAACCGTTTCGGCTCCATCAGCGGGTCGCAGTACAAGCATGCTGTTTTTGCCGTCATGGTTTTTCAGTTTTTCCATCAGCCGGATTTGAGCTTCCTGCTCAACAGGTTGATGCGTCGGGCCGTCTTCGCCGACCCTGAAAGCGTCGTGGGTCCAGACATACTTAACCGGCAATTTCATTAAAGCAGCAAGACGCACTGCAGGTTTCATATAATCGGAAAAAGCGAAAAAGGTACCGCAAACCGGGATGACGTTGTGCAAAGCCAGGCCGTTGGCTATACCGGCCATTGTAAGTTCAGATACGCCTGCATGTAAAAAAGCGCCGGTAAAATCTCCTTTTTTAAGAGGCTTTGAATTTTTCAAAAATCCATCCGTTTTATCGCTGTTTGAAAGATCGGCTGAAATCACGATCATGTTTTCAACCAGATGTGCAAACTCTCCGAGGATCGAACCGGAAATAGCCCTGGTTGCGCTGTTTGGTTTTATCGCCATCTTTTGATAATCCACATTGGGAGCTTCACCGGTCAAAATTTTCTCAAGGTGTTTGGCAAGTGCAGGATTTTCATTTTCCCAGGATTTATAAACCTCCCTCTTTTTCTGAGCAGATTTCCGCTTTTCGTCAAGCACTTTTTGATAATGCTGTTTGACCTCGGGGAAAATGACAAATGGATCCTCCGGATTACCTCCCAGGCTGACAACAGTTTTTGCATAAGAACCTCCTGCAGCGCTCAGCGGTTGTCCGTGAGTTGAAACCATGCCTTCAAAGCTTTCTCCCGATTCAGTAATGCTTCCTTTACCCATGACTGTTTTTCCAATGATCAGGAATGGTTTTTCCTTTTCTTCATTCGCTTTAATAAGGGCTCCTCTGATCTCATCAATATCATTACCATCAATAGTAACCACTCTCCAGCCCCAGGCTTCATATTTTTTCGCTGTATCCTCCTTTGTAACTTCCGCTACTTTTGTCGAAAGCTGAACGTCGTTGGAGTCATAAAACATAATGAGGTTGTTCAAACCGAGATAACCAGCTATTCTGCCGGCGCCCTGTGAAATCTCCTCCTGGACTCCTCCATCCGAAATAAAGGCATAGGTTTTATGCGACATCCACTCCCCGAACCGGGAAACGAGAAAGCGCTCGGCAATGGCAGCACCCACAGCCATAGTGTGGCCCTGGCCCAATGGTCCGGAAGTGTTTTCAATCCCTCTTTTTACATCCAGTTCCGGATGGCCGGGAGTAGGACTTTGCCACTGCCTGAAATTTTTTAGGTCAGCGGGTGAATACGTCCCGACAAGCGCCAGCACTGAATACATCATTGCCGACATGTGGCCGGGATCGAGGAAAAAACGATCACGAAAACGCCAGCACATATCATCCGGATCGAAATTCATGAATTCCGAGTAAAGAATATTGATAAAATCGGCTGCACCCATGGCTCCGCCGGGATGGCCTGAGCCGGCCTGTTCGACCATAGCCAGTGACAAAATGCGGATGTTATCTGCTGATCTGTTGATGATGGTTTTGTTCATAGAAAAATTTATTTGTAATTATTTTAAAAATTTAAATCCCATTTCTCTTAAAATTCGAACGGTATCCTTATCTGGTGTCTTCATATCCAAACTATATCCGGAATTTTCTCTTCTGAATTTATAATTGCCCCTGATCTTTTCAAATTCCGAAGGATTTTTTCTTAGAAGTTTGTCGTCATCGAGAATATTATAAGCAGTAAGTATTGCTTTTAAAATGCATTGTTGCTCATTAAAATACTTACAGTTGAGTTTAATAGTCCTGGATTTGGTATCCAAACCAGGTATCTTCGTTTTCAAAGGTAAATTAAAAAAGTCATTGACAGATTTTACAATCATTTCGGTGGCTTTGGCTTTACCTTCAACTGAATAGCCTGCGATATGCGGAGTTCCTATGCTTGCAATCCTCAGTAATTCTTGGTTAATATCCGGTTCATTTTCCCAAACATCCAATACACAATGTTTGACTTTACCGATATTTATAGCATCCATCAAAGCCTCTGAATCAATGACCTGTCCTCTTGAGGTGTTAATTAAAATGACCGGCCGTTCCAGCCTTTCAAAAAACATACGATCAAGGAGATTAAAGGTTTTATCTTCTCCTGCTAACAAAAGCGGAACATGTAAGGTAATGATATCTGCCTCCTTTTGAATCTGGTCCAGGGCAACGAAACCGTTACTACCTTCATTCCTGACTCTTGGCGGATCGTTTAATAATACCCTCATGCCAATTGTCCGAACAACTTTTTCTATAAGCGACCCAATGGTTCCCACCCCTACAATACCGATCGTCATCCTGAATAATTCAAGTCCAAACGTTTCACTTAAAGCAAACAGGGCGCTGTAAACATATTGCTCTACCGCTTTTGCATTACAGCCTTTGGCTGTAGTCCACCGGATGTTATTCAGCCTGCAAAATTCTTTGTCAATATGGTCATCGCCAATGGTGGCGGAGGCGATCAGCTTGATAGAAGTACCTTCAAGCAGTTCATTTTTGCATTGGGTAATGGACCGTGTAAGCAAAGCATCAGCATCTTTTAGCTGGGACTTTTTGATTTTGTCGCCAGGTAAATACACAACTTCTGCGAAAGGTTCAAATACCCCTTTCAGAAATGGAATTTTATTGTCAGTGACTATTTTCATTCAGCTTAAAATCGTTTACAACACTCATCTTTCCTGATAAGCTAAGGTTTTAACAATTCTGTGTTTCTTTTCCGATACCCGGTTCCAAAAGTATTAAAACAGGAACAGAAATCGGGGGATGTTAACAAAAGTTGAAAAAATGTTGAAATCGAAAATAATGTCTCACGCGTCAAAATATCCCGCAGAAACCGCAGATTTTCGCTGATAAATATTCTGCATTCATACGCGAAATCTCCGGGAAATAATGACTTTACAGATAGACTCTAAATAGTTTACGGTAGTAAAGTAAATTATTATACATTTGTAACGCAAACAATTTTGCATTTTTTAAATGACGGTATATGCTTAAAGAAGTCCTGAGATCAATAATTCAATCGCAGCAGAACTGGATGGTGGAAGAGCAAAGGGAAATACCCCGGGAGCAACTATCGGATTTTGCATCACTTTCGCCATTCGGATATTTTCTTACCGGAGTCAGGAGGTCGGGTAAAAGCACTCTTATGAAGCAAATCATGAGGCATCAGGGTTCAGTAAACTATTTTAACTTTGAAGATAGCCGCACTGCAGGATTTGAACTTGATGATTTTTCGAAAGTTGAAGAACTTTTTTCAGAGAACACAGGCGACGATAAATGGTTGTTTTTCGATGAAATACAAAATATACGGGGATGGGAGCGTTACATCAGAGATGCGATTGACAGGAACAAAACAGTAGTCATCACCGGTTCAAATGCCAGGCTTTTAAGCAAGGAGTTGGGAACAAAACTTACCGGCCGGCATCTGGATTTTGAGGTTTTTCCATTTTCCTATAGAGAGTTTCTCAGATTTTATAAAATTACAGCCGGTCCGGATTCCTTGTCATCTTTTATGACAAAAGGGGGATTTCCCGGGTTCCTGAACATTGGAAACCAGGAAATGCTATCAACCCTTGTATCCGATATCCTCGTACGCGACATCTTTTCAAGGTATAATCTCAGAAATCAAGAAGTTTATAAAATGATTGTACAATTCCTCATGAATAACACAGGAAAGGAAGTTTCATTTAATAATCTGAAGAATACTTTTGAAATTGGTTCGGCATCCTCGGTAATGGAATTTATAAATTACCTGGTTGATGCTTATCTGATTTTTATGGTGCCACGATACGACACTTCGCTGAAGGTTCAGGCAAAGAACCCGCGAAAAGTTTATGGCATTGATCAGGGAATGGTCAGCTTTTCCTCTGTTTCGGGCTCTCCCGATCTTGGACGCTTACTTGAAAATACCGTGTATCTTGACCTCAGACGTTTGCGCAAAGAAATATGGTATTTCAAAGGAAGGAAAGAATGTGATTTCATCTGCAGAGATGCCGGCAACGGTTTTTCCGCCATACAGGTTACGTGGCAGCTTGGACAACAGAACGAAAGCAGAGAAGTTGAAGGGCTTCTTGAGGCAATGGACAAATTAAACCTCAGTAACGGCATTATCATCACATTCGATCAGGAAGATCATATCACGAAAAACGGGAAAACTATCGGGCTGATCCCTGGATGGAAGTGGCTGAGCGGATTACAACAGGGATAGAAATATGGGATGTTAACAAAACTTGAAAAAATTTTGAGGTGTGAAAGGTAGTCTCCTGCTTAAAAATCTCCCGCAGAAACCGCATATTTCGCTGGTTAGGACAGACTCTAAACAGTTTACGGAAGTAAAATAGCAGCTTACTTTATCTCATCCATCCCCTGTTGAAGATATTTACGGCCGAGTGATAATAAAAACTCATCGAAGGCTTTGGTTTTTGCCGTGTTTAAATCCGTACTCACACCCCTTATTTCCTCAGTTTTTTTGGCCCAGATTAGTTTGGAATTTTTATCATATATATTTATTTCACCATCAAGATAAACCGATGTGAGACCACCTGAACTTTGACCGTTTCTGAAACTATATTTTATCCTAAAAATAAAATCAGCTGAATTTTCAGGCTGGATCAGGTATCCCGATGACAAGACTACTTCAGTAAAAACCCTGACTATATTTTCACCGTCATACAACATACTGGATTGCTTATCAATTTTAATCGCCAATGCCGGTTGAATAATGCTTACAATAGTTATTGCCGGATCAATATATTTTTTACTTATTAATCCCCGAATAAATAAATCGTCCACGGCTTTCAATGCTATATCTTTAAGATTTATTGTGGCATGCATTTGTTCAGTTCGATTCAGTGAAAATATCGGATCGGAATAAAGATTTATAAATCCATTTTGATCCGAAATCTCATGGTCCTTTTTAAGATAGCCACCTGTAAAGCCTAATTCAACAGGTATCCCTTGAACAGGTAGTCCGTTGAACAGTGCCTTAAACCGTAACGGAGGATTGACGGATTCTCCTCTTTTTACAGTAATTGTTGGAGATTCCGGCTGAATGGTTAATGCAGAAATAACCTTATTGATTGAGGAATATAGTTCATTGCCAATATCAATTTCATTGCCCTTAAAATCCACCGGAGTTTCTTCGTCAAGATAAGACACCAATGCCTGCAGTCCCTGTAAATAGAAGCTTAAAGCTTCTACCGGATGATTTTGTGCCTGTTCATTTTTGCCGGAAATATATTTAGCCAATGCAGCTTCAGTAGCTTCCATTTTCTTCTTTTCCTTCATTTCATGATAGGTTTCTCTCGAAATCCTGAAATAAATCCAGTAAGAATCAGGTGTTTCATAAGCTTCAGCAGGTTCAAAACCCTCAAGATAATCATCGGTAGTAGTTTCAATTTTCTGGTCGAAAGTTTCTGAGTGGCCATATTCTGTTTCGATGGTATGCAGCACCGAAGTGGAGCTGATGGTTGCAGAAACCTCACCAGCAAGGTCAGCAAGGGCATCCTGACGAGCTTTTGCAATATATTCAGCGGTTGTTCCAACTTTTTTTGCAGAACCGATTCCGATATAATAGCCCTGGATGATGGGTTTCTGTTTCATCCACTCCGGTTGTAATTTAAATTCGGCAGCCTCTTTTTTGGCTGCACAGGAAGCCATCAAAAATAAAATGAATATCAGTGAGTATTTCATTGCTTCTCAGGATTGAAGTTAATGACTTTACCGGCTATCCGGCTTGCAGACTGATCAACAAGCTCACCGGTCAGGGTCGGAACAGATTTTATTTGTTGCTTGGCATTCAAGAGGTTTTTCAGGTTATTTACTTCATTCCAGTTATCTTTAACAATGTCTTCCGGCGACTTTGAATTCTTATTTTTCCAGTAACCCGGAACAAGCTTCTTTTTATCTCCCGTAAATGTCGCATAATGAATTTTATCCGTGTTGCTGAGCGTAAACATATCGCTCACCATGACTTCTCCATTCTCAGATCCGGTAAGCTTGAAATTAAGTCCGAGCCTGGCCTGGCTCTGCATTTCAAATTCAATATATTCAGTTTTATGATAGTTTACTTTTTCAATTTCTTCACCCGCTGCATTTTTTTCTTTGATCACCTCTTTAAGATAACCCCTTTTAGTGGTCTTATTCAGCTTTCCTTCGGTTCCGGAAACTTCAGCGACAGTACCCGTCAAGACTGCCTTTATTCCGGCAAGGCTGGCTGTTTGCAGATTAATCTTACCATTTTCATAAAGATTGGTACTGACCGAGGAAGGATCAATTAATCTTATAAAAGGATTATTTGAATTCAGAAGCTCATCCTTGAGTTTAATTGTAAGAGCCGAAGCTGTAGCCTTCTGGGAACCCTGTGAGTACGTAAAATCGGTTGCCAGTATTGTTATTGTACCCTTTTCACGGGCTTCATCTTTTAGGGTTGCAGATTGTTTATATTCATTGGCGCCATTAATAATTTCGACGAATTTGTAATAAGCCTGGCGGTATAGCTTGTTATCGAGCCTATGGTTGGCTTCACGGTACATGGGTTCGTACTTTGCAATAATGTATTTTTCTTTGACATCTTTATAGTTTTCGTCAATTTTTTTTATCTCCTCAAAAACCGCCTTAGCATCAGTGAATTCTTCACGACTGAGCTTTTCAATTCCTTCAACATATTTTTTATTTAAAAAATCGCCTTTGGCCTCTTCATAATAGGATTTATAACTTTCAGGAAAATTAAGTTCGACCCCTGCTGTTTTTATCTTTTTATAGTATTCATCAGCAATAATATATTTATAAACTGACTGTTGGTACGCCGCCTGTTTGTACAATTGCATAAAATCAACAAGTTTTTTGTCAAGCGAAAGCTGGCCGGTTTTTCTCAATCCCAGTTTGGCATCCACATTGGCCGGATTTTTTTGAACAGCGAGTAAATAGTATGAAGCTGCATCTTCGTAAAGGCCGGCCTGTTCAAATTTTAAAGCTTTTTTTGTGAACCGCTTCGAGGCACAGGCTGAAAACAACAGGAGGATGCTGATAAACAGGCAGATTTTTTTCATAATGCCGATTGATATTTTATTTGTATGAATGTCATCCGATTTTTCGAAGGGCTAAAATAATTAAATTCAAACAGTTTCATGGTCAAATAAACATATTTCTTTTTTTGCTGTTTGATCTGGTTTCTTCGTCAACCTTTGTTGTATCCTTTCAGGCTAAAGGAAAAGAAGATAATCCAATTATTTGGCAGGAGCCTTTAAGACCACTTCTTTCCTTTAGGAAACATCTGATAAAAATGAAAATATTTTCACTTGATTTATTGAAGAATGTATTAACTTTGTAATTACAAAATAAATTTTGAAATGGAAGTACCTATAATTAAAATAGGAAATTCAAAGGGTTTCAGGCTTAGCAAAACATTGTTGCAAAGGTATAATATCAGGGATAAAGTGGAAATGATCCTTGAAAAAGGACGTATCATCATAAAACCTGTCGAAAGCCCGAGAAAAGGATGGGAAAGCGCATTCAAAACCATGCACGCAAACGGGGATGATAAGTTGCTTTTCAATGATGTATTAGAGAATGAAAACCTGGAGGAATGGAAATAAGGCAATATCAAATCGTGCTCGTCAACCTTGATCCGACGATTGGAAGCGAAATAAACAAGACACGGCCTTGTGTTATTATTTCGCCTGATGAGATGAACAAGCATTTAAGGACGGTAATTGCAGCGCCCATGACAACCACTTCGAGGAGTTATCCCACCCGGATCGAAGTGAAGCATGAAAAAAAAACCGGCTGGATAGTTCTTGACCAGATCAGAACCATAGATAAACAACGTATTTTCAAATTGCTGGGAAAATTGTCCGCGTCAGAAATAGCTGATGTAAAATCGGTAATAAAAGAAACATTGGTTGACTGAAATAATTGTTGAGTACAACGGAGGCAAAAGGTTCAGACAATAGACCTGGGATTTAAAATTTGAGACTTGTGAATAACGAGTATCATAGTTCTACAATAAAATCTTGTAACCTTTTAGTTCGAATGATTTATTCCATAAATTTACGTCGGATTAACTGATAAAAATGACTTGGTGACTTTACAGAAAAACTCAAAATTCTTGTGATTTGATTAGTGGAACACTGGTGAAGATTGATGCCCTGAATGCCGCTAATGCGCGAATAAAAAGTTTTCCCCAGTTTTGTTGATTGAATGATTTATTATTTAACTTTATCGTCAGAAAAATTGTTAAAAATTGCTGGGACACTGAACAGAAAAACTCGAAAAACTAATGATCCTCTGCTCGGAGCGCGTGTTAAGGTAGTTCCCAGAACCGAAAATGACGAGTGGGCATCGGAGCTTGGCGCCGAAAGCAACACATACCTGATGATTTACAACCCCAGCGAAACCACCGATGGAGCCTATGAGGTGATGGTGGGAAATCCGGAGTGAGGGGGAAGTCAAATTATAAATAAGTTCAATTTTTATAACACTTCAATTATGATGAAAACAAAGTTATTTTTAGCAGTTATTTTATTAGTTATAAGTTCGTTGCAATTAAATGCACAATGTAAAACAAATGATAAAAATCCGGATCATAAGTATGCAATATCGGCAGATTGCAATGTGGATGTTGAGGCTGCCACAAAGTCAGAACAGTTTATTTTTAAGTGGAATGCAGCAGGGAATTATACCTTTATTAAGTCAACGCATGATTATTATTTCTTTCTGCTGTATAATCCACCAATTACTCCTGCAAATATTACAAACACTGATACGTTGACTTTTTTGTTGTCAAATATGGAAAAAATAAATTTAGGACCTTGCGGCAATTTCGAAGGTAAACAATTTAATATTTTTATGCCGGGCTTAGGATTTACAGACGTTTATTATGTGTGCTGTTATTATAAAATAGAAAAGGAACAGCTTACAAAAATATCGCAGCTTGAAATTAAGCAATTCACTATAAAATCTCACAGTAATAAAGAACCTAAGACTTTTGAGGATGAAATCTTTAAAAAGAAAACAATTAAGTCAATTATGGAGGATGCTACTTGTATTTTAAGTTTGTAGCTTACTCCCTGTTCAGCTGAGACTCTCTCTCAGTCGCTCATATATTCTCAGGCTCTTGCCTGCTTAATATCTGAAATCGCGTTGCTGCAAGTTCATAACTTATGTTAACTAAAAACAACTCTAAATCCACCATACTCCTCCCATGCCCACCCCTTTAGAACAAATCTTGATCAGTTCTTACAAAGCCGACATGATCTTCTGGATGCATGCCCATCCGGAGGCTTTTGAGGAGGCTGTCAGGCTGGCGGTTTCGGATAAGCAGCCGTATTCATGGCGGGCTGCGTGGCTGCTGTGGAGTTGCATAGAACCCAATGACCCGCGGATATGCGGACACATCAAAAGATTCATCGCTAATTTGGAATACAAGGATGACGGCCATCAGCGCGAACTGCTTAAAATCCTTCTGCTCATGGATCTGAGCGAAGAAGATGAAGGCTTTTTGTTCAATGTGTGCGTGTCGGTATGGGAAAAGATCAGCAAAGTTCCTTCCGTGCGGCTCACCGCTTTAAAGCTCATAGTAAAAATTGCCGGAAAGTATCCTGATTTATCCCACGAAATCAAGTTTCTCACACAGGAGCAATACCTTGGATCCCTCTCCCCTGCCGTTATAAAATCCATTTCAAAGCTGGTAAAAGATTTTATTCCCGGCTCTTCATAAATCCGTTAAATCACCCTCAAAATCTTCAATCAAAAATCTAATATCATACATCCTTAATCCCATATCCCAATCATTCGTGCATTCGCGGCACCCCTTATTCAAAATCCCAATCAAAAACCATGTCTCAAACATCAAAAATCCAACATAGGCTAAATTATTATTTGATGTGCCAGACAGAAAGTAGTCCTGAAAACTCATATCCCCAAAATTCGATGAAATACATTCTTATTTTCGTACGAGAATGGAAATTGTATATTGTTTAGCCCGTAGGGCTTCAAGATCAATAGAAATAGGTAGTCTATGGCGC
>Ga0172370_10010044_pt1 | contig 10929 bp, 9 predicted proteins | sample LakKiv5m_FD_114538 | JGI IMG/M metagenome (GOLD analysis project Ga0172370, IMG submission 114538) | Freshwater microbial communities from Kabuno Bay, South-Kivu, Congo - kab_022012_11.5m | ecosystem: Environmental > Aquatic > Freshwater > Lake | place: Democratic Republic of the Congo...
CCGCACGCTGCAGGAGATCGGCGACAAGTTCGCCATCTCCCGCGAGCGCGTCCGCCAGATCGAGAACAACCTGAAGAAGAAGCTGAAGAAGAACCTTCAGGGGCACGACATCACGGTGTTCCTCGATTAGGACCCCTTAGGGGCTTGACTCCCCCCCCCGCTGCGGTAGAACCCCAAAGGTTGACCCTCGCGCGGAGCGCTCCATGTCCGATATCCGCCCCTTCAAGGGCTACCGCCCCCGCCCCGACCTCGTGACCCAGGTCGCGGCGCCGCCGTACGACGTGCTCAACTCCGACGAAGCCCGCGAGATGTCGAAGGGCAATTGCTACAGCTTCCTTCGCGTGTCCAAGGCCGAGGTCGATTTCCCACCAGGAACGGACGAGCACTCCGACGCCGTCTATCGCAAGAGCCTCGACAACTGGCGCGGTTTCATCGCCGACGGCACGTTCCACCAGGATCCCGTGCCCTGCTTCTACGTGTACGAGCAGACCATGGACGGACGGTCGCAGACCGGCCTGATGTGCGGCGTGAGCGCCGAGGAGTACGAGAAAGGCCTCATCAAGAAGCACGAGCTCACCCGGCGCGACAAGGAAGACGATCGTGCGCACCACACCGACGTGCAGGACGCCAACACCGAGCCCGTGATGCTCACGTACCGCGCGCGCGCCGACCTCGACGCCCTGGTGGCCGAGGTGCAGACCACCATGACGCCGGCGATCGACTTCGTGGCGCCCGACGGTATCGGCCACCGCCTGTGGGTGGTGTCCAGCGCGCGGCAGGTCGGGGCGTTCCAGGCGGCCTTCCGCGAGGTCGAGGCGCTGTACGTGGCCGACGGGCACCATCGCAGCGCGGCGGGCTACCGCGTGCGCAACCTGCGCCGCGATCGGAACCCGAAGCACACCGGCGACGAGGCCTACAACCACTACCTGGCGGTGCTCTTCCCCGACACGCAGCTGCGCATCATGGGCTACCACCGCGTGGTGAAGGACCTGAACGGGCTGACCCCGGAGCAACTGCTCGCGCGCCTCCGCGAGCGTTTCGACGTGACGCCGCTTACGTACGATCCAGCCTGCCCCGAGCAGCGTCGAGGGGAGCCCAGCGGGCTGCATCATGTCACCATGCTGCTCGAGGGGCAGTGGTACGACCTGGTGGCGAAGCCCGGCACGTTCGACCCCGTCGATCCGGTGGGCAGCCTCGACTGCTCGATCCTGCAGCAGAACCTGCTGGCGCCGGTGCTCGGCATCGAGGATCCGCGCACCGACAAGCGCGTCGACTTCGTCGGCGGCATCCGCGGTACGCGCGAGATCGTGCGACGCTGCGGCCTCGACGCCAAGGTCGGGTTCGTGCTGTACCCCGTGCTCACGTCGCAGCTGATGGCCATCGCCGACACCGGGGCCATCATGCCGCCCAAGTCCACGTGGTTCGAACCCAAGCTGCGCTCCGGGCTGGTCGTGCGCAGCCTGGCGGAGTAGGCTCGAACATCCTCCAACGAAGGAGATTCACCATGCTGTTCCTGATCGCAGACGCCTTCGACGCGTCGTTGCCCGGCCGCCTGGCGGCCTTCGGCGAGGTCACCGAGGACATGGCGCGGCTGAAGGACGCCCACGTGGTCCTGATCCGCTCCAAGACCAAGATGACGAAGGAGCTCATCGACCAGGCGCCGAACCTGAAGCTCATCATCCGCGGCGGCGTGGGGCTCGACAACGTCGACAAGAAGGTCGCCGCCGAGAAGAACGTGCTGGTCCGCAACACGCCCAAGGCGTCGGCCATCGCCGTGGCCGAGCTGGCGTTCGCCCTGATGATCGCGGTGCCGAACCGCCTGGTCGAGGCGCACACGTCGATGAAGGACGGGCGCTGGGAGAAGAAGACCATCAAGCGCACCGAGCTCTTTGGCAAGACCCTGTGCCTGGTGGGCCTCGGCAACATCGCCACCGAGGTGGCCCGGCGCGCCAAGGCCTTCGGCATGAAGGTGGTCGGCTACGATCCCTTCGTGAAGGCCCACGAGGTCGCCGAGCTGAAGCCCACGCTGGCCGAGGCCGTGACGGGGGCGCACTACGTGTCGCTGCACACGCCCCTGACGCCCGACACCGAGGGCATGTTCAACGCCGCGATCTTCGACGTCATGAAGCCGGGCGTCGTGCTCATCAACACCGGCCGCGCCAAGGTCGTGGCCACCGACGCCCTGATGGCAGCGCTCGATAGCGGCAAGGTGGCCTGCTACGCCACCGACGTGTGGCCGAGCGACCCGCCGCCGCCCGACTACCCGGTCCTGAAGCACGCCAACACGCTCATGGCCCCGCACATCGGCGCCAGCAGCAAGGAGAACCTGCTGCGCATCGGCGACGAGACCATCGAGCTCCTCACGAACCTCAAGAAGGAGGGTAAGCTATGAGCCGCAAGTTCAACTTCTCGGCCGGTCCGTCCACGCTCCCGGTCCCCGTCCTCGAGCAGATCCGTGACGAGATGGTCGATTTCCGCGGCGCCGGGCTGTCGCTCATCGAAGCCAGCCACCGCGGCAAGCAGTACGACGCCGTACACCTCGAGGCCGTGGCGCTCTTCAAGGAGCTGTTCGGCGTGCCCGAGACCTACACGGTGCTGTTCCTGCAAGGCGGCGCCACGCTGCAGTTCGCCATGGTGCCCATGAACCTGGCGGCGACCAACAAGAAGGTCGACGTGGTGAACTCGGGCGCCTGGGCCAAGAAGGCGCTGGCCGACATCAAGGCCACGGGCGGCGAGCCCAACGTGCTGTTCGATGGCAAGTCCTCGAACTACATGACGCTGCCCGACCCGGCCTCGCTGGCGGTCAGCCCCGACGCGGCCTACCTGCACCTCACGTCGAACGAGACCATCGGCGGCGTGCAGTGGAAGTCGTTCCCCGACACCGGCAAGGTGCCGCTGGTGGCCGACATGTCGTCGGACATCCTCAGCCGCGCGGTGCCCGTCGACAAGTTCGGCCTGATCTACGCCGGCGCCCAGAAGAACCTGGGGCCCGCGGGCCTGGCCGTGGTGGTCATCCGCAACGACGTGCTCGAGCGCTGCCCCGAGACGCTGCCGGCCTACCTGGGCTACAAGACGCACGCCAAGGAGAACAGCCTCTACAACACGCCGCCCGTGTTCGCGATCTACGCCATGGGCCTCACGCTCGCGTGGGTCAAGAAGCAGGGCGGGCTGCCGGCCATCGAGGCCCTGGCCAAGAAGCGCTCGGGTCTCCTGTACGCGGCCATCGACCAGAGCGGCGGCTACTACCGCTGCCCGGTGCCGGTCCAGTTCCGCAGCGACATGAACATCGTGTGGCGCCTGCCCTCCGAGGAGCTCGAAGAGAAGTTCCTGAAGGAGGCCTCGGCGGCCGGCATGCTCCAGTTGAAGGGGCACCGCTCGGTCGGCGGCGTGCGCGCGTCGTGCTACAACGCCATGCCCCTCGAGGGCGTCACCACGCTCACTGCCTTCATGGCCGACTTCCAGAAGAAGAACGGGTAACCCGGCCGTCGATCCATCCCGCCTGGCCGCGTCTCTCCTCGGTCACGTACACCAGGGTACGCTCCCTCATCGCGCTTTGCCATGCGGGCGCCTCGACGGCCGTCACGCACGTCGCGGAAAGGGGCTACTTCAGGCCCTGGCGCGCGGCCTCGACCAGGCGAGCGAACTCGTCGCGCTGTTGGGGCTCGTCGAACGCCAGGATCTTGAGCTCGACGCCGGGGGGCGTGCCGTACTCCCCCTCGTGGATGCGCTCGAGCGCACAGTTCAGCCAGAACTTGCGGACGCCGTCGCGCACGCGCACGTCGATGCGCAGGCCCACGCGCGCGGCGCGGTCGAGGGGGGCCAGGGTCGTCTCGACGAACAGGCTCGCGCTGCCGAGGCCGGTGATCAGCACGGGCACGTCGATGCGCGCCGCGGTCATCACGCCCTCGAAGCGGACGGGCGCACGGCGGTTGAAGCGGGCGGTGCGGTGGCGGATCTCGTCGTCGTCGTCGTCGCTGGCCGGCCGGGCCCTGGTGGCCGTGAGCTCGCCGGGGACGGGGGTCGGCATCCTGCCGTTGGCCAGGGGCGTGGGCTCCACGATACCCGAGTCGACGTCGAAGGCGCGCTTGAAGCTGCGCCCCTGGCGGGACTGCGAGCCGTGGTACACCTTCACGTCGAGCTCGTCGAGCTCCTGGTCGGTGACCGACAGGCCGATGGGGCCCGCGTCGGGCTTGCCCAGGTGCGGGGGCTCGGAGATGTCGTCGAGGCGCCGGATTTTAAGGGGCGGGAGGCCCGGCACGCCGTTGCCCCGGCCGCTGCCGTAGATGGGCGAGTGGGGTGCGGCGTCGTTGGAGATCGGGGCGGCCATGCCGTTCGCTGGGTCGCCGCCGCCGTTCGCGGGTACCGCCGGCTGGCGCGGGAACAGGTACGTCGTGCGGATGCGGCCCGTGCCGGACACGATCGACGGCGTGAAGGACGACGCCGGGACGGCGAACAGCAGCTCGAGGGCCTTGGCCAGGTCGTCGGCGTCGCCCGTGGAGCCCGCGCGTTCCCAGCGCAGCCCGAGCCCGGGGTTGGCGTTGCGCCGGATGCGGGCCACGCGCGCGTACAGGAACAGGGGCGGCTCGAACCCGGACTCGGCGTCGAGCAGGACGCCGAGCACCTCGTTCGGTTGGACCTCGTCGACGGCCGCCGTGGCCAGGAACATGCCGCCGACGCTGATGTCGTCGGGCGTGCCTTCGAAGTGGTGCCCCGCATGGAACGCCTGGGCGGCGTCGTGAAACGTGCGGCGGGGGTAGTGCCTGCGATCGCCTTCCTGGAGCATGCCGAAAAAACCCCATAGTCACGGGAGAGGTCGGACCAACCTCGACCGCACGGTCGAGCATAGACTATCCACCGCGCGAAGGTTGTCTAGGAGTTTTTCGCGGAAGGGCGTCGCGCGCGGATCGCCTACGGGACCGGGAGCTGGCAGCTACCGAACTCCGCGAAACAGCGCTCGTTGACGCAATGACCCGGCCCGCACTCCGCGTCGCTGGTACACGGCTGGCGGGAGCAGGCCCCCGTGCCGACGTCGCACGTGAAGAACGTCGGGCACGAGATCTCGCTGGCGCAGGTCGCGGCTGCGCAGTGACCGGCGACGCACGCCTGGCCGACGGGGCACCCCGTCTCGGCCGTACACGCGGGCACGCACAGGGCGGTGGCTTCGCACAGGCACAGGCGCGGAGGCACGATCTGCTCGCACACTTCGCCCGGCTGGCACGCGGCGTCGTCGCCGCACGCGGTCTCGGGGTGGCGGCAGATGCCGCAGGGCATGGGTTGGTCGGCGTCGCGGCACGAGGCGCCGTCCTGGCAGTCGCCCTCGGTGCGGCACTGCCCTTCGGGGGGCGTGTCGTCGGGACAGCCGGGGATCAGGCAGAAGTCGGTGCTGTGGCAACCCCACGCGCCGCCGAAGCACTCGCACACCATCGAGGGGGCGCACTCGCCGCAGCAGCACTCCTGGCCGTACTTGCAGCGTTGGCCGGACTCGCACGCGCCGCCCTGCAGGCCCAGGGGAACCTCGGCCGGGCAGGCGTCGTCGACGTCCTTTGCCACGTCGTAGGCGGGGACGTCGCCGTCGTCGCTCCCCACGGTGGCGTCGGACGCGTCGTTGGCGGCCAGGTCCTCGGTCGTGTCGCCCCAGGTGGCGTCGGCGGAGGCGTCAGGGGCGGTGGCGTCGTCGCAGCCGGGGCGCAGGCAGAAGTCGGTGTAGTAACAGGCCCACGAACCGGCTGCGCAGGTGCACACGAACGAGGCTGAGCACTGGCCGCAGCAGCACTCCTGGCCGTACGAGCACGTGTCGACGCCGACGCAGGCGCCGTTCGGGGCGGGCTCGGCGGCGGGGCAGCCCTCGGGGTTCGCGCCATCGGGCGCCAGCAGGTCGGCGCCCACGTCGGCCAGGGCCGTGGTGTCGAAGGTGCGCTCGCTGGCAGGCTCGACGTCGCAACCGGCCAGGGCCAGCAGCAGGGGCACAATCAGTCCCGGGTGTCGCATGGGGCACTCCTCGCGCGCGGGGTGGCTCCCCGTCACAGGCTCATGCTAGCGAGGTTTCAGCGCGCGTCCATTTTGCGCGGCGCGGCGTACGGAAGCGGGAAGGCCCCGCTGAAGATGAGCTTCTCGGCGTTGGTGACGTAGAACTTCTCCTGCACGTCGGGCGGCAGGTGGATGGCGTCGACCTTCCAGCGCCCCTGGATGGGCGTGGGGTGGTCCATCTGCTTCAGATCCGTCTCGAAGTAGCGCCAGTGCCGGGTGAAGAACTCCACCGCGTCGTCGACGCCGGGCTCCTGGCCGGGCACGTGCCAGACCGAGCCCAGCTGCATCTGGCCCTGGGTGTCGCTGATGAAGTCGGTGCCGAACAGGATGCGGTCCTGGTGCTTCACGAAGAAGGCGCGCACCTGGTCGGCGGGGTGCCGCCCGATCTCGGGTACGCGCGCCGCCACGTCGATGAACACGTTGGCGTGCTGATCGAGCAGGCGATCCACGTACTCGAGGCTCTCGGCGTTGTTGCCGAAGTGGATGAGCAGGAAGACCGTGCTCGGGTGCGCGGCGATCACGCGCTCCTGGGTGGCCATGAGCTCGTCGAAGCTGGGGTAGTCCTTGCCGTGGAAGCTCCAGTTGTCGGCGATCGAAAGCTCGTCGTAGCGCTCGTTCTGGGGCGTCACCGCGTCGAAGAACGCGCGCGGGTCGGCGATGTGCCAGGCGAAGATCAGCCCCAGGCGGCCGCAGGCCTCGAAGATGGGCGCGAGGCGCAGATCGTCGGCCTTCACGAGCGTGCCGTCGGCCCAGCGCACGCCCAGCCCCAGGGCCTTGAACACCTTGATGCCGACGATGCCGTCCTTCTTGCCCTGCTCGAGCAGCGCGACCTGCTTGCTGGCGAAGAGCGGGTCGTCGAGGCCCGACCAGTCGATGGTCGCGAAGACGCGCACGCGGTCGCCCAGCACGCGCTGCATGGCCAGGGTGGCCTGGTACTTGGGGGTGCCGATGGCGCCGCCGCTCTTCACCGCGAACCTGCCTACGCCGACCTTGTCGAACACCTCGAGCGCGCGGGCCAGGCTGACCATGCCGGGGAAGATGTGCACGTGCGAGTCGATGACCGGCTTCCCGAGGTGCCAGATGGGAGTCGCGGGCGCGGTCGGGGCGATGGGCGTGGCAGGCGCGCAGGCCAGGGCCAGGGCGAGGGTGACGACGAGGGAAACGAAGAGGAGCGAGCGCGCCACGCGGGCCTCCGGGTAAAGAGTAGCTGAATGATCGTAGCTGATCGTCATGGCGGTCGCCACGGGGAACGATGCGGTTCGGCCCCGTGCAGACCTCACCCCCCCCATCCCCCCTCTCCCTGAAGGGCGAGGGGGGCGCCGGCTACCTGGAAATTCCCCCTCTCCTGCCAGGGAGAGGGGGCCAGTGGGTGAGGTCTGTTCGATTGTAGCGAGCCCCCGTCGAGGCTATCCTATCGCCCCAGGGAGGTGCCCGTGCTCGATCGCCGGTCGCTCGTTCGCCGCAAGCTGCTGAAGCCCGCCGACCTCAAGGCGCTCTTGCCCGGGTGGCGGCTGGCGGTCCACGACGTGCTGGGCTCCGCCGACCTGCACCTCGAGCTCACGCGCAGCGAACGCCAGCTGCGCTTGACGCTCTGCCCGGACCCCGCGAAGCCCGCCTTCCGCCGCACGCAGCGCTTCGGGCTCAGCTACGCCGCGCCCGAGTTCGACGCCGAGACGTCGCGCGTGCTCGACGCGGTGGCGTGGCTGGTGGCCCGGAGCGAGGGCGTGCTCTCCGAGGCCGAGCTCGTGCTGCTGTCCCGCGGGTACGCCCTGATCGACGGCGTGCTGAGCGCCCGCCTCACCCTCGGCTGCAACGAGCGATGCACCTTCTGCTTCGCCTCCGACGACGCGCCCGAGAACATCCCCGACCTGGTGATCGACCACGCCCGGCTCGTCGCCGACCTGCCGCTGCTGGCCAGCCTGGGCGTGCGCCGGCTGCTCCTGACCGGGGGCGAGCCCACGCTGGTACCCGCACTACCGGGCCTCGTGCGGGCCGCGCGCCGGGCCGGGTTCACCGACATCGAGCTGCAGACCAACGCGCGCCGCTTCGCCGACCCGCGCTTCGCCGCCGCGCTCGAGGGCGCGTTGCCCGACCGGGCCTTCGTGTCGTTCTACGCCGTGACGCAGGCGGCCTACGAGCGGCTGGGGCGCACGCACGCCGACCTCGAGGAGCGCTTCGCGGGGCTCGGCGTGCTCCTGGACCTCGGTGTGCCCACGGTCGTGAACCTGCTGCTGCTCCGCGACACGCTGGCCGAGGTGGGAGCCTTCGTCGACCTGCTGCACCGCCGCTACGGTCGACGGCTCGACGTGCTGACGTTCTCGATGGTCGCGCCCTTCGGCCTGGCGTGGGCCTCGCCGGAGCAGATCCCGCGCCTGGGCGAGGTGGCCGCCGCCTTGGGCCCCGCGCTCGTGGCCGCCGAGGCCTGGGGCTACCGGCCGCAGATCCCGGCCGGGTGCAGCCTGCCCGCCTGCGTGCTGCCCGAGCTCACGCGCTTCTTCCTGTCGGCCGAGGGCCAGCCGCAGCAGGCGCGCGAGGGCAAGTCGAAGCCCCCGTCGTGTCGGCGTTGTCGCCTCGATCGGTTGTGCCCGGGGGTGTGGAGCCGCTACCGTGACCTTCATGGCGACGGGGAACTCGTGCCCCTGTGAGGCCCCGCCGACCGTAGGGACACGATGCATCGTGTCCCCACCTGGCACCCGACGCGAGGATCCATGAGCCACATCCACATCGTCCGCGACTTCTACTCGTACCCCGAGTCGATCACACGCACCGTCCGCGTCTACACGCCCGACGCCTACGACCGCGAGCCGACGCGCCGCTTCCCGGTCCTGTACATGCTCGACGGGCAGAACGTGTTCGCGCACCCCGAGAGCGCGCGCCCCGACACGTGGGGCGCCAACACCACCATGGACCGCCTGGCCGCCGAGGGGCGGCTCGAGCCCTGGCTGATCGTCGCCGTCGACCACACGCCGGGCCGCTTCGAGGAGTACTCGCCCTGGGACGTCCCCGCGCGCGGGTCCGCCGGCCGGGGCTGGGCCTTCTGCGACCTCCTCGTGAACCACCTGAAGCCCTTCGTCGACTGCACGTGGCGCACGCTCCCCGAGCCGCACCACACGGCCGTGATGGGCGCGAGCCTGGGCGGCCTCATGAGCCTGGTGCTCGGCAAGGCCTACGCGCACGTCGTGGGGCGGGTGGGGGCGCTGTCACCCTCGGTCATGTGGGCCGACGGCGCCATCTACCGCCTGTGGGACGCGCCTACGGGGCGCTGGCTGAAGCTGTACCTCGACACCGGCGACCGCGAGCGGTACTGGTTCTACGACCTGTGGCTCGACTACGTGACGGCCACCACCGACTTCGCCCACCACCTCGAAGGGCTGGGGCTCGGGCCCCACGAGCTGCGCTTCGTGCTGGCCGAGGGGCACGATCACGCCGAGCCCGCCTGGGCGGCGAGGCTGCCGGACATCTTCCGGTGGTTGCTGGAGGAGGCGCGGGGCGTCTAACCCTCCTCGATCATCCAGGCCACGGTGCGGTTCAGCCGGTCGAGGTCGGGGTCGGTCACCAGGTACAGCTCGTCGCCCATGGCCGCGCTGAAGACCTCGGGGACGCGTGCGTGCAGCGCCAGCGAGGCGCCGAGCCGCGCGACGAGCTCGGCGTGGGACCGCCGGTAGGTGCGCTGATCGCGCCGGCACACGTGGGCGACGTTCGTCACGCGCAGGGTGCGCTCGGGGGGCTGTCCGGTCGCCAGCACGCGGGCGTAGGCACGGTACACGTCGGTCGCGCAGGTCAGGCCCATCATCTCGGGGATGTAGCCGCCCGGCGGGCGCAGGTTCAGCTCGAGGGCCACCAGCGTGCCGTCGGTCCGCCGGAACAGCTCGAGGTGGAAGAAGCGCTCGCGGAGCCCGGCCGCGCGGATGATGCGCCGCCCGGCCTCCTCGAGGTCGGCGGGCACGTCGCGGACCGAGACGAAGTGCACGGTGCGGCGCTGCTGCACGAGCTCCATGACCCCGTCGCCGTAGACGAGCGAGGTGACGAACACCGGCTCGCCGGCGCGATCGGTCAGCCCGTCGTAGCTGACGATGGTGCCGTCGATGAAGCGCTCGATGACGTAGCCGTCGAGGGGTCGCGTCAGCGCCTGGTCGAGCTCGGCCGGGGTGTCGACCCGCCAGGTGTCGCCGGCCCCCACGCCCACGTCGGGCTTCAGGATGATCGGCAGCCCCTCGCGCGCCACGAAAGCCCGTACCTGAGCGGCGTCGACGACGCGCTCGCCCGGGATGAACGGGACCCCGGCCCGCGCGAACAGGGCCTTCATGCCGGCCTTGCTCTGCAAAGGGGCCAGCGTGTCGGGGCGGAGCCCGGGTACGTTGTACGCCTGGCGCAACCAGGCTTCGGTGTCGAGCCAGTGCTCGTTGAACGACTCGATGGCCCGGATGCGGCCGTGCCGCGAGACGAGCCACGCCACGGCGCGGTAGACCGCCTCGCGGTCGTGCAGGTCCCGGACCGTTGCGTACTCGGTGAGGGCGGCCTGCAGCGCGGGTGCGAGGTCGACCCACGCCGCGTCGCCCACGCCCAGCACGGGGACCCCGTGCGCGCGTAGGGCCAGGGCGAAGCGCACGTAGTTGGGCGGGAAGTGCGGCGAGAGCAGGACGAAGTTCACGTCGCGGTCCTCGCGTCGGCGACCGCCTCGACGTCGGCGATGGCCTCCTGGAGGCGCGCCAGCTCGGGGTGCCGCAGCAGGTAGCCCCAGTTGCCCATGACGGCCGCGAACGCCTCGGGCTGCTCCACCGTGTCGACGAGCAGCGCGCCGTGGCGCTCGCGCAGCTGCAGGTCGGAGAAGGCGTAGGGCACGCCCCGCCGCCGGCCCACCCAGGCCGCGTGGTACAGGCGCTGCCAGGGCCAGGGCCAGCG
>Ga0172370_10010046_pt1 | contig 10929 bp, 9 predicted proteins | sample LakKiv5m_FD_114538 | JGI IMG/M metagenome (GOLD analysis project Ga0172370, IMG submission 114538) | Freshwater microbial communities from Kabuno Bay, South-Kivu, Congo - kab_022012_11.5m | ecosystem: Environmental > Aquatic > Freshwater > Lake | place: Democratic Republic of the Congo...
AAATTATCTTCAAGAAGACATCAGAAAGATTTGGAATGGTTCAAGAATACAGAATTTGAGAAAAACCGTTTTGGGTCAGGCGAAAGTTTCTCCGTGTTTAAATTGTTATTATAAATTTGATATCCATTAATATAGTGAAAATTTAAAATATGATTAGAATTTCCAATAAACTAAAACTTTGGATGGTTTTTGATAGGGTTATTTCATTATTTTTTTCTTTCTCCGGCAAGAAAAAAGCTGAAGTGTTTTCAGAGGACTATTCGAAAATATTGATTGTAGAGCTTTGGGGGTTGGGTGATTTGACTTTAATGAGTTCGATTCTTACGCCTTTAAGAAAACGTTATCCGAAAAGCAAAATTATTCTTTTAAGTTCTGAAAAAGCAAAGGAGTTGTTTGAAGATAATCCCATTATCGATGAATTCATTGAATTTCAAGCTCCTTGGAGAGGGTATCTTGGAAAATACAGAATCTTGTCTTGGCCTTGGCCAGCAATTTTTAATCTCATAAAGAGGCTTAGGCGAGAGCACATTGATTTGATCCTTGATGCAAGGGGTGATGTTCGGAATAATTTATTGTTGTTTTTTTCTGGGGCAAAGCGAAGAGTGGGATATGATTGGAGTGGGGGAGAATATCTTTTAACGGATTGTGTCAAATTCGATTATTTAAAGAGACATAGGATAGAGGCTTGGTTAGAATTGCTACGTTATCTGGGTATAAGCGAAACAAATAGTGCCAAACCTCAGCTTTTTCTTAGTTCTCAGGAAACTGATTCGGCTAAGATCCTTTTGAAAGAACAAGGGATGCGTGATGATGACTTGTTGATTGGAATACATCCTTATGCCAGGATTCCTAGTAGAGCGTGGCCCCTTGAGCGCTTTTTGAATTTGGCGCAATATTTAAAAGAAAAATATAGTGCTAAAGTATTATTTTTTCAGGACATTGGCCAAAAAGAGGAAGATTTGCTCAGCAGAAGCACCTGGCCTGTAATCAGATTGACTTTGAGGCCCTTTATGGCCTTGCTCAATGAGTTGGATTTATTTATTTGTAATGAAGGCGGTCCTATGCATTTAGCGGCTGCTTTGAATGTTGAGGTGCTGGCAGTGTTTGGTCCGACCGAGCCAAAATGGTTTGGGCCTTTCGGAGAGAATACTAAGATTATTATTAAAGAAGGTATCTCTTGTCGGCCATGTTTTGATTATTGTAATTATCCGTCATCACATTGCCTTGAGGCTATTTCTTTCGAGGACGCTTTGATAACCCTAGAGCAGAATTTTAATAAAATATTAAGTCGATGAAAATCTTGAATTTTTATATCAATAGATTTTTTCAGATGTTGTCCCTTCTTTTTATTTTTCTTTTGCTTTCTTTTGGGAGATCTTTTAGCATTCTGACATTAAATGCGCGGTGGTCGTTATATATAACAGAGTATTTTATTCTCGCGAGCCTACCTTTATTAATTATTAATATTAGACAACTTTTGGCTTTTCCTCGTCGCTTATTTGTATTACTGGCTTGTTATATTTTACTGGGGATTTTTCATCTCGTTTATGGCTTGATGCATCATAATCTATATGCTTTAAGAGATGCTGTTTTATTTGTTTATGTTTATTTTACTTTTTTACTTTTTTGTTTTTTAATGGAAAAAAAAATCGTCGAATGGTTAGCCGTTACATTCGTGGTAGCTAATATTGTTTCTATCTTTATCGGGCGATTGGTTGTTTTGAATTGTGCTCCTACAATATGGTTCTATCAGCATGTCCTCGGCGAGATCAAGACATTTAATTTGGCTCTTTATTATATTATGACTCTTGCAATTCTGGGAACGTATTGCCTAATTTTCAAAAAGCATTATTTTCTGATTATTGTCTTAGCTTTTATAGATGTTTATTTACTAATGATGTTAGGGAATAGGACAGGATGGGTTGGATTGTTTGTTTTAGTGGTTTATATGATAGCAATATTCAAGAAAGCTTTTTTATATGCACTGCTGAAGTTTTGTTCAATTTTTATTTGTATTTCGCCCCTTATGTACTTTTTTGATGTAAAAGTTCTTCGTTCCGACCAACCGGGTTTTTGCAAAGAAAAAATCAGTAGCATGTATTATTTTGTGGTGGAGGAGGTTAATGAAGTCTTTAATATTTCGAGGATAGGGAATCTTAAAAAATCAGCTGAGCTCCGCAAATCAAAAACAGGATTTTTAGCGACTTGGTCGAAGACAAAAGAGACTGCTTCCTCTAGTTTGGATAATATTAAATGGCGGATCGACATTTGGCGTCAGAGTGTTAATTTTGCGAGTCATTCGCCTTTTTGGGGACGCGGATTCGGTAGTTACCCTATTTACAAGATAAAAGGCCGTGAGTTGTCAATGCCTAAAAGAATAGGTCCAGATTCAGGGATAATACCTACTCATAATGATTTAGTTACTATTTTTTTGAAAATGGGATTGATTGGATTGTTCGTCTTTTTAGGGATCTTAGTATTTGTTTTTCGGCATGCCATCAATCAGTTCAGGAAAATATCGGAAAATAGCGTGCGTTTCGCTTTGATTAGCTTTTTAGGAGCTTTTTGTGTCTGGAATGTCATGGCTTTATTTTTTGACAGCATTGATTCTCCATCGACAAGCGTCTTTCTGTGGATTTTGATTGGATTATTGATATCGCCTGTGTTATCAGAGCAGAAAAATAATACGTAACAGTAGCTTCACATTTTAAAGATGTTAAGAAAATTCTATGACAATAGGCTTAAAGTGTCTCTTTCTGGAGATTGCAGAAGGAGGCGAATGGCTTTTTTAAAAAAGTTGTTAAAAGAGCTAAGGCCGCCTATTCGGATATTGGATTTAGGGGGAACGCAGGAGTTCTGGGAGGATACCGATTGTTTGCCTTTGCCAGGCATAAAGGTTGTCTTGTTTAATCTTGGAAAGAGCGAAGTTCGGGCTAAAGGGTTTTCACAGATTTCTGGGGATGTTAGGGATTTGAGTCAATTTGGCGACGCTGAATTTGACATTGTTTTCTCAAACTCTCTTTTGGAGCATTTAGGCGGATTGGCTGATCAGAGGCGAGCGGCTGAAGAAATTCGTCGGGTTGGCCGAAGATATTTTATCCAGACGCCCAATCTATTTTTTCCAATCGAGCCACATTTTGTTTTTCCATTTTTTCAATTTTTACCGAAAAGGGTTCAGGTGTTCTTTTTGATGCACTTTAATTTGGGCTGGTATTTAAAGCAGTCTAAGAAGGAGGACGCTTGCGCCATTCTGAGTGCAATCAGATTGTTGCGGCGTTCAGAATTAAGTAGCATGTTTCCTGACGGCGTTTTCTATGATGAGAAAGTTTTTGGTTTGACCAAAAGTTTTATTGTTTATAAGTGGAATAATTGAGATGTTTGAAACGCGTATCAGTAGATATTATTATTTCAGAGCAAAAATTTGACTTTCTTTGGATAAATCCATTGATTAAAGCTTTTGTTTATAAAAGAAGCCAGAATTTTGTTTTGGATGAGTTTTTATTGTTTTGGAAGAGTTTAATTTTAAATTAAAATTTTAAAATAAAGGAGATCGCGATGGTTAAAAAAAACTTGCAGTTAACGGCATTGACTCTACTTTTTTTTCTTTGTATTTTCCAGACAAATGCTTATGCTTATTTAGATCCTGGCAGCGGAAGCGTTTTTTTTCAGTTTCTCATTGCTGGAATTTTGAGTGCGCTTTTTATGTTAAAAGTGTTTTTTAAAAGAATTGTTTCAAAGATTAATTTGATTTTTCGGAAAAAAAGGTAATTTATGTTTAGAATCCATTCAAGTTCCTTTCGCGATCCAAGCGGTTTTGTCTATACGGAGGGTGGGCAGCTTTATCGTCAAATTAATATTGTCTATAAGGCCAATTATGACCTGTTTATAAAATCTGGTCTTTATCATGAGCTTGTCGAGCGCGGTTTTCTTATTCCTCATAGAGAGATAGAAGAAAAAAGCGGGATTTCTTCTGACGCTTACAAAATTATTTCGCCGGAATTAATTCCGTTTATTTCTTATCCCTACGAATGGTGTTTTAGCCAACTTAAGGATGCAGCGCTTTTGACATTAGAGATACAAAAAATTGCCTTAAGATTCGGAATGTCGTTAAAAGATGCCACTCCTTTTAACGTGCAATTTCACAAAGGGAGGCCTGTTTTTATTGATACGCTTTCTTTCGAAAAATACTATCCTGACAGACCCTGGGTCGCCTATCGGCAATTCTGTCAGAATTTTGCGGCCCCTTTGGCACTTATGGCGTATACGGATATTAGACTTAATAAGATGTTTAGATTATATCTTGACGGCGTTCCTTTGGATCTGGCAAGCGCCCTATTGCCTTTTAAAAGCCGTTTTCATGTCGGTGCCTTAGTACATGTTCATCTTCACGCCGGAGCGCAGAAGAGGTCTAAAAATTTTTCCCTAAAGGGACATGCTGCAGGACTCCATTTTAGTCTGGCGGCTTTTCAAGGTTTAATAGATAGCCTTCAGTCATTTATTTCATCTTTGAAGTTTCCGATGTCTGCTGGCCCTTGGAGCCAATACTATGCCCAAAGTGAGAGTTATTCTCATGAAGCGTCAAGTCATAAAAGACAGTTAATAGCGACTCTTTTAGATCGAATCGAGCCGAAAAGTCTTTGGGATATAGGAGCTAATACGGGCTATTTTAGCGAGATGGCCGCCAAAAAGGGCATTCCAACCGTATCCTTTGACATGGATCACGCCTGCACTGAGATTAGATATCTCTCGGTCAAGAAAAATAGAATGACAAATCTATTGCCTCTTATTGTGGATATTGCGAACCCTAGCCCGGGCATAGGCTGGGAGAATGAAGAGCGGTCATCTTTGTTTGGCCGCGGGCCGGTAGACACCGCCATGGCACTTGCCTTGATTCATCACTTAGCTATTTCTTGCAATTTGCCGTTTTCAAAGATCGCGCATTTTTTTCAGTCTATCTGCCGTCGGCTCATTATTGAGTATGTTCCAAAAGAAGACCCTATGGCGCAGGAACTTTTGAGTTTGCGCGAGGATATCTTCGGACATTACAATCTTGAGGAATTTCGGGAATCGTTTTCCCGGTATTTTAATATTCAGAGCGAAACCGCCGTTGAACATTCCAAGCGGATCATATTTTTAATGGAAAAAAAGCCATGAAAAAAAGAATTATTCCTTTTCATCCGTTTTTATTTTGCCTTTATTCGATTTTATTGTTTTGGTCTCACAATTTAGATAAGATTCCGTTTACGGAAGTTTGGCCAGTTTTAGCCTTTTCATTGGTTTTTACCTTTATAGGGCAAGCGATTTTGTCGGTACTCCTAAAAAATAGTGATAAAGCTGCCATAATTATGACTTTATTCATGTGTTTTTTCTTTTTTTACGGGCATGCCTATAATCTTTTGCAAGGAATAAGGATAGCCGGCGTGGTTTTGGGGAAACATCGTAATCTATTGTTGATTTGGCCGATATTGTTTTTGACCCTTTCGGCTTCGGTGATTCTAATGCGAAGAGAGAGGGTCCTGGGAGGATTGACTTCCTATTTTAATTCGGCTGGGCTTATTTTATTTTGTTTTCCTTTATTTTCTATCACAATTTTTTCGGTACAATATTTAGAAAGGCCCATTGAAAATAAGTTCGGTTCCCAAGCTTTGGAAACTAAAGAAGCCTATGGATCTGATATTTTTAAAGCCTCGCCTGATTCCCATAATTTTTCGGATATTTATTATATTATTCTAGATTCCTATACGCGTTCGGATGTTTTACAAGATCTTTTAGGTTATGACAACAGCGCCTTTCTTAAGGCCTTGAGAGAAAGGGGATTTTATGTGGCTGAAAAAAGCAGGAGCAACTATGCTTGGACAGGTCTTTCTCTGCCATCGTCGCTGAATTTGAATTATCTCGCTAAAGATTCGTACGGGGAATTGCTTAAACAAGAAAATAGGATAACGAAGGTTTTGCGGTCTAAGGGGTATAAGATTGTTGTTCTTCCCGGTATCAATGAGGACATAACGCAACTTTGCAGGAATCCGGATGAGGTGTATCGCCTCGGTTCTTATAGGACTTTTTTGCCTGAACTTATTAACACGACTTGGCTTTATCCTCTTTCATTTTTTGGACTTTTTAATGGTCTCTATGATTATCAAAGGGAATATTCCCTTTTTCAATTACAAAAATTAAAAGAAATTCCCAGGAAAGAAAACCCAATTTTTGTTTTTGCGCATATTATGTTACCGCATCCGCCGTATATCTTTGACGAAAACGGCAAACCCTTAAAGTTTAGTATCGGTTTGAAAGGGTTTTCAAGAATACCGGGTGATTTATGGCATCGTCAAGAGGCTCGACAGTATGTTCAACAGGTGGTTTTTATCAATAAGGCAATTTTAAAAGTTTTAGACCAGATACTTTCGAAATCTTCCGGGAATCCTTTAATTATCCTGCAGGGCGATCATGGCCCTATGCTTGGGTTTTCGCAAAACAAGGTTACGGATGTTGTTTTAAGGCAGCGTTTGAGCATTCTAAATGCTTATCATTTGCCGGTTCCTTTGCAGGGGCTTCTTTATAAAAATATAACCCCAGTGAATTCGTTTAGATTTATCCTCAAGAATTATTTTCACGATGATTACGAGCTTTTGCCGGACATTAGTTATTACTCAGCAGGAGACGACCTTTTTAAATTTCTTGATAAGATTACCGTAGAGGAAAAAGATGCTAGTTAGATACGGGAAAGGAAATACGGACAGATGAGCCACCCCTATTATTATGCTATCGGGATGAGGGTGGATTGTTTGGAAATATCTGGCGTTGTCCAGCGAATGGAGGGATGGATTCAAAATCGTCAAGGCAGTAATTATATTGTTATAGCTAATGCACATGACGCCCTCATGGTTCACAAAAACCCAGGGATTCGTCAAGCTGTTAATGGAGGCAGTTTAACGGTGCCGGATGGAATGTCGCTTGTATTGTTAGGTAGATTCCATGGTATTAAGCTCAACAAAAGGGTTTACGGCCCGGATTTGATGCTTGAATTTTTGACGAAAAATCAAAAGAAGGGATTCAAGCATTTTTTTTACGGTTCGACCCAAGACACATTGGATAAGTTAATTACTAACTTAAAAAGCATGTTCCCTGGCTTGGTGGTTTGTGGTTCTTTTTCGCCTCCCTTTGGCACGGTTTCAGAGGAAGACGATAAAAAAATCGTGCATTTGATTAATGAAGCCCGGCCGGATATAGCATGGGTGGGCTTGGGATGCCCAAAACAGCAACTGTGGATGCACAAGCATAAAACGCGGCTTAAGGTGCCGGTGATGGTGGGGGTGGGAGCGGCCTTTGATTTTTTTGCCAAGACAAAACCCCAGGCGCCGCGGTGGCTGCGTGATCATGGTTTTGAGTGGTTATTCCGCCTCCTGACAGAACCAAGACGCCTCTGGAAAAGATACCTTGTGGGCGGTCCAGTATTCCTGTATTATGTTTTGCTAGAATTTATCCAGGGTTGCTTTTATAAAAACGACACACAAGACAAATCATGTTAAAAGAAAGTAATAAAATTTATATTTTTTATTATTTTATGGATTGTGTCTTAATCTGTTTAGTATTTATTCTTGTATATTATTTAAGATTCGATCCTCATGATTTCCTTAAACTCAACATTACAGAAACGTATTCTCCCAACCAAGCCCAATATATCTTCATTTTCACCCTTTGGGGGTTTTTGACCATATTGAATCTCGGCATGAAAAATCTTTATTGTACAGACCGAACTGTTGGGATCTTGAAAGAGATACGCCTCGTTCTTAATTCTACTCTAACGGTATCAGTTTTCGTGGGAGCCATTATCTTTTTCACTCAATACAAATTTTTCTCAAGGTTTATTTTTTTTACGGGCACCTTTTTACTTTTTATCTCGTTAGCTGGATGGCGCATTCTAAAAAGGGTGGCATTGAGGCACCTCATCCGAAAAGGATTCCATAATTTTAACGTCCTGTTTCTTGGGGAAGATGAAATGACCGCCTATCTCGTTCAGGAAATGCGCGACAATTCCTTCTTAGGTTTGCGGCCGATGGGACTAATAACAACACAGAAAAAACTATCCAACATGGATCTTCCCATTTTAGGCTCTGTTGATGATTTTGAAGTTGTTTGTAGAAAGTATTTTATTGATGAGGTGATTATTTCTGAAGCAACTGATGCGTTCTTATTGGACAGAATCATAAAAGCATCGAGGGAAATGTCTTTCGGTGTCAGGATCGTTCCTTTTATCTCCACCGAAACGCCATCTATTCTAAGCATACAGCAATTGGGAATCGTATCTCTTTTAACTTATAGGGAGCGAGAACATCACCCTGCGGAATTCTTCGGCAAGAGGATCTTCGATATTCTTTGTTCTTCAATGCTCTTGCTTATTCTTTCTCCGCTTTTCTGCCTCATTAGTCTCCTAATCCTCGTGGATAGCGGCCGCCCAATCTTCTATATTCAGAAAAGAATAGGCAGAAAAGGCGAAGTTTTCAATTTTTATAAATTCCGCTCTATGGTGAAAAATGCAGAGACGTTAAAAAATCGGCTCAAGGACAGAAACGAAGTCAAAGATGGCGTCATTTTCAAAATGAAAGACGATCCCCGCGTGACACCGTTGGGTCGACTATTGAGAAAATATAGCTTAGACGAACTTCCACAACTATGGAACGTCTTTAAAGGCAACATGAGCCTTGTGGGGCCAAGGCCTTTCCCTGTCGACGAAACAAAAAAATTTAACATTAATCACATGCCCCGTCTGATGTTAAGACCAGGCATTACGGGTTTGGCGCAAGTCCGCGGACGATCCAGCCTTTCCTTCCATCAATGGATCAAATGGGACCTTTGGTACATCAACAATTGGTCTTTCAGTCTTGATTTAAAAATATTGTTTTGGACGATTCCTTCCGTTTTGAAAGGGAAGGGGGCCTATTGAAAACAGGAGAAAAACCATATCGTTTTTTGTCTCGTATTCTAGAGTTGCTTTTTCTCGGAATGGTCTTCTTTTTGCCCATATCAAAAGCTGCACTAGAAATACTTTTTACGCTTGCCTTGCTTGTTTTTGCAGCTAAAAAAATATACAGCCGCGAGTCTATAGTCATTCCTTGCCGATGCTTGATGTGGCTTGGAGCCTTTGCGACGTTCTGCACATTGTCGCTCGCAGTGACCCCAGATTTTTCCCTAAGCTTCAAGGCTCTTTTTTTCAAGTGGGGGGAATATTTGTTGCTATTTCTGATAATCAGCGATTCGCTGAGGCCAAAGACAAATCGCTCAAAAACTATCGTATATTTGTTCCTTTCTATGGTTTTTTTAATTGCCTGCGATGGCATCTTCCAAAGAAATTTTGGGTATGATATCTTCCAACATCAACCTCTGCGGATAAGCTCAGGAAATCTCAAGGCTATGACAGGACCTTTTGAACACAATAACATGTTCGGAACTTTTCTTGGCGCAGGGTTGATAATGGGATTGGCCTTTTTCATCAAGCCGACTGAAAACCCTGTAAAAAAAAGGATTATATGGGGTATTTTTATTTCTGTTTGTGCCGTTGGCCTTTTGGGATCGCTGTCTCGTGGAGCGTGGCTTGGATTTTTTGCGGCCTTGTGTTTAATGATGTTTCTCGCTCCGACAAAAAAGATATTTTTAGGAATTTTGGGCTTCCTGGTACTGTTATTTCTCGTAGGGCAGCCTTTCAGAGATCGTCTCCTTTTTACCCTGCAACCTCACGGAGACGCAGATCGATTGATCTTTTGGAAATCCGCCTGGCAGATGATATGCGAAAACCCGCTTTTGGGACATGGCATAGGAACCTTTATGAGACTTTTTCCAAAATATGCACCCCTGGTATACGTTCACTATGCCCACAATACTTTTTTGCAAATATGGGCGGAAACCGGATTATTAAGCCTTGCCTCTTTTATCATTTTTCTATGGAGTGTTTTCTGGACTGCCATCAAAACCATAAAGCACAACTTTGATCCATTTGTTCTCGGTGTCTTATGTGCTTTATTCGGTTTTGTTGTACACAGCACAATGGACGTCCATTTTTATTCCTTGCAACTTTCTTTCTTTTTCTGGCTATTTCTAGGATTGCTCCACGCCAGGATTCACGAAGGGGTGACTTTTACTAAACTGGCATCATAATCAGCGGAGGACGCAAAAACTTTCTCGCCTTTTCAAAAGAAGGATTTCGTTCCAGAAAATGACTTGGCAGGAAGCGGAAGTTTTGGTACAGTTAGTAAAAAATTATCGACGAAAATTTCTCTCTGAGAATAAAATACTGCTATGTTAAGATGCCCCAGTTATAAGGTCGGCCCCTGCAGAGAATCAGAAACTCTGCGTGAATTGCCCCTCTCATTAGTCTTGCCATTCGTTATATTGTGCTTATATAGAAAATAATTCTAACGCAGGGAGTGCGATTTATATGAAAATATCTTTCGTTGACTTATCAGCGCAATACAGCCTGATACAACATGACGTCGAGAAAACACTGCGACGTTTAATGAAGCGGTCGGATTTTATCCTCGGCCAAGATGTTCGACATTTTGAAGAATCCTTCGCTTCGTATATCGGCTGTCGGTATGCTATCGGCGTCAACTCGGGGACAGATGCGTTATTTCTTGGGCTCTTGAGCCTTGGGATCGGCCGGGGCGATGAGGTCATCGTGCCTGCCTATACGTATATCGCCTCTGCTTTTGCGGTAACCTATACGGGTGCACGGCCTGTTTTTGCCGATATCGACGAAACCACGTTTAATATCGATCCTCAAGCAATCGAACACGCCGTCACGAAACGGACAACAGCCATTATGCCGGTGCACCTCTACGGCCAGGCCGCTGATATGGGGTCTATCCGCGATATTGCACGCAAGCACGGCCTCCGTGTCATAGAAGATACGGCGCAGGCCCATGGGGCGCAATACCG
>Ga0172370_10010047_pt1 | contig 10929 bp, 10 predicted proteins | sample LakKiv5m_FD_114538 | JGI IMG/M metagenome (GOLD analysis project Ga0172370, IMG submission 114538) | Freshwater microbial communities from Kabuno Bay, South-Kivu, Congo - kab_022012_11.5m | ecosystem: Environmental > Aquatic > Freshwater > Lake | place: Democratic Republic of the Congo...
CGGATCGAAGAGGCGCTGACCGAAGAGTTGGTGGATCTGGCGCTGCTCCTGCCGTATCAGCGCGGCGATCTGCTTGGCTTATTCCATCAGCGTGGCGTCATCGAGCGCGAGGAGCACGAGCCAGAAGGCACGCGGCTGTGGGGGAAGGCGCCGGCCCGGTTGGCTGGGCGGTTCCGAGCCTATCGGTGGCCGCCAGTGGTCAGTGACGATGAGGTGTAAGCCAGGTTTTTGTTTTACATAACGGCATAATTTCGCTTTGACAGTATCAGGGGCGCACGGCTTTCGCGCTCTCTGGGTTACGGTTTACGTGTTCCCGGCCGACGCCAGTCACAGCGCGCGCCGCGCGCGCTGTGACTGGCGTCGGGAGCGCGTCAACGGCCAGGATAACCTAGCCAAATGGCGTGTATACCGCCAATCAGCTGCACGCAAGTCTTATGTCGCCTGTCGGGGCGCCGCCGGGCCGGGAGCGCATGTTCACACTATGGATGTTATGTGAAGCGAATCATCTGAAAGGCCGATTTACTTGACATAGAGGCTGACCTTCTCGACATAAATGCGACATAGCCCCTCGTGGGTATTTTGCCAGCATCTTGCATCCGTTCGTTCGCATACCAGACTGCGTACTGTTACGGTGAGATATCGGATTATGAAAGAGTGTATCTCCCAGCGATCGAAATCCGTAAGTTGCTGATTCCATCCTCGGAGAGCTGGTTTGGCCAATCTGGCCGATAAGCAATTTCCGTTATGTCGAGTTGATATAGCCCAGACGATCAGGGCGGGAGCATCGAGATGCCTTCACAACAGATATCTGAACCGGCCGCGCCGCCGATCCCGGATGCTTACTGGGTCGTGCCCGCGCAACTGCTGGCTGGTGAATACCCGGGCGCTGTCGAAGAAGCCGCTGCCCGGCGCAAGGTGCGCCAGTTTCTTGCCACCGGCTTCACCTTTTTCCTCGATCTCACGGAAGCGGGTGAGCTGGTACCATATGCGCAGTTGCTGCACGAGGCGGCTGAGACCGTGCGCGGCGTAAGGCCCCGCGATCCGACCGTGACGCACTGCCGGATGCCCATCCCTGACCTGGGTGTCCCGCCGCCGGCGCAGATGACGCGCATCCTGGACACGCTCGACGCCGCCATCGCCGCGGGCCACCGCGTTTACGTGCACTGTTGGGGCGGGATCGGCCGCACCGGCACAGTCGTTGGCTGCTACCTTGTCCGGCATGGCCTGACGGGCGACCAGGCGCTGGCCGAGATTGTACGCTTGCGTCGGGGCACGCCGGATGGGTGGCGCGTTTCCCCGGAGACGCACACGCAGCGCGTATACGTGCGAAACTGGCCGGTCGAAGGCTGAACCGCGACGCGGGATGTTGCGATATTTGCTCCGTTTCGGCGATCCAACTTTGCCCCATGGGGACGTGTATTACGGTATTTGTCGGACGAACCGTGCATAATTTACGATACATTCGAACCCTTGTATTCTTCATTGCTGCGTTGGCCCTGGTGGGCAGCGCGTTTCTGGGCGGCTACCTGGCGGGCGATTGGCGCGCGAGCCGCGACGCCACGGCGCGCGCCGACTATGACCTGCTGTGGCAGGCGCGCGACCTGTTGAGCACGCGTTTCCTGGGCGAAATACCGGACGCGCAGGCGCAAATGTTCGGCGCGGTGCGTGGCTTGGTCGGTTCTTACCAGGACCCGTACACCGTCTTCGTCGAGCCGGCTCCGCGGCGCATCGAACGCGATGAAATCCGCGGCCACTTTGGCGGCATCGGCGCGACGATGGGCCGCAACGAAGCTGGCGACCTGACGCTGACGCTGATGCGCGACCGCCCCGCGGCGCGCGCCGGGGTCAAAGATGGAGACATCCTCCTGGCGGTGGACGGCAAGCCGATCACGCGCCAGATGAGCGTCCAGGACGTTGTGAGCCTGGTGCGCGGCGATGAGGGCACGAAGGTTGTGCTGACGCTCAAGCGCGCGGATGTCGCCAACCCGTTCGACATCACGGTGGTGCGGGAGCGCATCGAAACGCCAAGCGTCGAGTGGCGGGTGCTCAGCGAGGCGGATCACATCGGTTATGTCAAAATCAGCATCTTCGGTGAGCGCACCGCAGAAGAGCTAGAGACCGGCGTGGCTGAGTTGGCCGCAAAGGGTGTGGACAAACTGGCGCTCGATCTGCGCGGCAACGGCGGCGGCCTGGTGGATGCCGCGGTCGAGATCACCAGCCGCTTCCTGGCCGAGGGAACCGTGCTCTACGAGACGCGGCGCGGCGGCCAGGAACGCTACTATCCGGTGAAGCGGATGACCAGCCCGGCGCAGAAGTGGCCGTTGGTCATCCTGGTGGATGCGGGCACGGCCAGCGCATCCGAGATCGTCGCTGGCGCGCTGCAAGATGCAAAGCGCGGCGTGCTCATCGGCGAGAAAACTTTCGGGAAAGGCTCGGTGCAAGAAGTGCATGAATTGCCGGGCGGGACGTCTCTGCATGTAACTGTGGCGCGTTGGTTGACCCCAGCGCGCCACCAGATTGACAAAGTAGGTTTGACGCCGGACGTTCAGGTGAATATCCCGGCGGCCGATCGTGATGCGGGCCGTGACCCGCAATTGGCGCGGGCGCAATCCTGGCTCCGTGGAGAGCGGTGAGACAATGAAAGTAAGCACAGCAGCGAATAACGCGGTAAAGGTCTTCTTGGGTCTTGTTTTCGTTCTCGTCCTGATCGCTTCGGCGTTTGGGGCGGGCTTCGGCGCGGGGGTAGCCAGCGCGCGCACGCAAGCGGCGGCTCCCATCACGGTTCAGAGCGTGCCCGAAATTGATGGCCGTCCTGCGCCAACCGCCCCCGCGCCCGCCGCAGTCGTACCCTCCCCCACCGGGGCAGCGTCCAGTCCAACCCCGGTCAAGCCGACTGTCACCCCCGCGCCGCCGCGTGCTGGGGCGAACAACAGCGCCGGTGACGATGCCGTACTCGATGAAGCGCTCTTTCGCGAGGTGTGGGATTTGCTCAAGAAACAATTCTACGGCGACCTCCCGCAAGGTAAGGAGATCACCTATGATGCCATTCGCGGCGTGGTCGAACGTCTCGGCGATCAGCACACTGCCTTTGTAGATCCGAAGACCGCCGAGCTGTTCAACACCGACATGCAAGGCAGCTTCGAGGGCATCGGCGCGCAGGTCGAACTGGCGGAGGGCGGCGGGGTGCGCTTGCGCTATCTGTTCCCCAACCAACCCGCTGAAAAAGCCGGCTTGCTCGCCGGCGATGTGATCCTGGCGGTGGATGGCAAAGATATCACCAAGCTAAGCCTGACCGAGGCGATCGGGCTGATCCGCGGGCCGCGCAACACGCAGGTCAAGCTCACCATCCGCCGCGACCAGGAGAAGCCGCGCGATGTCACGGTGACCCGTGCTCGCATTGAAATCCCGGTTGTCGAGACCAAAGCTCTCGCCGACGGCAAGATCGAATATGTGGCGCTGAGCGAGTTCAGCAGTGTGGCGCCGAACCGCCTCGCCGATGCGCTCAACAAGGCGCTCGACCAGAAACCGGCCGGGCTGATCCTGGATCTGCGCGGCAATCCCGGCGGCCTCCTGGACGCGTCAGTCAAGATCGGCAGTTACTTCGTGCCAAAGGGACCGATCCTGATTGAACGCCTCAAAGATGGCACGGAGAAGGTCTACGACCGGCAAGGGCGTTACTTGTTGGGCGATACCCCATTGGTTGTGCTGGTGGATGCTGGCAGCGCCAGCGCATCCGAGATCGTCGCCGGCGCGATCCAGGATGCCGGTACCGGCGTCCTGATCGGCGAGAAGACCTTCGGGAAGGGTTCAGTCCAATTGCCCAATACGTTGAGCGATGGCTCGCAACTGCGTGTGACGATCGCGCATTGGTTCACCCCGAAGGATCGCGGCATCCACGGCGCGGGGCTGGAACCCGACATCGCCGTCCCACTGACCAAAGAAGACACGGCGGCCAAGCGCGACCCGCAGCTCGACCGGGCGGTCCAATACTTGCTGGAAAAAAGCGCCAAATAGCGGCGACCGCCGGCAGTGACGCCGGCGCAGCACGACGAAAGTGGAGGGTTTGTGGCCAGGCAGAGCGCAGGGGAAGAAGTCAAGCAGGTCGCATCGAATCGCAAGGCATTTCATGACTATTTCTTGGAGGATGTCTACGAGGCCGGCATCGCGCTGACGGGCACGGAGATCAAATCGGTGCGCGCCGCACGGGTGAACCTACGCGACGGGTTCGTGCAACTGCGCGGCGGCGAGGCGTGGCTCGTCAACGTCCACATCTCGCCATATGACTTCGGCAATCGCGAGAACCATGAGCCGCGGCGTGAGCGGAAGCTGCTCCTCCATCGGCAAGAAATCCGAAAGCTGCAAAGCAAGGTCTCGGAGCGGGGGTGGACGATCGTGCCCCTGCGGATGTACCTGAAGGATGGCCGCGCCAAACTGGAGATCGCCCTGGTGCGCGGGAAGCGCCTTTACGACAAAAAAGACTCGATCGCCGAACGCGACGCCGATCGCGAGTTGCGCCGGGCGCTTAAAGATTTGGATCGCGAGTAAGGCCGATCTAATTGGGGGTAATCACGCTCGCTGAGCTTGTCGAAGCGAGCCTTGCGCTTGTCAAAGCCCGCCTCGTATCTAAGCCTGGCGCAACTTGCACAAGCTAAGCAGGTATGCTATAGTATTCCTGTCCTGGGGATGACTGGTTTCGACGGGGCAGATGGATCGTAAGCTGCAAGCCGAGGCGCTCTCACCTCGCAAATCCAGAGCAAAAACACAAGTGCCAAAAGCACAAACGCGTTCGTCTTCCCCTCCGCGCGCACCAACGCACTCGCGCTGGCTGCGTAACCGAGAGGCAGCGAACAAACTGGTCGCCGCAGGGTGACCACGGTGCCCTCGATGGGGCCAGGCGGCGTCGAGGCGCATCGTCATAGACCGTAAGGTGCGGCCCGCAGACGCCGATAGGCGGGCCTAAGCGCATCGGCTAGCCGGGCTAGTGGACGATGGTCACTGTCGGACCGTCCGGTGAAACTCAAATCAGGGACTAAGCTTGTAGGCGCTTCCGGTCGTTTGTTTCGGACCCGGGTTCGACTCCCGGCATCTCCACCTGTGGGGCGTAAAAGGGCTGCTCGCAAGGCAGCCCTTTTGCTTCGATTCTTCAGACAGAGAGATTGCCTTGACCACTTCTTCAGGCGGCCTCCCCTTCCCGAGGGGCGGGGCCTTCACACATGAGTTAGCGCTCGCCATCCAATTCGCGCGCGAAGCTGGCGCAATCGTCAAAACTTTTTACCAAGTGTCCCCCAATATCCGGTGGAAAGATCCGACCGAACCTGTAACCGAGGCCGATCGCGCGGTCAATGCTTATCTGGTCAAGCAACTCAGCCTGGCCTTTCCCGAAGATGGCATCCTGGCTGAGGAATCCAAGGATGACCCGGCGCGCCTCGAAAAGCGGCGCGTCTGGATCATTGATCCATTGGATGGCACCCTTGAGTTCATCGCGCGCAACGGCGAGTTCTGCATTATGATCGGCCTGGCGCAAGATCACGCGCCGGCGGTCGGCGTCGTCTACCAGCCGATTGACGACGTGCTCTACGCCGCTGCGCTCGGCTCTGGCGCGTTTGTGGAGCAATTCGGCGACCGCGTCCCCATGCATGTGTCCCGCGAGATCAACCCCAGGCGGCTACGGATGGTCGTCAGCCGTTCCCACCGGGCGCCGCTGATAGACCTGATCATCGCGCGGGCCGGCATCCAAAAGGTGCGCAGCGTCGGCAGCGTTGGCCTCAAGATCGGCTTGATCGTGCGACGGCAGGCCGATTGTTATGTCCACCCCAATCCGGGTACCAAAGAATGGGACACTTGTGCGCCGGACATCATCTTGCGGGAGGCGGGCGGCAGAATGACCGACTGCTGGAACCGGCTGCTCCTGTACAATCAGCCCGATGTCGTGCGGCGTTTCGGGTTGTTGGCGAGCAATAGTGCGGTGCACGCGCAGATCGTTGAGTCCGTTGGCCGCGTCTTAGACGAAGCTGGCGTCGAACCGGATTTCGGCTTTCAGTGATCGAACTCAGCCCCAGGAAAGGATCGTGCAATGGAGAAAGTGCGTATCGGCGTCATCGGCGGCAGCGGCGTCTACGACATGCAGCAGTTGACCGACTTGCGGGAGGTTTGGCTCGACACCCCATTCGGCGCGCCGTCCGACGCCTACGTCGTTGGCAAGCTCGGCGGACAGCCCGTCGCGTTCTTGCCGCGCCATGGCCGGGGCCACCGGATCAGCCCGACGCAACTCAACAGCCGCGCCAACATCTATGGCTTCAAGCTGCTCGGCGTCGAGTACCTGATCTCGATCAGCGCGTGCGGCAGCCTGCAACCCAACTATAAGCCCGGCGATATCGTCGTGCCGGATCAGGTCTTCGACCGGACGCGCCTGCGGCCGCTGAGCTTTTTCGATGATCCCGATGCTGACACGAGCGGCCTGGTCGTACACGTCTCGGTAGCCGAACCATTCTGCGCTTACTTGAGTGACATCGTGGCGCGCGGCATCAAGCAGGCCGGGCATTCGGTGCATCGCGGCGGCACATTCGTCACCATCGAAGGCCCTCGGTTCAGCACCAAGGCTGAAAGCCTGTTCTTCCAGCGCATGGGGTTCGCCATTGTTGGCATGACGGCCGTGCCTGAAGTCTTCCTGGCGCGGGAAGCTGGCATGAGTTACGCTGCGATGGCGCACGTGACGGATTATGATGTCTGGCACGAAACCGAGGCCCCTGTTACCGTCGAAATGGTTATCCGACAGCTGCTTGCCAACGCCGACCTGGCCCGCAACGCCGTGGTCAGCGCAGTCGAAATGCTGCGCGACGCCCCCCCCACCCCCTATGCAGATGCGCTTCGGGATGCAATCATCACCAACCGCGCAATGATCCCGCCTGCCCTCAAAACGCGTCTCGATCTCTTGATCGGCAAATACGTCTAGGTCTCTGACGCGATCCGGCCTGATCGTACGTCTGACTGACAATGCGTACGATCAGGCCGGATCGCGTAGCGAGGGTGTGTTTTTGTGGGTTGATTTATAGATTTTTTATTATAGTATTATGGCTACACGAAAATCTTACAATTTCATGCGCCGGTCCAGCGGAACGTGGCATCGCTGAACCGGCGCATTCTCCCGAAAAATCACTCCCGACGTATTATGATCCACCCAGCGCAGCATCTATGGCCGCCTTAAACTCGGCGTAGGGCGCCGCCCCCTCGATCTTTCGGCCATTGATGAAAAAGCTCGGGGTCGCCTTGACGCCAAGGCGAACGCCTTCGGCGTTTTGGTTCTGCACTTCGGGGATGAATTGACCGCTATCCACGCATTGGCTGAACTTGGCCATGTCCAGGCCGATCTGTGCGCCGTAGTTCTTGAGCGCGGACTTGGAGAAAACGTTTTGGGGCTGGTCAGTCCCAGACTTATTGAAGAGCACATCTGAGTAGTCCCAGAAGCGCTTTTGATCTGCGGCGCAATACGCGGCGTTCGCTGCTTCTCGGGTGCTCGCCCCTTCGATGATGAAGCTCCGATACTCGAAGCGAACCTTGCCGGTGCCCTCATAGTCCTGGCGCAATTGGCGGCCCTGGTTGAGCGCGAATTGCCGGCAGTAGGTGCAGCCGAAGTCCGAATACTCCACGATCTTGACCGGCGCATCGGCCGGCCCCCACCCCGTCCCCTCAGAGACCACCCCGCTGGTGATGACAGGCCGATTCACGGCTTGCACCTGAAGCACGACCACCACCACCAGGATCAACGCCACCGCGCCAATTATTCCCCATAGCACGACCGGCGAACCGGCCTGCTTCTTTGCCCCAGCCCTGGCTTTCCCCAGGGGAGCGCCGGCCGACTTCGGCATCTGAGTACGCTTTGCCATCCCTTTTCCCTCTCTCTCAATCACGGTTTGCAGCCGCAACCCAAGCGGCCTGGCAGCAATGGGAATTAGTATATCATAGGAACCTCAATTGACAACAAGCGGGCTTTGCCGTATGATGCACGTGCGTCGAAAACGGACGTCGGACGGCGGCTTCCGCGCCGAATGGAAAGGAATCGGGGAAATGCACACGGCAGCGCCGGCAGTTCGCTGGCGCGATCTGATCGGGCAGCCGGGACGCGCCAGCGCAGCGGGGCTGGCGGGTTTGGCTGCGCTGGCGATTTGGATCGGCGGCGCGCCGCTGGCGTGGGCGCTGGCCCTGCCCGCCGTCATGGCATTGGCGCTTGCCGTTGCAGTCCGGCCGGTCGCTGGGCTGGCGGCGTTGGCCCTGCTCATCCCGTTCGGAAATGCGATCCCGCTGTCGGTGGCAGGCGCAAACAGCGTTGATCTGCTGACGCTGGCGACCGTCGCCGGCTGGTCCGCCAGGCAAATCGCGCGACGAGAGATCATCTTCCGGCCGCCGCCGCTCACCGGGCGATTGGCGGCGTTGGTTTGGCTCTGCGCGCTCAGCTTGACCCAGGCATTCTCCTGGCGCGAAGGGCTGCCGGAACTGCTCAAGTGGGCCGAGTTCGCCGTCCTCTACCTTGCAGCCACGCAGATCCTGGAGGACAAGCGAGCGCTGCGCTGGATGATCGGTGCGCTGATTCTGGCCGGATTGCTCCAGGTTGCGCTGGGCGGCTATCAGTTCTGGACGCAAAGCGGCCCGCCGGCGTTTGCCTTGCCTAGCGGCCGTATGCGCGCCTACGGCACGTTTCGCCAGCCCAATCCGTATGCGGGATATTTAGGTTATCTCGCGCCGGTCGCGGCCAGCCTGGCGCTGGCGCGGCTGTGGCGCTGGTTGGCGCATCGCAACCGGCGCGACCTGATCGCTGGCCTGGCGTCCGGCGGCTCGGCGCTCTTGCTGGCGGCCGGGATCGGGATGAGTTGGTCACGCGGGGGCTGGATCGCGCTGGCTGCGGCGCTTGCGGTGATCGGCGCCTTGCGCAGCCGGCACACCGCGCTCCTGGCGCTGGTGATCGGCGTCCTGCTGGCGGGCGCGATCGGGCTGGGTGGCGTTGGCTGGCTGCCCGGCCCCATCGCAGGGCGGCTGCAAGACTTGGGCAGCTATCTAGGCGGACCAGACCCGGCTCGCACCGAGGTCACGGACGAGAACTTTGCCGTGCTCGAACGCCTGGCGCATTGGCAAGCCGGGCTGGACATGTTCGCGGATCACCCGTGGCTGGGCGTGGGGATCGGCAACTACGGCGCAGTGTACGACGACTATGCGCCGCCGCACTGGTACGAGCCGCTCGGCCATGCGCATAACATCTTCATTAACTTTCTGGCCGAGACCGGCGTGGCCGGAACTGCCGCGTTCGTGCTGGTGTGGCTTGGCGCATGGCGGCTAAGCTGGCGGACCGCCCGACGTTCGGCGAAATCTGGGGCGGCCTTTGCGCCGGCCCTTGCGATAGGCGTCCTGGGCGTGTTGACTTACCTGACCGTGCATGGTCTCTTCGATAATCTATTCGTGCAACACATGCAACTCCAGCTCGCCTTGCTACTCGCGTGTGTCGCCATCATCCATCGGAACGGGGCAATCTCTTGACGTATCTCGCGGCTCGTTTCAACGGATTTCGCGGCGCTCAGGCCCGCCGCGAAATCGGACGTTTCTTGAAGTATGCAACCGTCGGGGTCTGGGGGTTCGCCGTTGACTTCGGTATCTTGAACTTCCTGATTTTCGTCGCGTATTTCCCGCCATGGTTCGCCAATACATGTTCGTTTTCCATTGCGGTCCTGAACACATTCACGTTCAACCGGCTGTGGACAATGCCGGAAAGCCGCCAACGGCCAATCAGAGAGCAGTTGCCGCAATTCTTCTTAGTGAACCTGGTAGGATACGCCATTAATGAAACGATCTTCCTCGGAAGCCACGCCTTGATCTGGCAGCATTTCCTTCCGACCGCCCTGGCCTGGAACTTTGCCAAGGCAGCCGCCAGCGGCGTAGCGCTCTTTTGGAATTTCAGTGCAAATCGCCTGTGGACCTGGCGTGGGTTGTAGGCGATGCGCAGCCGGAGCAGAATGATTTTGACTGAACAAAGCATCGTGGCTGAATATCAACTTCCCCCGCTGCTGGGCTGGATCGCCCGGCTGCCGCTCATCAATCGGCTCGGTCTGGAGCGTCGCCCGAAGGAATTCACGCGCTTTCTTAAGTTTGCCACCGTCGGCGTCATCGGCATGTTCGTGGATCTATCCATCCTCACGCTGTCGCGAGAGCTGCTCAAGCTGCCTTTGGAGCTTGCCCTGGGACTTGGGTTCACCGTGGCTGTGCTGAGCAACTTCACCTGGAACCGGCTGTGGACCTTCCCGGAAAGCCGCCAACGCCCCATCAGCAGCCAGATGGTGCAATTCATCAGCGTGAACATCGTCGGTCTCGGCATCAACGAAGTCGTCGTGCTCGGGCTGCACCCCATGTTCGCGCTGGTTGCGCCAGACCCGCCGGCCTATTTATCCGCCAAAGTGATCGCCATCGGTATTGTGCTCTTCTGGAACTATTTTGTGAATCGTGCGTGGACATATCGTGGGATCCACTGAGGCGGCGGTGAGGAGGCCCTCCGGTGCGGATCGCGATTGACTACACACCGGCCTTGAGCCAGGGCGCCGGTATCGGGCGCTATACGCGCGGCCTGGTGGCGGCGTTGGCCGAGGTTGACCCGCGCAATCGCTACACCCTGTTTTGCGCGGGGGAAACCGCGCCGCCCGAAGGGTGGCCGGCTGGCTTTGCCATCCGCCGCACCCGCGTCTCGGCGCGCTGGCTGACGGCCGCGTGGCACCGATTGCGCCTGCCCATCCCGGCCGAGCTGTTCACCGGAGATTGCGACCTCTACCACTCCCCGGATTTCACCCTGCCGCCCTTGCGCCGCGCCCGTGGCATCGTCACGATCCACGACCTGTCGTTCCTGCGCGTGCCGGAGTGCGCCGATCCGAAGCTGCGCGACTTTCTGGCGCAGGC
>Ga0172370_10010048_pt1 | contig 10929 bp, 11 predicted proteins | sample LakKiv5m_FD_114538 | JGI IMG/M metagenome (GOLD analysis project Ga0172370, IMG submission 114538) | Freshwater microbial communities from Kabuno Bay, South-Kivu, Congo - kab_022012_11.5m | ecosystem: Environmental > Aquatic > Freshwater > Lake | place: Democratic Republic of the Congo...
AAGAATCAGGAGTGGATACGTTCCCTTTTTGAGGATTTCCTTTACAGGCTCGGCGGTCAGTTTTGCAAGTTCAAGCGTAATATATGTGCCGGGAATCCACTGCTCCCGTATTACATTATCGTCGCCGAGCCAGAACTTGAAATACGGATTTTCTTTATGTTCCTTCATTTACTCCATCCTCTGCTAGAACGAGCGCAAAGCCGCCCAAGGGTTTGCGTAAGCCCCGCATGCTCTTAGCGGGGTAGCGGCGTGTGCGGATTAGCAAGACTACTTGATATTATGGCACAAAACTCTGCAAACCGAGCAAGCTTTCGCGGGGCGATAGCCCCGTCCGGTGCAAGCTAGGTTCGACGGCGTTATTGCAAGCAGAGTAGCTAATATCACGGCGATTCTCGCGGAACCAAAAGTAAGACCATGACCATATCGGACGTAATTCTATGCCGGCGAGGGTTTTATCAAGGGTATCACATTTAGATTATTTTCTCTCCCCGTGATTTCAGGAATTTTTTATAAGCTCGACGCCAAATCCGGCTCACAATATTACTAATCGACACCTCAATGGAGATAATCAAGGTGGCCCAAAAGAAGAATTCAACCAGGGTGGAATGAACTGGCGGAATATTCCAGCGCGCTAGGAACTGATTCATCACTAGGGGGGTATCCCAGTTTACATCTGGCACCTGGAAAAGCCACAGGATGGCGCGAATGATCGGATGGCCTAAGAACCAAAACGCAATCACTCCAATGCCAGGCAAGAAGCTGCAGAAGACGACAGCCAGTAAGAAGCATACGAAAGCCAAGCTAGATCCCACAATAAATGCCTCAATTTTATTAGAAGCCGGCAGCGAGAGAGTAATCCAGCCGCCGATTCCGAACAGCGCCAGGACAGAATAAACGATCAGTTCATTTAATGCTTTGTCAATGAAGCGCGGGTGGGGGCTTGGATAGCGCTTTGCCTTGATCAGCGCTTCTTTTGCGGAGAGCGTTCCCTGCGATTCGCTGTCGGATGAGGAGATGGATGGGATGAGTGAGGGTTCAACCCGATCCTTCAAGGCCAGCATAATTTGAATGTAAGCAGGATTATGCTCAAACCTTGGAAGGTAAAAATGTCGCTCCTTATTCTTTTCGAAATAATAAAGAAACACAGCCGCCCTGGACCCATATGGAGCAAACAAGTTAATTCGCTGGATTCGTTCCAGATCAATTCTTTTTACAACTGGGATGATAGGGAATATTAACCAGGGAAGCCGGATTGATACCCAGCTATCCGTCATTGTTACTTTTGTATAGAAACCTTCCATTAGAGAATAGACAAAAATCCACCCCACAAGATAGCAGGGAATGCCGAGAAAAATGAATCCAAAAATTGGGAACCAACCGGGAGAATTTTTCGTATTCATTAATCCAAAAAACAACACAAAAGGAATTGCCCAGCAGATCAAACCAAAAGGTAAAGACAAAGCCCAAACCCAAAAGTGATCTTTCCAAAAATTGAATTTATAAGTTTTGTATGAATGGTTTAGAGTTTCCATAGAATATCTCTCCTTTCATCCTATTTCCCAAGACCGTTCCAATAATCCATTTCTAGAATTATTCCATAACGTTGCGATATTAATAAGTTCTTAACCCTAACTCGGACAAGCCGAACGAATTAAGGGTTGATGCTGTGGGAAAAGAGAAAATCAAAACTGCGGTAGAGTGAGCCGCCGCATCTGTCCGAGTTGACAGTTATAGATTAGATTCCAACGGGCAAAATATTGCATGATGTCAATTACAATGGAGCAGCCATGGCCATCAAAGCCTTCATCCTAGATTTCGACGGCCTCATCCTCGACACCGAGACGCCCGGGTTCCGTGTCTGGCAGTCCATCTACCGCGCGCAGGGACAGGAAATTCCCATCCAGCAATGGGGGCAGATCATTGGCGGATACGGCCTCTCCAATTTCGATGCCGCACTTCATTTACAGGAACTCATCGGTGGCCCGCTTGATCTTGACTCTTTGCGCCGCCAGCATCACCGCGAGAGCGCCAGGCTGATAGATCAACAACCCATCCTGCCCGGCGTGCTGGATCTGCTGGATGAAGCCGAACGTCTGGACATAAGCCTGGCGGTCGCCTCCAGCTCGTCTCACTCGTGGGTGGACACACATCTCACGCGGCTGGGTCTGTTCCACCGTTTCGAGGAAGTCATCTGTGCCGACGATATCTCGCCTGGCCGCACCAAGCCGAACCCCGATCTCTTTTTGTTGGCGCTCGACCAGCTCAAAGTCCCGAAAGAGGCGGCACTGGTCTTCGAAGATTCGCCCAATGGCATCCGGGCCGCAAAGTCCGCCGGCATCTTTGCCGTCGCCGTGCCGAATCCGATCACGTCCATGCTGGCGTTCGAAGGCGAAAGCCTCAGGTTGAGTTCGTTGGCCGATCTCAATTTGGCAGATTTGTTAGCGCGTTTCTAAGGGAGTCTCCAAGTTCAAAAACATAAATTTCGACGACGTGATGAGTGTGTTGGATTTTGGGCACTCCCTTTGTTCTTATACCTGGATGAACTTCTCTGGCTTGGTTCCGCAAATCGGACATGGCTCACCGGGCTTGCCAAATTCGATGTTACCGCAAACCGGGCAAAGATAGAATTCGACCTCAGTTAAATCTTTGCCTTGCCTTACTGCATCCAGGGCCAATTGATACAGTTTGGCATGCACCGCCTCCGCCTTAACCGCATAGCCGAACATTCGCTTGGCCTTATGGTCGTCGGCCTCGGCCATTTCCAACATCGGCGGATACATTTTGGTGAATTCATAGGTTTCACCATTGATCGCGGTCTGAAGGTTCTCAATTGTCGGGCAGATCTCGTCCAACGCTTTTAGATGTCCCTCTGCATGGATTTTTTCAGCCTCGGCTGTAGTGCGGAATAAGCGGGCGACATTCGGGAAACCATCCTGTTCCGCTTTTTTTGCAAATGCTCGATATTTCTGATTGGCTTGACTTTCGCCTGCAAATGCTTCTTTGAGATTGTCTATTGTCTTTAACATGCTGAGTCTCCTGGTTCAAATACTTGATGGTCGTGCATTTATCTTTGCCAATGTGCTTTGGGAAACTTATCACAAGTATTTTATACCAAAATTGTGATGTGTGTATTAATGGTCAAAAAAATCGTGGCGGACAATTGCCGCCACGATTTTTTTGACCGATCACTGATTACTGATCACTGGAACTTGCTTATCCCCATACAACTTCCGATGTACGATGCTCAACGCCCGTACCTGCTGCGCGGCATGATACGAGGACCTCACCAGCGGATTCGACTCGACCCACTTGAAGCCGATCTCTTTGCCGTAATTGCGTAACTCGGCGAATTCTTCCATCGTGTAATAACGATCCATCGGCATGTGCTTCTTGCTCGGCTGCAAATACTGGCCGATGGTCAGAATGTCCACGCCCCAACTGCGCTGGTCGCGCATCACAGCCTTGACCTCGTCCATCGTTTCGCCGAGGCCGAGCATGATGCCCGATTTGGTCAACACATCCGGGTCAAGTTTTTTGGCGTTGGATAATGTCGCAGCAGCCCATTCGTAATTATCCTGCGGCTGGACTGTTTTAAATAATCGTTGTACGGTCTCGACGTTATGATTCAAAATCTCAGGCCGCGCCTCCATGACGATCTTCAGCGCTTCGAGCGAACCTTTGAAATCGGGGATCAACACTTCAATCGAACAGCCGGGTAGTACTTCGCGAATGCGCCGGATGACCATCGCAAAGATCGGTGCGCCGCCATCGCGGCGTTCGTCGCGGTTCACGGATGTGATGACCGCGTGCTTCAAGTTCATGGATTTCACGGCCTGTGCCACACGCTCGGCCTCACCCCAATCCAGCAGCCCGGGCTTTCCGTGTTTGATATCGCAAAATGCGCAGGTGCGCGTGCACACATCGCCGAGCATCAGAAATGTCGCCGTGCCGCTTCCCCAGCATTCGCCCAGGTTTGGGCACATGGCTTCTTCGCACACCGTATGCAGTTCTTTCGAACGCATCAGTGTTTGCAGCCGTTCGTATGTTTCGCCCGAAGGCGCGCGCACCTTGATCCACTCCGGGCGGCGGAGCGGGGCGGTATTAACATTTTCGGGGTTGACCCGGTCTCTTGTAGGGGTAGCAGGCATAAGGTTTAGTTTTGAAGCGTTATTTTATCATGTCGTTGCGAGGGTGCTCTTCCCGAAGCAATCTCCTCCTTCGCGTGAGATTGCTTCGTCGCTCACGCTCCTCGCAATGACGTTAGAGTTTTCGGACTTTTAGTCGCAAGCCCTTGACTTCGACAACCTCGACGTGGTCGCCCTTACTGATCTTATCGGATCCGCCAGCGGCTTCCGCTGACCAAAGCTCAGCTCCAACTTGAACCTGTCCCGCTAAACCAATCTCGGTTTTGGCCATGCCCATTTCGCCGAGGATGGTTTCCACACCGGTTTGAATCCGGTTTTGTTGAGCGCGTAAGGCGAAGGTCAGGATTGTCGCGAACATCAGGCCGATCGCGATGCTGACACCGATCACCAGCGGGACGGACACGCGCTGGAATTGCGGCACGCCCGGCGAGTTGAACAGCACCAGCCCGCCGATAATGAACGAGCCAATGCCTGCGGCGGTTAGTGCCCCATGCGTCGTCGCTTTGATGTCGAGTATGAAAAGTATGAACGCTGTGACGAGGAAGACCAGTCCAAACCAATTGACGTTAAGCAGGCCCATTCCGTATAAGGCCAGCGCAAGGCAGACCACGCCGACAAAGCCCGCCACCCAGCCACCGGGATGAGACAGTTCGATTTGCAAGGCCAGCACACCGAGCGATAACAAGATGAACACAATATTTGAGTCGGTGAGAATGAGCAGAAGCTGCTCAATGATGCTCATGTCAACAGCCTCGGTCTGTGCGCCGGTGGTATGAAGTGGGTACGTGCCGTTTGCCATAATTACGTTGAAACCATCCAGTTGCTTGAGCAGATCGTTTGTGTCGGCGGCAATGAAGTCGATCAATTTTGCATCGAGGGCTTCCTTTGCGCTGACTGCTTTGGCATTATCAATCATATCCTGTGCAAGTTGTGTGGCAACAGCGCCGCGTCGTTCGACCAGCGGCCGGATGGTAGCCTTCATGATTTCTTTTTGTTTCGTCGCAAGAGTCGAGTCCAGGTTTTGGCCGCTGGCATCTATCGGACTGGATGCGCCGATCGCAGCCTCCGGGGCCATTGCGGAGGCATGGGCTGCCATGGTGATGAGCGCACCGGCGCTGCCAGCCATCGCCCCGTTGGGCGTAACGTAAATAACCACTGGCACGCTGCTGGCGCGAATATCTTGAATAATGTTGACCATACTTTGCAAATCGCCGCCGGGCGTATCAAGTTCGATGATGAGTGCTTCGGCGTTGCGTTGTTCCGCCACCTGAATGCCGCGCTGGAAGTATCCCTGCATGGCAGGCTCGATCGGGCCATTGGCAGTCATTATAAGCACAAGCGGCTGCGCCGCTTGCTTCGTGCCAGCGGCATGGCGCACGGACGGCACGAAGCCGTCCGGCTGACTGGTCTGCGCGTGAACGGCCTGGAAAGCGATCAACAGGCCGGCGACCAAAATGAGCAATAAGCCAGTTCGTTTCATGGGATGGATTATAAACCTCAATAATAAAGATGTAGGGGGCGGATCGCTATTCGACCCTACGTTAGAACTGACCTTCGAGATACGCTCGTGTGCGTTCTTGTTTTGGATTGTTGAATACTTCCTTCGCAGGACCAGCTTCCACGACTTCGCCCAGGTACATAAAAATTACGTAGTCTGCGAGACGCTTGGCCTGGCGCAGGGTATGTGTAACGATCACCGTTGTGTATTGCTTCTTCAAATCGAGCAGGCGGCCTTCGATGTGCTGGGATGAAATCGGGTCGAGGGCCGAAGTCGGTTCGTCGCCGAGGATGATCTCCGGTTCAACGGCCAATCCGCGTGCGAGGCACAGACGTTGTTGCTGTCCGATAGATAAGCTTGTAGCGGGACTCATCAGGCGTGTCTTGACTTCTTCATACAGGCCTGCCACTTCGAGATAATGCCGCACCGCCTGGCGATATTCATCGCGGTTGTTCTTCGTGCGATGGATGTGCATGCCATACGCCACATTTTCATAGATAGACATTGGCAGTGGAAACGGTCGTTGAGCCAACAGCCCAACTCGTTTGCGGACTTCGGTTACATCTATATCTTTTTCGTAAATATTCTGTCCGTCAACCAGTACTTCGCCGATGATGGTCGTCTCATCGGTCAGTTCAAGAAAACGGTTGAATGTTTTAAGCAGGGTCGTCTTGCCGCAGCCGGAGGGTCCCATAATAACTGTGATCTGTTTGCTTGGAATCTCGATGTTGATATCTTTCAACGCCTGGGCGTTTCCATAATAAGCATTTAAGTTTTTCACCTGAATATGTGCATCCATAATTACCTCTGTTATTTCAAAACATATTTCGATAATCTGCTTGCGATCCAGCGTGAGCCCAGGCTTATGGCAAGCACAATGATGGTTAAGATCAATGCGGACGCGTACGCTCTTTTCTGGACCTCCGGGTAGGGCATGCCCAACTGGAAAAACACCGCCAGCGGAAGCGACGCGGCCGGTTGCATGAGCGAAGTCGGGATGCGGTCTGTGAAGCCCGCTGTGAAAAGCACCGCGGCCGCGTCGCCGATGCCGCGCCCGAAAGCCAGCAAAATGGCAGTGACGATGCCGGGCAGCATCTGGCGCGTTACCACGCGCGCGGCAACTTCCAGACGAGTGGAGCCTAAAGCCAGCGCGGCCTGTTCCAGGTCGACGGGCATGCGGCGGATCACTTCATCCATGGCGCGCGTCATGATGGGGAGTTCGAGCAAAGCCAGAGTGATGATGCCGCCCAATAGGGATGCACGCAATCCCAAGGCCAGCATGACTGTGAATCCGAATGCACCGTAGACGATAGAGGGAATACCCCATAACACATCCAGCGCCAGACGGATGTAATGTCCCCAACCCGAATCGCCGAGATAGGTTTCGAGATAGAGTGCAATGGGCAGGCTGAAAATCAAGGCGATGAGCGTGCCTCCGCCGGCCAGGTAAAGCGAGCCGATGATGGCATTGAGGATGCCGCCTTCTTTGCCGAGATAGAATCCGCCTTTGGGAGTCTGCGTGATCATGGACCACGTCAGGGCTGGCAGGCCGCGCGAGATAACTGTCCACAAGATCAAGCCAAGACTGCCAGCCACAATGGCGAAGGAAAACATCATCAATGCTTTGACAATGGCTTCAACGATATGACGTCTGTGCCAATGTTTTTTCATACCCACCTCTTTCCGAGCATCCGCTGGAGCACCAGCGTGGATGCTATGTTGAAGATCAGAATGATCACGAGCAAAATAAATGCCGCACCGAGCAGGGCCGCATCGTAAAGTGGAATGGACATCATCTCGCCGTAGTTGTTTGCGATCAGCGCCGGGAGCGGATAAGCTGTATCGAAAATGGAATGCGGAACCTGCGCCACGTTCCCGACGACCATCAATACGGCCATCGTTTCACCGAGTGCGCGCGTCGCTCCCAGCACGACTCCAGCGATGATGCCCGGCATGGTATGGGGAATAACTATCGAGCGGATGGTCTGCCACTGTGTTGCACCAACAGCCAGCGAAGCTTGCCGCAATCCCTGGGAGACGGTTGTCAATACTTCGTATGTCACCGCGATAATGAATGGGGCGATCATTACTGCCAGCACGATGCCGCCTGCCAGAATACCGTAGCCGGTCGGGTTTTTGCTGACGAAGATGGGAATGAAGCCCAGATATTTTGAAAAGAAGGGCGCGACATATTTTCCCACCAATGGGACGATGATGATCACACCCCACACGCCATAGACCACTGATGGAATGGCGGCCAATAAATCAAGTAATGGTTTCATGATGGCACGCGTGGATGTGCGTGCATATTCCGAAAGATAGAGTGCAGTCAGAATGCAGGGAGGAACAGCCAGCCCTGCGCCGACAATGGTCACCCAGAACGTGCCTGAGATGAATGGCCAGAATCCAAACTGACCTTCTTCCGGTTTCCAGACGATACCGCTGACCAGTTCCCAGAAGGAGTACACCTTCAAAATCGGCCAGAAGCGAATCCCCAGCCCAACGGTGATCAGCGCCACGAGAATGACCGGCAGGAGTGTGATGCCAAAAAGAACACGTCCGGCAGTTTGATCCTGTCTGCGGCGGGACGGCAAAGAAGGCCGGGGTGTCCGGCCTTCTTCATTGATTGTTTTGGTGGTAACAGGTGTTGCCTGTTTCGCCATTACTTGACCTTTGTAAGAGACTCCGCAAGTTTATCTGCGGGCAGTTGTACAAAGCCGGCCTGGCTCACGAGCTTCTGCCCATCGGTCAGTATCCATTGGATGAAAGCTAGTGTTAATCCGGACGGCTTGCCTTTGGTTACCACATTCAAATCGCGGGCGGGAGGTGATGGGTATTTACCGCTCGCAACTTCATCCACGGCCTGTGTCGACGTCTTGATAACTTCTTTGGCGCTGGCCTGGCCGTTATTATCTATGTCGATAGGCACAATTACTGAGCCAGCCACTGGTTGGCCTGAAGTGCTGTCAAAGGCATAACCTAAATTATTATACCCGATGCCAAGGGGGTCTTTTACTACTGCTTCGAGTAATCCGGGGTCACCGTTCACGCCCACGCCTTTCAGGTCGGCCTGCTTTTTGTTTCCCAGGAATTTGGCCCAGGCATCTGCTGCGCCCGCAGAGTCAGAACGCGTAAAGACATGAATCTCATCTGTGATTTCAGGTTTGCCCACGACCTCGCCCCAGGTCTTGATCTCGCCAGTGATGAAAATCTTGATGAACATATCCTGGGAAACGCCTTTGGCAAGCAGATCATTGATGACCGGATTCTGAGCGTTCACGACTGGAAAGACCGCATCTTTCACGACTGCAACCGCGTACGCACCTTGAGCCTCTTCTTCGCTGGTCACATTGCGCGAGACCATGCCGATATCCACAGCGTTGGAGAGAGCATCGGTCATACCTTTGCCCGCGCCGCCAGCCGAAATATCAAAGGTGACTTTGGGGTGAAGCTTCTGGAATTCATTGGCCCACAGAGTCATCATCGGATAGAGGGCGAACGCACCTGAAATGGTGATATTGCCACTTAAGGTGTCAGTCGCCGCGCCGGACGTTGAAGCGGGAGCCGTTGTGGGGGCGGACGAACCGCATGCCGTCAAAAAAAGAGAGGTTGCAACAAGTGTCGAAAGCAAAGCCAGAGTAAATTTACGCATGTTTCATCTCCAATTTGATTTGTATATTAGAATGTCTATAGCATTAGTAGAATTTTCGCTCAACAAAAATTGCCCTTTACAAGGCATCTTTGTGCTTTAGTGACTTTTTATTCCAAGTTTCTCGCGGACAGAATTCTGCCGCTTGGTCACATCTGCAAGGCTGGTGTTATCGAGGATATTTGCAATGGCGTTACGTACATCGCCCATCGCCAGCCTCAGACCGCAAGTCTGCTCATCGGGGCATCCACACGGCTCATAAGCCATTTGACTGACGCACCGGATGGGGGCAACCGGACCGTCCAGCACACGGAAGATTTGGCCGAGGGTGATCTCACTGGCTGGCCTGGCCAGGTAATACCCGCCGCCAACGCCCATCTTGCTGTGAAGCATGCCAGCGTTCTTGAGAGATAGCAAAATTTGCTCAAGAAATTTGGCCGAGATTTTCTCGCGTTGCGAAATCTCTTTGATTTGCACCACTGGCAGGGGAGCGTCCGGGTCGGAGGGTTCCGCCAGAATGATCATTGCCCGTATGCCATACTCACCGCGTTTGGATAGTCGCATATTTGCCTTTTGTGTAAAGCCTACTATTACAATAGGCTTTATAGTACAATTATAATTCAGCGACTGAATTTTGTCAACTATTTTCGGTGAGAGTGACTATTTCTGAACCCTCAAGCGCGCGATGCAGATCTGCGCTCTTCAAGATGACCGCAGTGTTGCGCATGCCCGACCCGATGGATATTTCTTCCTCTTTCAACACGCTCACATCGATCAGGACTTTGAGCGGACGCGGCAATCCGAATGGCCCCACCGTTCCGACGCGGTACCCAGTGATTTCCAAAACTTCTTCCTCTGTTGCCATTGTTAAACGCGACTGGCCAAGATGCCTGCGTAGAATCTTCCAGGAAATTTGGGCGGGACCAGCGACAAGTACCATGATAAATTCACCTTCGCCGACGCGGAAGAGAATACTTCTGACAACTTGTCCCGGCTTTTGTCCGCGCTCAGATGCAGCCTGTTCGAGCGATGTGACAGGATTCTCGTGTCGAAAGATGGAATGCGGAATGCCAAGTTTTTCCAGAGCAAGGCTGACGGGAGGTTGTTCAGTCATAAAATTTTATATGTCATTGCGAGAGCAGCGTTTTTCTGCTCGAAGCAATCTCAATTTATAAGGAGATTGCTTCGCGGAAGAAAGCCGCTCGCAATGACATTCCTTTTATTTTGTTTTGTCTTTGTAATCGCACAGCTTAATGATCGGGCAATTTGGGCAATCCGGCTTCCTTGCGTGGCAAACCTCGCGTCCGAGGCGGATTAAATTCAAGTGTGCGGCGTAATAAGTCTCAGGCGGGAACAAGGATTCAAGATAGGGATGCGCCTGTTCAACCGTCATCTTATCAGGCCGGAGGCCAATGCGGCCGGTGACGCGATAAATGTGCGTATCCACCGGGAAGGCCGGACGTCCGAGCGAGAAGCATAGAACAATTGCAGCAGTCTTCGGGCCGACGCCGTTGAACTTCGTCAGCCAGGCGCGCGCTTCTTCAAGCGGCATATCTTTGAGAAACCGCAAATCCAAGTCCCCGCGTTCTTTCGTGATCTCTTTCAAAACGTTTTGTATGCGCGGACCTTTTTGATTC
>Ga0172370_10010049_pt1 | contig 10929 bp, 13 predicted proteins | sample LakKiv5m_FD_114538 | JGI IMG/M metagenome (GOLD analysis project Ga0172370, IMG submission 114538) | Freshwater microbial communities from Kabuno Bay, South-Kivu, Congo - kab_022012_11.5m | ecosystem: Environmental > Aquatic > Freshwater > Lake | place: Democratic Republic of the Congo...
CGGACCGCAAGCCCTGTATGGCTGACATCGATCCCCCTTTCCTCCGTTGTCATGGCGAGGATGTCGCCGTCCATGATCCGGTCCGCGGCCGTCTCCAGGGCGGCCTTGGGGATGAAGTAAAGCGGCCGCCGCGAACAGACCGCCTCGACGATCCTGAGCCTGCGGAATTCGGCGGGATCCTTCAGCCCGGGATGCTCCTCCCGGCGATCGGTCAGAAAGTGGAGCCTCTTTCGGCAGGGGATGCCCCCGATCTCCCGGGTGATGTCCAGGATAAGGCCTTTGCGGCCGTTGTCGCAGAGCCAGTCGGTGAAGTAATGGAGGCGGGAGGCATAGCCGGCGCAGCGGCCCCCGCGGTAGCGGATCCGCTCCAGGCCGGCGGTGAAATCGCGAAACGAGGTTTTGCCGGAGCGGATCAGGCCGGCCAGGACAAGGGCGCTCTCAACGAAGGTCACGCAGTCAAAGCCGCGCAGGTTAATGACGAGCCCTTCCGGTCCTTCCCGATCCAAGGTCCCCGCTTCATAAGGGCTCTCCAGGAAATGCCTTCCCGCTGTAAGGATCAGCTCCGGCAGGGGCTTCACCCGGTCCCGGCGCGCCTTTGCCGCTTTCAGGAGCGTCTCGCAGATCTGCCGGTCTTTGGAAGAAAAGATCACGATGCCTCCCTGGGGTCTGTTCGAGACGATCATACCACAAAATCCCCGCTCCAGGTGGGGAAAAACAGTCCTAAAGAAAAGAAGTGAGGCAAAAGGGTCTGGGGGCCTCGTAAAAAGCGATGGAAAAATTGCAGGATATTGGCTAATAAGAAGCCATGACGCGGATGAAGGAGGGAAAGATGAAGCCGGACAAGGAAACGACACAGTTCCGGGGCGCCGAACGGTACGTTCTGGACGACGAGCTGGCCAAGATCGTGAACGTCTCCATGGCCCTGGAGATGCCGCTCCTGCTGAAGGGCGAGCCCGGGACCGGCAAGACCATGCTTGCCCACGCCATCGCCGAGAGCCTCGGGATGCCGCTCATCGTCCTCAACGTCAAATCCAGCATGAAGCTCCTGGACGCCCTCTACCAGTACGACACCCTCACCCGCCTCAACGACAGCCGCTTCGGGGATTCGAAGCGCGACGTCAGCGACATCGAGGCTTACATCCGCATGGGGAAGATCGGCCAGGCCTTTGTCTCCGAGAGCCGCACGGTCCTGCTCATCGACGAGATCGACAAGGCCGATACGGACTTTCAGGACGACATGCTCGACGTCCTGGACCAGATGCAGTTCGACATCATCGAGATCGATAAGACGATCAGCGCCCGGAACCGCCCCGTCATCATCATCACCTCGAACGCGAAGAAGGACCTCTCCGACCCGTTTTTGGGCCGCTGCAACTTCCATCACATCGCCTTTCCCGACCCGGAGATGATGCGGCAGATCCTGGCCGTCCATTTCCCCGGTCTTCCCGAAGCGCTCGCCCAGGCCGCGCTCCAGATTTTCTACCGCCTCCGGGAGTTTCGGGGGATCGAGAAGAAGCCCGCCACCCGGGAGCTCATCAACTGGGTCCGGGCGCTTCAGTGCGATCCCGATTTTGACGTGAAAAGGCTCGAGGAGGGGCAGATCCCCTATCTGGGCGTGCTCTTCAAAAAGAGCATGGATCTGACCCTCGCGCTCCAGCAGTCGGCGGGCCGGGCCCGAAGGTAAGGGGGCAAACCTTGTTCGTCCGGTTCTTCTACATGCTCCGCGAAAAGGGGGTCCCCGTCACCCCCACGTCGTTCCTGCGTCTGCAGAAGGCCCTGGCCCTGGGCGTCATCGGCTCCCTCGACGACTTTTACACCGCCGCCCGCTCCATCCTCGTCAAGAGCGAGCGCTACTTCGACACCTACGACCAGGTCTTTGCCCACTACTTCAAGGGGGCGCAGATCGAGGATATGGCGGGCGTGGAGCTGGCCGACATCGCCCGTGCCCTTCTCGAGGAGTGGCTGAAGCGGCCGCAGGAGCTGGCGGCGGCCCTGGGCCTGGACGAAAAGGAGCTGGCACGGCTCACGCCGGAGGAGCTCATCCAGTATTTTCTCGACCGGCTCAAGGACCAGAAGGAGGCCCACCACGGCGGGAGCCGCTGGATCGGGACCGGCGGGACCTCGCCGGTCGGCCATTCCGGCTACCACCCCGGCGGGATGCGCATCGGCGGCTCGTCCGGGGGCAAATCCGCGGTGAAGGTGGCGCTCGAGCGGCGCTACAAGGACTACAGCCAGGAGGGGCCTCTCACGCAGTTCCAGATGGGCGAGGCCCTCAAGAGGCTCCGCAGGATGATCCCCCATGGCCCGAGGGACGTCGTCAACGTGGAGAAGACCATCACCCAGACCATGAAGAGCGGGGGCGAGATCGAGATCGTCTTCGACCGGAGGCTCAGCGACCGGCTCAAGGTGATCCTGATGATCGACAACGGCGGCTGGTCCATGGATCCCTACATCGAGATCGTCCAGACCCTGTTCAACTACGCCCGCTCCCAGTTCAAGGACCTCAGGATCTACTATTTCCACAACACCGTATACGGCCGCGTGTGGGCCGATCCCCAGCGCCACCTGAAGCCCGAGGCGATCGAGGAGTTCAGCCGCCGGGACCCGGAGACCCGCCTGATCGTCGTGGGGGACGCGGCCATGGCCCCCTACGAGCTGATGGGCGCGAGCGGCTCCCTTTACATCGGCGAGAGGGACAGCCGCAACAGCGAGGAGCGCCTGCAGCTCCTCGCCCGGACCTTCCGCCACAGCGCCTGGCTGAACCCCCAGCCGGAGTCGACCTGGGAGTACACCTGGACCATCGGCGCGATCGGCAAGATCTTTCCCATGTTCGAGCTCACCCTCGACGGCCTGGATAAGGCGGTGCACCACCTGATGAAGCGCCACTGAAGAAAGGAGGAACCAAGGGATGATGACAAGTCAGGAACTGGATAAAGGATTGCTGACCCTGAAGCTCATCTGGTCGGCGATGCTGATGTCGCTGGCCATCTATCTGTTCGTGGGGCTTCAGGTCGCGGATCAGGTGAAAACTTCGCTCGACGAGCAGACCTTCGGCATGGTCAAGATGGGCCTGTACCTCGTCGCGCTGGCCATCCTGGTCGCCACCCGGTTCATGAAAAGAATCATTCTGTCCGGAAAAGGACAGAACCAGCCGGCGGCCCAGCCTGGCCGGCCTTCCGCGCTTCAGACCTACATGACCGCCACGATCCTGTCCCTGGCCATGTCGGAGGGCGTCGGGATCCTCGGGCTTGTCCTTTATTTCCTGGGAAAGAACCCCATGGACCTCTATCTGCTGCTCTTCCTTTCCGCCGCCGCCATGTTCATGCACCGCCCCGGCAGGGAGGAGCTGATGACCCTGTCCCGGAAGTGGGAGGGGGAGCCGACCATTCCTTTTCCATAGCTCAACTTGATTCACGCTGTTGCTGCGGTTTGATAAAAAGGCGACGGCAGTTGAGGATACACACGATAGACATGGGCGATAGACGTCGTCCGCCTGATAGACCGATTTCCAGCCGAGCTTTTGATCCAGGTATTCGGCCGTGGTCTACTGAACGAGGGTGTCCTCGGTGTAGGGCATCATCTGCTCTGCCAGAGTCTGGATATGGGGACGGCATGCAGCTTGTTACCGAAGGGCACAACGGCGTCGCCGTCATAAAGCACCACTCCGGCGGCAAAGCTCTTTTGTGCGGCGTCCTGGAGTTTACGAAGCCCTTTGAAATCGTCGCCGGTCACCGTTGCCGTTGCCTTTACCTCAACCCCTGCCAGCCGTCCCTCTGATTCCAGAACGATATCCACCTCCACCTTGTCCTTGTCACGGAAATGGCTGAAAGATACCGTCTCCTCATGCCAGCTTCCCTGGCGGCGCAGTTCTTGAAAAATAAACGTCTCCAGAATACGCCCGAAAAGGGCGCGGTCTTTCCAGAGCATTTCCGCATCCATGCCGAGGAGGGAACAGGCCAGCCCGGTGTCGCCCAAATGCAGCTTTGGCGTTTTGATCAGGCGGCTCAAGCGGTTGCTGTGCCACGGCGGCAGTTCCTCCAGCAGAAAAATCCGCGATAGGAGAGTGACGTACTCGCGAATGGTTTGCCTGCTCACCTGGAAGGGTGCGGCAAGTTCGGACACATTCACCAGGCAAGCCGTCTGGCCCGCTGCCAGCGCCAAAAGGCGCGGCAACGCATCCAGCGCGCTGATGCGCGCAAGGTCCAGGACGTCGCGCTGAATCAGGGTATTGGCATAGTCCCGGTACCAGGCCGCTTGCCGCCGTACCGTGGCCCGCGCCAGCGCTGCCGGGTACCCACCCGCCGCCACCCGCTCCGCCAACACCCGGCCCATACGACGGCCTGACGCGCCGGCCTTGAAAGCCGAACCGAACAGGGCCGACAGAAAATCGGGCTTTCCTCCGGAGAGCTCCGCCTGAGACAGGGGATGCAGCCGTAAAATCTCCATGCGACCGGCAAGCGAATCAGCAAGCTTCGGCACCAGCAGCACGTTCGCCGACCCTGTCAGGATAAACCGACCCGGTTTCCTGCGCGCATCGACCGCCGCTTTCAGCGAGGTAAACAGTTCCGGCACCCGCTGCACCTCGTCCAGTATCACCCGCTCGGGCAGATCGGCGACATAACCGACCGGGTCCGCCTGCGCCGCAGCCCGCTGCACATCATCGTCAAAACTCAGATAGGTGAACTCCTCCGCATCGCCGACCTGCCGGGCCAGCGTTGTCTTGCCGCACTGCCGCGGACCATGGATCAGCACCACCGGAGTATCGACCAGGGCCTCTATTACCCGGGGCTGGAGGTATCGGGGATATAAATCGGCATTCTTCATGGGGTTATCTTAAAACCGATCCCGTCCAATTGCAAGTTTTATATCCGTCCAATTGCAAGTTTTATATCCGTCCAATTGCAAGTTTGTATTCGTCTAATTGTCGGCAGAAACGAGAGGACTTTCGCCCATACGCAGCGGTGGCCTGCCGAACAAGGGCGTCTTCGCTATGGACAGTCATACGGGATTTTCCCGTTCATCAGGCGCTGTAGGTGGGAGGGGGAGCCGACCATCGGCGGGGCGACGGGCTGACTTATATTGGGCCTTGACATCTCCATAAGAATATCTTATAAAAATGCCAAAATAAAAACTGTTTGATATATGATAATCTTATGGGAGGGCTTTCATGAAACCTTCAAAGCCGGAAGGAATCAATCTTCCTCAAAGGCTCACCCAGGCTCGTGAAGCCGCGGGGCTATCCCTTGCCGAGGCAACCAGGAAACTCCATTTCAATCATTACCAGATCCTCTCTTCCATTGAAAAGGGGACCAGGAACGTCAGTGCAAACGAACTTATCGCAATGGCCCGTCTCTACGACAGATCCCTGGATTATTTCTTCGACACCAAAGTCCAGGTAGAGCCGGTGGCTCCTCTCTGGCGAAGGACGGCCCAGAGCGACATCCGCAAGGATCAGCGCAAGTTTCTCACCTTTCTTGAGCATTACAGCAGCCTCGAAAATCTGCTCGGCCTAAAGCGCCGCTGGAAAGAGATCCTCACGACCCTTGAAAGGGACGACTTTGCGGAAAATGGATTTGAAGCCTGCGACAGACTTGGGGCCGATCTCCACAGGCGTCTCGACCTGGGATCGCGCCCGGCCTGCAATCTGCTGAACGTCCTGGAAAATACGCTGCGGTTCAAGATCATTCATCTGGATCTTGGCGAGGGCGTATCAGGCGCCAGCATCGTGGAGGGCACCCTTGGCGCGGGCATCCTTATCAATTCCCATGATGCGCCCTGGTAGCGAAATTTCGATCTTGCCCACGAGCTCTTCCATATCGTCACCTGGCATATCTTCTCCCATGAGGAAATCGGTGACGGCTCCCGTAAAACAAAACCCGAACAGTTCGCCGACAGCTTCGCCGCGAGCCTGCTTCTGCCAAAGGAGCACCTGCTTGCCGCTCTGAAAGAGATCGCGGTGAATCAGGAACTGAAGCTGGTTGATATCATAGAGCTTGCCAAGGAGTTTGGTGTTTCTTCGGAAGCGGTTCTCTGGAGGCTGTTCAATCTTCAAAAGGTCAAGAAAGGCCAGGTCGATAAAATCCTCAGCGATACCGAATTTCGGGATCTGGATCGCAACCTCCGCAGGGGGCTGTACGCAGAGCAGAAGCCGGATAAATTTCCGCAGCGGTATATCTCCCTTGCGTGCCGCTGTCTGCTGGAGGGAAAGATTTCACGCGGTTTGTTTGCCGAGTACCTGGAGATCGACCGGTCCGAAATCGATGAGTATCTGTCTGCTGCCGGGTATGCCGTAAAAAACTATGAAAAGATTGCTGCTGCTTGACGCCGATGTGGTCATCGACCTGCATACCCTGGGTGTATTCGACCGGATCGGCAGGGGCTTTGAAATCCACATCACGAAAACCGTGCTTAACGAGGCGCGGTACTATAAAAGCAGCGGCAGGAGGGTCAGGATCAATACAAGAAGTTAATGAATCAATAGATTCATTGCCGCAGAAAATAGAAGGTATTCTTTGTCAACTATAAGGTTACATTCGGAAGTCATCTAAGAATTCCGAAGCAGGTTTTACGCCTGTCACCAGGAGACGATCCCTGGCCCGTGTGCAGGCCACATAGAGAAGGTGGCGTTCCGTGCTGTAGACCTCTTCCAGGTCGGCGTCGTCGGCCACCGCTTCGATTCGCTCCTGGAGAGGAATGACCTCGTCGTCGCAGGCCATCACCGCCACCGCCTTGAATTCCAGACCCTTTGCCCGATGCATGGTGCCGATCGAGACGCGGCCGTTGGTCGGTTCTGCCTGTTCGTCCAGGACCACAAAAGAGAAGCCTGCGTCCTTGACGGCCCGGCAGGCTCGCTCCACTTCCGTGGCGGAACGAACGAAGACGCCCATCTCATGGGGGATAATCCCCCCTTTTCCCAACTCCCGAAGCCAGGCGCTCACCGCTGCAATTTCCTCGTCTATACTGGCCAGGATTCTGATAGCAGGGGCAGGCCCGTTGAATACGGATACAGTGCCTTCCCGTTTTTCCGTATTGCCGTCCACATCGGATATTTCCGGGCTCAGCAGGCGATCGGCCTGCATGCGGATCTGATGGGAGGTTCGGTAATTGATGTGCAGGGTTCGGGATCGCCCCCGGATATCCACACACACGGATTTCCAGGAGAAGGGCTGTTGGAAGATCCGCTGGCCCAGATCGCCGGCGAAGAAAAGGCCGTTTGGCCTATCTCCGCCGAGCGCCGCTAAAAACCGCAACTGCGGGACGCTGACGTCCTGCGCTTCGTCCACGACCGTGTAATCGAAAGGCGGGTGTTTCCTCTTAGCAATATCAGCAGCAACCCGGGTGAACAGTCCCGCCCAGGTGATCAATCCCTGTTCCTGCAGGCGCGCCTGAACCCGTTCAAAAATGGACCAGAGCACGATGCGCTGTTGCTCCGGGAGACGGGTCTTTCTTCCCAGTCGCCTGACGTTCCGGTAGGCCTCCCAGGAGTCCAGTTGCCAGGCGTCCACCACCTCTTCCCATTCCGTCATCAGGAAGCGAGGGGTGAACTTTGCAGCCTCGTCCTGTCCGGATGCCTCTTTCAGTAATTTGCGGATTGTTTCGCGGGAGGCCAGCTTGGCTCGGCCGAAGCGGGCCTCATAGAGCCGTTTGCCGATGTCGTTGATGGCGTGAACTTCCAGCCGCTCGCCCAGATGGGGCTCGCTGTGGAACGAGCGGCTTCCCTATGAATGGATGTGCAGTCCGAGTTTCTGAATGGAAAGTCATCTTATTTTAGCTTGTTGTATTTTATTGAAGATCCTTTCGAATTTTCAATGGGGTACTTCTCACGATTTACCTCGAGTTTTTTTCTAACGACTTCCTCAAGGGAAATATTGAGGTCGTAACACAGGTACGTAAGAAGAATGGCCACATCGGCAACTTCGCTCTCGATTTCAGATCGCTGGTGTTCAGCGATGGTTGTAATTTCAGAATCGCGAGCCCATCGAAAAAGATCGAGTAACTCAGCAGATTCAACGCACAAAGCCGAGCTAAGATTTCGAACGGTATGAAATTGTTCCCAGTCCCTCTCTCGTCGAAATGTGAGCAGTGCATCCAAAAGTTTGTTTGAAATAATCATGACTCCCCTCGCTTACGCCTGAAAGCGGTTTCGATAATGCCAATCTAATCGATCCGGATCAGGACGCATGGACGGATGTATCGGAACAATTGATAAAGGTTCGTTATCGAGTCGGTAGTAAACTTTGCCGTTAAACCATTCTTCTTTGATTCGCCTACTGATCTTTACTCGAAGCTCTGGTGTAATACTGACCAGCCCGGCATCAAAAAGCCGGTGGAAGTCGGCTCGCAGCAGAAGTCCATTTCGGACATCATGTCCACCCTCTCCGGAATAGGGAACGATATGCGCTGCCTCTAGTGCCATTAATGTGCTCTCTCCTGTAATAGCGCAGCGACGCTGATATGCATCGGTGACTAAAACCCGAAAAGAGGATTGCCCAAGTCTCGGTCGGACTTCAGCTGGAGAACCATATTTTTCGCCCGGTTCTGCGACCAAAGGAATCCCTTCGGTTGTTGCCGTTTCCAACGGATGTAATGCTATACGCTGCTGGACGTTGCGCCATATTTCCTGGCCTGCGCCTATGGTCGAGTCATACATCTTCCCCCGAACGATGTTTGATGACCAATCCGGAATATCTGCAAGCCAAGCTTTTTTATCAAAGAAAAAGGGATTCGCCAGTACATTACATCCGATTAGGCCCTCACTGCGTCTATTGGCTGTTAATGGCATGATGAGTTCGCGAAGTTCATCAAGTGACGCGCAACCATTCTTTTGTCCAAACACCTCCCAGGCCAAGCTCAGCGGCAGCGAACTGTATGTTACAAAAAAACCTCCGCCGGCAATGTGATTGTAAGGACGCCTGAGTTTAAACAAGAAAGGGAGTCCTACGGGTGCTCCTTTGAATGGCGGTGTTCCGCCCGGCTGCCAAAAATTAACTTCATCCGGACGAAGTTGCGAGAGGAATTGATACCATTTATTATCAGTAACGCCAACCCAAAATCTCATTCAGTCACCTCCACAGGATACAGCCTCGAAATCATCAAGAAGATGCAAACAAGTGTAAAGTGGCTTGCTACTATCTTATTTGTCCTTTAACTGGGTGATACATGGTCCATGAGGTCCGACCAGTCGCGCTCATCCTTCCCGCGCCAGACGAGCTGCGGGTCGAGATCGCGGTTGCGTTCTGCCTTTTCCTTCTCCAGGCCGGAAACGCCGCGTTCATAGGCCACGCGGAGAGGCTGTTCTTCCTCTTTTCGCAGGACCGACTGGTATTCGGCAGTGGGGATGTGCTTGCGCCGCGCCTCATTGTGAGTGAGCGTCTCGACGTTTTTCAGGTTCTCTTTCTTGGCCATGATGTCATCCTTGCCTAGTCAAAGCGGCGTTGGGGGAGTGGTTCTCGGGCCGCGCCAGCCGATGGATCAATGCTGGCAGACCTGGAGCGTGAGGCGCTCCGCTGAACTGCATACCTTCAGGAGGCTCAGGAAATTCTTCAGGGTCGGATTCCCTTTCGGGCCGAGCATGCGACGCAGGCTCTTTTCGTTGATCTGCAATTCTCGGGCAATATCGGCGATCGATCCGGTGGCGTTCAGATAGTCACGCAGCAGGGCCTTTCCCGTTTCGATGTCGTCCATCAGGAAGGCGTTGGTCGCCTCCACGATCAGCTCGCTTCTGAAATCCGGGTCCGACTTTACCCGGGCCATGACCGTTTCCCTGAAATCTCTCGTCAGCGGCATTGTTCTTCTCTCCCTTACTGTTGCTTCTTTCTCGCCCGATAATCGATCCAGTGCGCCTTGGCCGTTTCGATGTCCCGGGATTGGCGCTTCTTTTCGCCGCCTCCAACCAGGATGATCAGCTCCTCGCCATCCATGCCGAAATAGACGCGGTAGCCGGGGCCGTAATCGATCTTTCTTTCATAAACGCCAGCCCCGACACTTTCTATGTTCGACCGGTTTCCCATGCCCATGCGGATCAGGGCCGTCGTCACCTTGGCTGCCGCTCGGCCGTCGAGCCCTTCAAACCAGGCGCGGAAAGGGCTCGTACCTTTCATGGTAAGATATTCGAGAATCTTCATGCGCCCCTCGATGATCGGTCAAATGGTAACATACGTGTTACCAAAAGTAAAGGCATTTCTTTGCCGCATGGTTCTCACGGCTGGCGGTAAAGGGTGTTGTCGATCATTTTTTTGAACTCGCCTGCGACCTTGGCCTCGAAATCGGCCTCGATTTGGTAGACCTTCATGAGTTCCCAGTGTCGTTTCGGATATTCGTAAGGAGAATTGAGGATGGGACGCTCGAAGAATCGATTATCCATGGCTGACTCGTTCTCCTGGGATATGAGTGGCTTATGAACTTGTGAATGACCAAAGTTGTTGATTTAATACATTACTCTTGCAAAAACTGCAAGGTCATCATTATTTCCATCTTTCCCCCACCAAATTCGACTATCAGAATCCATTTCCTTGAATTTAGACTCAGAATAAACCCAATAGCGACCTTTCGGCGGCCCTGGAATTAGACGGCCTGATGGTGTTGATACTGAATATGGACCAGCACTATATCGATTTCGTGCTGAGTGCGACGAGGTTGTCGCCCTGTACAATGAGGTTAGCGCTGCCGGGGTCCCCGCAGGCAAGGCTCGGCACATCTTTGAGCAAGTGAAAGGGCACCCGTAATTGACATTACCCTCTTTCTTACCCCTTTTTAAGGGTATTACCTTTTTTGCGTTCCGCCAGCGCGCGCCCGGGCCGCGGCCCAGGCATTCGACCTTTCCCGCAGCCTGAATGTCTCTCAGAACCAGACGCACCATGTTCCGGCTTACACCCGGACAGGCCCTCTCAAGGTCGGTGAGCGTGAATTCGGAATCAAGGGTTCTGACCA
>Ga0172370_10010051_pt1 | contig 10927 bp, 9 predicted proteins | sample LakKiv5m_FD_114538 | JGI IMG/M metagenome (GOLD analysis project Ga0172370, IMG submission 114538) | Freshwater microbial communities from Kabuno Bay, South-Kivu, Congo - kab_022012_11.5m | ecosystem: Environmental > Aquatic > Freshwater > Lake | place: Democratic Republic of the Congo...
ATTCGAGAAATTGAATATCAAAACCGATTATGAGTATGCGATTTACGACTGTCATACCGACCGTATGGTTTATGGAAATTATATTTCTGTGACCGGATCGGGTGAAAAAGCTAAACTTGGATACAACCTTCCGAAATACCATGAATATCTTTATTATTTCGGGATCCACTTCCCTGCACTCCGAAGTACCATCGCCGGCGATATGACCATTTTGTTTTTTTTCACATCAATCCTGATCCTTTCGGTGACTTTTTTTGTTTATGCTATTTTCGTAATCATGCAGCAGAAAAGGTTTTCGGAGTTGCAAAAAGATTTTATCAACAACATGACCCATGAGTTTAAAACCCCGATTTCAACCATTAACATTTCCGCCGATATCCTCATAAATCCCGACATTTCCAAAGATCCGGACCGGTTATTAACTTATGGATGGATTATTAAAAAAGAGAATCATCGGCTGAATCTGCTGGTTGAAAAAGTGCTTCAGATCGCCCGGATAGAAAAAAGAGGTATTCAGCTCAAGAAAGAACTCCTTGACCTGAATGCATTGATCCAGACGGTTGTCGATAATTTCAAAGCCAACCTGAAACTGGAGAGCAAACTGGAAACCTTTCTTGATCCCGCGGTCGGAAAAATATCAGCAGATGTAATTCACCTGACTAACATCTTTCATAACCTGATTGACAATGCCCTGAAATATGGTGGGGAAACACCTCAGGTTCGGATTGAAACGAAAAAAAGTCAGAACCAAGTCGTTATTCTGTTTTCCGATAATGGCCCGGGGATCGATCCGAAATACCGAAAACGGGTCTTTCATAAATTTTTCCGTGTACCTTTAGGGAACATCCATAATGTAAATGGATTTGGGCTCGGATTGTATTATGTCAAACTTTTAAGCCGTATGCATCGGTGGAATATTCGTCTGGTCAGCGAACCAGGACGGGGAGCAACGTTCAGGATCGAAATTCCACTTTAAACCTTTTTCCCGCAATGGAAAAAAAAGCCAAAATACTGTATGTTGAAGATGATATAGCCCTGTCGTTCGTAACCCGTGATAACCTGGAATTGAAGGGCTATTCTATCGATTTCTGTGAAGACGGCCTGAAAGCCCTTGAAATGACACATTCCACGAAATACGATCTATGTATCCTGGATGTAATGCTTCCAAGGATGGACGGATTTACCCTGGCCGGGAAAATACGGGAAAAGAACGCGGAGATTCCTATCCTTTTTCTCACTGCCCGGTCGGCCAAAGAGGATCGTATCTACGGCCTTCAGCTTGGCGCCGACGATTACATCACCAAACCTTTCAGCATTGAGGAACTGGTTCTGAAAATCGAAGTCTTTCTAAGAAGAAGTAGAATTGTCGTGCTAAAAGATCATAGACCGGCTATCTTTAATCTGGGTCATTTTAATTTCGACATTGCCAATCAGCAGCTGACCGAAGGAAAGAAGAATTATAGGTTGACTCACCGTGAAAGTGAATTGTTAGGATGCCTGGTAGAAAACATCCATCAGATCGTAAAACGGGAAGAAATCCTGATGAAGGTATGGGGGAATGATCATTATTTTGCCAGCCGCAGCCTCGATGTTTTCATCTCAAGACTTCGCAAAATACTCAAAACTGATTCTCGCATCCGCATTGAAAATATTCATAACATCGGCTACCGGTTGCGAATCGGATAAGGCTCCGATTTTTTTATTCATTTAAAAGCCTGGTATAAAGCTGATGGTTTTCTTCATCAAAGCAAACAAAAATGACCTTTTCAGGAATAGGATGATCGCTCATGTAGTTTTTTATCTCCCTTATAGCAATTGAAGCAGCTAATTCTTTAGGGAAATGATACACGCCGGTGCTGATATTCGGGAATGCTATGGTTTTGCAATCGTGTGCCGATGCCTGGATCATGCTTTGACGATAACAACCGGCCAAATTTTCTGCTTCATTATTACTTCCGTCAGCCCATACCGGCCCGACTGTGTGGATAACATATTTTGAAGGCAGCTTAAATCCACCGGTAACTTTTGCTTCTCCGGTTTTACATCCGCCCAATTCCCTGCATGCCTTGAGAAGTTCCGCTCCGGCAACACGGTGAATGGCCCCGTCCACACCGCCCCCACCCAGTAAGGATCTGTTTGCTGCATTAACGATGGCATCGGCTTTCACTTGTGTGATGTCGCCCAGGATAACCTCAATTCGTTTCTCCATGTTAAACTTTTTTATGAATCTCTGTCTAATTCTAAAATCGTGAAGAAGGGTTTTACCTATTTTGAAATATTCGCCTTATGAGCCAGGAAAAATTCCCTTTTATTACCATTACAAACACAAATATAGAACAATAGGATCAGTATTTGTGTTCCATCTAACAAATGTGTCATTTGAATTGACAGATAAAATGGACTAATTCTACGTTGACAAAAAATATTACACGATATGGAGAGGGCTAGATTCCGCCGGTGGGGATTCAAATAATTATGATTTGGAAAACATAAGGTTTTAAACTATTTTTGGACGAACTTATTACGAAACTTACATATGTTTTTTCAATAATTAAAATCTTATTTAGAGATTAAGAAAAGTTAACTCTATGAATGATAAGAATATCAGAATATTAGCCATTGACGACAACCAGGATAATCTTACGGTATTGAAAGCCGAAATCGCTGAGATGATTCCTGATGCAACTACATATACTGCCAGCGATGGTAGCACCGGGATCGAGCTTACCCGTGTGAATGATCCACACGTTATTTTATTGGATATTGTCATGCCAGGTGTAGACGGTTTGTCCGTTTGCCGACAATTAAAACAGGATGAGAATCTTCAGCATATACCTATAGTTATTCTGACCGCCCTGAAAACCGACCAAAAGATCAGGATCAAAGCGATGGAGGCAGGAGCAGAGGCTTTTCTTTCTAATCCCATTGATAAAGTCGAACTGTTTGCCATGATCATGTCTATGGTAAAAGTAAAGAAGGCTGCTGATCATCAGCGCCTTGAAAAAGCTGATTTAGCCAAACTCATTTCAGAACGGACGCAAGAAATTGATAAAGAACTTTTACAACGTAAGAGAGCCGAAGAAGAGTTGCAAAAGGCCAATCAAAAACTAAAACAAACCCAGATTGCAACTCTGAATCTTTTGGAAGATCTGAAAAAAGAGATAACCGCCCGTGAAAAAAGTGAAGCAGAACTCGTTCGTGCTAAAGAAAAAGCGGAGGAAAGCGACCGGCTTAAGTCGGCATTCCTGGCTAACATGTCGCATGAAATCCGGACTCCTATGAATGGAATCATTGGCTTTTCCGGATTATTGAGCGATCCTGATCTTAATGCTGTAGATCTTAACCGTTATATCCGGATTATCAATGACAATTGCCAGCAATTGCTTCATATCATCAGCGACCTTATCGATATTTCCAAAATTGAAGCCGGAATGGTTGAGCCGGAAATACAGAATTCTGCCTTAATGATCTGATGAATTCACTATATGAAAATTATCACCAAAAGGCAGTATTGAAGAGTCTGAAATTGAACCTTTATAACGATCTTGTTTGTGACGCCTGCAATATCCTGGCCGACAAAGGCAAATTAAGACAGGTTATTGAAAATTTACTGACCAATGCAGTAAAATTCACAAAAGAAGGAGAAGTTAATTTTGGATATCGGCTTAAGAACAATACAATTCTGTTTTTCATTGAAGATACCGGCATTGGTATTGCACCTCAACACCAAGAGGCGATTTTTAACCGGTTCTGGCAGGTGGAGGCCGGACTGGCGCGGCAGTACGGGGGAACAGGTCTTGGTCTTTCAATTTCCAGTGCATATGTAAACAAAATGGGTGGAAAGATTGAATTGGAATCCACGCTGGGGAAAGGATCGCGTTTTAGTTTCACTCTCCCTTATAAGCAATCGGGTAAAATAACTGCACCCAAAGCAGGTGTTAAAGGAGATACACTTGATTTTAGAGGTAAAACCATTCTTATCGTCGAAGATGAACCCGATAATTTTGAATTTCTCGAGATTATCCTTGGTCGAAAAAAATTCAACATTTTGCATGCATGGAATGGAAAAGAAGCCATAAAAATATTTGAGGATCATCCTGAAATTGACCTGGTTCTGATGGATTTCAAATTACCAGATATAACCGGCCAGGAGATAACAAAGACTTTTCTCAGAAAAAGGGAATCTGTCCCGGTAATTGCATCAACAGCTTATGCCATGTCGGGTGATAGGGAAAAAGCAATCCAGGCAGGCTGTGTTGATTATATTCCAAAACCAATCGGTGCAGAGGAGTTGATCGGGATTTTAAGTGGGCATATAGTGTAATCAAAAGCAGGCAGCTGGCAGTAAAAAATTAATAAGGGATGATAAAAAATAATCGCAATAAAACACAAGAAAGTAAAAGTTCTCCAGGGACTGAAATTCAGATGAAGGATCTTTTTGCAGTCATCAAAGATGTTATTTTGGTTGTTGATGAAGAGGGTCGTTATCTTGAAATAGAACCTACCGCCCAAAACCTTCTATATAGACCTTCCGGAGAGATTCTGGGAAAAACCATTCAGGAAATATTTCCGGCGGTCCAGGCGGATTTCTTCCTTTCAAAAATCAAGGAAACGCTTGTAACAAAAAAAGCAACCGAAATCGAATACAGCCTTGTGATAGAGAGCAGGGAGGTTCATTTCTTAGGAACGCTCTCTCCCTTGAACAGTAATAAAGTCGTACTGGTTGCACGGGATATTACAGAATTTAAAAAAGCACAGGAGAAATTCCAGGAGAGTGAAGAAAAATATCGTCAACTGACAGAACTAACACCGGAAGGGATTCTGGTTCATGTAGATGGAAAAATTGTATACGCCAACACTGCAAGCGCTAAAATTCTTGGTGCGGCTAAACAAGCTGACTTAGTAGGAAAATTCGTACTGGATTTTGTTCATCCCGATTTTCAAACAGTGGTCAAAGAACGAGTTAGTAAAATCAAACAGGAAAATCATATTGTTCCTGCCATTCAGGAAAAATTAATACGTCTTGACGGCAGTGTGATTTATGCCGAAGTTACTGCAATTCCTTTTAACTATCAAAATAAAAAAGCAGTGCAGGTTGTCTTTTCAGATATCACAAGACGGAAAATGTCAGAAGACCGACTCCGTGAAAGCGAAGAAAAGTTCCGTTCCATTACAGAACAAATTAAGGAAATGGTATATATAACTGATAATCGTGGAATAATTACGTATTCCTCTCCTGCGGCGCTGGATATCTTTGGATTTTATCCGGAAGAGATGCAGGGTCAGTATTTTACAAAATTTCTTGATGAAAGTCAGATCCAAAAAGCCGTTGCCGCATTTTCACAATCCATTTCATCTGGAATGACCTCCAAAAGTCTTGAGTTACTAATGAAAAGAAAAGATGGAACATTATTTACCGGGGAGCTGAATGGGGTCATTTATAAACTTAATAATTCCCCCAGGACAATGGGTTTGATCCGCGATATAACCATGCGAAAGCAGGCGGAATCGGTGTTGAAACAAAAGATGGATGAACTTGAGCGTTTTAACGACCTAACTGTTGGCAGGGAGCTGGTCATGATTAAATTAAAGAAGGAGATCAACGAGTTGCTGAAGCTGGCGGGGAAGGAGGAGAAGTATACTATTGTTGCGTGATCGGGGATTAGCTTTTCGGTACCATCTCTTCCATAGTAACCAGCTTATTGCGGATAGCAAAGATGACCAGGTTTATGGTATTTTTCAGCGAAGTTTTCTGGAGAAGTTTTAACCTGTATCCTTCAATTGTCCTTTTACTGATATTCATTTCATCGGCCATCTCTTCGGTTGAATAACCTCTGCAGATCAGTCGCAGGACTTCATTTTCCTTGTTGGTAAAAACCGGCATCTCATTAAAGGAGATCTGTCGAATCTTTTTAGCAAGCATTCCGTTCAGCTCCGGCGAAAAGTATTGTTGTCCGCTATTGACCATGGTGATCGCCCTTTCCAGGTTTTGTCTGGAAGCATTTTTCAGCAAAAACCCATTTACTCCTTTCAAGACCATCGCGTAGAGGTACTCTTCATCTCCAAACATCGAAAGGATAATGATCTTCAATTTTGGATAAAGTTTCAGTGCTTTTTCACTGGCTTCCATGCCATCCATTACTGGCATCTTGATATCCATAAGCACTACATCGGGGGTGACCTTTTTCAATAGTTCAAGAAAAATCTCTCCGTTTTCAGCTTCCCCTATCAACTCCACATTATTAATTCCGGCAAGAATCTGTTTCAGACCTTCTCTGAAAATAGCATGATCCTCTACAATGATAATTTTTATAGGTTTATCAGTGATCACAGACATGGTATTTGTCTAGAAAGATTCTCAAAGAAACGCGTTTAAAAATATTTTACACAAACAAATATAAGTATTTCTACTTATAACAGTCGCGCAGAAATGTAGAAATAATAAAAAAAATTATAGACCTGCGGCCGACACCAAATGGAGTCTATACCGTTGTGTTCAGGAACAACGATCACGATGCGATTAGAAAAATATTTATCAACAAATAACCAGAGGTTGTTGATTAATTAATCAGCCTTTGAAAACCTTATCTTTGTAACATAAGATAAGGTTTTCTAATATAAAAATAAATCAAGATGAAGTATATAGGAGCTCATGTAAGCGCCAGTGGCGGAGTTGAGCATGCTCCAGTCAATGCCAATGAGATCGGAGCAAAGGCTTTTGCCCTTTTTACCAAAAATCAACGGCAGTAGAGATCTTCTCCATTGACTAAGGATAATATCCGGCTTTTCCGTGAGAATTGTGATACATTAGGATATAGGCCGATGCAGGTTCTGCCTCATGACAGCTATCTGATTAATCTCGGAAATCCTGACAAAGATAGTTTGGAAAAATCAAGGGATTCATTCTATGATGAAATGAAACGATGTGAGCTTCTTGGCCTTGACCGGCTGAATTTTCACCCCGGAAGTTCTCTTGGAAAGGTTGATGATGAAACAAGCCTGCGGTTGATTGCCGATTCTATCAACCTGGTTTTGGATAAGACAAAAGGCGTTTCTGCCGTTATAGAAAATACAGCAGGACAGGGCAGCAGCCTTGGATATACTTTTGAACATCTGCGGTTCATCATTGATCTTATTGAGGATAAAGATCGGGTTGGGATTTGTATCGACACCTGCCATACTTTTGTTGCAGGTTATGATATTTCAGGTGAGAAGGCATTCAACGAAACCATGAAGAAATTCGAGACCATCATCGGACTGAAATATCTGAAGGGTATGCACCTGAACGATTCGAAAAAAGGACTGGGAAGCCGGGTCGACCGTCATGAAAACCTGGGAAAAGGGGTGTTGGGCCTTGACGTTTTCAGGTGGATCGTTCATGACCCCCGGTTTGACAATATGCCTCTTATTCTGGAAACACCCGATGAATCTCTTTGGAAGGAGGAAATCCGATTATTGTATAGCTTATAATTCTCGGGATAGCTTTTCCGATAATTCCCAAAGTTTCTTGCCATTCTCTGGATTGGCAGCCTTCTCATTTATTTCTTTCCTGCTCATCAGGAAAAAATAGTCAAAATCCTTACCTTCCATATCCTTTGAAGAAGCGAGGTAAATTACCGGAATTGCTGCCTCTGCCGGGGAACGGAAGAAAATGAAAAAGATAAGTTTCATCAGGGGATGAAATATTTTAGGGGCTTCCCTCCCGATTTTCGAATTTACCGGTCCGGGACATAATGCAAAAATTGAGAAATCCGGTTTCAAGCGCCTGGAAAGTTCTACCGCGAAAGTGGCAAGCAATAACTTATAATAACCATATAACGCCATGCTCTTACCGATTGAATAAGTTTCATAAATCCCGAATTTTTCCCATTCGAACCTTTTCGGGTCGCGGTGGGTTTCCGAGTCGACAAAAATGATCCTGGGGATCCCTGATTGAGATGTTTCCTGTTGTCTGAAACATCGGTTCTTTAACAAGAGGTTTACAAAAATAAATTTCGATAAATAGTTGACCATGAACATCTCTTCGAGCCCCTGTGGAGTTTTTCTGCTTTTAGCAGGAACAATTCCTGCATTGCTAATCAGAATATCAATTTTTCCAAAAGGATAATCACCGGTGGGATTATCGGATGAATCTATTCTTTCATTCTGTTCCACGGTGCTTATGGAAATAGGACCCGTTGTGAGATCCGAAATAAGTTTCCGGATGGATTGGATATCAGAATAGTCGACCTGGAGCATGTGAACCTTCTTCGAGCCGGTGATTTTCTTTATTTTTTCACCCTTTTCAGGGATTCCACTCCGGCAGGCCATGATAACTTTTGCACCTCTGCGGGCACAATCGGTTGCAATAGCAAAACCAAGTCCGGAACTTGCGCCATCCACAAGCACGGTTTTACCATCCAGACGGTCGGTAGTTTTTAGTTCCCCTACCTGTTCATGTTTTTGGAAAAGATTCGTTATACCTGTTATGGTCGCGGTAAATGGGTTGTCGTATTTATCTTTTTTCTTTTCATTCATATTGATCTGCCATAAATTTCTGGTAGTGTGCCGTGTGTTTGTCAATATCTGCTTCCGTCAATCCAAAATCTGCCAATGAGTATTTGTGTGTTCCATATTTGCGGTGCGGATGTTCTTTCTCATGCTTTTCAACGCAGGATTTAAGTTCCGGTGGCATTCCCCCACTCTTCCCGTAAATCTCTGCAAGTATTGCAATGGAATCCGAGATCAGGTCCTTGTAATTGATGTCAGTGAACTTTTTCTGGTTATGGTCACTCAACCGGTAGTTGAGGGCTTTTTGCAGCATATATCCGGTTTTCCTTATCCAGTGTCTGGCGATCCGTTGTTCATCAACATCCTCGCTGAATATCATCTGGTTATAGGTGACCATGCTGAGAAAAGAGGGCACCGATTCATAGATCGTACGGTGGGGCCATAAAAAATGTACCTCCCCGAAGTATTTTTCAATCAGGTCAGGAAACTCAAGATGATGAGGAGTCTTAAGAATCCATCTCTTTGCAGGTCTTATCCATTGAAGGAATTTAAGAAGCTTGACGGCATAAGCATAGGCCGGTGACTGATCCGTATTTTCGAGCCAGCTTGCATATGAAGGGACATTCATCATTGCTTCCGGCGTGGTACTCAAAAAACTGACATCCAACATGAGTATGCCTTCCTCCGGTTGGTCATATTCGATTGGATGAATAGCAAAAAATCCCGGTGACATCATTTTTACCGCTCTTACGCTTGTTTTCGCAAATTGTATTCTTTTATCCTTCGGATCAGGATAAACACTGGACCCTGATGACTGATGACTGATAACTGATGGCTTGCTTAGTTGTCGTTCATAAAGCTTCAAATTCAATGGTACCGGATTGATCACCTCCCAACTCGGGATTACCCGGTGATCGGGATCTGCCGCCAGTAAACGTTGTAGTTTAGTTGTACCAGTACGCTGCAATCCCACAATGATCCAGGCTGGGTATAACGGTTGTTCCAGGATCCCAGGATAACGTTTAAAAAAATATTCCGCACGGAGGCGGATACTGATCAGGCTAACAAATCGTTCATGAGTGATAAACCTGCCTACGGGATGAAGATTCGCTTCTTTATTCACAGATTGGATCAACCGCTGGAGCGGTTCCATTTCAAAATCTTTCCCAAGGTCGTTTAACCCTGTGGTTTTTTTTGCCGACCGGATAATCTCCTCCGCATCAAGTCTGATCCGGGTTCCTAAAAATAGGTGCCCCGCCAAACTTTATTCAACAGACTGAACCAAAGGGGACGTTTGTCGAAATTGAATGAGCGGGTTGTTTTACTGGTCATTACGTCATGAGGTCATTAAGCCATTTCACCATTCACTTACAATCATCAGGGTCATCACGATCATCACTCACTTCGTTCGTTAGTCTTTACAACCCTGCACTGCGGCTGTACAGGAGCTTCCCCGGGTTTCAATCGGTACCAACGCCATAACATAGTACCTTCATGATGGCTGCAGGTATTGATCCAGTTGGGTATTCCCGGATCCCGGTGTGCTACAATAATTTTTACACTACCGTCAGTGTTGTAGATTGCGGTTGACTTATTTATACATATTGTAAAGTACCTGTAATCGAGTGACTCCATCCAATAGTTGTTCAACTGAAAATTCCAGGAATCACAATTCGGTGGTTTTACTTCGATTATGAGGGCTTCATTCTCTGCCAGCTTCCAATGACTGTGATAATAGATGATGTTCGCATCGCCACCTGCAGCATTGGAAACAGCCGGATCAAACATCGGCAGCCGGTTTGTGTGTTTCCTGAATCCATTTGCCCATCGTGCGAAAAGCAGGGCGGCGCCTCCAACGAAGAGGGAGGCAGTTTTTAACCCATCATCCACCATAGCCGGGGTGATTGGATCGGGTGTTTTCCGGCCATCCAGATTTTCAATTGTCAGCTCGGCTGGAATCTCTTTAAAACGATCTAAGAAGGTCTGCCGCACCATTACCATAGTGGTTCCGTCTTCGATCTTCAACCAGTTTTTTCCTTCCTGCTTCCTGTCCAGGATGATGTCAAAACTACCGTCATCATCCACCTTCAAATCGGTATTTTCAAGAATACCACAGGGAGCCAGACCTCCGGTCGTTCCATAATTCCCGTTCTGGGTGAAGAATCCTATGTAATGTACGGTGTTTCTCTTCCCGTGGATGCGATAACGGTACTTGCCACTGATTTGTGCATTGAAATAATGGTTATCGGGATTATCTGCCCCCAGCTTGATGGTCTCATGGGCAGTTCTTCTGAATATCGGAAATGCCGGATCATTGAATTCTATGAAAGCCTCCAGTCCACCGCGGGTCAGCCTTGTCAGATAACGGATGCCTTCTGCCTGTTGAAATGCATCGCGTGGGGTTCCCGGAGCTATGAGCGCTGCACCGGCAGCCTTA
>Ga0172370_10010056_pt1 | contig 10923 bp, 9 predicted proteins | sample LakKiv5m_FD_114538 | JGI IMG/M metagenome (GOLD analysis project Ga0172370, IMG submission 114538) | Freshwater microbial communities from Kabuno Bay, South-Kivu, Congo - kab_022012_11.5m | ecosystem: Environmental > Aquatic > Freshwater > Lake | place: Democratic Republic of the Congo...
CCACCAGGAAGATCCACCCGCCGAACGCCAGCGCCGCCGCCGCGACCATCGGCACGCCGCCCATCCTCGGCGTGGGAACGTCATGGGAACTCCGCTCGTTGGGGACGTCCAATATCCCAACGCGTTGCGCGACACGGATGGAGAGGAAGACGCCTAAGGCAGACAATACTAGTGAGAGGGCGGCGAAAACGAAAGTTAATGGACCGAAGGCCTGTAACATTCCACCGTTTTCACGATCCACTCTTCAAGGTAACTCGCAACATCCATCCCGTTGATCTTTTGCTGTTTACAATTCACCGATTCTTCTCATTTGTTCCACTGTCTCTTTCCACCCTGCCGCGAGAACATACTGGGGCACAAAACCCAGTTCATTCTGAATCCGACGGCTGTCCACTGCAATATCTTCCATGTACTTATCAACCGTTGCCCGATCGACAGGCGACCGGCGGCCAAAAACACGCGCAACATCTTCAAGCAATCCCGCCATCAAACGCACCGTCGCTACCGGCAATGAAAAAACCGGTGGCCTCCGCCCAAGAGCATCGCAAATCGCACCAATGATTTCATGCATCGTATGGAAACGACCATCTGAAACATTAAAAATCTTCCCTGCCGCATCGTCATGTGTTGCAGCCAATACGGCTGCACAAGCCACATCTTTATCATAGACCAATGTGCGTCGGTTGGAACCATTCCCGACAGGGACAAAGCGGCCTCTCGCCAGGGATTGTACAAGGCGCTGATAATTACCCTTAATTCTGGAGCCATACACTGCACCGAGGCGCAAGACAATCCCAATATGCCCGCCATCCAAACCTCTAGCCTCCAGCACAATTTGTTCTGCCGCAAGCTTGGTCCGGGCATAGAATGTATCCGGGTGCGGTGGCGTATCTTCGATCAAGATTCGTCCATCGGACTGCCCATACACGGCAATCGTACTGAAGAGCACGACACGCCTGACGCTGGCCTGAATGGCTGCTGCAACCACGGTCGACGTTCCCCCTACATTAATCCGCTCATATTTTTCTTGCAGAGCAGGCGTTGGGTTTACAACATGCAGGAAAGCGGCTAGGTGGATTACCGAATCGACACCCTGCATGGCAGCGTGGACGACCGATGCATCGGCTACATCGCCAATAAGTGTTTCCACATTATCAGGCCAAGTGCCAACTGGCGGAGGATTGATGGACAAGGTGCGGATGGAATAACCTGCGGCATGGAAGGCATCAACTACAAGCGGACCAACGGCACCTGTGGCGCCAGTAATAAGAATCAAATTTTTTCCCGTCACTTGTAACTTTTTATAATATCTCTTCAAAACTTTGATAAAATCATGCAATATTGCAATTATGATACTTTCTACGGATCATTGATCATTTTAAAAATACGCTTGCATATTTCTCTGTAATTAGACCCCAAGTATATCTTCGTTTTGCAATTTCATTCATTTTCTCTTTGTACGAAACTATATCGATTTTGTCATTATCATACTCATTTAATATATTTGCCAAATCTGATACGGAATTAAAATATATTGCACAATTTTCCGTCGTTTCAATGTTATATTCAATATTGAAAGCCACAACACATAATCCAAGATTCATGGCTTCAACCAGAGATGGATTAGTACCACCTACACTATGTCCATGAATATAAAAACAGCAATTACTCCTCAGTTCATTCAAACGTTCTTGTTCATAAATGGGATCGAGAAGACGATAATTGCGGTAAGCACCATATTTATTTCTTAATTTCCTTCCATATTTACTATAATTCCAATTCCCTACGATAACGACGGTAATTTTACTATCTTTAAAAGCATCCAAAATCAAATGGATGTTATTTTCAGGTTCAATCCGGCATACTTTGAAAGCATAATTATTTGTTTCAAGTGAATACTTACTTTTAGTCTCCGCACACATCGGAACATGTGAAGCATGATCGCCTCCATATTCAATAAGTTCAGGTTCGATCTTGTATGTTTCTTTGATATATTTTTTTATTATTTTGTTATCGGCAATCACGATATTTGAATGTTGAATTCCGACTTTTTCCGATAATTTTAGAAACCATCTGCTAAATTTATTCCATTTTTTCCTTTTCCACTCTATGCCATCAGGATTTAAAATAATTTTTTTATTGAATAATTTTATAATAGGAAAAAACACGCATCCTGAAGTTCCCAGCACGAGCAATATATCGCATTTAGTTACAGCATGAAAAAGCGAAATCATGTCATAAAATATACTTTGAATTCCATTTGCCTTAAGCCATATGATTCTTAATGTTGCTCCATTGTATTCGGTTACTCCCTTTACTGCATTATAATAACTGGTATATACTAGGAATGAAAATCTGTTTCCAAGTTTTAACGTTAAATGATTTACTAATTGATCCCATCCACCGTAATTTCCTGGGAGTCCATTTGAACCTATAATTGCGACTCTTGTTTGCATTAACGTTTCATACCTTATGATTTAGTATTGCAGGGGGTATTTTCTGCATATTTTTTGCAATAATTACTTGCGAAATATATCGAAATCCCAAATAATGCAACAACTTATCAAAGGGGAAAAACAGAACACAGAAGAACAATCTGCTTTTATTTAGCATTATTTTCAAATAGTTAATAATTTTAAATTCTTTAAATTGGCCTCCTTTAAGTGTAGGTATATTTTTATCTCTGAAATATACACCTGCAAAATTTCTAATTAAATCAAATAGACTCATTTGTTCATCAAACATTACAATCTCGTATCCAAACTTTCCAAGTAGAGCTGAAAGTGACGTAGGGCTATACCTAGATAAATGATGAGGAGGGTAGTCTAAAGGCGGTCTCCAAAGCATCTTATTATTTGGACATGATAAAATGAGATAACCACCGTGTTTTAATAGATTACTCCATTGAGAGATAAATTTGTGCGGGTTTTCAAGATGCTCAATAACTTCAAACGTTGTAATGCAATCGAACTTTTCTATTTTTAAATCACTTAATCTTGAAGTTATTATTCCATATAAATCATAATTTCTTATCCCATACCTTATTGCATCTTCATTGAAATCATAACCATAAGCTTCAAATCCGATGTCCCTTAAATATTTAACAAAAAACCCGTTATAAGTACCAATATCTAAAACGGTATTAATATTCTTATTATTTTTCAAAAACCGAACTGATCTTAAATGATTCCACTGGATTAAATCATTATAGTCTCCAGATATAACTAAATCGTTAATATAGTCAGAATCTTCTCGATATAATTTGCTGTTTACAACTAACTTTCCGCTTAATATAGGAGAATAATATTCATAACAACAATTTGAACACTTAAAATAGTTATAGTCCTTGACTACTTCAATCGTTAAGATAATTAGTTTGTCGCAACATGGACAATTGCCATATATACTCATCTAATTATAAACCTGCCTTTAAATAATCTAATATTATTTTGTCACTCTGTTAATATTCTTCCACCTGAGAATATACCTATACGAAATTGGTCGCTTTTATTTGTCACAAATTAATAATCATGAGGCCATCTATTTTGGAGTACGTTAAATACGTTTATAATATTTTTTGCTCCTGCTTCAAAGGAAATTTTTTCCTCAAAATAAACTTTACCGTTTTTCCCCATTTCAGTTAACTCATCCTTACTCAACCTTTTGATTACCATTAATTTTTCATACAAATCCAAATAATTATCTGACTCAAAACACAATCCAGATTTAGATATTTTCACCATTTCGGCAGCCTCACCTTTTACCCCGCACAAAATGGGTTTACTCATACTAAAATAATTTCCCAATTTTGATGGGATGGTAATTTCAAATAAAGGATCATCTTTTAAATGAAGAAACAATACATCTGCAGCGTTTAAAAATTCACCAACATTATCCGCAGGTATAACACCCGTTACAATAATACAATCTTGTAGTTTTTCATCTTTAATTTTCTTCTCAATAGTCTCCTTCTCAACACCAGCACCTACAAGAAAAAACTTTATATCATTAATTCCGTTCTTCTTTAATTTCGATGCAGTATTTAGAATAATATCCAATGATTGAGCTTTTCCAATATTTCCAGCATAAACAATTGCAAAATTATCGCGAAATAGTTCTTGATAATGCTGAAAGGTCTTAGATTTATTGCTTTTAATTTCTAAGGGCCAATTATAAATCAATGATATTTTGTCTTCCGGGACACCTATTTTTAATAATTTTTCCTTAAAACCTTTACTAACAACATTAATTTTGTCAAAATACTTGTAACTTATTTTGCAGTAAATGCTGATTAACATAATAATTACTTTGTTATTAATCATTCCTGAAGCAGATACGGTGTCAGGCCAATAATCGTTAATATCATAAAATATTTTTGATCCATAAATAAGCTTAAAAAATATGGCTGGAATGGCTATCGTGGCCGGAGCATGATACGCATAAATGACATCTGGTTTCTTAATAATGAAAACTCCAACAAGTGATGCGGATAAAGCAAAACTCACATAATTTAAAATTCTTTTGATCGCTGATGTACTGTGATCAATAAATAAAGGCACACGATTAACTCGAATACCTTTAATATACTCCGTATGTTTCAACCGCATCTTGTAACCCGAATATAACTTGCCAATCGGATGACTTGGATATCCTGTTAATATCTCAACTTGAAAACCTTTTGATTTTAGTTCTATTGCCAATGGTAAGCACTTAAGATCTGGCTCTGGGTGACAATATTGGGATAACATTAGTATTCGCATAAATCGTTCTATACTTTTTGATCAGACGAACTTATCCAGCCGATCAAACTTGCATTCGCCAAACCGTCCTATTTACGTAGTCGGTGTAGCTCAGTATAATGCGCAGGACTTTTCTGGAGACATTGTCTGTATCGTAATCCGCCACCAGCTTGAATGGCCTTGGATCCGCCACATACTGGCTGGTAACGACTTCAATAGAATCAATAACACTTCCAGATTTTAAACCACACATGATCAGGGTACCCTCATCCATCCCTTCTGGACGTTCATGTGCCTGGCGAATGGAAACTGCGGGAAAGTTTAGAATGCTCGATTCCTCGGTAATAGTACCACTGTCCGAAATGACACAGGCTGCATTCATCTGCAACTTCACATAATCAAAGAATCCGAGTGGCTTTAGAAAGCAAATACGTGGATCAAGACTGTCAGAACCCTGATCCTCGAGTCGTTTTCTTGTGCGGGGGTGGGTAGAGAAGATTATAGGGCGGTCATATTTTACGGCAATCGCATTCAGGGAAGAGAGGAGATTGAAAAAATTTTCTTTGCTGTCCACGTTCTCTTCACGGTGTGCGCTGACTACGAAGTATTCCCCCTTATTCACGTTGACTTTTTCCAATGCATTAGATGCTTCAATTTGAGGCATGTAATACTTCAGTACCTCCTTCATGGGAGAACCAATTTTAATAACTGTCTCGGGTTTTATACCTTCCGCCAATAAGTAGCGACGAGCGTGTTCGGTATTGGTCATATTTATATCACTAGTATGATCAACAATTCTTCGGTTTATTTCTTCCGGCACCCTTAGATCAAAGCATCTATTTCCAGCTTCCATATGAAAGATAGGTATCTTACGTCGTTTAGCAGAAATAACGGACAGACAACTGTTGGTGTCGCCATAAAGCAAAACCGCGTCGGGTTTTTCTTTTTCCATCACTTCATCCGCCGTCGCTATAATGTTGCCGATAGTCCGTGCCAGCGTGTCCCCCACTGAATTAAGGAAATGGTCTGGCTTGCGGATCTTCATCTCCTTGAAAAATATCTCATTAAGTTCATAGTCGTAATTCTGTCCCGTATGCACCAGGATGTGATTAAGGTGTTTTTCCAACTCATACATCACGCGGCTCAGCTTTATTATCTCCGGTCGGGTACCTACTATTGTCATTACCTTCAAAGGCATGTCTGTGCTCCTTATATTAAATTATCAATCTATTCTTGTAGTTTGCCATTATCCTGAAGGAAGCAGTCAGACTTCCATTGATCGTAGGGTGTCTGGTCAAGAGCCATATCAAGCATCATCTGTCGCCAGGATGGACACTTAAATCCGGTGGCTTTTATAAACTTATCGCCGATCAGATTACGCTTGCATTCAAATGTATCGTCCGGTTCTATCTCAACATCTATCTTATAGGCCTCTTTCATATGGTTAAGCAGTTCATATTTGGAAACCGTCTCGCTGGAAACGTGGAAAAGCCCGTTCAAATTTGGAAATTTTTCTATCAGTTTGCACACAAGCTCGGCAAGGCAGTTCGTGGTAAGGCCCGTGAAAAGCACTTTACTAAAACCCTTAATGCGTTTTCCTTTTTGTGCCAAGAACCATTCCAGTAGTTCCGTACCGCCAAAGATTTCCCGACCTACGAAAGATGACCTGAGGGTCAGGGCGCCAGGTGTCTGCACATCACCGAGCATTTTTGTCATTCCATAAAGATCCCGCGCATCGGGAGAACTATCCTCGTCGTAATTTCCCAGCCTTCCGTCAAAAACACAGACCGTACTGAAATGAATAAGGCGAGCGCCTTTTCCAGCGCACCATCCCGCAAGTTTGTGCGGGAGCAGAGCATTGACGGCGATATTGGATAGTTTGTCCCCTGCCTCCCGACTTCGGAGTGTCACGCCTGCGCAGTTTACTATCACTGAAGGGCGTATTTCTTCCAGGACATCTTTAAGTTGGCTAAAATCTTGAAGTTCAAGGGCATCCAGCACACGTGGGCCGTTAAAAAGACCGCATTTTTCATAGTAGGCTTTTGTTTTTCTTATGGAAACGTAGGTATCATGAAATTTCACCGGCAAAAACTGCCAAAGTTTATGCCCAAGCGTGCCTCCTCCCCCCAGAATCAGTACACGTTCTGTCTTATTCACTTTACTCCCATGAAGATAACTCTTGTTTAATATAATCTAATTTCAATAATTGTTCTTTAATCTCATCAATTGTAAGCCGATATGTGTTATGTGAATTATAATCTTCCATCAATGATAACTGTTCTGCACCTTCTGTAAAATATTTATTGTAATTCAAATCTCGGCCATCCGGTATAATCCTGTAATAATTCTTAAGATCTTCCGCTTTGGCAAGCTCTTCTCGCGTCAGCAGGGTCTCATACAGCTTTTCGCCATGCCGTGTTCCTATGATTTTTATTTCATTATTGCTTTTAAATATCTTTTTTATTGCCATCGCCAAGTCATGAATCGTACATGCAGGCGCTTTTTGAACAAAAATATCGCCTTGTCTGGCATGCTGAAAAGCATAAACAACCAAATCAACCGCGTCATCCAAAGACATCAGGAATCGCGTCATATTCGGATCCGTTACCGTTAATGGTTTCCCCTCTTTTATCTGTTTGATGAACAGCGGTATTATTGACCCTCTCGACGCCATGACATTACCATAACGAGTGCCGCAAAGTACCGCTTTCCGATCATCGCTTACAGCCCTCGCTTTTGCCACCATCAACTTTTCCATCATGGCCTTTGAAATACCCATGGCATTAATCGGATAGACCGCTTTATCTGTGCTCATTACAATAACTTTTTTTATATCATTCGCTAGCGCCGCATTCAGAACATTCTCTGCACCCAGAATATTGGTCCTCACCGCCTCCATCGGGTAGAATTCGCAGGAAGGAACCTGTTTTAAGGCCGCTGCATGAAAAATGAAATCCACGCCATTCATTGCAAAATTTAAACTATCGTAATGGCGAACATCTCCGATATAAAACTTCACTTTCGGATTATTTATCTCAATTCGCATGTCTTCCTGTTTTTTCTCATCCCTGCTAAAAACGCGAATTTCTTTAATTTCAGTATGGAGAAACCGGTATAATACGGCATTGCCGAAAGAACCTGTGCCACCGGTGATCAATAATGTCTTACCTGTAAACATATAACATCCTCCTATAGTCAGCCCATAAGATCTTCGATTCAGATATTTTTGCTCATTGTTGATGAAACCCGTGCAACCTGTGATATGAATCCAAACGTTTCCTTGGCGCAACGGGTCCAGGAATAGGCTTCGGCAAGATCGAAGGAGGCTTGCGCCAACCTGGCCCGCAACTCCGGGGAATTGATCAATTCACGGAGGGCGTGGGCAATATCATCTGGTCTTTCCGGGTCGAAATAAAAACCAGCATTGCCAAGTAATTCTGGCATTGCCGACCTATTCGAACATGCGATAGGTAAACCTGCACACATGGCTTCAAGTAGAATTTGGCCAAAAGATTCGCAGCTTGATGCAAACAGGAATAATTCCGCCTTGTTGTATCGCAAATATAGTTCGCCATATGGAACAATCCCCGAATAGCGCACACATACCCCGGCTGGATCTATCATGCCCAACATCTGCCTCAAACGTTTCAAGACAGGTGTAGATGCTGGACCCACTAGATCCAACACTACCGGCAATCCGCTTTTTCGTAACTTAACTACTGCCTCCGCTACATACAATTGATGTTTGTATAAATCAATGACCGAAACATACAGAATGCGGAAGGGTTGATCATTGGAATACTGGCTTATCGGCTTTTGTTCACGCGGCTTATTGGAAAATTGGTCGTTCAAGCCATGCGGAATAATTGTAGTCCTACCGGCAGCGGACTTGATGATCCGCATAACTGCATCGCGTGCATATTGGGTTAGAAAGATGAGACCATTCGCTCGGCGGAAAGTACTAGATTGGATCAAGCGCAATATCAAAAGCTTTAGAGTCATCAACGACCAGCCATAACGTCGTAACTCCCGCCATTCAAACGGCAGCAAATTCCGACTCATTGTGACCATCGGTCGAAAATCGCCTGCATACGAACCGCCTGGAACAAAAAGCACATTACATCCAGCAGCTCGAGCCAATTTTGAAAGCATGAACGACTGCCAGAAGATACGGTGCAGAAGACTCTTGTCTAGTATTGGTTGATGACTTTTCACCAACCAAGGGCGGTTTTCGATGCGATTCAAAGTTCCCTGGCCACTCCAAACGACAATTTTCGAAAACCCATGCACAATTGGTCTTGCAACTCGAAGCATCTCAACAAGGTGAGTTACCCCACCTCCACCGCGGATATTAGATCCATCAATACCAAGGATCATAATGAGCCGGTGGTTTCTTCGTTTGTCAAAACGACCAGCGTCACTTTAGCTTTAAATGTGTAGCTATACCGGTTATGTTTATTGTTCATGTCAGTTTTTTTATATTATTGTTATTATTTAGAGCCTACCACATTGTCCAAATGCTTGGGACCACCGTCGAGGTTCCAAATGCATCTCCAATATATATAACTCTTAGAATAAATTGAACAGAGGCACCTATAAAATAGATGGAAGTTACTAGCACCCCCAGATTAAATCCCCTCCTTACAGGTAAGGCGTAATAAAGAAAAAATAAGTATCCGAACATGTTTACACGATGACCTCCTACTAACTGTACCACAACGAAAAGAGGAAGGAATAACAAACACGCTTCAGATCGTTTTTTGGAATACCAGAGAGCTAAAGCAAAAAAAACTGATGTCCGTAGTAGATTAGTCACGTCGCGAGCTGCATAATATGCATCAAATTTACTTACAAATTGTTGAGCCATTAAGGCTAATGGAATTATTCCAGCCGCTGTTAGGAGTAAATAATCACCAGAAATACAATTTGTCGTATAGAGTTGAATTAATTTTTTTGTATACACGACAACCAACATACATCCATAAACAATAGCTACTTGGACATGAGATATCACCGCAATAAAAGCAAACAAGAAGAAAAATTTGGTACGCTCGATACATATAAGTGATAATATCAGAAATAGAATAGCAAATTTTAAACGTTCTGCAGCAAAGTAAAGACCTAACATATAATAGTTCGTCAACACCAGTAAGCCAGCAACTAAAATAGATACACGCCATTTTCGTAGTAATATTATTGCACTATATGCCAACACTGAATTCGATAAGGCCATAAATAAATCTTTATCTAGAATTCTGCACGCCAACCATGACAAAATAAAATGAATATATTCTAAGGAAGCTATATTTTGAATATAAAACACATACCCTTCGGTTAAATTAAGTGATTTTAATCCTTCATAGATCCTTCGATAGATCGTCTGATCACCTGCAACATAATAGGGTCCCACTATATGACTAAATATAAATACTGAAATAGACAGCAGAACAATTACGGTTTTGCTTTTAGAGATTTGCATAGCCATCGACTAACTCATCTTTGACAGGGTGTCTCGCAAGTAGTTGATTTATAAGCCTCGATTTTGGCGCTTTTTGGGCGTAACACTACATTTCCAGGAGTCATTCGCAGTTAATGAACGGTGCTGACGCGATGCGGAACGGGTACCTCGGCGGCACGGAAGATGGCGTTGGCGATTGGGGACAGCTCGGTCCGGATCCGGTATTCCGCCTCCCCGGCTTTCAGATGAACCATCCGGACCTCGGTCAATTCCTGCAGCATGGCGCGGGCCGACAGTTCTTTCAGCTTCTCTTCCCCGCGAACGATCCGAAGGAACGTGACCTGAAGACAGAACGCCAGGAAGCAGACGGCGATGTGTCCCTTGATCCGATCTTCCCGGGACAGATAAACCGGTCGGATCTCGAGGGTGGTCTTGATCTCCCGGAACGCCCGCTCCACCTGCCACAGCCCCTTGTAGGCCAACGCGGCATCCTTGGCGGACAGGTCGGTGTTGGTGCGCAGGACGTAGATCCCGTCGAACTTTTTCTCCGAGGCGATCTTTTCCTCGTTGATCTGCACCGCGTCCTTCTCCACGGACAGATATCGGCGGTACCCGGTGTTGCCGATCATCTTCTTGGGACCCTTCGCGATCTTCTCCCGCAGATCGGAGACGATCTCTTCCCGGACCGCCTGGTCCCGCTTGGCCTCTTCCTCGTTCAGGCAGACG
>Ga0172370_10010057_pt1 | contig 10922 bp, 10 predicted proteins | sample LakKiv5m_FD_114538 | JGI IMG/M metagenome (GOLD analysis project Ga0172370, IMG submission 114538) | Freshwater microbial communities from Kabuno Bay, South-Kivu, Congo - kab_022012_11.5m | ecosystem: Environmental > Aquatic > Freshwater > Lake | place: Democratic Republic of the Congo...
GCTGTAAGCACTGCGGGCGGGCACCATTTGCAGAGGTTCATACAATTTTGGGATTTATGATTTTTCGGTAACAACTGCTTGAATTGTTATAAAATGGGTTCTGATTTGGTTATACAGAGGCACTTTTCAAATTGGTACGCTTGGATTCGAGGAGAAGGCGGTAGCTGTTGGCGAAGCGATGGGCCTCGTCTCGTAGCTCGGTGATTAATTGGAAACCAGGCTGGGTGAGGTCGATTTTTTGGGTCGCAAAGTTCCGATCACTCGCGTTCGCAAGGATCGGAACTACCAGACGATCGGGATGTTTGGCGAGACCGAGGTAGAGGATGGGCTCGGGGAGGAGGTCAAAGATGGGTTGGAGGGCGCGGAGCTGGGGAGTACCGCCATCGATTACGATTAAGTCAGGTCTTGGCCAAGATTTGTTTTTCAGACGCCGTGTCATGGCCTCCCCTAGACGGTCAAAGTCGTTGTTGGCACGAGGATTTTTGATTTTGAAACGGCGGTATTGTCCCCTATCGAGTAGACCATCGGTTGCCACAACCATGCTGACAGTCGCATCGTGTAAGGCGGAGTTACTGGCATCGTAGAATTCGATGCGATGTAAATTGGTATTCCAGTGCTCCGGTATTCCAGTATTCCTGTTAGGAGTAATTGAATTAATAATTTTGTTGAGGGACTGGAGCTTGAGATCGGCGGTGTTGTAGGAGATAGTACTACTATCACGGAATGTGTGGGAGTGCACAAAGCGGGTAAAGTGCTCGATTTTGGTCCGCAACTTGAGAGCGGTCTCGAAATCTTGATTAGCACTTGCGAGCCTCATTTCGCGAGTTAAGTCTTTGATGACCGGATCGATTTTCCCAGAGAGGATTTTGATGACCTGACGGATTTGATGACGATATTTGGTACGTAGTGCATGGTACATGGTACTTGGTTGTTGGCTGACGGTAGAGGGGCAGGGAGAACAAAGACCGATTTTGGAATAGAAACAGGGATGCTTCCCTATCCTTTTGTTGGTGCAGAAGGGAATGAGGCGGCGGATGGCACGGAGGACCTCGTCGGCTACCTGGGTCGAGGGGAAAGGACCAAAAACTCGTTGCTTGGATATTGATGTTTGGTTATAGGTTATTTTTATGGTGTGGGCTCTAGCGAGGTGGGGACGGGGGAAGTCATCATTGGTATCGATGACAATGTAGAGGTAGGTCTTGTCGTCTTTCCAGATACGGTTATAGGGGGGTTGATACTTGCGAATGAGCTCGGACTCGAGGAGGAGAGCCAGAAATTCTGAGTCGACCTCGGTGTATTTTATCTCGGTAGCACCCTCGACGATCGCGCGTTCTTTCTCATCGAGGCGGGCATTTTGCGCATGACTGGCTAGTCTGGCTTTGAGGTTGATCGCTTTGCCGATGTAGAGGAGCTTTTCTTTGGCCCAGTATTGATAGACTCCGCAGGTTGTGGGGGCGTCTTTGTGATCTTGGATTGTTTGCCAGATAGTATGTGTCACTTGCTGTATTTTAACCTACAAACCGCTATAATATTGGTACATATGTCTGGGATGCCAAATTTCGTGACTAAGTATTTTTGGGGTGATAATCTCTCGGAGCTAGCTTGGGAAAAGCATAAAAAGTATATTACTGAGACTTTGCTAAATAGAGGTAGTTCTAGGGCATTAAACTGGCTGTTTGGACGAGTGGAAAAGAAAGAATTGGCGAGTAATTTGCAGAAATATAAACTTAATCCTAAATCAGCCAATTTTTGGAAACTGTATTTGTCATGAATGTGGTTGAGCAGTTTAGAAAATTGGTTAATGATATTGAGGTACACCCAACAAAAGAAGATTTTGTTAAGTTGTATTTGTTACTCGAAAAATATGACTTAAACACTCTGATTAGAAAACTAAATTCTGCTGATAGCTGTAGTCATATTTCGTATAATGAAATGGGAATTCTTAAGGCTTTCGTATATTTTAGAGATGTTGAGGAGCAACCGATGCCGAGAATGCATCGAGAGATAGAGTGGGAGCAAGTGAAAGAGCGGATGAGGGAGGTGGTGAAGGCTGCGTGCTTGACATAGTTGGATCAGAGATATTTTTTGAGATATTTGGCGGTGTGGGAGGATTTCACTTTTAATATTTCTGGGATGGGGCCCTGGAAGAGGATGGTGCCGCCGCCCATGCCACCCTCGGGGCCGAGATCGACCAAATAGCTACAGTTTTTGATCACATCCATATTATGTTCGATAACGACCACGGTATTACCCTTTTCAACCAATCTTTTGAGAGTCTTAAGCAGTTTTTGAATATCATCAAAATGGAGACCGGTTGTCGGCTCGTCGAGAATATAGAGGGTATTGTTGCCCTCTCTTTTCCCTAGCTCGCTTGCTAATTTGATGCGTTGCGCCTCACCACCAGAGAGAGTAGGACTCCCCTGCCCGATTTTGAGATAGCCCAAGCCGACATCCTTGAGAAGTGCAAGTTTCTTGTAGATTTTGGGATAATTTTTGAAGAAGCTAACCCCATCTTCGACCGTCATATTGAGAATGTCAAAAATAGTCATACCCTTGTACTTGCACTCCAAGGTCTCGTGGTTATATCTTTTGCCCTCGCAGACATCACAAGTCACGTAGACGTCGGGCAAAAAGTTCATCTCAATTTTAATTGTTCCCCCACCCTGACACTTTTCACACCTTCCGCCTTTGATGTTAAAGCTAAAGCGGCCTTTGTCAAAACCGCGGAGCTTGGCCTCTTGGGTGCTAGCGAACAACGTGCGGATGTCGTCGAAGAAGCCGACGTAAGTCGCGGGATTGCTCCTGGGAGTCCTCCCGATGGGGCTCTGGTCTACCATATAGACACTTTTGAGGTAATGATAGCCGTCGAGGCGATCGTAGGTCCCCATCCCATCAGTGAAAGTTCCATCAAGGTAATATTTGAGCGCGGGGTAGAGGGTCTCAGTGATCAGTGTACTTTTGCCAGAGCCGGAGACGCCGGTAATACCAATAAGGTTGCCAAGAGGGAGACGCAGATCAATATTTTTTAAATTGTGTGATCTGCAGCCAGAAAGTTGTAAAGTTCCAAGTTGTAAAGTTATTGGTTTGATTTCGGCAGGGATCACTTTTGCTCCAGACAAATATTGACCAGTTATGGAGTTGGGGTCAGTCTCGATTTCTTTGAGCGTGCCCTGCGCGGTAATATGGCCACCGTGGATACCGGCCTTGGGACCTAATTCGACCAGATAGTCGGCGCTTCGAATCGTCTCCTCGTCATGCTCAACCACAATTAGAGTGTTACCTAGCTCGACCAAGTGGCGCAAGCTCATAATGAGTGCATCAACATCGCGACTGTGGAGACCGATACTGGGCTCGTCGAGGACGTAGAGGACTCCGGTTAAGCCAGTCCCGATTTGGCTCGCCAAACGGATGCGTTGTTGCTCACCACCGCTCAAGGTACGACTAGCACGGGCAAGGTCGAGATAGCCAAGGCCGACATTATCCAAAAAGCTGAGGCGTGAGGTCACCTCTTTGATAATTCCGACCGCAACTTGAAGCTCATAGGCATTGAGAACTTGAGAAATGTGAGACTCGAAATACTTGCGTAGATCGGTCACGGATTGATTGGTCATTTCGATAATATTGAGATTGTCGACAGTGATCGCGAGCACTTCTTTCTTAAGTTTAAGTCCCTGACAGGATGGACAGATTTCTTGGCGCATATATTGGCCAAGGTCCAGTCGTGACCACTCACTGGTCGTTTCAAAGTACTTTTTCTCTAGGCGTGAGATGATGCCATCCCAAGTTTCGTGGATGGTGGTTACTTTACCCTGGAGATTTTTCCCGATTACCTCGTACTCCTTGCCGGTGCCAATGAGCATTACCTTTTTCTCATAATCGGTCCAGTCACCAAGCGGGACTTTGAGGCTCACTCCTTCTTGTTCGGCGACGGTTTGGATCAGACGCGAATACCAAGTTTCGGTCATGAGGAGGCGGTTGAGAGGGAGGATACCGCCTTGGTCGTAACTAAGGCGAGGATTAAGAATGCGCTCGGGGTCAATTTTCTCGATTACACCTAAGCCCTTACAGGTCTCGCAGGCACCGAGCGGCGAGTTGAAACTGAACATGCGAGGCTCGATCTCGGGGAGGGCGTGACCGCAGACGGGGCAAGCATAATTTTCGCTATATAAAACCTGGGAAGTCTCGTTTTCGAGAATGGCGAGGCCGACGGAGAGCGCCAGAGCGAGCTGGAAGCTGGTGGTGAGACGAGACTTGAGGTTGCTTACGTAAACATCATCTTTATAATCCTTGGCAGTAATGGAAAAGGAGTCGATGATGGCGGAGATGGTGTGAGGGTTGGCTTTGAGGAGCGAGATATCGTCTGATAAAGAAAAGACTTTGGTATCAACTAGGACATCGCTAAAACCTTTGCTGCGGAGGTTGTCAAAAAGATCTTTAAACTCGCCCTTTTTGTTCCTCACAACGGGCGAGAGGATGCGGAAGAGATGAGGTTTGGCTTTGGACTCCAAAATTTTGCTCTCGATTTGCGACAGGGCACGGACGACTATTTCGTCGAGACTGAGCTTGGTAATCTCGGTCCCATCGTTGGGACATTTGGGATGACCAATTCGAGCAAAGAGGAGACGGAGATAATCGAAGATCTCGGTGGTGGTGCCGACGGTGCTTCTGGGGTTGTGAGAGGTCGTTTTTTGGTCGATACTGATGCTGGGGCTAAGTCCGTCGATCCGATCGACCTCGGGCTTGTCCATTAAGCCTAAAAACTGACGAGCGTAACTACTTAGACTTTCGACATAGCGGCGTTGACCCTCGGCGTAGATGGTATCGAAGGCAAGGCTACTTTTGCCAGAGCCAGAGACGCCGGTCATGACGACGAACTGCTCCTTGGGGATATCGAGATCGATATTTTTGAGGTTGTGCTGACGAGCGCCGCGGATTTTTATAAATTGTTGCATATACATTTGTGTAGGGGCGAAATATTTTTCGCCCGCGGGCGGATGATAATCCGCCCCTACGAATTCCCTTTTAATTCTCGTAATTTATCACGAATCAGGATGGCGAGCTCGAACTGCATCTCGCTGGCTGCTTTTTTCATATCACGCTCAAGCCGCTTCACCCATTTTGCATGATCGCGAGGAGTCAGTGACTTCACATCGAGATCGAGGGATTGTTTGGTATCTACTTTGTCGAGATTGTCCCAGATGGCATTACTTTCGCTCCCATCAATAATACGCTCGCGAAAAGGTTTGCTAATACTGGTGGGTTTGATGTTGTGATCAGTGTTGAATTTGACCTGGTACTGCCGACGACGTTTGATCTCGGAGATGGCGGCGGCCATGGAATCGGTTACTTTGTCAGCATAGAGGATGACCTCACCCTTAATATTGCGGGCGGCTCGACCCATGGTCTGGATCAGAGAGACGCGGGAGCGTAAAAATCCTTCGCGGTCGGCATCGAGGATGGCAACGAGCGTCACCTCAGGCAAGTCTAAGCCTTCACGGAGCAAGTTGACGCCGATTAGGACATCAAATTCGTTTTTGCGGAGGGCGTCAAGGATGTCGGTACGTTCGAGCGTTTTGATATCAGAATGAAGGTAACTAGCACGAACACCCTGCTCTTTGAGATATGTTGTTAAATCCTCGGCAGTCTTTTTGGTCAGGGTGGTGACGAGGACCCGTTCCTCTTTCTCAGCCCTCTTTTTGATCTCTCCTATTACATCCTGAATCTCCCCTTCGGCGGGTCCGCCTGACGGCGAGACAGGTCTAATCTCGATTTCGGGATCGACGATGCCGGTGGGACGGACGAGTTGCTCAACGATATGATCTTGGGAGAGATCGAGTTCCCACGAGTCGGGAGTGGCTGAGACATGGATAAAGTTGGGTGGAATTTTCACGAATTCGTCAAACTTGAGCGGGCGATTGTCCATGGCAGCCTCGAGACGGAAGCCAAAGTCGACGAGGGTGCGTTTGCGGGCTTGGTCGCCATTGTACATTCCCCTAATTTGGGGGATGGTCATGTGGGATTCGTCGATAATACAGAGCCAGTCTTGGCCATAGGCATGAGTAAAGTAATCGGGGAGACAGTAGGGACGATCGCCGATTGCGCGATTATCAAAGTAGCGACTGTAGTTCTCGATCCCATTAACAAAACCGAGCTCTTTCATGGTTTCGAGATCGTAGTTGGTGCGCTGGAGGAGACGTTGAGCCTCAACCAATTTCCCGTTATTTTTGAGGGCAGTATATTCTTTGGCTAGATCAGCTCGAATTTCGGCTTCAACTTTCAAAAATCTTTCTTGGTCGAGAAGGTAATGTTTGGCGGGATAGATGACGATCCCGACTTTCTCAAGATCTGGGGTTGGAGGTAAACTTTTCCCACTAATGGGATCGAACTCGGAGATGTGGGTGACGACACCATTGTCGATTGCGATGCGATAGCAGATATCCTGGTAGGCGGGATAGATATCAAAATTGCCACCACGGAGGCGGAAGGTACCGCGGGTAAACTCAAATTCGCTCCGACTATACTGCATTTTAATGAGAGATTCACCTAAAATTTTCCAATCGGTATGAAGACCGACGTAGATGGGGAGCTCAAATTTGCCATACTCGCGAGGGTCACCAATATTATAAATACAGGAGACGGAGGCAACGACAATCACATCATTCCTGGTCATAATGTTGGTGGTGCTTTGGAGGCGTAGCTTGTCGATTTTGTCGTTAACATCGGCGGTCTTTTCGATATAGGTGTCACTACTGGGGACGTAGGCCTCGGGTTGGTAGAAGTCGTAGTAGCTGACGAAGTAGGAGACCGCATTGCCCGGGAAGAAGTCGCGCATCTCCTGGTAGAGCTGACCGGCCAGGGTTTTGTTGTGAGAGATGATCAAAGTCGGCTTTTGGGTGGCCTCGATCACTTTGCTCATGGTGTAGGTCTTGCCAGAGCCGGTAACACCCAAAAGGACTTGATTTTTCGCACCATTTTTAATGCCCTTAACAAGGGAATTAATGGCCTCGGGTTGGTCGCCGGAGGGTTGGTAGGGTGAGTTGACTGTAAATTTCATAAACAGTCTAGTTTAACACAGTTTCGGGTATTGTTTCTAGGGGGCAGGATTAGTAGCGGTAGTGGTCACTTTTGAAAGGTCCGGTTTGGGAGACACCCAGGTATTTGGCTTGTTCTTGGGTCAATTTGGTTAATTTTCCGCCGAGTTGTGCAACATGCAGTGCAGCTACCTTTTCGTCTAAGTGCTTGGGGAGACGATAGACTCCAACTTCATATTTTTGAGTCCAGAGTTCGATTTGAGCTAGAACTTGATTGGTAAAACTGTTACTCATTACAAAACTAGGATGTCCCATCGCGCAACCGAGATTGACTAAGCGACCTTCCGCGAGCAGAATGATGCGATGCCCGTCGGGGAATGTATAGAGATCAACTTGTGGTTTGATCTCTTGTTTTTTGATTCCCTTGAATTGGTTGAGTTTGTCAACCTGAATTTCGACATCAAAGTGTCCGATGTTGCAGACGATTGCGGTGTCTTTCATATTACGCATGTGATCTATTGTGACAATGTCTTTGTTGCCAGTGGCCGTGACAAAAATATCGGCGACTTTGACTGCCTGATCCATGGTAACAACTTCGTAACCTTCCATAAGAGCCTGAAGGGCGCAGATTGGATCGACTTCGGTAATCAGTACGCGTGAACCAAATCCACGCATACTTTCGGCACAGCCTTTGCCCACATCACCGTATCCAGCAACAACAACTACTTTCCCAGCGAGCATGATATTGGTGGCACGTTTAATGCCATCAGCTAAGCTCTCGCGACAGCCATACTTATTATCAAACTTGCTTTTGGTGACACTATCATTAACATTTATCGCAGGGATTTTTAGCGTACCTTTTTCCATCATTTGATAAAGATGATGAACACCAGTTGTAGTTTCCTCGGAAACGCCTTTGATGAGAGGTAGTAGTTTGGGGAATTTGGTGTGCACTCGAGAGGTCAAATCACCTCCATCATCAAGAAGGAGGTTGGGTCCGAGATTGCCTTTAAATTGGAGGGTTTGGTCAGTACACCACCAGTATTCGGCTTCGGTCTCCCCTTTCCAGGCGAAAACCGGAGTGCCGGCGGCAGCAACAGCGGCAGCACACTGGTCTTGAGTACTAAAGATGTTACAACTGGCCCAACGAACTTCGGCACCGAGATATTTTAGGGTTTCGATTAGTACGGCGGTTTCGCGTGTCATGTGGAGTGAACCACTGATTCTCGCACCCCGGAGGGGTTGTTTTTTGTGATATTCAGCGCGCAAACTCATTAATCCGGGCATTTCTTTTTCTGCAAGGGTAATTTCTTTACGCCCCCAATCTGCTAATTTGATATCTTTTACTTTATAGTCAGGCATATTTCCTTTCAAATGATTAACTTAGTTTTATATGTAGCATTATAACGTTTTTTAAGATCTATTTTGGAAAATGTGTGGGTTTGAGTACCATGTTTTTCAACGGTGTAAGAGGCAATGACATTGCCTAGTTTGGCACAGTTCTCTGGGCTCCAATTACGTGAGTAACCGTAAAGAAAGCCAGCGCGAAAGGCGTCGCCAGCACCTGTGGGATCAATTGCCTTGATATTGGGGACACTAGGAATACGAAAAGAATTGGGGATCAACTTTCCAGAGATTTCGCAACCGTCTTTTCCAAGAGTTGTAACAATTAGTGGAATTGTAGACTTGAGTTGTGTCTCAGTTTGATTAGTGCGGGTGGCAAGCATAGTAAGCTCGTAGTCGTTAACAAAAAGAATGCGTGCGACATTTAATCCTTTGAGTAGATCTGACTCAGGACAGTTGCTTACTTGCTGTCCTGGATCATAAATTAGTGTGAGTTGATGATGTGAGGCTTCTTGAATAAGATTGCGCATGAGAGTGGGATTGTTGGCAGAGATTACAACCAGAGCGTTAGTTCCGTGCCATGGAGCCAAATTTAATTTTTGATGATCATTCATGGCTCCAGGATAAAAGCCACCAATTTGGTTGTCATCTTGATCAGTCATGACTGTGAAAGTGGCAGTGGGGAGGCTACTTTGATTAACGTGAGTTATCTCGACTCCAATTTTCTTTAGATCCATAAGATATTCCAATGAGTTTAAGCCAATACTACCAAGTAAATATGGATGATCACCGAGTAGTGCGAGATTGTAGGCGATGTTGGCAGCAGTGCCTCCACGAGAATCTTGAAGTTGATCGATGAGGACACTCAATGATAGTACATGAAGTTTGTCGGGCTTGATCAGATTTTTATATGATCCCGCAAAATTCATGATGCGGTCAATGCTAATGCTACCAGAGAGTACGATTGGATGATGTTTTTGCACAGGAATAATTTTACCTTATAATTTTGGTTTGGAGAGAGCAGTCATTTGGAGTGTCACCTGGAAGTGTCAATGATCTCACCACTTAGTTGTTTGGCTTCTGCTTCAAAATATTGAAATATTTTGTTTGAGTCACTTTTCCCTATAAGAATTGGATCATCTAGAAATGTTTTGGCTTTATTTAATTGAGAGGCTAGCATGAGTGGGTCGATGTGCCAGTCGAACTTTTGTTTGGCTAAGAGGCGAAGCTGGGGAATGGTGTAATTGTATTTCTTGATAAGAAAATACAAGTCGTAATAATCGCGACCTCTAGGAGTTTGTAGAATCGTAAATAATTTGTTGGTGGCGATGTCGATCGCACTATCTACCAATAGGCCATCGATATTCTTTGGGGCATCTACTTGTATAAAGGGATAATAGGTAAATTCGAGCTTAAGTACTGTTTGATCTGGGAAATGGAGAAAGAAAAGATTTCTGTTCATGCTTGTTTGAAAATCGACGTTTGCATATTTAATTTTTGGTTTTATAGTTTTAAGTACTACAAATACTGGCATTACATCAAACTCTTCACGTCTAAAAAAATCTAGATCTTCGGAGAGCCTATGTTGGAGGTAGTAATGTGATAATGCGGTGCCGCCAGAAAAATAGAATTCTTTTGCAATGTCAGATGCTTTAATAGCTTCCAGTGTTCTAATTTGATTTGGAGTTAAGATTGAGGCCATACAATTTTAGATAAATAGTTTTTTTTATCTAAATCTATGTTTAATAAATTCCAGTATTTTTTTAATGATTTGAGGGAAAGTTTGGTTTTGTTAAGGCCAAAATTTATGGATTGTTCTAGAGAGAAAAGCTCAAATTTATCCTTGTTTTTGGAAATACGTTTCGTATCAGTTGACCAGTTGTACATGGCTTAATTATAGCATAATTTGCTATATCAAAATAGATCATGCGGTGGGTGGGATAAGGGAGTGTGTTCGAACCCTTTTCGCTCCCTACTCCTTTGATATTGACTTATAGTCTATAATTTTTTGATGTGTATTCGTTGCGTAGATGATTATTAATAAACTATGATCAATTTTGAATCCTATCATTTTTCCTCACAGTCTATGGATGCAAGACCCATAGCTGTTTTTGGGATGAATCCAGGCCCTACCAAGGCATTAATTCCTATAGTCGAATCTCTCAAAGCTAGCGGTGCTAACGTCATACTTAAACTCGCAGAGCCCAGTAAATTTGAAGTCTTAAAGTATTTTGGTGATGAGCTTATGCCTCTTAACACCGATTGCATACCTACTGTGGCCTTCACATGTGGCCATATTGATAAACCGAAATTTATTGCTGAAGTTGCAGATATGCGACGAATAAATCCAGACCTGAAGGTCGTGACTATGGATGACAATTTTGATGGGACGCTTCCTTTGATAGAGCAGCTTGTCGCTCTCTCACTGTTAATAATAGTGTAAGAATGTGCATGGAAATAAAATAAAATTGTGCAGGAATTGGGTCACACTTTAGGGGTTATCAAATAACCACTAAAGGAGCCCAAAAATGCTATCCATGTACCAAC
>Ga0172370_10010058_pt1 | contig 10921 bp, 12 predicted proteins | sample LakKiv5m_FD_114538 | JGI IMG/M metagenome (GOLD analysis project Ga0172370, IMG submission 114538) | Freshwater microbial communities from Kabuno Bay, South-Kivu, Congo - kab_022012_11.5m | ecosystem: Environmental > Aquatic > Freshwater > Lake | place: Democratic Republic of the Congo...
ACGCGTGTACTCAAGGCACACGAAGTAGCCCTGCTGGGTTTGCTGGAAGTGATTTTTGGAATTGTGCTGGTCTGGATCGGCGCGGGTGAAGCGCCCGGACATCATGTTTTGGTGGGGGGCTTTCTGGTGATCGCTGCACTGGTGGTCAACGAAGTCTGGGGTTGGAGGCAGGACGCATGACGCAGGCGCTGGTGTTGACCGAAGTGCAGGGGCGGATGGGGTTCATCACGCTGAATCGACCGACGGCGCTCAATGCCCTCAATCTGGAGATGATTCGCGCCCTGACGCACGTGTTGCAAGACTGGCAGCAGGACGACCAGGTACAGGCCGTGGCCTTGCGTGGCAGCACCCGCCAGGGTGCATTTGGCGCGCTGTGTGCGGGCGGTGACATCCGCTTCTTTCATCAGTGTTTGTTGAGTGCAGACCCCCGCACCGAAGACTTCTTTACCGAGGAATACACCCTCAACCATCTGATTCACGCCTATCCCAAACCTTTCATTGCGTTCATGGACGGGGTGGTGATGGGCGGGGGCATGGGCTTGTGTCAGGGCGGCAGCGTCCGCCTGGTCACCGAACGCAGCAAGCTGGCGATGCCGGAAACCTTGATCGGATTGTTTCCGGACGTCGGTGCCGGCTATTTCCTGAGCCGCTGCCCGGGGCACAGTGGCGAATGGCTGGCGTTGACCGGCCCCACCCTGGGGGCTGCTGAAGCGCTGGCGCTGGGTCTGGCCGACCGGTTTCTGCCTTCGGATCAGCAGGCTGCGCTGTGGCAGGCACTGGCGCAGCTGCCGATGGTGGATTCAGCCGCCATCGCAACTCGGGTGAGCGCGTTTGCGCAACCGGTGGCACCCAGTGCCGAGTTGGATTGGGCGCGCATCGACCATTTTTTTGCTTTGCCCTCGGTGCAAGCCATCGTGTCGGCATTGGAAGACGATGCGTCGGATTGGGCACGCCAGACCGCCGGATTGCTGCGACAGCGTTCACCCTTGATGCTGCATGTGGCCTTGCAACAGATACGCACGGCGCGTCGCCTGTCGATCGCCCAGGATTTGCAGTTGGAGCGGGGTCTGGTGCGTCATTGCTTTTATCCGGCGCACCTGGCACGCCGCGGCGCACAGACCGAAACGGCAGAAGGCATCCGGGCGCTGGTGATCGACAAGGATCATGCGCCGCACTGGAACCCGGCCCGGATCGAAGACGTCACCGACGCCATGGTGCAAGCGTTTTTTGACAGCCCCTGGCCGGCGCACAGTCACCCGTTGCGGGGATTGGGCTGACGTTGTTCAACGCTGGCGCGCTTTCATGGCGCGTTCCACTTCGCGCTTGCCTTCGCGGTCTTTGATGGTGTCGCGCTTGTCATGCTCTGCCTTGCCCTTGGCCAGAGCGATTTCGCATTTGACCCGGCCGTTTTTCCAGTGCAGATTGAGTGGCACCAGCGTGTGACCTTTTTGCTCGACCTTGCCGATCAGTCGCTTGATTTCGTCCTTGTGCATCAACAGCTTGCGGGTACGCTGTTTGTCAGGGTTGATGTGCGTGGAGGCGGTGCCCAGCGGATGAATTTGCAGCCCGATCAGGAACAGCTCCCCATTGCGGATGACCACATAACCGTCGGTCAGCTGCACCTTGCCTTCGCGCAGTGACTTGACTTCCCAGCCTTCAAGCACAATGCCGGCTTCAAAGCGCTCTTCAAAAAAATAGTTGAAAGCCGCTTTCTTGTTGTCCGCAATGCGGGCGGGGAGATCGGGTTTTTTGGCCATGGCAAGAGGAAAAATAGGGGTAAAACCCGCAGGAGAGGCTGCATACAATGCGCGGCCGAACCGCATTCTATGAAAACCGTCAAAAAATCAGTCCTGATCTGGTATAGCCCGGCTGAAATGTACCGGCTGGTGGTGGATGTGGATGCCTATCCGCAGTTTCTGCCTTGGTGTGACAAAGCCCGTGTGGTGGCGCACGAAGAAAACGGCATGCTGGCCGAAATCGGCATGGCCTTCAGTGGCTTTCGCCAGAGTTTCACCACGCGCAACACCCACGTGCCCGATCAGCAGGTCAACATCAAGCTGGTCAACGGCCCGTTTTCGCGTCTGGAAGGCGAATGGAATTTCATCTCGTTGGGCTCAGATCAACGCGCTTGCAAAGTGGAACTGACTTTGCTTTACGGGTTTGAGCACAAGCTGGGCAAACTGATCAGCCCGGTATTCGACAAGATTGCCGGCAGCATGGTGGACGCCTTTGTCGGCCGGGCGCGTCAGGTCTACGGTGAATAAAACCGCGCCCTTGCGGGTGTGGGTGGTGGCTGCACCCAGTGCCCGTGTTGTCCACGAAGTTGAACTGGAACTCGATGGCCCTTGTACGGTGGCACAGGCCGTGGAGCGAAGTGGTCTGTGGCAGGCCGCTGCAGATGAACCGAGCGCACCGTTTGCGGTGGGCATCTGGGGTCGCAAGGTATCACCCCTGCAATGGGTGCGCGACCGAGATCGCGTGGAAATCTATCGGCCGCTGAAAGTCGATCCCAAAGTGGCCCGGCGTGAGCGGTTCGTGCGCCAGGGTACGCGCGGTGCCGGCCTGTTTGCCAAGCGCCGGGCTACTGGCAATCGCGGCTGATGATTGATTGCAGCCGCTGGGTTTCAGCGGCGCGGGCGGCGTCGTCCAGAATTTCGGTTTCACCCTTGGCATTGATGCGGCTGACGCGTCGGCCCGAATCGAGCCCCATCTTGGACGATTTGGCGCGTTTGCAGTTGTCGGCCTTGAGCCCTGCCAGACGTTGTTCATCGGCTTGGCGTTTGGCATTTTCTTCGGCTTGAGCCTTGGCTTTTTTCTCGGCCAGGGTCTTGTCCACACCACTGGACGCTGTGGCACTGGCCGGCAGTGACGTCGTGGCAGCACGCGCGGTCTCTTGCGCGTCGTTGCCCGACTGCACCACCACCACATGGGGCAGGCCCGGACGCTTGACGATGGCTTTCTCCGGTACGCCCACCGGGGGTGCGCGATCACTGAATACGGTGCGACCGTCCTGGTCAATCCACTGCCATTGCGCCATGGCCAGCCCGGACCACAGCGCGCAAGCCAAAACGAGCCCAGAAGTAAGGATGTTCATGGGCATGCAGTTTATGCCAATGCCGAACGGGGCAGGGGGGCGTTTCATCTACTTACAGTCGGGCGCTGCGCTGCGGCGTGTGTTCACCGGGTAGTTTGGGGGCGAAATGAAGGGATTGGGCCGGTAGAATTCAGGTTTTAACAGCACCGACCATCTCATGTCTGCCTGGGTCCTGCCGGATCACATTGCCGATGTTCTGCCTTCTGAGGCCCGGCATATCGAAGAATTACGACGCGACCTGCTGGATACGGCCCGCTGCTACGGCTACGAGCTGGTCATTCCGCCTTTGCTGGAGCATCTTGAATCGCTGCTCAGCGGTGCCGGTTCGGCGCTGGATCTGCAAACCTTCAAACTGGTCGACCAACTTTCGGGGCGTTCCATCGGGGTGCGTGCCGATTGCACCCCGCAAGTGGCGCGCATCGATGCCCATTTGCTCAACCGTCAGGGAGTGACTCGGCTGTGCTACTGCGGGCCGGTGCTGCATGCCCGCCCGGGAGCGCCGCACGCCAGCCGTGAACCGCTGCAGATGGGCGCTGAAATTTACGGTCACAGCGGGCTGGAGGCTGACGTCGAGATTCTGGGGCTGGCGCTGCATTGCCTGAAGGCGGCTCAGGTGGAACAGCCCATGGTCGATCTGGCCGATGCCCGGTTGGTCAAATCCTTGCTGGACGGTGTGACCCTGTCGCCAGCTCAGCGCAACGCCCTTTATGCCGCCTTGGCGGCCAAGGATCGCGCCGAATTGGCCGACTTGACGCGTGACCTGGATTCTTCCCTTCGTCAGGGCTTGTTGGCCTTGGTCAATTTGTATGGCGATGCCCAGGTTCTTTCTGAAGCACAACAGCATTTGCCACCCTTGCCGGGCGTGCGCGAAGCGTTGCAGAGTCTCAAGCAAGTGGCCGACCATTTACCCAACATCAAAGTCAGTTTCGATCTGGCGGACATGCAAGGCTATGCCTACTACACCGGCACCCGGTTTTCCATTTACGCCTCCGCCGCCAATGCCGCGTTGGTACGGGGCGGTCGCTATGACCGCGTCGGTGCGGTGTTTGGCCGGCAGCGTCCGGCAGCGGGATTCAGTGTCGATCTCAAAACCCTGGTAGGGTCTGTACCGGCACGGGCGTTGCGCGCCGCCATCAAGGCGCCGTGGCGTGACGAAGCGGCCTTGAATGACCTGATTGCACGCCTGCGTCGTGAGGGTGAGGTGGTGGTGTGCGTCCTGCCCGGTCATGAAAATGAAGTGGACGAATTCCAGTGTGATCGCCAGTTGTGCCAGGTCAATGGCCAGTGGCAGATCCAGACAATCTGATTGATTTTTCAGCGAGACACAAATGACAGCAATCAAAGGCCGTAATGTGGTGGTGGTCGGGTCGCAATGGGGCGACGAAGGCAAGGGCAAGCTGGTCGATTGGCTGACCGAAAGTGCGCAAGGCGTGGTGCGTTTCCAGGGCGGTCACAACGCCGGGCACACGCTGGTGATCAACGGCGTCAAGACCGCATTGCACCTGATCCCCAGCGGCATCATGCGCCCCGGGGTCAAGTGCTACATCGGCAATGGCGTGGTGTTGTCCACCACCAAGTTGCTCGAAGAAATCACCAACCTTGAAAAAGTGGGTGTCGAGCTGCGTTCGCGCCTGCGCGTGAGTGAACTCTGCCCGCTGATTCTGCCGTTTCACGCGGCACTGGATGTGGCCCGTGAGGCTGCGCGCGAGCAAGGGGGCAGCGAAAAAATCGGCACCACCGGCCGTGGCATTGGCCCAGCGTATGAAGACAAGGTTGCTCGGCGCGCGCTGCGGGTGCAGGACATGAAGTTCCCCGAGCGCTTTGCTGCCAAGCTGCGCGTCTTGCTGGATCTGCACAACCACGTGCTCGGTACGTTCCTGAAGTCGCGTGATTTTGACTTCGGCCCGACGCTGGCGCCGTACATGAAGGACGGCCAAGTGTTGTTCGAGCCGGTGTACGAAGAAGCCATGCGCCATGCCCAGTGGCTCAAACCCATGATGGCCGATGTCTCGCGCGAACTCAACGACGCGCATGTCCACGGAGAAAACCTGCTGTTTGAAGGCGCGCAGGGCACTTTGCTCGACGTGGACCACGGCACGTACCCATTTGTGACCTCCAGCAACTGCGTGGCTGGCAACGCCGCAGCGGGCGCCGGCGTTGGCCCCGGCCTGCTGCACTACATTCTGGGCATTGCCAAGGCCTACTGCACGCGGGTGGGTGGCGGTCCGTTCCCGACTGAGCTGGAGTGGGAAAAAGAAGGCACACCGGGCTACCACATGAGCACCGTGGGCGCCGAAAAAGGAGTCACCACCGGGCGCAGCCGACGCTGTGGCTGGTTTGACGCGGCCTTGCTCAAGCGCTCGGCGCAGGTCAATGGACTTAGCGGCCTGTGCATTACCAAACTGGATGTGCTCGACGGCTTGCCGGAACTCAAGCTGTGCACCGGCTACCTGCTCGATGGCGAACCCACCGACATCCTGCCGATGGGCGCTGAAGACATCGCGCGTTGCCAACCAGTGTATGAAACCATCCCCGGCTGGACACAGAGCACCGTGGGCGTCACCGACTATGACCAACTGCCGACCCAGGCGCGGCTGTACCTGCAACGCATCGAGCAGGTGACCGGGGTGCCGATTCACATCGTCTCCACCAGTCCGGACCGGGCGCACACCATCCTGATCCGCCATCCCTTTTTGACCGAGTAAACGCGTAATCCACCATGTTGACTGAAGACGGCAAACATCTTTACGTCAGTTATGACGAATACAACGGCCTGATTGAAAAACTGGCCATCAAGGTTCACCAATCGGGCTGGCAGTTCGACACCATCCTGTGTCTGGCCCGGGGTGGCATGCGCCCGGGGGACATTCTGTCGCGCGTGTTCGACAAGCCGCTGGCCATCATGTCCACCAGCTCTTACCGCACCGAAGCCGGTACCGTGCAGGGCGAACTTGACATCGCTCACTACATCACCACACCCAAAGGAAAGATTGCCGGGCGGGTGTTGCTGGTGGACGACCTGGCCGATTCCGGGCAAACGCTCAAGGCGGTCATCGAGCAACTCAAGACCAACTACAAACCCATCACCGAACTGCGCAGTGCCGTGCTGTGGACCAAGGCGGTCTCGACCTTCAAGCCCGATTACTGCGTGGAGGATCTGCCCACCAATCCCTGGATTCACCAGCCATTCGAAAACTACGACACCACGCGTCCGGAACAACTGATCAAGAAGTGGAGCGTGTGACCGTCATGGCTGCGCCACTGACCCGGCTCATCCATCATCCGTATATGCCACCGGCCGGTTTTGCAGCACCGCAGCCGGGCGTGTTCAAGGCGTCCACCGTGTTCTTTCCCAACGTCGCAGCGATGCGGCAGTTCGAGTGGAAAGACAAGTCGGCTTACACCTACGGGCTGCACGGAACCCCCACCACCTACCTGCTGGAAGAGCGCTTGTGTGCGCTGGAGGGCGGTGCGCAGTGTTTGCTGGTGCCCAGCGGTCTGGCAGCCATTGCCACCGTCGGACTGGCGTTGCTGGCCAGTGGAGATGAAGTCCTGATCCCGGACAACGCCTACGGCCCCAGCAAAACCCTGGCCGAAGGGGAACTGCGGCACTGGGGCATCCAACACCGTTATTTCGATCCCCTGAACGTGGACGATCTGGCCGCCAAGATCAACGCGCGGACCCGTCTGGTCTGGCTGGAAGCCGCCGGTTCGGTGACGCTCGAATTTCCGGATTTGTACCGCCAGGTGCAGGTGTGCCGGGAACGCGGCGTCCTGTGCGCATTGGACAACACCTGGGGCGCTGGGTTGGCGTTCCAGCCGTTTGACCTGAAGTCGCCGGGCCAGCCGTCGCTGGCGGTGGATATTTCGATTCACGCCCTCACCAAATACCCCAGCGGTGGCGGTGACGTCTTGATGGGCAGCATCATCACGGCCAACGAACCGCTGCACATGAAGCTCAAGCTGTGTCACATGCGTCTGGGTCTGGGTGTGGGGGCCAACGACGCCGAACTGTTGTTGCGCAGCCTGCCCAGTCTGGCGCTGCGTTACCAGGCCCACGACGAAGCCACCCGAAGTTTGGCGCGCTGGGCCCAGTCCCGCCCCGAGTTCGCTCAGGTGCTGCATCCCGCCCTGCCGGATGCACCAGGGCATGCGCACTGGCAAGCCTTGTGTTCGGATGCCCCGGGGCACGCGGCCGGTTTGTTCAGTGTGGTGTTGCGACCCGATTTCAGCGTTGCCCAAGTGGATGCGTTTTGCGATGCGCTGCGCCTGTTCAAAATCGGTTACAGCTGGGGTGGACCGATCAGCCTGGTGATGCCTTACGACTTGCGCAGCATGCGGGCAAGTTGGCCGGATCATCTGGCCGCAGGCACCCTGGTGCGGTTTTCGATTGGTCTGGAAGCCGTGGCAGACCTGCAAGACGATCTGTCGCAGGCCTTGTCAGTCTTGGCGGCGTGAGGGCCACTTACCCCCGGGTAAAATTACGCCATCAACCTTGAAAGATCGCCTTGGCAACACCCAATTACGGATACGAAAAACGCCAGAAAGAACTGGCCAAAAAGAAGAAAAAAGAAGACAAACTGCGTGAAAAAGCGCTACGCAAGGCGGGTGGCGGGGCAGGCGCTGCCTCGGATGCCACTCAACCGGATGCTGCCGCAGATTCTGGGCCCGCAACCTCTGCCGGATAATTTCAGCACCGCAGCCAAAGGCTCAGCCCCGCAACAACGCCTGAGCCAAATCCGACATGGCGGCCATCGTTCGATCCCGCGGGCGGATGGCGGTCGCGGTGGCGAACTGGCTGAAATTGCGTTGCATCGACTGCTGGTAAGCGGGGTCGTAGTGCGTGGCCAGCAAATCCCTTACCACCGGTGCGAATTGGCCTGAGCGTGCCAACGTCTGCCAGCGCTGCACCACCGCCTTGCCCTTGAGTGCGGTCAGCACCGCCAGGCGGTCGCAAAAATACGCCACATCCCGGACCAGTTCCGCATAATCTTCCAGCAACAGCGCCACCCGTTCGTCGTCCGTCAGCGTCAGAGACAGGCAGCGGCTGGCGTGCAGGGCGTCCACCAGGGCCGGCGGCAGTGACAGGTCGCCCACTTTTTTGCTTTCGCTTTCCACATAGACGGGGCGTGCCGGGTCGAAGCGGCGCAGTGTCTCCCAGATCAGCGTTTCAAAGCGTTTCTGGCACGGCTGCGTCTGGCCGGGAATCGCCCCCAGAACCGAGCTGCGATGCCGGGCCAGCGCTTCCAGGTCCAGCACCTGCGCTCCTTGAGCGGCCAACGCGTGCAACAAGCGAGTTTTGCCGGAGCCGGTTGGGCCGCACACCACCACCCAGGTCAAGCCAGCGACCTTTTGCGCCAGATCTTGCACCAGGGCGGCACGAAATGCCTTGTAGCCCCCCTCCAGCAAGGTCACGCGAAAACCGATCTGTCCCAGAATCAGCGCCAGGGCGCCACTGCGTTGCCCCCCACGCCAGCAGTAGCACAGCGGTTGCCAGCTTTTGGGGCGCGCCAGCACCTCGCGTTCAATGTGTGTGGCGATGTTGCGCGCCGCCAGTGCAGCACCCCGCTTGCGCGCCTCAAACGGGTTGACCTGTTTGTACAGAGTGCCGATTCCAATGCGCTCAGCATTGTTCAAGGTGGGCCAGTTCACTGCAGCGGGCAGGTGATCCAGCGCATATTCCGCTTCGCTGCGGGCGTCGATCACGGTATCAAAGTCGTCCAGGCGGACGATGACATCGCCAGCGGACAGGGTATGCAGGCTCATGAAAGGACTTTTTTCAGGGTCGGCCAGACGTTTTCCAGAATCAGCGGATGCGCTGTTTCCAGCGGATGGATGCGATCGGCCTGAAACCACCGGATACTGTCGGTCACGTCGGCGATGCCTTTGAGCATGAAAGGCACCAGCGCCGCCTTGTGCGCGCGCGCCACTTCGGCGTACAAGCGGGTAAAGCGTTCGGTGTAGTCGCGCCCGTAGTTGGGTGGCAATTGCATCCCCAGCAGCACCACCCGTGCGCCGGCCTGCTGAGCCATCCGCGTCATGGCGGCCAGATTGGACTGTGTCATCTCCAGCGGCAGGCCACGCAGCGCGTCGTTGGCTCCCAGTTCGATCACCACCACGCGGGGTTGGTGCTGGCGCAACAAGGCATCCAGCCGCGCGCGCCCACCGGAGGTGGTGTCGCCACTGATGCTGGCGTTGACCACCTTGTACGTCAACGATTGCGCCGCCAGCCGCAGTTCCAGCAGCGCCACCCACCCGGTGCCGCGGCGCAAGCCGTATTCCGCACTGAGTGAATCGCCCAGCACCAGGATGCGTTTTTCGGCCAGGGCTGCGTCGGAACCGGCCATGGCCAAAGGGCTGGCGCTCACACCAATTCCACAGAGCACGCTGGCAGCCAGCAAACGGATACAGTGACGCCGGTGGTCATAGAACGGATTCAAGAAAATTCCCATGTCTGAATGCACGATTGCGGTCGAACATCTCTTCAAGTCAGTCAGCGATTCGACCGGAACACTCGACATTTTGCGCGATATCGATTTTCAGATCGGTCATAAGGAATCGGTGGCCATCGTGGGGGCGTCGGGTTCGGGCAAAAGCACCTTGCTGTCGATCATGGCGGGGCTGGATGTCCCCTCGCGCGGCACGGTTCGGCTGGATGGACAAGACCTGTTTGCCTTGAATGAAGACGCGCGTGCGGCCTTGCGCGGACAGAAAATGGGTTTCGTGTTCCAGAGTTTTCAACTGCTGGGCAATTTGACAGCGCTGGAAAACGTGATGCTGCCGCTGGAGCTGGCGGGCCGACGCGAGGCCCGGCGCAGCGCCAGCGACATGCTGGCGCGGGTAGGGCTGGCGCAGCGACTCGGGCACTATCCCCGGGTGTTGTCGGGCGGAGAGCAGCAACGGGTGGCGCTGGCACGCGCCTTTGTCATGCAACCGGCGGTATTGCTGGCCGACGAACCCACCGGCAGTCTGGACTTTGCCACTGGCGAAAACGTGATGACACTGATGTTGGCGCTGAACCGGGAATTAGGAACCACGCTGGTCCTGGTGACGCATGATCCGGCGCTGGCGGCACGCTGCCAGCGCTGCCTGACGATCGAGGCCGGCCGGGTGATGCCGTCGCCGGCTCAGAGGTCGGCCAACAACGGGTAAGGCGCTGCGGACATTTGCAGCGCAGGGCCGTCGAGGCCCCCCGCAAACACCTGACCCGACTCAAAAGCGCTGATCTGCATTGACACAATGGCATCAAAGCCTCCGGCAGGCGAGGGCGCGGCCTGGGCCACGGTGCCACACGGTTGGTCGTCAGCGGACACAAAAACATTCATGCCAGCGTGCAGGGGGCTGGCCGCGTGCGCCAGATAGGCCCGCCGCTTGAGCGTGCCGCGAAACTGGCTGCGCGCCACCACTTCCTGCCCGGGGTAACACCCCTTTTTGAAATTGACGCCCCCTACCGATTCGTAATTGAGCATTTGAGGGACGAACAAATCTACGATGGCCTGCGTGACGCCGGCCACCCCGCTGCGAACCTCGCCCCATTGCCAGGTTTCCAACGGCAAAGGCTCACCGGCTGGGGGCGGCGTGTCGGTGGGGGCGACCCAAAGGGCGCGCGCCACACCATCGGCCGGGTAGAGCGACACCACGGCGGCGGCCCCGATATCGCTTTTGCTCCAGGGTGCATCTGAACTGGGGGGCTGACCCGTTTGCGCCATGGCCGAACCGGCCAGCCCGTAGACGGCAAATTGCGCGCTGGCGTCGCTCAAAGTGACTTTTGCACGCAACACAAACAGGCTCAGCCGCTTGAGTGTGGCAGTCAGAAGATCGCGGTTG
>Ga0172370_10010060_pt1 | contig 10920 bp, 8 predicted proteins | sample LakKiv5m_FD_114538 | JGI IMG/M metagenome (GOLD analysis project Ga0172370, IMG submission 114538) | Freshwater microbial communities from Kabuno Bay, South-Kivu, Congo - kab_022012_11.5m | ecosystem: Environmental > Aquatic > Freshwater > Lake | place: Democratic Republic of the Congo...
GATGTAAATGTCCATGTTTGAAGATTGTCCCTTGTTAATACCAATCATGGTTCCATCTTCCTCCCGTACAAAATACACCGTTTCGCTATTGCCTGTTACCGTCATCTTGAACAGCTCATTTTCCTTAAAATAACCAGTCATGTTCTTTCCTTTTATCTGATTGAAATTCTCTCTGTTAAATTTATCAACAGAAATGATAAAGGATGAATTGGTCATATTCATCGAATCAACCTGCTGGTTTGAAGTGAAGATTTTAATTTCATCGGCAGTTAGCTGGTTATCCTGAGTCCACAAAACCGGGGAATGATACAACGTGATAGCCGAATCAGCAAAGGAATATTCCAACGAGTCGCACATTCCCTGAAGGTCAGTTTTGTAAAATTTGCACTTGAAATAAGCCAACAGTTTTTGTGGATTATCTGTAGAATCGAAAGTCAATCTCAGGGTGTCGGCATGCATGAAGAGACTGTCTTTTTCATCAATCAGAATGGCAGTTGCGCTATCGGTAGCATAAGCATACCCCTCTTTTCGCCTGAAATCGGCATATTCTCCCGTAACAATCACTTTTTGAACAGTATCTTTAATAAAAGCATTTCCCAGCACCCTTCCGGTTCCTGACGTTTTATCATAAAAAATTTTATCACCCGAAAGGTATTGTTCCTTGTAGGTAAGCCAGGGATTAACGATGAGTTCTGTTTTGTCGCTTTTGGTGTCGTACCACCCGTCTTCGGCATACAAAAATTCATCTTTTCCTTTGATGGTTGTGGGTCCGGAGATAAAGGCAATTTCGGAAGAGGTATTGTATTTTAAGGTATCCGATTCCACAATGTATTCCGGGTTGGTAAGCACCACATCCTCCTTGAAAAACAAGTCTTTTGTCTCTGTATGATAGTAGCCTTTTTTACTAACAAGTTCATTGTCGTTGTTGATGATTTTACCACCAGTAGTGTAAAATGCTATTTGCGTTAATCGGTTGTAGGTCAGGTGATCAGTTAAGAGAGTAGCCTGGTTATCGATGAGTTTCACGTTTCCGGTTGCCACACCAATCCTTGTGTTGCCGTTGTAGTTCAGGGTATCGCTGAAGAGACTCAGGGTGTCGTTTACTTTTACATGCACTTTCCCATACGACCGGAGGTTGTTCTGTTTGTTGTCGAAGACAGCGCTGTCGCAGTAAAGATGGGCGCTGTCATGTTCGAAAACAACATCCCCTATGAAAATATTCAATTCAGTCCCGTTTATTTTTTTGCCAAGCATACTCTCAGCCTTTATCAACTGGATTTTGGTTTTTTGCTGTGCAGAAACCTGACCAATACCATACAACCAATAAAATCCCGCAATAATAAAGACCAAATATTTTCTTTGTGATGATTTCACTATCCTTAAACATTTTTTACAAAAGTATTTTTTTCAACTTACATGGACATCTCAATTCCGAAATGGGGTTAAGATACCTGCTTACATAGAATAAATTCATATTGTGGCCTGCTGAAAAAAATTGATAAAAACATTTTGGTATTATTTAAATCTATTTTACTATTGTGCGTTAAAAGATTCACAATCGAAAATCAGCAATGATTTTAATTCATTCATTTTAATTTTAGAAATTATCAGGAGGACACATGATTCAAGACAAAAAAGCTGACCTGGCAGGACCAGGAATTAGCACTTATGAAGAGGTTGAAAAAATTCTGCCTCATGGTTACTCAGCATTACTACCGCCGTTAAAGAGAATGGAAGCTCTTTATCTGATTAAAAACTACATTGAAGAAAACCTGTCGAAAGAACTCAATCTTCAAATGGTGCAGGTTCCATTGATTGTTGATCGCGACAGTGGTGTAAACGATTATCTCGATCGCGATGGTTCACGCACACCCATCGACTTCAAATGTGGATTAGGACTCGAAAATCCAATTCAGGCTCAGGTTGTGCAGGCTGCCACCAAGTGGAAAAGAATGGCTTTAAAACAGTTTGATTGCCAGGTAGGACAAGGAATTTGTACCGACATGCGGGCCGTCAGAAAAGACTATTTCCTCGATCACGACCATTCATCGTATGTTGACCAGTGGGATTGGGAGAAGGTGATTACCGCTGACCAGCGCAACCTGGAATTATTGAAAGATACAGTAAGAAAAATCTGGAAAGTTATTCGTGGCGCTGGTGTGCTGGCAAGAGAACATTTTCCGGAACTAAGATCGGATAAATATCCCGATTTTCCCGAAGAATTGAAGTTTATCCATGCAGAGGAACTACTGGAAATGTATCCCGATCTGCCCAGAAAACAACGCGAAACAAAACTTATCGAACAATATCCCGCCGTGTTTATTATTGGAATTGGCTGGGTGCTTAAAGATGGTTATCCTCACGAAATGAGAGCTGCCGATTACGATGACTGGGTTACACCCGCTGTTTCGGAAAAAGGTGAACCAACACACGGATTAAACGGGGATATCCTGGTTTACAATCCAGTTACCAAAAGAAGACATGAATTGACATCCATGGGTATCAGGGTTACGAAAGATACACTGAGACAACAACTCAAGATTACCGGACAGGAGGATTTCCTTAATTTACCGTATCATCAGGCTATTTTAAATGATCAGATTCCTTTGAGTATCGGTGGCGGAATCGGACAGGCAAGAACATATATGTACCTTCTCAGGGCTGCTCATCTTGGTGAAGTAACCGTTACTGTTTGGCCAAAACAGCTAAAGGAAATCTGCGCAAAGAAAAACATCCATGTTCTTGAATAGAAATACTGAAATCAGGTTTTAAGGACAAAGGCATGGCCGATGAAAATTATCAAAAAGAACTCCTGCGGAAAGAGTACATAGGCCGTATTAACAAAGTGGTCGATTACGTGGAAAAACACCTCGGGGATGAACTTAACCTCGATGTGTTAGCCGATGTAGCCAGTTTTTCACGGTTCCATTTTCACAGGCTTTTTTCGGCCATGACCGGTGAAACTGTCAGTAATTTTATCAGACGGGTTCGGTTGGAAAGGGCTGCCTCTTACTTAATGGTAAAAAACCGCCTTACCATCTCCGAAATTGGTTCAATATGTGGGTTTTCGGGTAATGCTGTGTTCTCAAGGGCTTTTACTGAATATTTTAAAATGAGCCCGACTGCTTTCAGAAATGGGGGTTACCGGGAACTTAGCAAGATTCGCAAACTGCATAGCAAAAAACATCAATCACTCCGCAAACAGCGCAACACCTGTGATGAATCCTCAGACTACTTTCGCCCTGTTAATTTTAAACAAAAAACAGGTTTAATTATGAAAGTAGAAATAAGAGAAATGCCTGAATTGTACGTTGCGTACATAAGGCATAAAGGAAATTACAGCGAAGTAGGGACTGCCTTTGAGAAACTCATGCGCTGGGCCGGACCAAGAGGATTGATCAGGCCACCGGAAACCAAGGTGCTGTCGGTGTATCACGACGACCCGGAAGTTACCGAAGAAATAAACCTGCGCACAAGTGTTTGTATCACGGTGCCTGAAGGTACAAAGGTGGAAGGCGAAGTGGGGTTGATGAAAGTGGAAGGTGGAAAATACGCCTGCGGACATTTTGAGGTAAACGAAAAAGAGTTTCAGGAAGCCTGGGATGCCATGATGCGTGACTGGCTGCCCGAAAGCGGTTACCAGTGTGCCGACCGTCTGCCTTACGAACTTTACTACAACAATCACGAGGAACATCCTGAGAAGAAACACATTGTGGACATTTGCATCCCCGTGAAACCGTTGTAAATGATTTCTACAGCGATAGTATCCTGATCCATCGGGATGTTATTGCTAAGGCAAATGCAGAAAAAAAGCAAAACCCTGATGCTGATTTTTCAGTATCAGGGTTTTCTTTTTAAGCTAAATTATTCCAGGAACCGATAAATTGAGATTAATGAGTTAATTCCAGAACATTAAACCCTTAAATCCCATTGTCTCACTGAAATAAGTGTGATCATGCTATTCTTTTGCCTCTTTTGGTGTTGCTGCTTTTTCGGGTTCTGGCTGCGGTTTTTGATCGATTTCCGGATTTTTTAATTCACCCCCAGGTTTTATCTCTTCTTTTTTTTCATCCTCTCCACCCTTGCTTGCGTCTTTAAATTCTTTAACACCTTTTCCCAAACCACGCATTAGTTCAGGAATTTTCTTTCCACCAAAAAGTAAAAGCAAAATCACAGCAATCAGCAGAAGTTCTTGAGCACCAGGCATTGACAATAAAATTGTTCCCATTATTTTCATGTTTAATTGGCCGCAAAATTAGCAATACCTTAATCTTATTGTTCAGATTCTGAAAAACATTTTAGTTTTGTAAAAACTCAAAAGCTATGACAAAAGATCTTTTTACTGAAAAACAGAAATTCAGCCTCTGGTGGGTAATTCCTGTCATTTCTATTCCTCTGGCCATTTCACTTTGGGGAATTATTCAACAAATACTTTTAAACAAGCCATTTGGTGATAATCCGGCTCCCGACTGGGCTTTAATCGCTTCATTTATTGGCCCACTGGTTATTATTGTGTTCTTTCTCAGCTTAACGCTCCATACCCGGATTGATCATGAGGGAATTTCTTATCGGTTTTTTCCGGTTCACCGTAAGGAAAAGTTTATTAAATGGGACGATGTTGCCGAGGTGAAGGTAAGAAAATACAAACCCATACTTGAATATGGTGGATGGGGTTTCAGAACAGGCCGAAATGGCCGGGCTTTGAACACATCGGGAAATATGGGCTTGCAGATTGTTTTCAGGAATGGAAAAAGGCTGTTGATCGGCACACACAAACCCGAAGAAATGGAACGCATGCTACAAAAGCTTGATTTAAGAAATTTTATGATCGGCACCTAATGTAAAGTAATGAATAACAATACATTTGCAAAGAAACAGAGGCTTTTTCCAACGAAAATAACCCTTACCGGGATTATTTCTTTTTTAACATCAATAAAAAGAAAAAATGAATTTTGAATTTACAGAAGAACAACTGATGATTCGACAGGCCGCCCGCGATTTTGCTAAAAGGCTGGAGGTCGATGTAATCGAAAGAGACGAAAAGGGAATTTATCCGGCACATCATATCAAAGAAATGTCGGAACTTGGATTTATGGGGATGTTGAACGATCCAAAATATGGCGGTGGCGGATTGGACAACATTTCTTATGTCCTTGCCATCGAAGAAATCGCGAAAATGGACGCTGCCGTGGCGGTCATTATGGCTGTTCATAATTCATTGCCTTGCTACGGAATCGAAACGTATGGCTCACAGGAACAAAAGGATAGGTTCTTGCCCGGACTTGTTACAGGTGAGAAAATCGGTGCATTTTTGCTTTCCGAACCAGAGGCTGGCTCTGACGCTTCACGCCAGAAAACTCTGGCAGAAGATATGGGTGATTATTATCTGGTGAATGGCACCAAAAACTGGATTACCAGCGCAAAATATGGTTCCGTTTATCTGTTGATGGCTCAGACTGATCCTGAAAAAGGGCACGAAGGCATCAACGCATTGATTGTGGAAAAAGATACGCCCGGAATTTCCATCGGGCCGCATGAAGACAAAATGGGATTGCGCAGCAGCGACACCCATTCGGTAATGTTTACCGACGTAAAAGTTCCCAAAGAAAACAGGATCGGTCCCGACGGTTTTGGGTTTAAATTTGCCATGAGACTGCTTGAGGGCGGCAGGATTGGAATTGCTGCACAGGCATTGGGAATTGCAGTAGGCGCTTACGAACGTTCGTTGAAATATTCAAAAGAACGCAAGGCTTTTGGGAAAGTCATTTCACAACACCAGGCTATTGCCTTTAAACTGTCTGACATGGCTGTGAAAATTGAAAATGCCAGGAATCTGATTCTGAAAGCTGCGTGGCTCAAGGATAATAAGAAACCTTACGGACTGGCCAGCGCAATGGCAAAACAATATGCCGCCGACATAGCCATGGAAGTAACCACCGAGGCCGTACAAATTCACGGTGGATATGGGTATGTGAGAGAATACCACGTTGAAAGGCTGATGCGTGAAGCCAAAATTACCCAGATTTACGAAGGCACTTCAGAAGTGCAAAAAATTGTGATTTCCAGGGCAATACTCAGAGATTAGTCAATAACAGTGATTCAATAGTTGTTTTTCAGGCATCACTTCTTTTTATTGATTTTGGAAAGAGAGCCATAAAACTGGCTGAACCATTTAAACCGGAAAATATTTTATTTTTGCTGCTCATTCATTTTGTACAGACAATTCAATCAAATAAATTTTATACAATGAAAATACTTATTTGTATCAGCAATGTTCCTGATACGACAACAAAGATCAAACTCACATCCGATAAAAAGGCGGTTGATCTTGCCAATGTTCAGTGGATTATCAATCCCTGGGATGAACTGGCTCTTACAAGGGCGCTGGAATTAAAGGAAAATTCAGCCGGTACCATCGAAAAAGTTACTGTAATTACAGTGGGCAATGCCGGTGCAGAACCGACTATCCGCAAAGCATTGGCCATTGGTGCTGATAACGCAATTCGTGTAAATGCCGAACCAAAGGATGCCTGGTACGTTGCAACCCAGATTGCCGGAGCAACAAAATCAGAGAATTTCGACATTATTTTATGCGGTATCGAATCTTCCGATTACAACGGCTCAGCTCTCGGCAGCATGCTGTCGGAAATGTTGGAACTTCCTTCAGTTTCCTCGGTTTCAAAACTCGAAATACAGGGAGGGAAAATTACTGTAAACCGGGAAATTGCAGGAGGTTTTGAAACCGTTGAACCAGTTGCTCCTTTTGTAGCCATTGTCCAGAAAGGAATTACCAAAGAACCACGCATTCCTTCGATGCGCGGAATTATGATGGCACGCCAGAAACCCCTTACCGTGGTTGAACCGGTTGCAGCCGATGCGCTTACTGAATTTGTAAGTTATGAACCGCCTTTGCCAAAGGCAGCCTGCAAAATGGTCGATGCTGACAACGTTGCTCAATTGGTTGATTTACTTCACAATGAGGCCAAAATTATTTAATCTTTATCCACCTTTCTACAACTGAAAATATTATGAGTAAAGTAATTATATATGCAGAGAATTCCGACGGAAAGTTCAAAAAGTCAACCTTTGAGGCCGTTTCTTACGGTGTTGAAATTGCCCGTCAGGCTGGAAGTGAGGCCATTGCTTTATCAATAGGCGATGTAGCTGAGGCTGAATTTGCACTTTTATCAAAATACGGTGTTGCCAAAATTCTTTCATGCAACAATGCACTGTTGGCCAATCTCGATAACCAGGCTTATGCAGCCGTTATTTCTGATGTTGCAAAAAGCGAAAAGGCCGGTGTTGTTGTTTTTTCAGGCTCCAACACTGCAAAGGCTGTTGCACCACGGGTTTCGGTGAAACTTAAAGCAGGTCTGGTGTTTGCCGTGACGGGTTTGCCCAAAAGTCTGAACCCATTTGTGGTTGTTAAAAAAGTATTCCACGGAAAAGCATTTGCCGATGTGATCATCAAATCGGAAGTAAAAATTGTTAGCATTGCTCAAAACTCATTTGGTGTGCACGAAAATCCAAAAGATGCAGCCATTGAGAGTGTTGCAGTTAGCCTTGACGCATCTGCTATTAAAACAAAAGTAGCAAATGTGGAAAAAACCACAGGAAAGGTTCTTCTTAACGATGCTGAAATAGTTGTTTCAGGTGGCAGAGGTATGAAAAGCCCCGACAACTGGAAACCACTCGAAGAACTGGCCAGTCTTTTGGGAGCAGCCACGGCCTGTTCAAGACCTGTTTCGGATGAAGGATGGCGTCCTCATTCAGAACATGTCGGGCAAACAGGAAAAATTGTTGCTCCAAACCTCTATTTAGCCTTTGGTATTTCAGGCGCTATTCAGCACCTGGCCGGAGTTAGTTCATCCAAAGTTATTGTTGCTGTAAACACCGACAAAGAAGCACCGGTTTTTCAGGCTGCTGATTACGGAATTGTTGGGGATGTTCAAAAAGTTTTACCGCCGCTTATCGAAGCTGTAAAAAGGCTGAAATCCGAAGGTTAATTTATCCTTGATAGGGCTCAAAACAGTTTAAAAAGAACTGTTTGAAACATACTATTTAAAACATTTCAAATTTTGACCATTAGTAGAAAATTCAGGGAAAGAGCCAACTATTTCATAATAAATCCATTTGTTTTGGCCGCTCCGTTTCTGGTGTTGGCATTCATTTTTATTCCCAGGTATTTTAAAAGGTATGATGCTGATTTTGTGTGGAAAAAGAGAGCCGACAAAGAGAATTCATTATTTTTTTTCAAGGACCTTAATCAAGATGGGAATGATGATGAAATCTCCTTTTTCGGAAATGATGATGGCCAGGCCGCTGTGAAAATCACATTGTTTGAAGACAAAATTTTTGGTCAATACAACATGAATGGTGTATTTCCATTCAAAATAGGCGGTAATTTTGTCAATATTGACAACGATTCTCTTCCGGAAATTTCGATGGTCTATTACCGGAATGATTCAGCATTCATAAGTGTTTTACGACCTCTCGATACAACTAAATTGTACGTTACTGATTTATTTCTTGATAAGATTCTGGATACAAAGAAAAATGTGAAAATCACAGTAACCAATCCCATAACGTATGATCTGGATCACGATGGTTTTAATGAAATCATTTTCTCCTTAAATGCAGGCTTTTCACTTTACCCACGTAATGTGTATATGGTGAATGTTAAAAAAGGAAGTGTTAAAAAGTCGCCATACCTTGCCGTCCTTTCCTATCCCGATTTACCACAAGAACCGATTTGTGATTTGGATAATGATGGAAAACCTGAGATTTTGTTTTATTCATCCAGCCCCGGAAACGTTAAATCAGGGGATACGGCTATATTACACGATTATTCTTCATGGCTGATAATACTGGATGAAAACCTTGATTTTTGGATCGATCCGATTGAGTTTAAAGGAACACCTTCGGGCATTTTTTACAGAATAATTAAGCATGATCAGGATAAAAAGATACTGTACTATTTTTCTAATGGTTCAGCATCAGGCGATTCGTCCTGTCTTGTGATGTTTGATCCGGTTACCAGAAAAATCAGCGATCGAAATACAAACCTGCCACGAACCCCGATTTATTTGCTTCGTTCTTTCGGTTTACAGAATGATATGATTTTTTATGACAAAGAAGGAAATTTCTATTCGGTGAATGACCAGCTTGAATTGGTAAAAGTTAAAAAAGAAAAGGATTTTCGACCATCGGGTTATATCACCAAAAAAGATTTGGACAATGATGGTGAAGATGAAATTATTCATCTCGACAACGATTGTAATGGGTTGTACATCTTCAGGAGCAATTATTCATACCCGGTTTTTGTGGATGTATTTCTTCCATCCGCATCCAGTTTAAAAAATGTTTCATTTTACGAAATCAAAGGTCATCAGCCTATGATGGTAATTCATGTTGACAATTCGCTTTATGGGTATTATTATCATAAAAATCGTTTCTACTGGGTAAAATGGTTTGTGGTTGCCGGAATTTATCTACTTTTTGCAGCCTTGTTTTTTGTTGTTCTGCGGATACAGCATATTTTATTGCACCGAAAATATAAAAGGGACCAAAACATGGCTGAACTAAAACTCAGGTCGATTCGCAACCAGATGGACCCGCATTTTACCTTTAACGCTGTAAATGCCATAGCTGGCGCCATTTTTAAGGAAGACAAGGACACAGCCTACCGGTATTTCACAAAATTTTCAAAATTAATTCGGTCAACCATGCTTTATTCCGATAAATTGTCACGATTTCTGGATGAAGAAATCGATTTCACAACGAAATATCTTGAAATAGAGAAATTTCGCTTCCGCGAAAAGTTCAACTTCGAGATAAACGTAGATGAGACCATCGATTTGAGGAATGAGGTGCCGCGGATGATAGTTCAGTCGCTGGCTGAAACGGCAGTGAATAACGGCCTGATGCACAGATTGGAAGGTGGCCTGCTGAAGATCAGTATTTTTGAAAAGGATGAGACAATTGAAATCATTGTAACTGATAACGGGGTTGGGATGGAAAGATCAAAGGAACTCAACAAGGAAAAGGCATTTAAGTCGGTGAAAATTATGGAAGAGTTTATTTCAGGTATCAACGAGTTGAATGACAAACCCATCACCCTGGAAATGTTTGATATTTTTGAATCGGGAGAAGTTGCCGGAACCAGAGTAATTGTGCATGTTCCTTACGGCATTCGATATTGTGCCGACACCGAAGTTATAAATAAACCTTTGCGGTTGTTTCACCCCTGAGCACCCGCATGCCATTATAAGCCAGGGCTTTCATCTCATCTTCACCCGGGTAAACGTGTACAGGGGCAATTTTGTGTACACGTTCGATAATCTGGTTTGCAAACCATTTGGAATGAGCAATGCCACCAGTTATCAAAATTGCATCCACTTCACCCCTGAGTACTGCACTCATTGCACCAATGTCTTTTGCAACCTGATAAGCCATTGCTTCATAAACCACAGCAGCTTTTTCATCACCCGAAGCCATCATTTGTTCAATTTCGTAGGCATCGTTGGTGCCAAAATATCCAACCAAACCACCCTCGCCTTTTATCATTTTCATTACATCCTTTTGGCTGTATTTACCACTGAAACAAGTCCTCACAATATCACCAACAGGTAAAGTACCAGAGCGTTCCGGTGAAAAAGGTCCTTCGCCGTCCAGGCCGTTATTTACGTCTATCACCCTGCCCTTTTTATGTGCCCCAACTGTGATTCCACCTCCCAGATGAGCCACAATTATGTTCATCGACTCATAATTTCTTAACACCGATTTTGCATGCTGCCGGGCAACTGCTTTCTGGTTGAGGGCATGAAAAATTGATTTTCTCTGAAAAAGCGGATTGCCTGAAATTCTGGCGATTTCATCCAGTTCGTCCACAACAACGGGATTGGCTATGTAAGCCTTAAC
>Ga0172370_10010062_pt1 | contig 10920 bp, 11 predicted proteins | sample LakKiv5m_FD_114538 | JGI IMG/M metagenome (GOLD analysis project Ga0172370, IMG submission 114538) | Freshwater microbial communities from Kabuno Bay, South-Kivu, Congo - kab_022012_11.5m | ecosystem: Environmental > Aquatic > Freshwater > Lake | place: Democratic Republic of the Congo...
CGCTCGACGATGGGGTAGCCGCCGAAGAAGGCGGCGCGAAAGGCGGTAGTGCTTACTTGACAGATTCCGCCGCCCACGCCTTTTATCTGTCAAGTAAGCACTACCGCCTTTCGCGCCGCCTTCTTCGGCAAATTCGTTGAAGGAGAACGTGCCGCCGGGCGGAACCATCACGCCGTGAAATTGACCGGCGCCGGTGCGGATGTTGTTGAGGCGTTCCGCACTTGACCCGCGCCACGAGGTTACTTGCGACGAGACCAAGCCGGTGATGCCGAGCTCTGCCGCTTTGACGTTGTTGTGCAATTTGGGCTTGGTGATCTTGAAGACGAGCGGCACGCTGTGCTGACCCGCCAACAATTTTTCGTTGATCAACTTAATGGTTGCCGCCGAATCCAAGTCGCGCCCGTCTATCGCTTCCTGACCGGCGAGCGGCTCAAGTTCTTTTTTCTCGTCGTTGAAGATGTAGCGTGCGTCTTTCGCTTTCGTTTGAAGTTTGGGCGCGAGTGTTTCGAGAAACGGCAGCAACTGTTTCGAATCGAGCCCGACCACGTAACGCGCGCCGGTTGGATCTTCAACGCGGTTGATCGTTAACATCGCCGCTAGTTGACGTTGATCGAAGACCCAAGGACCGGGATCGCCTTTGTTCGGTTTCTCGATGATGATGTTCAACGGCTGACTCAAAATTTGTTGGGCGAGTGCTGCCTGCTGCGAAGCGTCCATTACGGCGGGACGATATTCGTCAATGACCAGAGTCACTTCGGTGGTGGTGAGGGCGCGGAGAGAAGGGACAATTTGGGTGAGAGTCTTTTCGGGGTTGACGGTGCGCCCGAAGACTCCTGGCGTCACCTTCACGTCGGTGCCGTTCACGGTGAGTGACGCTTCTATGGCGGCGCGATCAATCTCACGGGCAATCGTTTTCAAATGCGCCGCGCCGCGATTCGAATCGAAAGTGATGATCGGCGCGAGGTCGCTGCCTTCGTACCATGCCCAAAACTGATCGATCAGATCGAGATCGAGTTTGCCACTGCGCCCGTAAGCAAAGGCGGCGTCCGCCGTCGTCTTCACGTCGAAGGTCGCGCCAATCTGCGCCGGGGTGACGTTCCAAGTTTTATCACCGTCGCGTAAAAGGAAATTTGTTTTCGTGGTGTAGGTAAATTCACGCGAGAGTTTATCCACCGCCGCCTCACGACTCAAGCCGCTCAGGTTAATACCGCGCACACTCACGCCCGGATAGATCGCGTTGGCATACATAATTTGAAACGCGCCGACGATCATGCCCACACACGAGGCGGCGATGACCAGCATGGAAAAAGCTCCGCCGAGCCAACGGGCGAACGCAGTTTCAAAAGATTCGGATGAGGGGACAGTGAGAGAGGACATACTTCAATTATATCTTCGGTAATTTGTAATTGGTAATTGGGATTTGTGTCATCGTTCATTGTTCATTGTTCATTGCTTTGGTATCATTCAAGCAATGTTTGACAAAATTTACTTCGGTCCCTTTTCCATTTCCACGTACACCTTTCTTCTCGACATCGGCATACTCGGCACGCTGGCTTGGCTGTGGTGGCGCGCAAAAAATTACGGGCGCGAGCCGTCGCGCTGGCTCGACGCCGGCATCAGCGTGGTCGCGGGCGCGATCATCGGCGGGCGTTTTGCTTTTGCTTTCAGCAACTGGGCGTATTTTCAAAATCACTTGCTCGAAATGTTCCGCTTTGGGGAAGGCGGCTACGAATGGTTCGGCGCCGCGCTTGGCGGGGTGATAGCGTTGGCGATATTTTGTTTTTTGAGACAAGAGTCTTTCGTGAGCATTCTGGAAGAACTGGCGCTGCCGAGTCTGATTCTGTTTGCAGCTCATTGGATCGGTTGCGCCGCCAACGCCTGCGCCGCCGGACTCGCCGTTCCGCCGGGTACCCTGCCCTTCGCTATGAACCTGCCCGATCTGTACGGTGTGACTCTGCCGCGTTGGCCGTCGCAATATATTGGTCTGGCTCTCACCTTGATCGCCATCGGATATTTAATTTCACAGCGCGGCAAAAATTTCCCGAACGGTTTTCGATTCGCGCTTGCAGTGACTCTCATTGCCGTCATCTCCTTCATGGTCAGCACCGTGCGCGGCGACGACACGCAAAAAATCTCAGGCTGGCGGCTCGACACACTCATCAACATTATGATGATAGTTATAGGCGGTGTGGCAAGTGGAGTAATGTGGGTGTTAGAGCCGAAACAACAAGAAAGTTCTTCAAAGACATGAAATTCTTTTCACGCAGATTTCTCCCTCATCCCCTTCCCTTCTCCCATTGGGAGAAGGGTGTCTTGTTCGCAGGATTCCCCTCTCCCTTCGGGAGAGGGGCTAGGGGTGAGGGAAGGAAGCGAGCATGACAACCCTCACCATCGCCCTCGCTCAAATCAAAACCAAACTCGGCGACATGCAGGCAAACCTTGAAAAGCATCTCGCTTACATTGACCAAGCAACATCTCAGGGCGCGCAACTTGTTTGCTTCCCCGAGCTTTCGCTTACGGGTTACGTGCTGCAAGATTTAACTTCAACCGTTGCCCACAAAGCCAACGCCGACGATCCGATCTTCAAGCCATTGCTCGAGGCGAGTCACAAGACCGATCTCATGGTCGGCTTTGTGGATGAAGATGAACGGCATCGCTTTTTCATCGCGGCGGCGTATCTCTCCAAAGGCAAAACGGTTCATGTTCATCACAAAGTGTATTTGCCCACTTACGGAATGTTCGACGAAGGTCGTTTCTTCGCTTGGGGTGATTCGATCCGCGCTTTTGACACGCAGTGGGGCAGAGTCGGGATGTTGATCTGCGAAGATTTTTGGCACGCCAGCCCGCCCTATTTGCTTTGGATCGACGGCGCGGATATTCTGCTCATGCACTCGGCGAGTCCGAGTCGCGGGCTGGATGAACACGACAAAATGGATTCGTCGCGCTGGGTCGAGCATATCAATCAAGCCTATTCGAGTCTGTTCACGAATTTTGTGGTTCACACGAATAAGGTCGGGTTTGAAGACGGTCTCAACTTTTGGGGCGGCTCCACCGTGTTCGATCCCAATGGCAACCTCATCGCCCAAGCGCCGCAGTTTGAAGAATCGCTCACGCTAGCGACGATGGATCTCAATCAATTGCATCGCACCCGCGCGCGGCTGCCGATATTGAGGGATGAGAGAACGAATTTAGTAATGAAAGAGCTCACGCGCATTGTGAACAAACCTTAAACCGCAAAGCACGCGAAGAACGCAAAGGAATTTAAGTTTAATGTCATTCCGAGGAAGCACCCTGAGCGGAGCGCGTGTTTCTCGCGCGTAGTCGAAGGGTGCGACGAGGAATCTCTTTGATTAATCCCAGAGATTCCTCGCCCCTTCGGGGCTCGGAATGACAAACTGGGTAACGTGTAAATAACTATCAAACGATGAACCATCAGCCATTAGCCATTAGCCATCGGCTAAACATCAACACCGATCTTGCCCGCAAGATTCTCGTTTCATTTCTCCACGACGAAGTGACGCGCGTGGGACTCAAAAAAGCCGTCGTGGGTTTATCGGGCGGGATCGATTCGGCGCTGTCGTGCGCGCTCGCCGTTGAAGCCTTGGGCGCGGCAAATGTGTTGGCGATTCGGATGCCGTACAAAACATCGGCGACGGCAAGCATGAACGATGCGCAGTTGTTAATTGATCAACTCAACGTGCCAAATAAAGTTGTCGAGATCACCTCAATGGTGGATCCGCTCTTCGGGCAATTCTCGGACGCCGATTCAAAGCGCAAAGGCAACGCGATGGCGCGGGCGCGGATGATCGTTCTCTTTGATCAATCCGTTGCGTTCAACGGACTGGTGATTGGAACGGGGAACAAGACAGAAATTTTATTGGGCTACAGCACGATCTTCGGGGATGCTGCCTCGGCGCTAAACCCGTTGGGCGACCTGTATAAGACTCAAGTGCGGCAGCTCGCCCGCGCGCTCAATATCCCTTCGCCGATCCTTGACAAAGCGCCGTCAGCAGATTTATGGGTCGGGCAAACGGACGAAGATGAGTTGGGATTCAGTTATGAAGAAGTAGATCGCTTGCTGTATCTTTTAGTGGATCAACGTTTCACTCGCGACGAAGCTATCGCAGCAGGATTCGGCGCCCCCTTTGTAGATACCGTGATCAAGCGCATCAAACAGAATCAATTTAAACGTATGCCGCCGCTCATCGCCAAACTCAGCAATCGCACCATCGGCTACGACTTTTTATATTTGAGGGATTGGGGAACTTAGAAAGGATGAATTATGAAGGATGAATTATGAATCGCTTTTCATCCTTCATAATTCTTAATTCATAATTTGATTCGTAATTCTCTCCCTCCCGCCCTCCGCCACCGCGACTTTCGCCTGTTGTGGCTCGGCTTGTTCGTTTCGGTAGGCGGTTCGATGATGCAAGCCGCCGCCATTTTGTGGCATGTGCGCGATGTTTCGCCCGACCCGATCATGCTGGGCTTGGTCGGCATCATGCGCGTGGTGCCTACACTTGCCCTCGCACCTCTCACCGGCTTGGTCGCCGATCATTTTAATCGCCGCAAGTTAATTCTCACAACGCAAAGCGGCATGGCACTCGTGGCTGTCGCGCTGGGCTGCATCGCCTATTTCAAAACGTCGTCCGTGATTCCGATTTATGCTCTCGCCGCTTGCTCTGCTGTGTTTGGCGCATTTGATCTTCCGGCGCGGCAAGCACTCATCCCCTCACTCGTCCCGCGCGAAGACCTGCCCAACGCATTCAGCATCAACTCCATTATGTTTCAAACGGCGTCCATTTTGGGTCCCGCCATCGGCGGCGTTGTCATCGGGCAAGTTGGTTTGCAATGGGCGTATTGGTTAAACGCCATTTCGTTTGCGACGATCATCATCGCGGTGTTATCTATGAGCGAGAGTCCGTTCACGCGCAAAGGCGAGCGCCCACGAATCACTCTCACCGCCGCCGTTGAAGGCTTTCGTTTCGTGCTTCGCACACCGTTGATTCTTTCTTCGATGATGCTAGATTTTGTGGCGATGTTTTTCTCATCGGCCAACACGCTGTTGCCGATCTATGCGCGCGATATTTTGAATGTGGGCGCGCAAGGATATGGCTGGCTGTACGCCGCCGAGGGCGTGGGCGCCGCCACCGCCGCAATTCTCTTGGCATTTGTCTTCACCCGTATTCCACGCCAGGGACCCACGTTGTTTATTTCGGTGTTCATGTTTGGCGTCGCCACAATTTGGTTTGGTCTCTCCACAAATTTCCTCAGCGCGTTTCTGGCGCTCGCCCTGATGGGCGCGATGGATGGAGTCAGCGTCGTGATTCGCAACACCATTCGTCAACTCGCCACGCCCGACGAATTGCGCGGGCGCATGGTGGCAGTCAATATGGTGTTCTTCCAAGGCGGACCCCAACTTGGAAATTTAGAGGCAGGGTTGGTAGCACAGGCATTTGGTCCGGTGTTCTCGGTGGTCAGCGGCGGCATCGGTTGTTTGATTGCCGTTACGTGGGTCGCGCGCAAGTGGCAAGCGCTGTGGAATTATGGAAATGAGATGGAAGCGAAGGCGGCGGTAGCCGACTAAGTGTTAACTGCGACTGTAAGGCTCTTGCACATCCAATCCATTTACAACGCGAAAATGTTTGGAGTTGAACGTGTGAAGCCGTGCTGAGCGAGAAAGAGTCATCGCGGCAATGATGCAATCAGGAATCCCCAGTCCTGATGAGAGGCGATGTTCAATAAGAAGTTGACGTGCTTGCTCAATATCAGATGCTGTAGGCTAAACGATTTCGAAGGCGTTGAGAAACTTCTGTATGCGTTGCAGTTCAGACCAATTTTGACATCCAGCAGTCAACTCCATTGCAACAATGCCCGGCACTTGAAACGATTCGGATGAAACGCTCGCGAGCCAAGCGCGCGATGTATCTGTCCCACGCAAACAATCAATCAGCACATCGCTGTCGAGAAAAATCGTCATGCCGCTCTCGCCCATGCTTGAGCGCGCAAGCGACTCGCAAACTCTGCACTATCTCCCATATCATTGCGATCACGCCACATCCCAAAAAACTCGGATGCCAACAAATCACCTAGGGTGTGAGCCTTGCTATTTATACGTGAGGCGATAACAACTACGATCTCTGCTGGTCCCATTGGAACATCAGGCGGAAGCGTGATCTGCAACTCGTGATTGGGTAGAACATCAGCCGTAATACTAATCGTTCTGATCATATGCGTCTCTTTCTTACCCGGAAATTATACTCTCTAACTCTACCATATACTCACTGACTTCACGATCACCTTTTAACACCACCACTCTCTTCTCCTCTTCGTACCTCTTCAACATCTCCAACGTTTTGGGTCGGGTACGAGATGGATACTCCCAAATCCATTTGACAAATCCAAAATCAATTTGTTCAGGGCAACCCTCGGCGAGATCAGGACGGGTTTGATTCCTAAGTGAATAATAGAGCCAACGTTTGATCACACGCCACAAACACGCGAGGCGCGGCACATCCAAAAAGATGATCGTATCGGCGGCGGCGAAGCGAACATCAAATGTGCCGCTGTAGTTGCCGTCCATGATCCAACGATCGCGCCGACACAGTTCTTCAACTTTTGTCCGCCATTCATCCTTAGGAGTCTCCACCCAGCCCGCATTCCAAAAATGCGCGTCGAGGTGAATCACGGGCAGATTCAATTTTGCGCCGAGTTGAGTAGCCAACGTGGATTTGCCCGAACCGCCGGAACCTATGAGCAAAATTTTCTGCATGAAGAGATTCTAACGCAGAAACAAGCGGCAAGAGATTCCTCGCCGCTTCGCGGCTCGGCATGGCAAGCTGGAGACGACTTGGAGAAAGCCCTTCACCGACGGCGTTTAACTCTTGACATCAGGCGAACTCGTAGTAAAGTTCGCTTCGTCATCCGTCATTGGTCACTCGTCACTTTTCGATGCGCTCCGACCTTCTCGCCACCCTCGACTCGTACTGGGCAGATCATCTCCAATGTCCAACGGATTACATTCGCTCGAATCAAACGATCATCTTAACTGACTCAACTCGATACGGCGGCACGGTGTGGCTCATCGACAGAACGTGCCTCATCGCCGCCTCGCCGCATCTGGCGCAGGTGTTAAAGGGCTCGGTTGGCTCGCGCGCGGCGATGCAAGCTTTTGAACCGAGTCGGCTGAAGAGCGCGACGGCTTATTTAGGGATCGCCGTTTCAGGTCCCGAGTCGGTTTTAGCATTGGGACATTCTGCGGATTCCATTGCGTGGATCGATCCAAATCAATTACACGATCTCAATGGCTTCGATGGAATCGGTTTAGTGAGTCTCTCGCTGCGTCAACACGCCGAACGCAAAACAGCCGAGGTGCGCGGGTTTGAACTGTACGCAAGTGTGATTGATTTGGGGGAGAGAGTGAGACCGTGATTCGTGATGCGTGATTCGTGTCCTTGCTTCACGAATCACGCGTCACGACTTTAAATATGACCTATACCCTCCATACCCTCGACCACCAATTCCTCAACGCCCCCGAAGTCATCGCCACCTACGCCCTCGTCGGCGAGAAGAGCGCGGCGATCATCGAGACGGGTCCGGCAAGCACACTCAACAACATTTTAGAATCATTGCGCGCGCTCGGCGTGCAGCCTAAAGACGTGCGCGATGTGTTGGTGACGCACATCCATTTTGATCACGCGGGCGCGGCGTGGTGGTGGGCGCAGCAAGGCGCGACGATCCACGTTCACCCCAACGGTGCGCCGCATCTGATCGATCCTTCCAAGTTGATCGCCAGTGCGACTCGACTCTACAAAGACCAGATGGATTTTCTGTGGGGCAAGATCGAACCTATCCCGACGAGCCAAGTGCATATCGTGAACGACGGTGACACCGTCGAGGCGGCGGGGACGATCATCCAAGCGATTGACTCGCCCGGTCACGCCAAACACCATCACGCCTATCAACTCGGTGACGCCGCCTTTACAGGGGACGTCACCGGCGTGCATCTACCCGATTTCGATTGGATCGCCGTGCCTGCGCCGCCGCCGGAGTTTGATATGGAAGCGTGGGAAGCGACGCTGAAAAAATTGGCGACGTTTAATTTTAAAACGATCTATCCGACTCACTTTGGCGCGATCCCGAATCCCAATGAACATTTTTCTAAACTTGCGCCTCTCGTGCGCGCTTGCGCCGAGTTCGTGCGTGATCGAATGCGTGAAGGGTTAACTCGCGATCAGATTATTCCGATTTATATGGAATGGAATGCGGCGCGTTGCACCGCGCGCGACAGAGAATGGAACGCGGTTGAGCGTTACGGCGGCGCGAACAATCAGGATTTGTCGGTAGATGGGATGATGAGGTATTGGACGAAGAAAGCGGATGGCAGATAATTTGCGAGGAACGATATGTTTTTCTTGTACATGGATGAAAGCGGAACAGGTTTGGGAGATAAACGCACTCCTTTCTTCCTTTTATCGTGCATATCTTTTAGAGTCTCTGATTGGGCTTACGTTGACGCGCATGTTTTGAAATTGAAACAGCACCTCGTGAGTTGGGCTAAACCTGAAGATTTTGAAATCAAGGGGAGAGATATGCGACGCGGTGAAAAATTTTTTGCCGCGCTGAACTGGGAAGCCCGCGCCAATGTTATCCGTGACGTGTCAAAACTCATTGCGGACATACCTTGTCAAATCATTGCAGTTCAAGTGGACAAACGATTGCTCACCGAATACATACGTTCCGACGAACAGCTTTATCGGTTAGCGTTTTCTCGTTTGCTTGAAGAAATAGATCGGGAGTTAAATTTATATGATCAACCCGGAATGCTTTTGATAGACACGCGTTCCGACTTGCACTCCAGCATTCAAGACAGGCGATTAATAGATGTCTATCGTGAATGGAGATCGTCTCGCCAGAAAACAAATTTGGTGGAAATACCTTGGTTCGGATTTTCCGCTTTTTACGCGGGGCTGCAATTAGCAGATTTTTCGGCGTACATGATAGATTTTATGGCAAACGAGTTGGGGTCAAGTTCGGAGAACCACGTCATGCGTGGGGCGTTCCAAATGTTTGAGAACAAAGTGAGACGTGTCTTGATCCCTTAAACGAACTCGCGGCAAACCTCGCCGCGAGTTCTAAACACTACGCTCTAATAGGCGCATGGCATTTCAGCCTTGCTATTGATCCCCGTACAGTCCGGGGCACCTCATCGTCATTATTATAAGTTTTGAAACTTGCCAAGTCAACATCAATTTTCTACATCGTTGGCGACAAAAACATCCGTCCTAATGTCGGTCTTGTTATCGGCGATTTCGCCTTGATCCAATCTTCCATGATCTCCCACAACACTTGCTCGATGCGGATCATCTCCACTGTTTGCCCGTCTTGCAAAAAAGTATAACTGTCGGGGTCGCCCGAGTCGTTGAGAGTCCAATACGTGGTCGCCAGACGATAACTGCGTAGCGGATCAATCGGTTGATCGTCCACCAACAATTCAACAACGCGCTTGCCTTGCGGCGCATCCATATCGTAAGTGAGCGAAACGTTTGACGATACCGCAGGCAACCCCAAGGCCCGCCCGCGTAAAACGTGAATGGGCGTGATCACTTGATCACGCGCCAACCCCTTATCCAACATCCCCAAAATTTGCGCGCCCGTCACTTGCCCTGCCGTCACGTGAGCCGAGCCGGGGATTGCCTCAGTTAATTTTCCGCGCGTGATCGCGCCGCGCGCCAAACCACGCGCCACAAAACCGCTCAAGAAGATTCCAAGATCGGCGTCGCATATCTCGCGAAAAGCGTCCGCCATCATGTTCGCCATCGCCGATTCGACGTCAGGTTTAAGATCAACGTCGCCATCCAGATCATCGGCGGCGTCACCGAGTTTGGCGTTGAGCAACGCGCCCGCTTCAGCACGCACCAAGTCTAACGTCGCGCTGATTGTTGGATCGGACGGCACGGTTTCATCACACGGAATCACTTGATGGGCAATCGCCTTCACACCATCCGACCCAATCTCTAAATCGAGACGCCCCAAAAATTTTCCGTAGTCGCCCGCTTGCACGATCACCGTATCGCCGACACAACGCACCTCGTTCAGTAGTGTGTGTGAATGCCCGCCGACGATCACGTCAATGCCCGGCACTGCCTTGGCGATCTGTCGATCACCCAAGATGAGCGCGCGCGGCGAATCTTTTGGATGGCGTGCTTCATACTCTTCATCGGTTTGATAACCGAAGCCGAGATGCGACAGCAAGATGATCGCCTGCGTCTCATGCAAACGTGGGATGAGATCACCGAGAACGTCGGCGGCGAATTCACTGCGATACCCGAAGCGGAAATACGCCGATGGTTCATCTACGGTGACGCCGACAACCGCTACCTTTAACTTTTCAATTTCAAAAATGACGTGAGATTTTAAATTAGGAACGGGCGGCTGATTCGAATCCATTGCAAATAGATTCGCGGCGAGAACCGGAAAGTGAACCGACTCGACAAGTTTCGCCAACGCTCCCAGCCCCCACTGAAACGTCTCGCCGTTGCCAACCGTCGAAGCGTCATAGCCCATCGCTTCGAGCAAGAAAAAATTGGCGCGACCCTTGGTGATGCTGCTCTCCCACACAGATCGCTCCGACGAATCTCCGGCGTCGAGCAACAATACGTGCCGCCCTTCGTTGCGCGCCAGGGATCGCTCACGGGCGATCAAAGTCGCCAAGCGCGGCATCTGCTCGAAGTGACCGTGTATGTCGTTAGTGTGAAGAATGGTGAGAATGGTCATAGATCAAAAATGCGCGAACTACGTCGCGCATTCATCGTTCAAGATTCCGAATTCATCATTGCCCCGAGTCGTCGGCATCCGCATCCGAGTCGGCGTCCCCTTCGTCAACAGCCAGTTCCACTTCTTCATCCAGTTTCACCCACA
>Ga0172370_10010066_pt1 | contig 10918 bp, 9 predicted proteins | sample LakKiv5m_FD_114538 | JGI IMG/M metagenome (GOLD analysis project Ga0172370, IMG submission 114538) | Freshwater microbial communities from Kabuno Bay, South-Kivu, Congo - kab_022012_11.5m | ecosystem: Environmental > Aquatic > Freshwater > Lake | place: Democratic Republic of the Congo...
CGAACTCGCTCCTCAGCTTCGTCACGTCGCGCTCCCTTCAGTGTGCCGTGCTGCACAGATACCGCGGGAGTGGGGGACGAAAACGCCGGCGAGGGGCGGCTCCGAAGGGAGCGGCCGCTCGCCGGCGTCCACGCGGCGCGGACGTCGTGACGTCAGTCGTCGCCGTAGGCGTCCAACTTCAGGTCGGCGGCGACCTCATAGCCCATCTCGGTGCAGGCGGCGATGTCGTCGAGGGTGTAGCCCTTCGCGACCTCCTCGAGGACGAATCCCTTGTCGGGATAGCGCCGGAAGAGAGCGCGCTCGGTGATGATCACGTCGCACTCCTTGGCGCCGGTGAGCGGGAAGGTGCACTTCTTCATGAGCTTGCTGCTGCCGTCCCTGGCGCAGTGCTCGGTGACGATGTGCACCGTCTTGGCGCCGGTGATCAGGTCCATCGCTCCGCCCATGCCGGCGAGCATCTTGCCGGGGATCATCCAGCTCGCGATGTTGCCTTCCTCGTCGACCTGCAGCGTGCCCAGGAACGTGGCGTCGAGGTGACCGCCGCGGATCATGCCGAACGAGGTGGCGGAGTCGAAGTAGCTGCCGCCGCAGATGAGAGTGATCGGCGCGTTGCCGGCGTCGGCGCGGTCGCGGTCCTCGCAGCCGTGCTGGGGCCGGGGGCCGACGCCGACGGCGCCGTTCTCGGTCTGGATGATGACGTCGACGCCTGCGGGCACATAGTTGGCGATGAACGTCGGCAGGCCGATGCCGAGGTTGATGATCTGGCCGTCCCGGAGCTCGCGCGCGGCGCGGGCAGCGATGATCTGCTTGGCTTCAGGCATTGCTGATCGCCTCCTCGCGCAGGACGCAGTAGTCGATGTCGGCGCGGACGACTGCGTCGACGAAGATGCCGGGCGTGTGGACTTGATTGGGATCGAGCTCGCCGAGGCCGTACAGGTTCTCGACCTCGGCGATGACATAGTCGGCGCAGGTCGCCGCCGGCACGTTGAAGTTGCGTGAGGTGCCGCGGTAGGTGAGGTTGCCCCACGTGTCGCCCTGGTGGGAGCGGATGATGGCGACGTCGCACTTGAGGGCCGGCACGAGGATATAGGGCCGGCCGTCCATCTCGATGATCTCCTTGCCCTCCTCGGCGACCGTCCCGACGCCGGTGGGGGTGAGGAAGCCGCCGAGCCCGGCGCCTCCGCAGCGCATCATCTCGGCCAGCGTGCCCTGCGGCACAGGCTCGACCTCGAGGATGCCCTCGTTCATCGCCTTGCCGACCCAGGGAGTGGTGCCGACATGGCTCGCGACGATCTTCTTCACCTTGCCGAGCTGGGCCAGCTCGAGGATGCCGCGCTCGCGATAGCCGGCGTCGTTGGCGTAGAGCGTGAGATCCTTGACGTCCAGTGACTTCATGGCGTCGATGATCGTGAGCGGATCGCCCTGACCGATGAAGCCCCCGACGGCGATATGCATACCCGACCTGATATGCGAGAGGGCTTCCTCGATGGGCATGACCTTGTTCTGCGGCACCGTTCGCTCCTTTGCGCGAGAGGCCCGCCGCGGCTCCCGAGACCCGGGCCCGCGGGCCGTCGAAGTAGTGGCATGCCCCTGAAGACTATCACCACCGGGAGGGCGCTCGCGCCCTCCCGCCCGGACTTGTACGCGCTCCTCATCCCTGTATACTTCGCGCGGCGTATCGTCGGAAGGGAGGCAGGGGTGGCCACAGTGACGGACTCAGCGAGCGTCGGGGTCATCGGCGGATCCGGGTTCTATGAGCTCCTCGACAACGCTCGCGAGGTGACGATCGACACGCCGTTCGGCGCGCCGTCCGACTCGTACTTCCTCGGTGAGATCGACGGCGTCCCGGTCGCTTTTCTGCCGCGTCACGCGCGGGGGCACCGCATCCTGCCCGGTGAGGTCAACTATCGGGCGAACATCTGGGGCATGAAGGCGCTGGGTGTGCGTTACGTGCTCTCCGCCAGCGCCGTCGGCAGTCTCCGCAAGGAACTCGAGCCGCTCCACGTGGTGGTGCCGGACCAGCTCTACGACCGCACCAAGGCGCGGCCGAGCACGTTCTTCGGCGACGGAGTCGTCGTGCACATGGGGTTCGCCGACCCGTTCTGCCCGTACGTCTCCGGCCTCCTCGTCGAGCACGGGCGCGCCGCCGGCGCGACCGTCCACGAAGGCGGCACGTACGTGTGCATCGAGGGGCCGCAGTTCTCGACCCGCGCCGAGAGCAACGTCTACCGGCAGCTGGGCTTCGACGTCATCGGCATGACCAACCTGCAGGAGGCCAAGCTGGCCCGCGAGGCGGAGCTCTGTTACGCCACCATGGCGATGGTCACCGACTACGACGTGTGGTACGAAGGGGAAGAGGACGTCACGCTGGAGCAGGTGCTCGCCAACGTGCAGCGCAACGTCGAGACGGCGCAGGCGATCGTGCGCCGTGTGGTGGGTGCGCTCGATCAGCGGCGCGACTGCTCGTGTCGTCACGCGGTCGAGTCCGCGATCAACACGCCGGCGGATCTCATCCCTGCGGCGACGAAGCAGAAGCTCGACCTGCTGATCGGCAAGTACCTGGGGTAAGGCAAGTACCACGGGCGCCGCCCGGTGCCCGCGTGGTGAGGGGTTGCGGAAAGGAGCTACGCAGTGTCTTCGTTCGTATCGAACAACGCCATCCTGGTGGCTGTCGTCTGTGGGCTGATCGCCGTCATCTACGGCGTCCTGCTCATCCGGTGGCTGCTCAAGCTGCCGGCCGGCGACGAGGTCATGCAGCGCGTCGCCGGCGCCGTGCAGGAGGGCGCCAAGGCCTATCTGGCTCGCCAGTACCGCACCATCGCCATCGTCGGCGTCGTCGTCTTCGTCGTCCTGCTGGTGGCTCTTGGTCTCGGCAAGGACTGGACCTACGGCTGGCACGCCGCCGTCGGCTTCATCGTCGGCGCCGTGCTCTCAGCCGCGGCCGGCTACATCGGCATGATGGTCAGTGTGCGCGTCAACGTGCGCACCGCGGAGGCCGCGCGTCAGGGCCTCGGCCGCGCCCTCACCGTCGCCTTCCGCGGCGGCGCGGTCACCGGGCTCCTCGTCGTCGGCCTCGCGCTGCTCGGCGTGAGCATCTACTACTGGATCACCGGCGATGTCGCAGCGCTCGTCGGCCTCGGTTTCGGCGGCAGCCTCATCAGCGTGTTCGCGCGGGTCGGCGGCGGCATCTTCACGAAGGCCGCCGACGTCGGCGCCGATCTGGTCGGCAAGGTCGAAGCGGGCATCCCCGAGGACGATCCGCGCAACCCGGCCGTCATCGCCGACAACGTCGGCGACAACGTCGGCGACTGCGCCGGCATGGCCGCCGACCTCTTCGAGACGTACGCCGTGACGGCCGTCGCCGCGATGCTCCTCGCCTTCCTCACGTTCCGTGGCGCCGTCGACGTCACCGGCTTCGCCAAGGGCCTGCTGATCAACGTCGAAGCCGACGTGGTCTACAAGCCGGCCGTGCTGTACCCGCTGGTCATCGGCGGCGTCAGCATCATCGCCAGCATCATCGGCACCTTCTTCGTGCGGCTCGGCAAGAGCAACAACATCATGAACGCCCTCTACAAGGGCCTCGCCGTGTCTGCCGTGATCGCCATCGCGCTCTTCTATCCGGTCACGCAGTGGATGCTGGGCAACAAGGCCGCTGCGGCCTTCGGCGTGCCCAGCGTGACGCGCCTCTTCCTCGCCGCCGTCACCGGCGTCGTCGTCACGGCGCTCATCGTCGTGATCACCGAGTACTACACCGCGAGCCGCTACAACCCGGTCAAGAGCATCGCCAAGGCGAGCCTCACCGGGCACGCCACCAACATCATCCAGGGTCTCGCCGTCTCCATGCAGTCGACGGCTCTGCCGGTGCTCGTCATCGCCGCCGGCATCCTGGTCAGCTACACCGCCGCCGGCGGTGGGCAGGCCGGCCTCTACGGCATCGCCGTCGCGGTCATGGCCATGCTCTCGATGACCGGCATCATCGTGGCCATCGACGCCTACGGCCCGATCACCGACAACGCCGGCGGCATCGCCGAGATGGCGGACATGCCGGAGTCGGTGCGCCAGACCACCGACCCGCTGGATGCGGTCGGCAACACCACCAAGGCGATCACCAAGGGCTACGCGATCGGCTCGGCCGGCTTTGCCGCCCTGATCCTGTTCGTGTCGTACACGCTCGACCTGCAGGAGCACTTCCTGCAGAAGTACGACTTCACGGACCCCATCACGTTCATGATCGACAACCCGTGGGTGCTCGCCGGCCTCTTCATCGGCGGCATGCTGCCCTACCTCTTCGCCTCGCTCTGCATGACGGCCGTCGGCAAGGCCGGCGGGCAGGTCGTCGAGGAGGTCCGCCGGCAGTTCCGTGAGATCCCCGGCATCATGGCGGGGACGGCCAAGCCCGACTACGCCACGGCCGTCGACATCGTCACCAAGTCGGCGATCAACAAGATGCTCCTCCCGGCCGCGATCCCGGTGCTCACACCGATCATCATCGGCATCGCCTTCCGCGAGCACGGCTTCGAGGTGCTCGGCGGTGTGCTCATGGGCTGCATCATCACCGGCATCTTCCTCGCCATCAGCATGACGTCCGGTGGCGGCGCCTGGGACAACGCCAAGAAGCTCATCGAGGACGGCGAGTACGGCGGCAAGGGCTCCGACGCTCACGCGGCCGCCGTCACCGGCGACACCGTGGGGGATCCGTACAAGGACACCGCGGGCCCGGCGATCAACCCGATGATCAAGGTCATCAACATCGTCGCCCTGCTCGTGATCCCGTTCCTCATCAAGTAGAGCAGACACGCGTGCAAGCACGCGGGAGACGCCGCGTGGACGGCGCGGCGGGTGGTCCTTCGGCCACCCGCCGCGCCGTCTCATTTGCGGCTATTTGCAGGCGTTAAGAATCCGTAAAGCCCGTTGTGAAGGGTGGTTCCCGGTGGTACATTCGACACGTGGAGGCCGGCTCGCCTACGGCGGGCCGGCTCCTTCTCGGTCATGCTGAACACACGAAAGATCATCGCCATCGTCACCGGCGTCCTCGGGATCCTCCTCATCGTCCGTGGGGCCTGGGGTGGCGTCTGGCCGCTGTCGATCCAGCTCATCGCCGGCGTGCTTCTCGTCATCTTCGCCGTACTGCGCTGGCGCACGCTGATCTGAGACACCGGGGTACGGGTGGCACGCCGCAAGCACAGAGAAGGGCAGGGCCTGAGCAAGGTCCTCGGCGTTCCGGCGCTGTTCAGCACCGCGTACGGCAACGTCGGCTCCTCCATCTACTACGCTCTCGGAGTCGTCGCGGCATGGGCGATGGGGCTCACTCCGGTGGTGTTCACGCTCACCGGACTCCTCTTCGTGACGACGGCCTGGTCTTACGCGGAGGCTACGGCGATGATGCCGGAGGCCGGAGGATCGTCGAGTTTCACGCGCCGCGCCTTCAACGAGTTCGTGAGCTTCGGTGCCGGCTGGGCCCTCATGCTCGACTACATCGTCACGATCGCCATCTCGGCCTTCTTCGTGCCCAACTACCTGGCGTTCTTCTGGCCGATCCTCAAGACGTGGCCGTACAACACGATCGGCGGCGTCGTCGTCATCCTCGTCCTGGTCGTCATCAATGTGATCGGCATCAAGGAGGCCGCGCGCCTCAACATCATCCTCGCGGTGGCCGACCTGGGAACGCAGGTCCTCATCATGGTCGTCGGCGTGATCCTTCTGCTGGCGCCCCGCCTGCTCATCGATCAGATCGATCTTTGGACGGCGCCCACCCTGCGTCAGTTCGTCTACGCGATCTCGATCGGGACCATCGCCTACACGGGTATCGAGACGATCTCCAACATGTCCGAGGAAGCGGCCAATCCGGACCGCGACGTGCCGCGGGCGATCAACATGGTGCTTGTCACCGTCATCGTCGTGTACATCGGCATGTCACTCGTCGCACTCTCCGCCATGCCCGTGGGAAGCAACGAGTTCCGGGTGGACCCGAAAACGGGCTACGTCGTGCAGGTCGAGGTCCGGCCGGGCGAGATCGACGGTACCTACGTGCTCGCGCGCGATCCGTCGACGACGGCGTTCCTGCCAGTCGAGGTCTCTGGCGGTCGTACGCTGATGCCACCGGCGCAGACGAAGCCCACAGGCGAGATCTTCACCCGCGACGGTGTCGCCTACACGAAGCTCTCAGGCACTCAACTCGGGAGCGACTTCGTCGAGGATCCCGTGCAGGGAGTGGTCCGGTTCATCCCGGAGAGCCTCGCCTGGTTGCGCGGCATCCTGGGTGTCTGGGTCGGCGTTCTGGCCGCGACCATCCTGGTGATCGCGACGAATGCGGGCTTGATCGGCGTGTCCCGGCTGGCCTACTCCCTCGGCCAGCACCGGCAGGTGCCACCCATACTCGGGCGAGTCCATCCCAGGCGCCTGACGCCCTACGTGTCGATCATCGTCTTCGGGGCCGTCGCTTGCCTGATCATCTTGCCGGGCAGCACCTTCTTCCTGGCCGATCTCTATGCTTTCGGCGCCATGATCTCGTTCACGGCGGCGCATGTGTCTGTGGTCGTTCTGCGGTTCAGGGAGCCCGAGTTGCGCAGGCCGTTCCGCACGCCGCTCAGCGTCCCGATCCGCGGGAAGCAGTTGCCCGTGCTTTCCGTCATCGGCGGCATCGGGACGTTCGCGGTATGGTGCGTGGTCGTGGCGACGCACGCCGAGGGCCGGTTGATCGGCCTGAGTTGGATGGTGGTCGGTATCGTCGTGTACGTCGTCTACCGTAAGGCCAAGGGCTACTCGCTGACCAGGGCGGTGGAGAAGGTCGTGGTTCCCGACAGCATGCAGGCCGACATCGACTACGACCAGATCCTCGTGCCCATCGTCGGCAGTCGGATCAGCGACGAGATGATGGTGCTGGCCTGCCAGCTGGCGACGGAAAAGGAGTCGTCCATCGACGGCTTGTACGTGATCGAGGTGCCGCTCAATCTGCCTCTGGACGCCCGCCTCGTCAACGAGGCGGAGAAGGCGGACAAAGTCCTCAAGGCCGCGGCGATCATCGCCAGTCAATTCAAGGTGAAGTTCACGCCGCATGTCGTGACCGCGCGGAACGCGGGACGGGCGATCGTGGAAGAGGCCGTCGCCCGGCGCAGCGAAGTGATCATCCTCGGCACGACGCGCAAGCGGAGGATCGGGGACCTCGTGTTCGGCCGCACGGCCGACTACGTGCTCGACAACGCTCCGTGCGAGGTCCTCCTCAATCTGGTCCCGCGTGAGTACCGGACCGACGGCTCCTCCAGTGAGGTGCCGCCGCCTTCCCATTCGGGTGGCGCGGCCTGATACGATGCGCGAGGGTGTGGAGACACACCCCACGGTCAGGGTCCGCCTCGGGGAGATACCGGCGGACCTGTGCGTATCGGGTGGAGGATGCCGGCAGCAGTCATGGCACGTCGCAAGCATAGGGAAGGGGAGGGCCTGCAGAAGGTCCTCGGCGTGCCGGCGCTCTTCAGTACAGCCTACGGCAACGTGGGCTCGTCGATCTACTACGCCCTGGGCATCGTCGCCCTCTCGGCGATGGGTGCGACGCCGCTCGTCTTCGTCATCACCGGCCTGTTGTTCATGACGACGGCCTGGACCTACGCGGAGGCGACCGCCGCCATGCCCGAGGCGGGGGGCGCGGCCAGCTTCGCCCGCCGCGCCTTCAACGAGTTCGTGAGCTTCGGCATCGGCTGGGGTCAGATGCTCGTCTACACGGCCACGATCGCGATCTCGGCGCTGTTCGTGCCTCACTACCTGTCGGTGTTCTGGCCAATCCTGCTCGACTGGCCCTACAACGCCATCGGCGGCATCGTCACCGCGATCCTGCTCGTGGCGATCAATGTGATCGGCATCAAGGAGGCGGCGCGACTGAACATCGTCCTCGCGCTGCTCGACCTCGCCACGCAGGTGCTGATCATGGTCATCGCTCTGGCCCTGCTGCTTGCGCCGCGGATCCTCATCGAGCAGATCCATTGGGGCATCGCGCCGACCTGGCGCCAGTTCCTGTACGGCATCGCGATCGGCACCGTCGCCTACACCGGCATCGAGACGGTCTCGAACATGGCCGAGGAGGCACACAACCCCGGACGCGACGTCCCCAGGGCCATCAATCTCGTGATCATCGTCGTGCTGGCCGTCTACATCGGCATGCCGCTGGCCGGCCTCTCGGCGATGCGGGTGGAGTACAACGAGATCCCCGTGAACCCGGCGACGGGTCTCACGATCCCGCAGCAGGTGGTCCCGAGCGAGCCGGAGGGCACCTGGGCGCTCAAGAGCGACCCCGAGACGACGGTGTTCGTGCCCGTCGAGAAGGTCGACGGCACGATGGTCATCCCGGCGCAGGAGCCCGAAGGCCAGGTGACGGACGTCGACGGGGTGCCGACGGCGCGCCTCTACGGGACGCAACTGGGGAGCAACTACCAGGAGGACCCGGTCCTCGGGATGGTGCGCTTCATGCCCGACAGCCTGTCGTGGCTGCGCACGATCCTCGTGCCGTGGGTCGGCATCCTCGCCGCCACGATCCTCGTGATCGCCACGAACGCCGGGCTCATCGGTGTGTCGCGGCTCACCTACTCGCTCGGGCAGCATCGCCAGCTACCGCCGATCCTCGGGCGCGTGCATCCCAAGCGGATGACGCCCTACGTGTCCATCACCGTGTTCGGGGGGATAGCCTGCCTTCTGATCATCCCCGGCAGCACGGGGCTTCTGGCCGACCTCTACGTCTTCGGCTCGATGATCTCGTTCACCGCCGCCCACGTCTCTGTCGTCGCCCTGCGTATCCGCGAACCCGACCTGGAGCGGCCCTGGATCCCGCCGCTCAACATCCGCGTCAAGGGCAAGCTGCTGCCGCTCACCGCGATCATCGGGGCGATCGGTACCTTCAGCGTCTGGCTCGTCATCGTCGCCTTCCAGGATCAGAGCCGCCTCATCGGCTTCGCCTGGATCGGCATCGGGCTGGTCATGTACGTGATCTACCGCAAGGCCAAGGGATACTCGCTCACGGGCACCGTCGCCAAGGTCGTGATGCCGGAGACGATGAAGGAGGACATCGACTACGACCAGATCCTCGTGCCGATCGTCGGCTCCCGGGTCACCGACGAGATGATGGTGCTCGCCTGCCAGCTCGCCACCGAGAAGAAGTCGTCGATCGACGGTCTCTACGTGATCGAGGTGCCCCTCAACCTGCCTCTCGACGCCAGGCTCGTCAAGGAGCGCGAGAGGGCGGACAGGGTGCTTGCCGCCGCCGCGCTCATCGCCCGGCAGTTCAAGGTGGGGTTCACGCCGTTCGTCGTCACCGCCCGGTCGGCCGGCCGGGCGATCGTCGAGGAGGCCGAGCAGCGGCGGTCCGAGGTCATCATCATGGGGACGATGCGCAAGCGACGCATCGCCGACCGCGCCTTCGGGCGCACGACCGACTACGTCGTCGACCATGCGCCCTGCGAGGTGCTCCTCAACATCGTCCCGAAGGGCTATCCTTCCGAGGGGTCGGCGGAGTTCCTCGGCACGCCCGCCCCCGTGGCCGCCCACGGGGAAGACGGTCCTGATGAATCGTCGGGCGACCGGTCCGTAACGTCATGAGAGGTGATGCACCATGCATGTAGTGATCGCCGGCTGCGGTCGTGTCGGCTCCGGTCTGGCCCGGGATCTGGTGACGCAGGGTCTCGATGTCTCGGTCATCGACGAGAGCCCGGAGGCGTTCCACCTGCTCGGCGAGGACTTCCCCGGTGAGTTCGTGGTCGGGCGGGCCCTCGACTGGGAAGTCCTGCGTGAGGCCGGCATCGGTCACGCCGTCGCATTCGTGGCGTGCACCGACGGCGACAACACCAACATCGTCGTCGCGCAGATCGCGCAGAAGAAGTACGGCATCGGCTGCGTGGTCGCGCGGGTCTACGACCCGCTCCGCGCCGAGCTCTTCGCCCAGGAGGGCATCAACACCGTGTGCCCCACGCGCGACGTACGCGTCTCGCTCCTCGAGGCCGTGCGGTCGTGTCAACTCCCTGCTTCGGAGGGCTGACCCATGTTCGTGCTCATCATCGGCGGCGGCAAGGTGGGTCTCAACACCGCGCGTCAGCTGCTGCAGCTCGGCCATGAGATCGCCCTCGTCGAGCAGCGCAGGATGCGCTTCGACCTCGTCGCCGAGGAGCTCGGCGACGAGTCGCTCGTCTTCGGTGACGGTACCGAGATCTGGGTCCTCGAGAAGGCGGGCATCGGACGCGCCGACATGGTCGTGGCCGTCACCGGCGACGACGAAGACAACATCATCATCTCGCAGGTCGCGAAGAAGAAGTTCGGGGTGCCCAAGGTGGTCGCCCGCGTCAACAACCCGTTCAACCAGCCGACGTTCGACCTGCTCGGCATCGAGGCGACGGTGTGTGCGACGACCGCGATGCTCAATCTGATCATGCACGAGCTGCCGGTGCACAAGTTCGTGCACCTGCTGTCGCTGCGTCGCCAGAACGTCGAGCTCGTCGAGCTCGAAGTCGGCGACAACTCACCGTTCGCGAACACCTACGTCCAGGACATCAATCTGCCGGACGGCGTGCTGCTCGCGTCGATCATGCGCGCGGGGCACGCCCTCCTCGCCCGGGGGAGCACCGAGCTGCTCCCCGGCGACTACGTGCTCTGCGTCCTGGAGCCGGGCAAGGAGAAGGAGCTCATCAAGGTCTTCCTGCCCGAAGAGGAGCCGGAGCGGATCCAGCTCGAGTCGGAGCTGGACACGTCGGAGGGCTGACGCATCACGTCGCCGCCAGGCGCCGGCCGCCGGCGTCTGCCGGCGGTTGACCACCCGGAGGCTCGCGGGTAGCATGGCGAGGCTTTTCCGGACGACTTCCGTCCTCCGGTGGCGAGGTAGCTCAGTTGGTAGAGCACACGACTGAAAATCGTGGTGTCGACAGTTCAATTCTGTCCCTCGCCACCA
>Ga0172370_10010072_pt1 | contig 10915 bp, 15 predicted proteins | sample LakKiv5m_FD_114538 | JGI IMG/M metagenome (GOLD analysis project Ga0172370, IMG submission 114538) | Freshwater microbial communities from Kabuno Bay, South-Kivu, Congo - kab_022012_11.5m | ecosystem: Environmental > Aquatic > Freshwater > Lake | place: Democratic Republic of the Congo...
AAAGATTTTAAATGTTATTAAATATGAAGCAGAGGATTCATTTGAAAGAAAACAAATGTCTGGAATGACTGCTGGATTGTGGCCATCATTCATATATAAAACAGATGAGGAAACAATCCAGAATCATAAAAAGGATGTTGAAAAATGTTATGAAAACGGAGAAGTTCTTTCATTCTCAATTAAGAGGGACGGTTCTAGTACAACACTCACAAAAAGGATTGATCCTAAAACCAATAAGTGGGAAAGAGGAAGAGTCTTTTCTCGTAAATTTGAAAAGAAAATCGATCAAGAAGTTGTATCAACATATCAAAATGGAGATATTATTTTTCATAGATATTTCAATAAAGAAACTCAACAAGCTGGTTGGTATAATGATGCAATTCAGATATTTTATACTGATGAAGAAGCAGAACAACAATTTACTCCAATCAAAACAACTATGTCAGATGCTCGGGTTGATACAGTAAAGAAGTTTGGATATCTAGATAAATTAGAAGAATATTGTATAAAACGTGATGAACTAATTGGTGCTGGAAATAAAGGTTCTGGTAACAAATATAATGCAGATGCAAAAGCAACTGAATCAAAAATTGTTTCTAACATGATTATTAAAAAAACATTTAAAATTTTAACCGGAAAATATATCATTCTTTCAGGATCAAAAATTGAAAAATTACAAAATTCAAAAGTATATTATATGTAAAATTCACTGATGAATGAGATGCGAGGAAATTCACAGGTAAATAAGATGTGAGAAAAGATACTGATGAATGAGATGTTTGGAATAATTAAATTAAAATCAATTATAGAACTAAAAGATGAAAGTTTATAAATCAAATCATTTTAAATTAACAATTGAAAATATTAATTTTGAGTATAAGAATGAAAAACTTGTAATTCATGATTGGACAGGATATGGATTGATTTTAATTCCTTATGTTGGATGGAAACCAATCAACAGAGGAACCAGAAAAACAAAATTCAATTGGATGGTTGATAAAAAAATTCATCAAATTGATTTAACTTTTTATTTAAAATCAATAATAATTGAAAAATAAAATGAAAATTAAAAATTTATTTAGAAATCTAAATTATCCGATCGAACTCTTCGATAGAAATGGAAATCAAATCTATTATGAAGATTCCAATGGATATTGGTGGAAACAAGAGTTTGATCAAAATGGAAAATTAATCTATTATGAAGATTCCAATGGATATTGGTGGAAACGAGAGTTCGATCAAAATGGAAATCAAATCTATTTTAAAGATTCCAATGGATATTGGTTGAAACAAGAGTTCGATCAAAATGGAAATCAAATCTATTTTAAAGATTCCAATGGATATTGGTTGAAACGAGAATTCAATCAAAATGGAAATCAAATCTATTATGAAGATTCCAATGGATATTGGTTGAAACAAAAGTATGATCAAAATGGAAATCAAATCTATTTTAAAGATTCAAAAGGATATATCATTGATAATCGACTAAAGAAAGAAATTACAATGGATGAAATTGCAGCGAAGTTTGGAATTCATGTTAGTCAATTGAAGATTAAAAAAGAATAATCGAGATATAGTGCAATTGGTAGCATATTTGATTTAGAACCAGTGGATCGAATCTTCTCACTTCAATAAGAGAAAAACAAATCTTTTTAAAAATGCATAAAATTAATTTAAACGAAATTGACAAATTTGAAGAAGAACAAATAATTGTCCAAAAGATCACAAAAGTAAAAAAATTTAAAGATCAAAATAAGAAATTATCGAAAGATAAAAAACACAAAAGAATTGATTGGGATGTAGAATTGAATATAAAATAGTTCACCAATTTTTCATAAAAATTGGTGGTAAGAATCATTCCCCCGGTAACAGCTTTGATAAAGTTGCAACATTGCCTCATAGTGTAATTGGTTAACACGTCAGATTTTGAATCTGAAAAGTCCAGGTTCAACTCCTGGTGGGGCATCATATCAAATATAATTAAAATGAAATATCAATAGTTAGAAGTCGAAAATAAACAATTGATTCCAAAAGAGATAGTTATATTTAAATTTTTTAAAAATTAAAAGTTATGGAAAATGAAGAATTAGTTTTAACAAATATTCGATTACATCAAAGTTATCAAAATAAAAATTACTTTGATGAAGTTTCAGATGAATATCGACATGATTGGGTTATTGAGAATGCCACTTTAAGAATAAAAGATGGAATTTTACATATCGATGAAAAAAAATAAGATATGAATATATTTATTATATTGACAATTACTATCTAGATAATCCTGATATTAATAAGCGGTTCGATTTAAGTAATGAAGATATCAACAAAATTTCTAAAGAAATTAAAATTTTTAGTTGGTTCAAAAAAAGAAAGATTAGAAAACTCAAATCCTATTAATATATTCGAACGTTTATAACTAATGATTTTCATTATAAATCATCGAGCTGGTCATTAAACTTTCTTGAAAAACATGAATAATAAAGATATAGATCCAACAAAGACGGAAGGAATTATTATTACTTATACTGGAAAATGGTTTAATGTTTTTAATCCGGATCTAAAAGCTATTAATATCAGAGATATCGCACATGCACTTTCATTGCAATGTAGATGGAGCGGACATACAAAATTTCATTATTCTATAGCCAGTCATTCATTATGGGTATCTAAAAATTTAGTTACAAAACAGGATAAATTGGCTGGATTATGTCATGATTTTTCAGAAGCATATTTAGTTGATATTCCTAGACCAATAAAAATGTATTTTTCTCAATATAAAGAAATCGAAGATAATTTGATGAAATGTATATCTCAGGTATTTGGTTTTGAATATCCTATGAATAAAAAAGTGAAAGAAATGGATAATCAAGCTTTGAGATGGGAATGGAATAAGTTTATTCTCGAAGATGATAAATGGAATAAGAATCTGAAATATAAATATTTTATATGCCCAAAATTAATCGAAAAAAAAATTATAAATGAATTTTATAAATTAACAAAATAGAAATGGATACAATAGAAAGAATTATTTCATCAATTACAAAGAAAAATGATGAAAGAGATGTTTATCTCGAAGAGTATTATAACTCTTACGATGAAGAAACAAATAATTATTATATTGAAGAACCAAAAGAAATTGATCAATTAGGAGGAGAAATAAATACTCTACTCAAATTTCATATCGATATCCTTCCAGTTGATTTTGTAATCGAATCCCTTAATAAACTTGGATATTCAATTAATATTGTTTATGATGATAATGGTCATTATGCTATTTCATATGCTGGTATGCAATCTATTCCAGAAGAAACAGAAGAAGATGAAAGAGATGATGTAATCATTTATCATTTTGTTGAAAAAGAAGAATGGCACAATTCAATTAGAGAAGCTTTGGTCTATTACATCAATTTAGACGACGAAAAAGATGAAATTCAGGAGAATAACTGATGTTTTTGAAGTTAAAGATAATGTAGAACATTTATTAAAGTATCTGACTTCTTATTTTTATGTATTTGGTATTGAAGAAGAGGAATCTTCTAAAGAATTTATTATTTTATTAGATTCAAAGAAATTAGATCTTATTACTTTAAAAGATAATAAGATATCTATAATCAAAGAAGAACATTTTAATATCATTAGAGAACAATATGAATATATAAAAAATAAACCAGAAGATAATATTCAACTTCTAAATTTTATTGATTCTGTTTTATGTTTAGGAATTAAAGATATAAAAATAACAAATTCTATATTTTATACACCATTATTTTAACTAAAAATTTGATTTTCTTAAAAATTCTTTTTAATTTTATAGTTTATTTAGTTATAAACTAAACTAATTGAAATGAGAAAAGTAATCAATCAATTATTAAAAGACAAAAAAGGATATGAATATGATCAAGATCTTAAAACATTAATAGATCAACATCGTTATATTCTTCACGAAGAATTCTCTCTATTTACAGAAATTAACAAAAGAAAAATCAAATATTTTTTCAAATATAAGAAAATATATTTAATTCGTTTATTTATCTATTTTCTTTTGGGAATTTTTCTTATATTTGGTTCTGGGGTTGTTTTAAAAAAATTCGGATTCACTTATATTAAACCAAAAAAGAAATATGAACAAATTATAATTTATATTCCAGATACAATTAGTATTGAAAAATATCAAGAAAATTTATGTTATCCAAATGTTAAATTTATTGTATTCTATACATCTGATAGTACAAAAGATTTCAATGCTTGGAAATATAATCTAGGGCAAATTGAATCTGGTAATTATAATAACCAATATGAAGCTCGAAGAATCGAAAAATCATCTAACGGTTTATTATATCCAAGTCAATATTGGGGAAAATATCAATTTGGAAAAATTGCGAGAGAAGAAATAAATCTTGATAAAATTACATGGGAAGAATTTAAAAGCAATCCCGATCTTCAAGAAGGAGCATTAATGATGCTTGTTAAGAAAAATAAAGAATACCTTAAAAAAGAAATTGAACAATTTAATAATCAATTTATTGATGGATATCATATCACTGAATCTGGGTTGCTTGCGATGGCTCATAATGTAGGAACAGGAGCAGTAAAATCATTTTTATATAGTTATGGCAAAAAAATTCCTATCGATGGAAGTGGAAAGCCAGCAACAAGATATCTAATTCTTGGAGGATATTTATTAAATATTGAATAAAACAAAATGGATATGAAAGTAAAAAAAGATCACATTCTCAAAGTAAGAATGCCAGTTCAATATCTCAAAGAAATTTGGGATCATTTGAAAGAAAAGTCAAAACAATCAGATCTAGAAATGGAGCGATTCGAATTATTTAATTGTGAACTCGAAAGACAATTGAAAACGAACATTGAAAAACTCGAGCTAACTAATTAATTCTATTATGAAAAGAAAAGGAAAATTAATTAAAGGGGCAAAATCATCTGCATCGAATCAGTCAATTTATTCTAAAAAATCATTTATTACATTATATTGTTCTAAATGTGGAACAAAGGATGAAAAATGTGGATATAATGCAATTGGAGTAATATGTTCAAAATGTGTCCAAGCAATGGTTGGTCCACCGGCATCAATAGTTAGAGCTAATGAACAAGTAAATAAAATTAGAAAACCTCGTGGATGGAAATTCATGAAAGTTTTTATTGACACAGAAGGAAATGTTTTTCATAGAGGTATTGAACAACCCGATTTAAAAGGAACGCTTGATCCAACTCCAATGAATGATACTAAATCAGTAAAGAAAAGAAAATTAACTCCAAGAGAAAAAGAAAAAATCGAACATAAAAAAATTGAATTATATGCTGAAATTCAAAAAATTAAAAAATCAATTATTGATAATAATCTCACAACTAGAATGAGAAAATTACAAGAAAGAGAAATTAAGAAAATCGAAAAACAAATTAGTAAACTCTAGTTATATGGACTTTCAAAATGTAAATGAAATAATCACCGAACTCAATAAATCTAACTCGAATTTAGCAAAAATCGAAGCTTTAAAAAAATATAAAGATAATGAACTTTTTAAAAGGATTTTACTTTATACTTATAATCCATTCCTTAAATTTAATGTAACATCCAAAAATTGTATTAAAAATTCAGAAATAAAATCTGAATATGTATACAATGATCTTTTCTATTTGCTCAATGATCTCAATGAAAGAAGTATAACGGGACATCAAGCCATAGGTTCAGTTAATACATTCATTGATGATAACCTTGGATTTGAAGAACTAATATATAATATTATTGATAGAAATCTTAAAATCAGAATCGATGTTAAAACTATCAATAAAGTGTTTAAAGATCTCGTTCCAGTTTTTGATGTAGCTCTTGCAAATAAATTTGATAATAAAATTACAAGTAAACTGGATTTCAAAAACAAAAAATATGGACTTCAGAGAAAACTTGATGGAGTAAGATGTTTATCCAAAATAAAAAGTCTATCTTCTTTTTCACGAAAAGGAAAAGAATTTGGAACTCTTGCAAAATTACATGAAGAAATTCAGATACATCTCCTGAATAAGTTTTCAAATTACGTATTGGATGGAGAAGTTTGTCTGATTGATGAAAAAGGAAATGAAAATTTCAATGGAATCATGAAGGAAATAACTCGTAAAGATTATACTATTCAAAATCCTAAACTAATTATTTTTGATCTTCTTACCTCTAATGAATTTGAATCACGTAAAGGAACTAGATCATACCAAGAAAGATTTGATTTATTGCAAACATTGCCTTCATCTGATTGTTGGGAAGTTATTGAAATGATTCCCATTTCATCTCTTGAAGATATTGAAAAAGCATTTGATATCGCAAAGAAAAAAGGATGGGAAGGATTAATTTTAAGAGATCTAACTGCTACATATCAAGGTAAAAGATCAAACGATATTCTTAAAATTAAAGGATTTTATGATGGAGAATATAAAGTTAAAAGCATTGAAGTGGGTTCATTTCGAGTTATTGAAAATGGAACTGAAGTTGAAGAAGAAGTAATGACAAATGTAAATATAACTCATAAAGGATTTCCTGTTTCGGTTGGTTCTGGATTTTCATTAGAAGAAAGACGACATTTTTATAAGAATCCTAATGATTTGATCGGAAATATTATTACAGTTAAATATTTTGAAGAAACTACAAACAAAAACGGAACGATTTCATTAAGATTTCCAACATGTAAATTTATTCATGGAAGAGAAAGGAAAGTATGATTTAATTTTTAGTTTAGGTCATTTTAGCAATTTTATTTGCTTTAGTGATTATTTTTATAGATGTACTTAAAAAAGAAAGAAAGAAAACAAAATGATTACAAATATTTGGTATTACATACGATTTTATCTATTGCTTTGGTTTAGTAATACATTTGATAAAGAAATAACAAATGATCTTAACAAAAAAGGATATAAATTGATTTTTCATGATGAATTTAATGGAGCAACAATCGATGAATCAAAATGGACATTCAATGAATTTTGGGGTTATGAAAAAAATGGAGTTATCTGGATTAAAGATCAAGTTTCTATAAAAAATAACGAAGCAATATTAACAACAGATAAATATAAAGGAAGTAATCCAGATTTATTATCTGTTAGTGGGCAATTATGTTCATATCCGACATTTTATAGAAAATATGGTTATTATGAAATAAAAACAAAAGTGCCACCGGATGGAATTAAATATTGGCCTGCATTTTGGTTTGCAACTAAAGAATCATGGCCACCTGAAATCGATATGTTCGAATTTATGGCGGCCGGTCATAGTAAAAGAATGACTATGACATATCATTGGTTATCCGATAAAGAAAACTGGGATGAAATTTGGGCAACAATCGATGAATGTATTAAACTTGGATTTATTCCCGAAAGACTTCCAACAATAAATGAAAACATAAAATATATGCAGAATCCCAATAATCCACCAATTTGGACTCCAAAAAAACAAGAGAAAGTTGATAAATTGATTAATCTAAGAATTCATAAACAATATGGTAAGGGTCTAAGTGGATATGATTTCAGTAAAAAATATCATACATATGCTATAAAATGGAACGAAAAAAGTATCACTTGGTATTTTGATAATGTTGCGGTATTCAAATTAAAAAATGGACAATGGGTTAATTTTGGTAAAACAATCAAGTTACCAGAATATCCAATGTATATATTAATCAATAATGGAGCAGAACCTGGATATGTTTTTAAACAGGAAGAAGTTCCTATGAAAATGCCAGTTAATTATTGTAGGGTATATGAAAAAATTAATTAATTCTTTGAATTTTTCAATTTTTTATTTTATTTTTACGAAAGATGAAAAAAGATATTACAATTTATTACAAAAAGGGAAGAACATGTTATAAACTAAAGGAGGGGAAACACAGTGAATTTCTCGAATTTCTTGACATTCATATCGATGAAATGTTAATTCGCTTCAAAGAATATGTCGAACGAAAAATTAAATTTCCTATCTTCGTAATTTCAGATGATGAATTTTATAAAATAACAAAATGTCTTAAACTAAAGGAAGATAAAGTATTATTATTTTATGAATCATCTTCGATGAAACTTTGTGGAATCCAATCGGATTCTGGGTTTAGAATTGATCAAAACAGAATTATACAATTACCGGATGAAGAGAGAAATAAAATTGATTATTCATTTATAAAAATATTTTCATACTAAAATATGACTATAAAACTATTTGATGAAATAGAAAAATATAAAGTTCCAAATGATCTCATTATAAAAGATATCAAATGGAAAATAATATTACGATCAATATTAAAAGGAAAGAATTTAATGATAACCGGACCACAAGGTGCCGCTAAAACATTAAGCTTAATTAAAGCAGCTAAAGCATTTCCAGATCGTAAGTTTTTTGTTATTCCAATGGGTGCTTCACAAGATCCAAGAGCAACTTTAATTGGAAATACTCATTATGATAATTTGTCTGGTACATTCTTTTCTCCATCTTTATTCGTGAGAGCTATTCAAACCGAAAATGCTATCATTCTATTAGATGAATTATCTCGTCAGCATTTGGAAGCTACTAATATTTTAATGTCACCACTAGATTATTCTTTACGGTTTTTACGAATTGATGAAGATATAGATGCTCCAACAATTAAAGTTGCAAAAGGAGTTAGTTTTATTTCAACATGTAATGTTGGTATTCAATTTACTTCAACTCGATTATTAGATAGAGCATTTAAAGATAGATTTATAATAATCGAAATGGATCTATTAAAAAAACATGAAGAAATAAAGTTATTGGAAAGTAAATTTCCTAATGTAAAATCAAAAGAAATTGAGGTTATTGCTAATATTTCTCATGAAATAAGAGAAGAAGCAAATTCAGATAATCCACGAATAAATGATATCATATCAACTCGAACAACTATAGAAATGACTGAAATGTTAGATGATGGATTTGATCTAAAAAGTGTTATCGAAACATTAGTATTTCCTTTCTTTTCTCCAGATGGTGGAAATGAAAGTGAAAGAACTTTCATAAAACAGCTAGTTCAAAGATATATAAATTTTGATGAAAATGCAAATACATCAACTCCTTCATTTAAAAGAAGTAAACCATTCTAATGACTAAAAAAGACGATAAATATTTTAAAGTCTCTAAGTATTGGCTTGATATTGATAAATATCAATCTGATCCTAATCTATTAAAACTTGTTTCAATACAAAAAATTATTTCAAATTTTGTTAAAATTATAAATAAGAAAGATATTCCAGCTCATTTTTCAGAAAAAACGGGGGCATCTTTTACTGATAGTAAAGAAATTATTATCAGTGCAGAACCACAAAAATTAGATAAAGTAATTGGAATATCAATTCATGAAGCAAGTCATATAAAAAAATCTGATTTTAAAGTTTATGATGATCCAAATGCTAATTCATATTTTGAGTTGATTAAAAGATATTCAAAAAATCAAGTTTTTAATGAAGAATTGTTTGAACTTAAAAACTATATTCATCATTTCTATAATCTTTTCGAAGATTTTCGAATTGACACCGAAACAATAAATGAAAATCCTGGATATAAAGGATATGTTGATATAAGATATCAAGATTATTTTGAAGATGAAGAAATTAAAAAACTTATAAAATCAAAATCATTTCGAGATGAAACATGGCAAAGTTATAAATTTCGTGTTACTAATATCATAAATTCAGAATCTGATTTAAAAGTATTAAAGGGTCTTCAAGAAATTTCTGATAAAATTGATATTGGTAATATATCAAGATTAAAAAATTCATTAGATACTCTCAATCTTGCGGTTGATGTTTTTAAAATTATCGAAAAATATTGTGACGAAATTAAAGAAGTAAAGAAAACCCAATCATCTAGTAACAATCAAAAGAATAAAGAAATAATTATTCAGCAAGAAAATAATATAAATCATAGAATCATCAAAAAGAAAGTTAATAAACAAACAGCTAAATCAATCGAAGGAATTTTACATACTAATATCAATATAAAAGAAATTTCATTTGATCCTACAATTCCAGAAGAAAAAGTAATTATCATTAATCATATAACCGATCAATTTATTGAGAATGATCCATTCAATTTATTTCACAAAAACAAAAATTTAAAACATAAAGAATTAATCATAGCACAAGGAAAAAATATTGGTGAACGATTAGCATCAAAACTTCAAATTCGAAATATTGAACGAAATGAAATTTGTTCATTTAAACAAAGAGGAAAGATAGATAAAAGAAAACTTTTCTCTGCATCATATGATGATCATATTTTCTATCAAGAAATAAAAAATCAATCTAACGATATTTATATTAGATTTTCAATTGATGGATCAGGTTCAATGTTGGGAAGCAAATGGTTTTTAACAATAAAAACTGTTCTGGCAATTTGTTATGCATGTTTAAAAATTAAAGGAATTAGAACTGTTGTTGATTTTCGAATAACATCCAATATAGATGGAGAAGATCATCCAATTATTTTAACCGTATTTGATAGTTCATATGAACGAATTGAAAAATTAATTAAAATTATAAAAGTATTTGAGCCTATGTTCGGAACACCAGAAGGTCTTTGTTTTGCATCTATATTAAATGAAATAGAAGGAAAGAATCAAAACAAAGATAGTTTTTTCATAAATTTTTCTGATGGGATGCCAATGTATAAACATTATGGTGGACAACTCGCATTGGATCATACAAAAAAAATGATTTTGAAAATAAAACAAAAAGGAATAAAAGTATTAAGTTATTTTATATATAATTATTTAGATCAGTCTATTAAACAAAATTTTATTCAAATGTATGGAAAAGATGCTCATTTTTGTAATCTTGATGAATTAAACAGTTTGGCTCGATCTTTGAATAAATTTTTTACAAAAGGTTATTAAAAAATTTGGAAATATGAAAA
>Ga0172370_10010073_pt1 | contig 10914 bp, 10 predicted proteins | sample LakKiv5m_FD_114538 | JGI IMG/M metagenome (GOLD analysis project Ga0172370, IMG submission 114538) | Freshwater microbial communities from Kabuno Bay, South-Kivu, Congo - kab_022012_11.5m | ecosystem: Environmental > Aquatic > Freshwater > Lake | place: Democratic Republic of the Congo...
CATAAAAAGGATTTTCATTCCCGCCGCGGGCTGCTTTTGATGGTAGGAAGGCGCCGCAGACTCCTCAAATATCTCAAGGATAAGGATATGAAGAAGTATGAAGAGCTCCTGGGAAAACTTAGCTTGAGAAAGTAAATCCCTTTTAGGTCTCATCCATAAAGAAGAGAGAGTTATATATAATGCAAAATAAAAGTTTGAAGATAAAATTTGGCAAGAATGACCTTATCCTGGAGACCGGCAAAATAGCCAAGCAGGCCAATGGTTCGGTCACAGTTACTTACGGCGGTACGGTAGTGTTGGTCACTGCCTGTATGTCCCGTGAGCTGAGGGAAGGCCAGGATTTTTTCCCTCTGACTGTGGAATACCAGGAGAAGACCTATGCCGCAGGGAGGATCCCCGGAGGCTTCTTCAAGCGCGAAGGCCGGCCTTCGGAAAGCGAGATATTAACAAGCCGCCTTATTGACCGTCCCATCCGCCCTTTGTTTCCCGAGGGCTTATTAAATGAAGTCCAGGTAATGGCAATAGTGCTCTCAAGCGACGGGGAGAATGATCCGGATATCCTGGCGCTCTTTGGCGCCAGTGCCGCCTTGTCCATTTCAAACATCCCTTTTAACGGGCCGCTGGCCGCCTGCAGGGTAGCCAGGGTAAATAATGAATTTGTTTTGAACCCTACCTACTCGGAGTTGGAGAACTCGGATCTGGAAGTAATAGTGACCGGTAATGCAAACGGTGTTGTAATGCTTGAGTCAAGGGCCAATGAGGTCTCCGAAGATATATATTTTGAGGCGGTAAAATTCGGCATGGATAGTTTAAAGCCGATCCTTGCCATGCAGGAGGAATTCTGCCGTCTCTACGGCCATCCCAAGGCGCAGGTTGAGCTTAAGCTGGTTGATTCGGCTTTAATACAGAAGATAGAATCACTCTCCCTGGAGAAATTGAATGAGGTATATAAACTGAGCAAAAAAGAGGAGCGTGAGGAGGAGATAGATCTATTGATTAAGGAGTTGGAGGCGCAGTTGACCGGAGAAGGGTTCCTGGCGGCTGATATCCAGGCAGGGCTTCATGAAGTAGAGAAGAAGCAGGTGCGCAGGATGGTCATTGAAGAGAATAAACGCATAGACGGCCGCTCTTTTAAAGAGATCCGTCCTATTACTTGCGAGGTATCCGTGCTTCCGCGCACCCACGGTTCAGGCCTTTTTACCCGCGGCCAGACCCAGAGCCTAGCCATTACTACCTTAGGCACGGGCGAGGATGAGCAGTTGATCGAGGCATTGGAGGGAGAGAAGAAGAAATCATTTATGCTGCATTATAATTTTCCCTCTTTTAGCGTGGGTGAAACAAAGCCTGTGCGCGGCCCGGGAAGGCGCGAGATCGGCCATGGAGCTTTGGCTGAGAAAGCGTTGCTTGCGGTCATGCCCTCAAAAGAAAAATTTCCTTACACCGTAAGAGTGGTTTCCGAGATACTGGAATCCAACGGTTCCAGCAGTATGGCTTCGGTATGCGCTGCGGCCTTATCATTAATGGATGCCGGGGTGCCGATCAAAGAAGCTGTGGGCGGAGTTGCCTTAGGCCTGGTTAAAGAGGGGAAGAAAGAGGTTATTTTAACCGATATAGCCGGATTAGAGGATCATTTCGGGGATATGGATTTTAAGGTTGCCGGCACGCGCACCGGGGTTACCGCGGTGCAGCTGGATTTAAAGATCAACGGCATATCCCTGGAGTTGTTAAAGAAGTGCCTTGAGCAGTCCAAAGAAGCAAGGTTATTTATTTTAGATAAAATTAATTCTGCATTAAGTGCCCCGCGCCAGGAGCTTTCCAGTTTTGCCCCGCGTATTGATGTGATCAAGATCAACACCGAGAAGATCGGAGAGCTGATTGGGCCGGGAGGCAAGAATATCAAGGCAATCATTGCCGCTACAGGCGCCAGCATTGATATCAATGATGACGGGACGGTTCTGGTCGGCTCTACCGATGCCGCCAAGTCAGATGCGGCGATCAAGATGATCAAGGCGATCGCCGAGGATGTTGAGGTGGGCCGGGTATATATGGGCAAGGTAAAGCGGATCATGCCGTTCGGCGTGTTCGTGGAGATAGCCCCGCGCAAAGAAGGCCTGGTGCATGTTTCCGAGTTGTCCGCAACCTTCGTCAAGAAGGTTGATGATGTCGTTAAGGTCGGTGACGAGTTCAAAGTCAAGGTCATCGGTATAGATGAGCTGGGCAGGATCAATTTAAGCAAGAAGCAGGCGGAACAAAGCAGTTAATTTTCTGAAGTGAGAGAAAGAAGATTAAATGAGGTCAAAGGCGTTATTTTAGTAGCAGCAGGGCTGATGGTTTTAGCCAGCCTCCTCCGTTTTGACCGCCTTGACCTTGTGTTTTATACCTCGCATCCCAATTTTCCCCCAAAAAATTTCTTAGGCATCTTTGGCGCGCATCTGGCAAACATCGTCGTTTTTCTTTTCGGCGCTATCTCCAGTTTTGTCATTCCGGCCCTGGTCATTATGCTGGGGATAAAATATTTCCGCCAGGATAAGCCGTATTTGAGCATCCCGCGCATCCTGGGGATGTTCGTGCTGTTGGTTTCCATAAGCTCGCTTATCGGTATGTTAAATTTAAGCAATGACTCCTTGAGGTTTCACACCGCGGGTTTCCTGGGAGCGCTTACCTCTAATTTCATAACCACGTATTTCAGCCGTTTGGGCGGCTTCATTATTTTTATCACCTTTATCATTCTCTCGCTTGCCCTGGTTACCGAGATACTTATTTCATCTCTCTTCCTGAAAACATTTGAAAGATCAAAGTCCATTTTTTCCGGCCTATTTAATTTTTCCAACAGGGTCAAGGCAGTGCAGGTGCGCGTTAAACAGCCTCTGGCTACTAATAGGAATAACATTTCCGCTAAGAAAGACGATCAGCCGGATTCTTCAGCTAAGCCGAAAATATTCATGCCGGAGTCCAGCCAGCAGAGGCCTAAGATCCAGATCAAGAACAAGCCGCAGTCAGAGCAGATAAAAGTTAAGCCTCAGGAGTTGAAGATCGGGGATTATCATCTGCCTTCCGTTGATCTATTGGACCAGCCTCCTGAACCGGATACCAGGCAAATAAAAGAGGACCTTGAGGCAAGCGCCCGGATATTGGAAGAGACATTGGAAGATTTCGGGATAGAGGCCAAGGTCACGGATATTATACGCGGCCCGGTGATCACCCGTTACGAACTTGAGCCTGCCCCGGGAGTAAAGATCAACCGTATAGAAGCGCTAAGCGATGATATCGCCCTGGCTATAAAGGCCCAGTCGGTGAGGATCATTGCACCTATTCCCGGCAAGGGAAGAGTAGGCGTTGAGGTTCCTAACCTGCATAGCAGCCTGGTCTTTATCAAGGATCTGCTTACTTCTGCCGAGTATCATAAGCAAAAATCAGTTTTGACTTTGGCCCTGGGTAAAGATATTACCGGCAGGTCCGTATTCGGAGACCTCGATGACATGCCGCATCTTTTGATCGCCGGCACTACCGGGTCAGGGAAAACCGTTTGCGTGAATACCTGCATCCTGTCTTTGCTTTTCAGGGAGTCTCCCAATGACCTGAAGTTCCTGATGATCGACCCGAAGATGGTTGAGCTTATGCCTTTTAACGGCCTGCCGCATCTTTTATGCCCGGTAGTTACCGATGCCAAGAAGGCGGCAGTGGCGCTTAACTGGGTGGTGGGACAGATGGAGGAACGTTACCAGCTCTTAGCCAAAGAAGGAGCCAGGAACATTGAGGCTTATAATGAAAAGCGGGAGAAGATACCTTATATCATAGTTATTGTGGATGAATTCGCGGACCTTATGAGCGTGGCTCGCGACCAGATCGAGAACGCGATCACCCGCCTGGCGCAGCTGTCGCGCGCGGTGGGCATACATTTGATCTTAGCTACCCAGAGGCCAAGCGTTGATGTAATTACCGGGGTGATCAAGGCAAACCTGCCCGCGCGTATATCTTTTAAAGTCGCATCCAAAGTTGATTCGCGCACAGTCCTGGATATGAACGGAGCCGAGACCCTGTTAGGAAAAGGAGATATGCTTTTCCTGCAGCCGGGCAAAGAGGACCTGATCCGTATCCAGGGTGCTTTGGTCAAGGACGCCGAGATTGAAAGGGTGGTGGAGTTCATTAAAGCCCAAGGCGAGCCTGTTTATGACGACGATATCCTTAAAGAACAGCAGAAGAGCAGCCTGTCCAACGGGGAAAAGGATGAAGCTTATGATGAGGCAGTGCGGGTGATCATGGAGAGCAACCAGGCATCAGTCTCCATATTGCAAAGGCGCATGCGCTTGGGTTATACGCGTGCCGCGCGCATCATCGATATGATGGAGATGGAGGGTTTAGTCGGGCCTTTTGAAGGAAGTAAGCCGCGCAGGATCCTTGTTGACCGGGAAGCCTGGCTCAGAGACCTGACCGGCGGTAAGGGAGCGGAGGAGCTATGAATATAGAATCAGCAGGTGCCCGCCTAAAAAAGATCCGCCAGGAGAGAGGCCTTTCCCTAGAGGATATCCAGAAGAAGACCAAGATCCATTTTAATGTTTTGCGGGCGATAGAAGGGGACAGCATTTCGGACTTAAGCCCTGTCTATCTTAAGAGTTTCATCAAGATATATTGTAATTACCTTGGCCTTGACCCTAAGGAATTCACCGGGGAAAGCAGCCAGCAGCAGAAGCCGGTATTAAATGCCACCATCGGCAGGGATATAGGAGAGCGCGTAGAAAAAAGGCCTTCATCTTCCTTCATCAAGGATGCCTCGCTTAAGCTCGGAGCGATGCGGCCTGCAGCGGGCCTTAAGAAAATAATTGTATTCACGGTATTAGCGGTAGTTTTTATCTTCCTGGTCTTTAACCTGGTCAGATTTATTTCATCCAGGTTCAAGAGGCCGCCGGCGAAATCTCAGGTTTTCATTCCTGCCGCAACCGCGCAAAAGATCACTGCTAAAGCAGCCAAAGCCAGACCTTCCAGAGCAGCTAAGAAAGAGATAACCCAGGGTTTTATGCTGGGTTTATTTGCCCGCCATAAATCCTGGGTATCCGTAAAGGTGGACGGCAAAGTAGTTTTTCACGGGGTCCTGGCGGCAGGCAGGTCTGAAAGCTGGTCTGCCAAGGAAAAGATAGAGCTTTCCTTAGGCGATGCCGGCGCAGTAGAGCTGCAGGTCAATGATCAGCGTTTTGCCAATCTTGGCAGGCGCGGCCAGCCTCTTAAAAATATCATAATTAATAAAGAAGGCCTAAAGATCTCCCGATGAAACAAAAACTGGGAATCATAACTCTAGGATGCCCGAGAAACCTGGTGGATGCCGAGGGACTGCTCGGCCGGCTTGATTCCAAGGGCTACGCTATCACCGAAGACATAGCCTCGGCTGATATTGCCCTGGTAAATACCTGCGCTTTTATCGAGGATGCCAGGTGCGAGTCGGTTGATGCCATTTTGGATCTAATAGAGTTGAAGAAGCAGGGGAAGCTTAAGAAGATTATTGTCCACGGGTGCCTTACGCAGCGTTATAAGGACCAACTGCGTAAGGAGCTGCCGGAGATAGACGCCTTTGTAGGTTCGCTTGGGCTTAACCACCAACAGAGAAGGTTTGCTTTAACCCCCGGGCATTACGCCTACTTAAAAATATGCGAAGGCTGCGTAAATAACTGCAGCTATTGCGTGATTCCCGGGATAAAGGGCAGGTTGGAAAGCCTTGATGAAGAGGCGATCATCCGGAAGGTCAGGGATTTTAGCCGGCAGAAGATCTCGGAGCTGAATATCATCGGCCAGGATATCACCGGTTATGGCATGGATTTGAAAGGCAAAAGCGGCTTGAGCGGTTTATTAAACAAAATAGTAGATAATTCCCCTGATATCGGGTGGCTTCGCCTTTTGTATTTGAATCCTGAACGCGTTAGTGATGAGCTGTTGGGACTGATAAAAGATGAGAAGCGCATATGTAAATACATTGATCTGCCCATACAGCATATCAATGACCGGATCCTGCATCTTATGAAGCGCAAGATCACCGGAAAGGAAATTATCGCCTTGATCAAGAAGATCAGGAAAACTATTCCCGGTGTAGCCTTACGCACTTCACTTATCGTCGGCTTCCCTTCGGAAACGGAAACGGAGTTCCGGGAGTTGTTGGGTTTTGTCCAGGATGCCAGGTTTGAAAGGCTGGGCGTGTTTGTTTATTCCCGGGAAGAGGGCACCCCGGCGTACAATTTTAAAGGCCAGCTTTCTTCAGGGAAAAAGCAGGAGCGTTTTGATATCATCATGTCGGAGCAGCGCAAAATTTCCGCTTTGGTAAATGGCAGGTTCCTGGGAAAGAGTATTCCCGTGCTTATTGAGGAAAAGCAGGATGGGGCATATATCGGCCGCAGCGAATATGACGCACCGGAGGTGGATGGCTTAGTTTATGTGAATTCAGATAAGGAGCTAAAAGTTGGAGAATTTGTAGAAGCAAAAATTACGGATACCTTGGAATACGATCTAGTCGGGGAGGTAAGATCATGAATTTAGCCAACCGTTTGACCTTGTTGCGTATCTTATTGACTTTTATATTCATGTTTTTTTTATTCTGCCAGGGGCTCTGGGCCAAGGCAGCCAGCCTTATCGTTTTTACGCTGGCGGCGTTATCCGATTTCTTTGACGGCCTGATCGCCCAGCGCTGGAATATGGTTACCGATTTCGGCAGGCTTATGGACCCTATCGCCGATAAGATCCTGGTCCTGGCAGCTTTTGCGGCATTCGTGCAGATGCAGCTGATCGATGCCTGGATGTTCGTGATCATTGTTTCCAGGGAGATCCTGATTACTTCCTTGCGCCTCTTTGCCTTAAATAAAGGTAAGGTGCTTTCCGCCGCGCGCGCGGGAAAGCATAAGACTATTTCGCAGATGGCCGTGATATTCGCTATTCTAGGTTTTATCCTGCTCAAGGAGATCGTGCTTAAGTATTCAACCTGGAATCCGGCCTGGGAGAAGATTTTCCGCCAGGGGATATTTTTCCTTATGCTGGTTACCCTGGCTCTGACCCTTTATTCCGGTTTATCATACCTGTGGGAGAACCGCAAGATAATCGCCCGCTTATGAAATTTACCCCCCTCGGCAGCTTTTTAATTAAAGCAACGGGTTCATTTTTCTTTATCGGGTATCTTCCTTTGATCCCAGGCACCTTCGGCAGCCTGGCGGGGATAGGATTATTTTATCTGTTTAAAACCGGTAATCCCGGAGCCTATTTTTTATTCACTTTATGCGTTATAGTACTGGGATTATTCTCCTCCGGCAGGATGGAGAGGTTATTAGGCAAAAAGGACCCGGGCTGCATTGTGATAGATGAAGTGGCGGGCATGCTGGTTAGCCTTAGCTTTATGCCGCTGGACCTAAAAATAGTTTTCCTGGGTTTCCTTATCTTCCGTATCCTGGATACGCTTAAACCATATCCAGCCGGAAGGCTGCAGCATTTGCACGGTTCCGTAGGTGTAATGGCGGATGATCTGATCGCGGCTATTTACACGAATATTGTACTTCAGGTGATCCTGAAGTTGGCTTTTTCTAAAACCGTATAAACTGCTCCCCCTGCCCCAAGCACACTTTCAAATAAAGTGATCCCTTCGGCATTAAACCCCAAATTCGCGTAAACCAGGTCGTTTTTCGCTTTCTTAAGTTCTCTTTCAAGATCCGCCGGATCAAGCGGGTTTTTTACGCGCGCGATAGTAATATGGCTGGTAAAATCCCGTTTTTCTTTCGCTATCCCAATGCCGGCGAGTTTTGTCTCCAATGAACCGGCGAGCTGCTTGATCAAGATATCCTGGCTGATGCCTGTCCAGATAATGCGCGCCTGATGCAGCCCGGGGAAAACCCCTAGGTCATCCAACTTGATCTTGAAAAGGGCAAATTCCAGGCTTAGTTCATTGATAATGCGCTTGATTTCTTCAAGTTGGTGAGGTGGGATATCCCCGAGGAATTTCAGGGTAAGGTGCAGGTTTTGCGGTTTGACCCAGCTGACTTTAGGCAGGGCTGCTTTTAGCGCGTCCTGGATCTTGGAGAGGTCATCCCTGACACGTGCCGGAAGTTCTATGGCGATAAATGCGCGCATAATAAACGCAGTGCGGCTTTGGCGGATTTTTCACGGATATCCTGCCTGTTGCCGCGGAAATGAAATTTACGGCAGATATTTTTATTTTCAGCATCCAGGCAGATAAAGACCAGGCCAACGGGTTTATCCGTCTTTACGCCTGCCGGCCCGGCAAGCCCGGTTATGCTTAAGCCTAAATCCGCTTTTGCCTTTTTGCGGATATTTCGGGCCATTGATCCGGCAACTTGTTTTGAGACAGCCCCGTATTTAGAGATTAGTTTCCCGGGGACTCCCAATATTTCTATTTTGGATTTATTGCTGTAGGCGACTACGCCCAGAATGAAGAAACGGGAGGCTCCGGGGTAGCGGATCAGTTCGCTGGCCAATTGGCCGCCTGAGCAGGATTCGGCTATGGCGATGGTCTTGCCGCTTGCGGTCAGCTTATCATGCGCCAGTTTGGATATCCCGTTTATCATAATAATACAGGCGGGTCCTGTCTTTGGACAGCCCCACCCGTGCTCCCCGCCTTCGGCGGTCTGCGCGCGGTTGGGGCGCCCCGTCCAAAGCCACCCGCTGCGATAAAGTGAATTTTACGCGATCTCGAATATATTATAGCTTTTTTTATTATGTTGACAAGCTCTGTTTTTCTGATATACTATTATCAATTAATTTTCGGGGCAGGTGAAAATCCTGACCGGCGGTTGCGCAGAAGCGCACACCGGCGCATTCCGATTGCGCCGGGTGTAAAAGCCCGCGAGCCCGCCACTGATACTTTGGTGGGCAGATCTGGTGAGATTCCAGGGCCGATGGTAAAGTCCAGATGGAAGAAAATTAAAATCAAAAGCTCCCGAAGATTTTCTTTCGGGTTTTTTGTTTATCAAGGAGAAAGATGCTTAATACGATCCCGGAAATCCTGGAAGACCTTAAAAAAGGGAAAATGGTCATCGTAGTCGATGACGAGGACAGGGAAAATGAGGGGGACTTGATAATGGCTGCCTCCTTTGCTAAGCCCGCCGATATAAATTTCATGGCGAAATTCGGCCGCGGGCTTATTTGCGTGCCTATGGAAGAGGAGAGGCTGCGTTTTTTGGAGCTTGACCCTATGCTTAAGAATACCCTCCAGGCAAACCAGGAGGACCCTTTTAAGACGGCCTGGATGATCTCTGTTGACGCAGCCAGCGGCGTGACCACGGGGATCTCGGCCCATGACCGGGCAAGGACCATTGAGGTTTTGATCAATCCGCAAACCAAGCCCGAGGACTTAGGCAGGCCGGGGCATGTTTTTCCTTTGCGCGGCAGGACAGGAGGGGTGTTGGTGCGGGCCGGCCACACCGAGGCAAGTTTAGACTTCATGCGTTTAGCCGGTGTTTATCCTGCGGGCGTGATTTGCGAGATCATGAATGATGACGGCTCTATGGCGCGCATGGAGCAGCTCCTGGAGTTTAGCCGCAGGCACTCTTTAAAGATCTGCTCCATTGCCGGCTTAATTTCTTTCCGCAGAAAATCGGAAAAGCTGGTAGAGGAGATCGTCTGGACCAAGCTGCCTACAAAATTCGGGGAGTTTAAATTAATAGTCTACCGGGATAAGACCAACAACCAGACGCACATCGCCCTGACTTTGGGTTCCTGGAAGGATGAGCCGGTTTTAGTACGCGTGCATTCGGAGTGCCTGACCGGCGATGTCTTTGGTTCCTTGCGCTGCGATTGCGGAAGGCAGCTTGAGAAGGCCATGCGGATCATTTCTTCGGAGAAGAAAGGCGTTATCCTTTATATGAACCAGGAGGGAAGGGGGATCGGCCTGGTTGAAAAATTACGCGCCTATAACCTGCAGGATAAAGGGATGGATACGGTGGAGGCAAATGAGGCGCTCGGCCATAAAGTAGACCTGCGCGATTACGGTATCGGCGCCCAGATGCTTGTGGACCTGGGTGTCAAGCGGATAAGGCTCTTGACCAATAATCCGCGCAAGATCGTCGGCCTGGAAGGCTATGGCCTGGAGGTTTCGGAACGGCTGCCTTTGGAGATCACCCCTAACGCAGAAAATTATAAATACCTTAAGACAAAAAAAGAAAAGATGGGGCATCATATCAACATTTAAAAGGGAGGGAATATGCATAAGGTGATCGAAGGTAATCTGTTGGCCAAGGGAAAATCTTTTGGCCTGGTGGCTTCGCGATTCAATGATTTCATGACCAAAGAGCTGGTAAACGGCTGCATTGATACTTTAATAAGGCACGGCGCTGATGACAAGGAAATTACGGTTGCCTGGGTGCCCGGAGCGTTTGAGCTTCCCCTGGCCGCGCAGAAAATGGCAAAATCCAAATCCTATGATGCGGTGATCTGTTTAGGCACGGTTATCCGGGGAGCGACCCCGCATTTTGATTATATCGCTTCCGAGGCAGCCAAAGGAGTAGCCAAGGTTTCCTTAGACAGCGGTGTTCCGGTTGTCTTCGGCATAATTACCGCCGACTCTATTGAGCAGGCAGTGGAACGCGCAGGTTCCAAGGACGGGAACAAGGGCAGGGATGCTGCAGTTTCTGCGATTGAAATGGCCAATTTGTTAGGGGAATTGAAATAATAACTAGATCCCGACTCATATAACGCATAATTATTCCATGCATTCGTCGGGATTTCGCTAAACAAAAACTTAAGGTGCTCAATGCGTAAACGTTCTAAGGCAAGAGAATATGTATTGCAGATGCTCTATCAGATGGATATCACCGGGGCCAAGTGCGAGGATGTCCTGAAGAATTTCTGGGAATCTAGGGGAGAGGAGGATGTTCCCGCCGAGCTTAAGGATTTTTCCTCCGGATTGCTCCAGGGCGCAGTCCTGCATATGCG
>Ga0172370_10010075_pt1 | contig 10910 bp, 13 predicted proteins | sample LakKiv5m_FD_114538 | JGI IMG/M metagenome (GOLD analysis project Ga0172370, IMG submission 114538) | Freshwater microbial communities from Kabuno Bay, South-Kivu, Congo - kab_022012_11.5m | ecosystem: Environmental > Aquatic > Freshwater > Lake | place: Democratic Republic of the Congo...
CAACAACATCATGCGGGTGGCCTTCCAGGCTATGAGCGCCGTCTTGGGCGGGACCCAGTCCCTGCACACCAACTCCTACGACGAGGCCCTGGCCCTGCCCTCCGAGATGGCGGTCCAGGTGGCCCTGCGCACCCAGCAGGTGGTGGCCTATGAGACCAACGTCTGCGATACCATCGACCCCCTGGCGGGTTGCTACTATATTGAAAAACTCACCGATGAAGTGGAGGCGAAGGCCCAGGAGTACATCGACCAGATCGACCGCATGGGCGGCGCGGTGGCGGCCATTGAAAAGGGCTTCATTCAGAAAGAGATCGGCGCCAGCGCCTACCGCTTCCAGCGCGAAATCGAGAAAGGCGAGCGCATCATCGTGGGACTGAACCGCTTCCAGACCCACGAGGAAAAGCTCTCCGACCTCCTCAAGGTCGACCCGGAAGTAGGAGTTAAACAGGTGGCCCGGTTAGCGGAATTGAAGAGCAGCCGTGATAACGCCGCCGTACAACAAGCCCTGGTGGAACTCAAGACCGCAGCCGAAGGCGCCGACAACCTGATGCCGCCCATCTTGAAGGCCGTCAAGGCCCTGGCCACCCTGGGTGAGATCTGTGACACCCTCAGGGGCGTCTTCGGCGAATACGAAGCCCCGGCGCTGATATAATTATTGGTTCAAGGTTCAAGGTTCAAAGGTAGATGCTTATAACTTTAAACCTTCGCACCTCAAAACCTCGAACTTTGAACTTTGAACTTTTCACGACAGTTGCTCATGGGCCTTAGGCCCACCCGCAAAGCATGAAAAGATTCAGTGGGGCGGGCGTCCCCGCCCGCCAGAGGGTCCGCACAGGCGGGACGCCTGTGCCACCAGAAAAACTTTTCAGGACAGTTGCTCATGGGCCTTAGGCCCACCCGCAAAGCATGAAAAGATTCAGTGGGGCGGGCGTCCCCGCCCGCCAGATGGTCCGCACAGGCGGGACGCCTGTGCCACCAGAAAAACTTTTCAGGACAGTTTCTCATGGGCTATATAGCGTTTGCCAAAAGTTCTTTCCCATAGCCATGTCCTTCAAATCCCCCCTACCCCCCCTTTAATAAAGGGGGGAACTATAAGGAATTGCTGTTAAAGTCCCCCTTAGACCAAGGGGGATTTGAGAACCTCCAAACGGAAGAAATTTATGGCAAACGCTATAAGGTCCACCCGCAAAGCATGAAAAGTGGAGTCCCGTATCAGGGCGGGCATTGCCCGCCGTTTTCGATCATCGAGCGATATTCAAATGGCGCCTAAGACGCACCCTGCCAGGGAATCTGTCGGATCTTCTCGGACAAGCCCTCCTGGCGTTGGAGCACCGGCCGGGTGACCCGGGCTCGCAAGCGGTAGGCCGAGGCTGCCTCCACCAGGATCCGGCGGGCATGACCGTTGCCGGTTTTGGTGATCCGGCCGTGACGCAGGAGAAGAGCGCCGGGGCGCCGGGGGATCAAGGCCGGAGCGGCTACCAGGCAAGACCGGCCCTGGGCGGTCAGGTGGCTATAGACCTGATAACCGCAAGGGCCGGCCTCGTAGGCGAACCGCAGCTGCGCCCCGGTGGCTCGAAGTTTGCGGATCACCCGATCCAGGGAGTCCAGGTCTCCCCCGATACGGCCGTAAAACCGAACCTCGACGCCGGAACCGGCCTCGGCAATGGCTACATCCATAGACATTTTATGGACATCCAACCCCACATACAGTACACTTTTTCCCATGGTCGGCCTCCTTGGTTGTGGCTCTGTGCTGTTGTTTGTTGTGGCTCACAGCTGAACCCACGTTGCAAGGTTCGCAGGCCTTTATCTTTTAACCATAATGTCTACGAGAGCTTTGGGTTTTCGGGAGCGCGTGATGGCGGATAAAGTGCGAGTCCATGTATTGATCGAAGGACGGGTTCAGGGGGTATTCTTCCGGGCCTCCACTCGGGACGAGGCCAGGGCCCGGGGGCTCTCCGGCTGGGTCCGGAACCGCCCGGACGGCCGGGTGGAGGCGGTGTTCGAGGGCGACAAACGCGTGGTGGAAAACATGCTGGCCTGGTGCCATAAAGGCCCGCCCTATGCCTACGTGGACCGGGTGGAGACGGAGTGGCAGGATTACGCGGGGGACTTGACGGATTTTCGGGTGATGTATTAAACAGGCTGGCATACCTGCGAGGCAGGGCCGCGTCTGCAAATTTGACAATCTCCCAGTCCTGCGGGTTTGGGTTTATTATAAATTATAATATATGAATTTCTCAGTTTCATCAGGGGTTACCGCTTTCTTCCAGGCCAACTTCAAACGACAGTTGACAAAAAACTGAAGCTTTTTCTCAGCGACCAGCGCCATCCATCTCTGGATATCAAAAAAATGCAAGATCCTCGAGATATATGGGAAGGGCGTATCACGAAAGGGTACCGCTTCTCCTTTCAGATGGAGGGGGAAATCTGCATTCTCAGACGGCTCCGCACTCATGATATTTTGACAATCTCTTAACTCCGACTTCACAGCTAACCTCTATCAACTATAATGATTATATACTATATATCAACCAAGAGAGAAGGTGATGGCCCTGCTGAAAAGAATTTTCGCCATGAAGGCCCGGCAAAATTTGGGCCAACTCCTGAACGAAGCCTCGATCCGGGTAGACGCCTACATCATCGAAAGGGCCGGCAAGCCTCTGGCAGCCTTGGTGGACATGGAAAGATTCCAGCAGCTGCAAGAAGGGCAAAACGCCGCACTGGCAGCGCTGCAAAAGGTTTGGGAGAAAATGGCGGGAGCCGACCATCAGGAGATCGGGGAGGCTCTAGAGGAGGCGTTGCGGATGGCGAGAAAGGTTGAGACCGGCGCCCCGACATGAGCAGGGCCGTCCTTGACACCAATGTCTGAGTGAGCGCCATACTTACGCCCGGCAACCCGCCTGCCAAAATCCTGGAACGCATAGGAGGCATAATCATGACTGGCAACGAGATTCCCACTTCGGGCGACCTGGTGTTCAAGCCCAGCGCCCGGGCGTTTTTTGTCCATTACGTAGCGATGTTTCTGGTTTTTGTGGGCCCCCGGCTCAATCCGGAGGTGGGGCTGCCCGTCTGGCTGGGGACGATCCTGGGGCTCATTGTCCTGGCCGCAGTGATCTACCTGAAATACGGCCAGGAGTACCGGGTGAACTCCCGGGGAGTGGCCCGGGTCTGGCGCTGGCCTTCCCCCCGTGAACAGGAGATCGCCTGGGAGAACCTGGGGGAGGTCCTGGTGCTCCGGGGTTTGACCCAGACCATCCTCCAGGTGGGCAACCTCGCCATCCAGGACAAGGACGGGGGGAGCCAGATCTTTTGGTACGGGTTGCATAACCCCAAGGACGTCAAAGACCTGATCGACAAGAGACGGCCGTGATGGAACCGGAAGCAGGGTGGGGCGCGGTGACGGCCGAGGCCCGGACGCACCAAGAGTCTCCGGCCCCCGAAGCAGACCGGGAGTTGTCATCCCTGGGGGGATTTTTGCGGACCCTCTCCGCAGTTTTGTTCCGGCCGGGGGAGTTTTTTCAGAATATGGGCCGGGAAGGGTGGGCCGGGCCCACGGCCTTTGCGCTCATCGTGTCGAGCGTCGGGCTTTTGGGCGCCCTCTTCTGGCAGCTCCTGGTCCTGGCGGCGGCCGACGGCAACCTGGGGGGCATCGCCGAGATCTTGCCTTTCCAGGATTTAGGTCCGGATTTGCTGCTGGCCATCATGGCGGCTTCCCCGGTTCTGGTGCTGGTCAACCTGGGGGTGGGCGGCACCTGCTGGTGGGGGAGTGTGGCCCTGGTGGGCGCCGACCGGGATTTCACCCCGGCCTGGCGGATTTTCTGCTATGCCCAGGCCGGTATGGCCCTGGGGCTGATTCCGTTCTTCGGCCTGTTGCTGGCCGGAATCTGGGTCCTGGCCCTGATGTATTGCGGGGTAAAACAGGTTTACGGCATTTCCGCCGGGGGCTCTCTCGGGGCCCTGGTTATCTATCTGGCGCTCCAGGTCTTTCTGGTGCTGACCCTCTTACTGGGGCTCATGGGGGTCGTGGCCGGCCTGGGATTCCTGCTGCTGCTGGGCTAAAACGGCCTGCGCCGCCTGGGCTTCCCGCCGCTTCCGCCTGAAGCGCAACCCATGGGTTACCCAGCCGATGACCATGCCCACGGCCAAACTGATGTAGACCACCAGAAACTGGGGCAGTTCTCCCAATTGAAATTTAAAGATTTTGATTACCAGCGCCGGCTGGGCATTTTCAACGGCAAAGTCCACCAGCACGACGCCCAGGATGATCAACAGCACCACCTTGAGCTTACTCATGATCGCCTCGATTTGGGGGTCAATCCTTCAGATAACGTTTTACCACGGCCTTGAGATCTTCCAGGTCCGAAGACTTGACCAGGTATTCGTCTGAAGCCCAGGTGGCAAAATCCTGTTTGTACTCTCCGTAGGCGGTGCTCAGGACTACGGGTAAATCCGGCCGCTTTTCCTTAATCTGTCTCAAGGCCTCGATGCCATCCATCTCCGGCATTTTAATATCCAGGATGACCAGGTCCAGGGGGATATTATCAACGACATCAATGGCTTCCCGTCCATTGGCGGCCTGATAGACTTCGTAGCCTTCCTCTTTAAGTTCTTCGCTGTAAAGGAGGCGAATGCTCATTTCGTCGTCCGCCACCAGGATCTTCTTCATTAACGTCCTCCTTTCGGGGCCCTGAGCACGCTGGCGGGAACCGCGCCCTGACCAACGTCTTTCACGAGACAATATTTAGCCACCGGCAGCGTGACGATAAAGGTCACGCCTTTGCCGATTTCGTTGTTGACCTCGATCTGGCCATAGTGGCGGGAAATAATCCGCTGCGCGATGGCCAGTCCCAGCCCGGTGCCGTAATCCTTGGTAGAAAAAAATGGGTTGAAGATATTGTGGAGCACCTCCATGGGGATGCCGCTGCCGGTGTCGGCGATGGACGCCGCGGCATAGAGGCCGTCCGGCCTTTCCACCGGGAAGGTGCGAATGCTCAGGGTGCCGCCGTGGGGCATGGCCTGGATGGCGTTCTGGAAGAGGTTGTAAAAGACCTGCTTCATCTGCCGGTCGTCGCAATGGAGCCGGGGCAACTGGGCAAATTCTCTGGCAACCTTGATTTTATTGGCATCCAAATCCCGCTGGACCAATATCAGGGTGTCCTCGATGAGCTTGGCCAGTTCGTGGTCCCCGTAGTAGGACAGATTTTCCCCGGTGAAGTCCAGGATTTCCCGCAGGAGCTTTTCCAGGCGGGTCACTTCCTCCTGGATGACCTCCACATATCCCCGGAGAGGCGAATTCGGTTCCACCAATTTGGCGATGCGCCGGGCGAAGCCGCCGATGGAGACCAGGGGGTTGCGAATTTCATGGGCCATGCCCGAGGCCAGGCTGCTCAAGGCGGCCAGCCGGTCGCTCTCCAGCATCCGTTCCCGGATGAGGAGCAACTCCCGGTTGTTGGTTTCGATGGTGGAATAGAGATGGGCATTTTCCAATACCAGGGCGGCCTGGGTGGCGAACATCTGGAGGGTGTCCAGGCGCTCCGGCTCCAGGGGCCGCCCGGAAGCCTGGTTGTCCACCAGCAGCACCCCGGTGGCCCGGTCTTTCACCACCAGGGGCACGACAAAAAATTCCTGGGCCGCATACTTGCCCGCCAGGGCAGGGGGCACTCCCGGCTCTTTAGGCGTCTGATGGTGATGATAGGCGGACTTGCGCAACACCGCCAGGGCCAGGGGACCCTGATCCACCCGGAGGGGAATTTCCCAATCCGTCACCGGTATCATCTCCGGCGGCACTTGCAGGGCCTTGAGGTTGGGGAGATCACGGGTGGCGGAATTGCGACAGGCGCCCTTGGCGCCGGTCAAGGTTTGGGCCGCTTCATCCACCACCAACACCACCGCCCGATCAAACCCCAAGCCCTGTTCCTGGGTGAGGCCCTGGATGATGATCTCCTGGAGCCGCTCCTCCTGTACCGACGTCAGCATGACCTGGGAGATCTCTTGCAGGGCGGTGAGATTCCTGACCATGCGCTCGTTTTTTTCCGCCAGGTCCTCAACCTGCTGATAGGTAAGGGCATTTTCGATGGCGCTGACGATGACCCCGGCCATAGTGAAGAGAAGTTGGCGGTTTTCCGGGTCGAAGGGCAGGTATTCGCCGTTGGGGTTGAATTTGTCGTACACCCCCAGGGTGCCGGTCAACTGCCCCTTGAAGGTGAGGGGCACCGCCAGGCAGTAGTGGGTGCGGCCAATCGCATCCGATGATTCCCCGGCATAAAAGGGTGGTTCGGTGGCCGGGCCGCAGGAGGGTATCTGGGGCAGGGCCGGGCATTCCGTGGGAATCTGGCCGTAGCGGGATGAGACCCTAAGCTCACCGGTGACGGCATTGATGATATGGAGGGCTGCGCCCCGGGCGGTGATCACCTTGGCAGTGGTGCTGACGATACGCTCCAGGAGTTCATCCAACTCCACGGTGGAGGTCAGGGCTTTGCCCACCTCGAACAGCACCGACAACTCGGCGATGCGCTTTTTGGCCTCTTCCTGGACGATGGCCTGGCGCAGGGCCGCAGCCAGCATCAGGCAGGTCAACTGGACACCCTGGCGTTCGGCGGCGGTGAGGGAACGCTCGGCCCGGTCTACCAGGATCAGGACCCCGTAAAGAAAATTATCATCGGCCACCGGAAAGGCGGCCAGGGTTTGATAGGCCGGGTTAAGTTTTTCCAGGGCAGCATTGGCGGCCGCCACTCCCGGCTGCTGGCGGTGGACCAGGGTAGACTTGCGGGTCTTGGCCGTCTCGCCCACCAGACCTTGCCCCAGGGGAAACTCCAGGCGCAGGTGGGGCGGCACGGGCCCCTGGCTGCTGACGTTGAGGAGCAGGGTTGCCCTGGCCTTGTCCAGGCCGAAATACAGCGCCAGATCCACCTTCAGGTTGCGGGCCAGAAGGTGAACCATGTTGTTGAGACGCTCTCCAAAGCTCACGGTAGAGGTGAGCACCTCTACCATTTGGGTTAAGAACGCCGCACGCTCCCCAGCCATGGAACCTCACCCGCCTAACAGGCGCTGGCGTTTTTCCGACGCCAGCCGGTAGACATCGACGTATTTGGGGGCCGCGGTTTTGCCCCAGGAATAATCCAGGGCCATATTGCTCTTCATCAAGGCTTCCCAGACGGCGGGTTGTTCATAAACCGCCAGGGCCCGCTGTACCGCCGCCAGAAGTTCGGCCGGGGTATAGCCGCTGAACTTGAAGCCGGTGCCAGCGCCGCTGGCGGGGTCGAATTCCTGCACGGTCTCGTCCAGCCCGCCGGTAGCCCGAACCACGGGAATGGTGCCGTAGCGCAGGCAATACATCTGGTCCAGGCCGCAGGGTTCATAACGGGAAGGCATGAGAAAGATGTCGGCCCCGGCGATGATCTGGTGGGCCAGTTCATCGGTGAAGCCGATGGTGAGACCCATGCGCCCGGGATATTTGAGGCTCATCTCCTGGAGAAAATAGTGGTGGCGTTCTTCCCCGGTGCCCTGGATGACGAAACCCACTCCCAGGCGCATCAGGTCATCGAGAATGTTTTCCACCAGATCGATCCCTTTGCGCTCAAAGAACCGGGTGGTCATGCCGATGAGAGGCCGGTCCGGGGGCAGATCCAGGTTGTATTGCTGCAGCAAGGCCTTCTTGCAGGTCTGTTTTCCCGCGAGGTTATCCCGGTCATAGGGCGCGGCCAGATAGGCATCCTGGTTGGTGTCCCAGCGCTGATAGTCCACCCCTTCCAGAATGCCGTAGAGCTCATTGGCTCGTTCCGCGAACAGTCCCTCCAGCCCGAAGCCGAATTCCGGGGTCAGGATCTCTTCCCGGTATTTGGTGGAGACGGTGGTCAGGAGATCCGCAAACACCAGGCCGCCCTTCATAAAATTGAGCTGGCCGTAAAATTCCAGGGCCTTGGGAGAGAGCAATTCCCACCCCAGGCCGGTGAGGGGCAGGTCATAGGAAGAAAAAAGCCCCTGGTAACCGACGTTGTGGACCGTATAGACCACCGGCAGACGCTGGAGGCCGGGGCGGTCGCTATAGAGGGTCCGGAGATAAACGGGCACCAGGCCGGTCTGCCACTCGTGGGCGTGGCAGACGTCGAACTCCAGTTTCAGGGCGTCGATCATCTCCACCACCGCCCGGGAAAAGAAGATGAAGCGCTCGCTATTGTCGTCGAAATCCCCGTACGCGGTGCCGTAGAGACCTTCCCGGTTAAACAGGGTGTCCTGGCCGACAAAGTAAAAATTGAGGCTGGGGTCGACCTGGGAGGTAAAGATCTCGGCGGCCATGGTCTTTAAGGACAGCGGAATGGAAAGCGTCTGGCCGGTGGAGGTAATGGGGTGGCCCGCTTGGCGTACCTGGCGGTACAAGGGCAGGACCACCGATACCTGGTGGCCCAGCTTGACCAAGGCCCAGGCCAGGGCGTAGACCACCTCGGCAAGCCCGCCGCTACGGGCGAAGGGGTTGGCTTCCGGGGCTACCATCAGAATGCGCATCTGTCATCCCTCGAGGATTACAGGGTCAACTCCCGAAGATATTTAGCCGCATCTTCCGGAGGGGTAGGATTGATATAAAAGCCCGAGCCCCATTCGAATCCAGCAATCAGAGTCAGCTTGGGCACGATCTCGAAATGCCAGTGGTAGTAATTGAGTTGTGATTCCCGGATGGGCGCGGTGTGCAGGATGAAATTGTACGGGACCTGACCCAGGGCTTTCACCAGGCGCTTCAGGGTTTCAGAGAAGATCTCCGCCAGCAGCCGGAAAGATTCTTCCTTCAAGTCCACATAGGACGAAAAGTGCTGCTTGGGCAAAATCCAGATTTCAAAGGGAGACCGGGGCGCAAAGGGACAAATCGCCAAAAATTCCTGGTTCTGGAGCACCACCCGGGTCTGTTGCTGGAGCTCCTGGCGGATCATATCGCAAAAGACGCAGCGCTCTTTGTAATTGTAATAAAACTTGCCGCCGCTCAATTCCTCCTGGACCAGCTCCGGCACGATGGGCAGGGCGATGAGCTGACAGTGACTGTGTTCCAGAGAGGCCCCGGCGGCCCGGCCCTGGTTCTTGAAGATCAGGACGTAACGGAACCGGGGGTCCTCGCTCAAGGCCAGGATGCGGTCCCGATAGGCGGTGAGCACCCGGTAGAACCCCTCCACCGGGATATTTGACAGGGTGAGGTGATGGTCCGGGCTCTCGATGATGACCTCATGGGAACCCACCCCGTTCATCTTGTCGAACATGCCTTCCCCGGCGCGGTCCAACTCCCCTTCCGTGGCCAGGGCCGGGAATTTGTTGTTCACCACCCGGAGTTGCCAGCCGGGGGTATTGGGCTCGGTCCCCGGGGCCCGGTAGGCCAGGACCTCGGGCGGCGTAGTGTGTTCGTTGCCTTCATCAAAGGGACAGAACCCGCCCTTGGTGACTTCCGGCTCTACCACAAAGTCATGGGGGCGCTTGCCCCGCTCCGTAGAAATAATCACCCACCGGCCAATGATGGGATCTTTGCGCAATTCAGGCATCTGGCTCCATTCCTGGCCCCCCGGCGCCACCGGAAGGCAAAGGCGCCCGCCCCGGCGGCGGCAGGGGGATGAATAACCTTCAGTATACTTCCCTGGGCATATTTTGCAAGGGATTTGGCGGACATGGAATCACGGCGGACCAGGCCGGGCGCTTTCGATTCCCCCGGCAAATCCTTCATTACTATAATCATAAGGCGGAAATCGGCATAATCCAGTCCCGGTGTGTAACCACCGCCCCCGCAGCGCATCCGTTCCTGGTGGCACCGGCATCTTGCCGGTGCGGCGCACAGGCTGGAAGCCTGTACTACCATAGGTGGCGGGCGAGGACGCCCGCCCCACCAATTTTTCATTCGGGTGGGGCACCGGCCCAGGAATAAAACCGCACCCCCTTCACGGTCAACAGCTACCGGCGAAACAGGTACATGATCAGGGTCAGGATGAGGCTGATGAGAATGCAGGTCCCCAACGGGAAGTAAAAGCTGAAATTTCCCCGCCTGAAACTGATATCCCCCGGCAGCTTGCCCAGCCAGGGAAGCTTGGGGGCCAACAGGAACACCGCCCCCACGAGCACCAGAATAACGCCCGCCACGATCAGGAAACGGCCCAGGTCAGACATGATCAGGTAACACCAGCCTTTCTGTCAGGAGAAAACTTGTGCTTTCTTATATGTAAGAAGAACCAGGCGAATTTTCAAGAAGAAACCCATCCCAGGCCAATTATCCCGCCCCGGAGATTGGCAGGGAAAATTATTTCAGGTTATCATATAAAAATTATGTTGATTATTCCGGCCATTGACCTCAAAGACGGCAAGTGCGTGCGCCTGCGCCAGGGGCGGGCCGAGGAGGTCACCGTCTTCGGCGACGACCCTGCGGCCATGGGCCTCAGATGGCAGGCGGCGGGCGCCCGGCTCCTCCACGTGGTGGACCTGGACGGGGCATTTTCTTCCCGGCCTCAAAACCTCGAATCCATCCGGCGTCTGCGCCAGGCGCTTACTATTCCCATTGAGCTCGGGGGCGGCATCCGGACCCTGGACACCATCGCGGCCTATATTGAGCTGGGCATCGACCGCCTCATCCTGGGCACCGTGGTCCTCAAGGACCCCGACCTGGCGGCCCGGGCCTGCGCCGACTATCCCGGCCGCATTGCCTTCGGCCTGGATGCCAAAAACGGCCTCCTGGCCGTGGAGGGCTGGACCGAGACCAGTAAAAAGACCGCTCTGGACGCAGCCCGCGCCCTGGCGCTGCTTAAGCCTGCGGCCTTCATCTATACCGACATCGCCCGGGACGGGGTCAAGCGGGGCGTCAATATCCCGGCCACCGGCGCCCTGGCCGAGGCCGTGGACATCCCGGTGATCGCCTCCGGCGGGGTCAGTTGTCTCGACGATATCCG
>Ga0172370_10010080_pt1 | contig 10908 bp, 10 predicted proteins | sample LakKiv5m_FD_114538 | JGI IMG/M metagenome (GOLD analysis project Ga0172370, IMG submission 114538) | Freshwater microbial communities from Kabuno Bay, South-Kivu, Congo - kab_022012_11.5m | ecosystem: Environmental > Aquatic > Freshwater > Lake | place: Democratic Republic of the Congo...
TAGCGCCACCTTATCGTTATGAAAAAAAAGTCACTCAATAAAAAAAATTCATCAGGCCGGGAAGAAGAAAAGCAACCTGACATTATTACAAGCGGGAAAATCATCCCTGCCAATATCGTAGATGAGATGCAGGAGGCGTATCTCGACTACGCCATGTCTGTCATCGTTTCCCGTGCGTTGCCCGATGTGCGCGATGGGCTCAAGCCCGTGCATCGACGCATTTTGTATGCCATGTGGGACATGGGTTTGAAAGCCGGAGCGAAATTTCGCAAATCCGCAACAGTGATCGGAGATGTGCTTGGCCGTTTTCACCCGCACGGTGATACGTCTGTCTATGACGCGCTGGTGCGCATGGCGCAGGATTTTTCGATGCGCTATCCGCTCGTGCATGGCCAGGGAAACTTTGGCAGCCTTGATGGCGACTCCCCTGCCGCCTATCGCTATACGGAAGCGAAACTCGCGCGCATTTCCGAAGAACTCCTCTATGACATCGAACGTGATACAGTTGATTTTGTTCCCAACTACGATGGTACGCACAAGGAACCAGTTGTCCTTCCGTCAAAACTTCCCAACCTTCTACTCAACGGAACCGTCGGCATTGCTGTCGGTATGGCGACAAATATCCCTCCTCACAATGTCGGCGAGCTCTGCGACGCCGTGATTCATCTGATTGATAATCCTCACGCAAGCGTTGACGACCTTCTCGAATTTGTGAAGGGGCCGGACTTCCCTACCGGCGGGATTATCTATGATATAAAAGCATTACAGCAAGCGTACACCACGGGCCGCGGCGGCATTGTTATGCGTTCGCGCGCCGAGATCGTCGAGACAAAAAACAACACGTTTCAGATCGTGGTGACCGAGATCCCTTATCAGGTCAATAAGGCGAATGTGTTGGAAAAAATAGCAGAGCTGGTGCAAACAAAAAAAATCGAAGGGATCAGAGATTTGCGCGACGAGTCAAACAAAGACGGCATTCGGATGGTGATTGAATTAAAAAAAGACGCGTATCCAAAAAAGATTCTCAACCAGCTGTATAAATCGACGCAGCTGCAGGACACGTTCCATTTCAATATGGTGGCGCTTGTTGATGGCATTCAGCCGCGTACGCTGAATCTCAAAACCGTTCTTGAGGAGTTTATCAAGCATCGTGAAAACGTGGTGCGCCGGCGCGCCGAGTATGACCTTGCCCGCGCGAAAGATCGCGCGCATATTTTAGAGGGCCTCAAAATTGCGTTGGACTCGATCGATGCTGTTATTAAGACAATCAAACAGTCACGCGATAAAGACGAAGCGCGCGTGAACCTCATGAAAAAGTTTAAGCTCTCCGAGCGGCAGGCCGTCGCGATTCTAGAGATGCGCCTTCAGCAGCTTGCCAACCTCGAACGCCTCAAGATCGAGCAAGAGTTAAAGGAAAAGCGCGCACTTATTCGTGAGTTGGAGGCATTGCTTGCTTCACCAAAAAAAATTCGCGGCGTGGTGCGGGACGAGACTACCGCCCAAAAAGAGCAGTATCACGATGAACGGCGTACACAGATCGTGAAAGGCGCAGTGGGCAAGTTTGAACAAGAAGACCTCATACCCAATGAATCGACGATCGTGGTCATTACGCGCGATGGTTACATCAAACGTCTGCCGCCCGATACGTTCCGCACGCAGGAGCGCGGTGGCAAAGGCGTGCTCGGATTGACGACAAAAGAGGAAGATACTGTCGAGCATCTCTTTGGCTGCATGACGCATAATGATCTATTGTTTTTTACGACACGCGGGCGCGTATTCCAGCTGAAAGCATACGATATTCCACTTGCATCGCGCACTGCCAAAGGCCAGGCAATCGTAAACTTCCTCCAGCTTTCCCAAAACGAAAAAATTACCGCTGTACTCTCGCTTGCCGATCTGACGAAATACAAATACCTCATGGCTGTGACGCGCAATGGGCTTATCAAAAAGACTGACATTGAAGATTTCAAAGCAGTCCGCCGATCTGGTTTAATTGCTGTCACACTCAAAGGAGATGACGCGCTTGAGTGGGTGCGTCCGACATCCGGCAAAGATGAAGTGCTGCTCACGACAGCGCAAGGCCAGGCGATCCGCTTTAAGGAAACTGACGTGCGCCCCATGGGCCGCGTCGCGGCGGGCGTGCGTGCGATCCGTCTCAAGCGCGATGATGTTGTTGTCGGTATGGACTTGCTTCCTGGATTGCAAAAAGATGCCCATGTCCTTATAGTGATGGAAAACGGGTACGGCAAGCGTTCGAGCGTGAAGAGCTATAAAACGCAAGGCCGCGGAGGGAGCGGTTTGAAGACCGCTAAGATTACCCCGAAGACCGGCAAGATAGTCATGGGCAAGGTTGTTGACATGACCAATCTGCCCGAAGGCGAAAAAGGCGATATGCTTATCATCTCTGAAAAAGGGCAGGTGATCCGTATTACCTTAAAAGGGGTTTCCGTGCTCGGTCGCGCAACGCAAGGCGTACGACTTATGCGCTTCAAAGAAGACGGCGATAAAGTTGCGTCAGTTACGTTGATATAAAAAAAGAAGCCAGTCACTGTGGACGGCTACGAAACTCACCTCCTCGTATGGAATTATCACAAGCAGCAACAGGCGTCTCAACTCGATGATACCGGAGCGATAGGCTAGGATCGACAAAACGGCGTGAATATGATAGGGTTTCACACATGAAACGATTTTTACTGGCGCTTTCTGTCGTTGTGCTCATCGCTGCCGGAGTGAGTATCGCTCTTGCCATCACCCAAGCGCAACAAGAAGAAACACGCCTCAAAAGCGACTTGGAATATCGATCGATTCTTCTCGCAGAGTCATTCAAAGAAGCGATCGAACCCAACATTAACAAGTCGGACAAAGCTTTACAAAAAATTGTAGAAAAATTTGCAAATCGGGAACGGTTGGCTGGACTTGTCATTTACGATAATCAGGATTCCATTCTTCTGCTGTCGCCAAACCTTACGAAGGAAGCGTTGGCAAATCAGCAGTTTGCGCCGTTTGCAATGGATGAGGATACGGCGCGAGGAGGCTTTGCAACAATCGATGGAAAAAAAATGTACCTCCTCGCCACGCCGATGCACGAAGAGCAGAGTGTCATCGGCGCAGTAATGGTTGTACAGAACGCAGATTATATTGCCGCGCGTTTGGATGAGATATGGAAACGGAATCTGTTTCGCTTAGGCGTACAGATTTTTCTGTTAGTCGTTGCTGTCGTTTTGATTCTTCGATGGTTGATTTTTCAACCGATCAATATCATTGCTCGTTCCTTGAAATCGCCATCAGATGTTGTTGACCACAAAGGGTTACTAGCATCATCGTTATTCTCTCCCATCACAAAAGAAATATCGAAAATGCGGCGTAGCCTTATGGAAGCACGTTATACCGCGCAAGAAGAAGCAAAATCAAGCCTTGAACGCCTCGCTTCACCGTGGACAGCAGAACGATTGACAGAATTCGTCGCTGAAAACGCCAAAGGCAAAACGATCATCTTGGTTTCAAATCGCGAGCCTTATATCCATACCCGAAAGGGAAATGAAATCACATATCATGTGCCGGCAAGCGGCATGGTGACCGCTGTAGAACCGATCATGCAAGCATGCGGCGGCACGTGGATCGCGCATGGAAGCGGAGAAGCTGACCACGAGGTGGTTGATGCGGAGAATAAAATTTCTGTTCCGCCGGACGATCCGAAGTATGTCCTCCAGCGCATCTGGCTAACAGAAGAAGAAACCAAGGGATTCTATACAGGATTTTCTAACGAAGGTCTTTGGCCGCTTTTTCACCATGCGCATACGCGGCCGATTTTCCGCAAAGAAGATTGGGTCGAATACAAAAAAGTAAATGGCAAGTTCGCGCAGGCGGTGCTTGGCGCGATCCAAAAGAAGGAGAAGCCGATTATTCTCGTGCAGGATTTCCACCTCGCCCTTCTTCCTCGCATGATCAAAAAAAGCAGGTCGGATGCGCAGGTCGGCATCTTTTGGCATATCCCATGGGTTGGCTCGGAAAGTTTTTCCATTTGTCCCTGGAAAAAAGAGATACTCGAAGGTATGCTTGGTGCTGATCTGCTGGGATTCCATACGCAGCAGCATTGCAATAATTTTATCGAGACGGTCGGGAGCGAGCTGGAGTCGCTTATCAATTATGAACAGTTTAGCATTACGCGCCACGAGCACACGTCGCTTATCAGGACATTCCCGATCAGCATAGCATTCTTTAACGGCAAAGGAGCGGGGGCGGATTACGCACAGAGCCGCGAACGTTTACTGAAAGATTTAGGCATTGATACGCCGCTTATCGGGATTGGCGTCGACCGTCTGGATTATACCAAAGGTATTCTTGAACGTCTCAAAGCGGTTGAAATTTTTCTTGCGAAGTATCCTGCATACCAAGAAAAATTTTCGTTCATCCAAGTCGCTTCTCCGAGCAGAGAAACGGTACAAAAATACCGCGAGTTTGCCGAGGATGTTCGCTCTGAAGTTGAGAGAATCAATGACCGTTTCAAAAAAGGTCCATGGGAGCCTGTCATCTTATTGGAACGCCACCATACCCATGAAGAGATTTATGAATTGTACCGCGCCGCAAATGTCTGTCTCGTCACGTCGTTGCATGATGGCATGAATCTTGTTGCGAAAGAATTCGTCGCGAGCAGAAACGATGAGCAGGGCGTACTTATCTTAAGTCAATTCACTGGCGCGTCGCGTGATTTGAAAGACGCGCTGATCGTCAACCCGTACAATGGGGAACAAACGGCAGACGCAATCCATGCAGCACTCTGCATGCCGCAATCCGAACAACACAAACGGATGAAAAAACTCCGGGAAGTTGTCCGCGGATATAATGTCTACCGTTGGTCAGCCGAATTCCTAAAAACGCTTCTAGCTCTCGACTAGTGCCTCGTTAACTTAATTTTCATCCCGTAGAACCATGTATTTTCGAGCGAAAACAATGAAGACAGAGGAGGTGAATTGGATGATTCATCGACGAGGACTGAATTGTTTGCAGCCGAAAATACATGGTTATGGCGGGTGAGGAATTAAGTTAATGAGGCACTATCCCTGCAAGGAACTGATACACGCCTTGCAGTGAGCTCACATAATAACGGGCTGCGCTTCCTCTTTGTTTCCCTACACGAATTGTCAGCCCTTTGGGTAAAACGCGAAACACATCTTCATCTGTCCGGTCATCCCCGATGTAGATAATATCTTTCCGCGTTAGGTTTTTTAATTCTTTTTTTAGAAGCAAGCGAACAAAGAATCCTTTGTTCCATGCAATATTGGGTAATAACTCAAATACTTTTTTCCCTTTGCCGATCTTTAAGTGTTTATCGCGTGTCAGATCGCCAAGAAGAGATGCGATTTGTGCATGAAACAGTTTCGCACCCGATTTTTTGATGTCACGATAGTGAAATGCTACTGTAAGTTGCTTATCTTCGACAAGAGTTCCGGGGAAATTTTTTTGCACGCGGCGCAAACTCTTTTTTGCTGTTCGGAGAGCTTGTTTCATCCCCCGCGGCAAGGGAATGGTTTTAATCTTGCCGTTCACCTCCCATTCCATACCATGATTGCCAGCGTACGACACAGTGGCTATGCCAATTTTTTTCTTGACATCAGCAACTGATCGTCCGCTTACGATATAAACAGCGTGAGGAGATTGAGAAAGTTTTTCCAATACTTTTTTGATGCCAGCATGAATCCGGGCGCGTTGCGGAGTCGAGGCTATCGGCGAGAGAGTGCCATCGAAATCAAGCATGATAGCCGTCTTGCGCCCCTGAAGCCGTCTTTTTATTTGCGTCAAATGATTGGATAGTGGAAGCATATCCGTACGATAGCAGCTTCAGATGAGTATGTGAAATCGCGATAGGTTGAGCGTTCTATGTGTCCTATTGACAAATAATACTACAAAATATATACTTTGTAGTATGAATACAGTAATCAGCGTAAAAATAGATAAACGCGTAAAAGCGTCTGCGCAAGAAGTGGCGCGTAGTGTTGGATTAACGTTGAGTACGCTTGTAAACGCGTATTTGCGTCAGGTTGTTGCCACGAGGCGGATCGAGCTTTACGCACCCGAACAGATGACCCCAAAACTTGAAAAAATGATCGCGCGCGTTGAGCGTAGCATTGCGTCAGGGCGGGTAAGTAAGAAGTTTACCAGCGCAGCAGCATTTCTGTCGGATCTCAAAAAGTGACTTTTGTTATGGTCTCAAGATAGACGGTATGCAAATTCAGTATACGCCTGGATTCAAAAAACAATACAAGAGACTCCCGCCACAATATAAAATCCAGTTCGATAAGCGCCTCGTGTTATTTCTCGAAAATCCGTTCCATCCGCTGTTGCGCATTCATCCCCTGAAAGGCTCGTTCGGTGGCTATTGGAGCATGAATATTAGCGGGGATCTGCGTGCTCTGTATCGAAAAGACGGAGATGAGATTGTTATTTTCGCACTCATTGGTACTCATAGTCAACTCTATGGGTGACCGCTTGAACTTTTTTGGACAGTATGGTATGATTCATTTTGCTTTTTGTTCTTAATACAATCTAGGGAGTGGACGCTATCCCCTAGTCCCTATTCCCTAACCCTACTATATGGGATTACCTGGAAAACGATTATCTCGGTCATCGAAACGGAGACGAGCATCTCACTTTGCGCTCTCCAAACGGGTCTTTGTCAAATGTTCGCACTGCGCCAAGCCGATCATGTCGCACCGTGTATGTGCTTACTGTGGGCACTATAAAGAGAAAGAAATCGTCCCGCTTCGCGTACGGAAGACGACGGTACGTACCGAAGAACCGAAGACCGAATAACACCACGAGTGTATGGCCAATCGCTATCTCTCTCGATCGTTAGCAGTACAGACGTTGTACGAATGGGATTTTCGTTCCTACGATCGAGAGAAGGCATCCGAGCTCATTATGTATAACTTCCAAGAGTTTGCGCCCGAGTTCAATGACGATGGATTCGCGCGCCATCTTGTGGAGGGTGTCCTCGAGCATCAGGAGCCGATCGACGCCTTTATTGTGCAATACGCGCCGGAGTGGCCGCTTGCGCAAATCACAACCATCGACCGCAATATCTTGCGTCTCGGGATTTATGAAATGGTCTATGACCAGGATATCCCCGCACGCGTTGCTATCAATGAGAGCATAGAGCTTGCCAAAGCCTATGGAGGACCTTCATCTTCCAAGTTTATCAACGGCGTGCTTGGTTCGCTCTATAAAGACATTCTTCCACAGATCCAAGAAAAGGAATTGCGGCTAGAAAAAACACAAAAAGAAAAGAAACAGACAAAAGAGAAAAAGGAAACTGAATAATTACGGCATGGACAAGAATTTTAAGCTGCTGCAAAAAAAAATTAAGATTTCATTTAAGAACGCTGATCTTTTGCACCAGGCAATGGTGCACCGTTCTTATATTAACGAGAACCCAACGTTCCCTCTCGAGCATAACGAACGCTTGGAGTTTTTAGGCGACGCGGTGCTCGAGCTTGTTGTCACTGATTATTTATACCGTACGTTTTCAACAGCGACAGAAGGAGAGATGACGAATTGGCGTGCAAGTTTGGTGAATAGCAAAATGCTTGCAGAGGTGGCGCATGAGCTTGAGGTGGAGCCGTTGCTGTATTTGAGCCGCGGCGAATCAAAAGGTTCAACAAAAGCGCGCAATTATATCCTCACCAACTCGTTGGAAGCCCTCATTGGAGCAATCTATCTTGATCGCGGTTACGGAGCAGCGGAGAAATTTATTTCCTCCTTTATCCTCACCAAGCTGCCAATGGTTTTTGAAAAGCGCCTTGATGTAGATCCGAAAAGCAGATTTCAAGAGCTCGCGCAAGAAAAAATGAAAATTACTCCACGATATCAGGTATTGCACGAAGAAGGCCCCGATCATGCAAAGATATTCCAAATCGGGATTTTTCTTGGTGATAAACTCGTTGCCCAAGGGCAAGGCTCAAGCAAACAAGAAGCACAAGAGCAAGCTGCTACACGTGCGCTGGAAGCGAGCGGTTGGGAGTAAACGAGAACGCAATTTAGTGTGCGGAACCGAAGGCGGACTGTGTCGCGCCGAAGCTTTACGCGGAGGCGGATCGTTTGCGGTCCGCCTCCAGCGTTTTGAGGATCTGCGCTACGATCCCGTACGGATCCGGCACTTGGCTGAAAGTGAAACGTTCCTGGGTTCCGGCGGTTTGGATATACACGTGGCCATAATTAAAAATCGTGGGGAGGACTCCTTTCACTTCGGCAGTGACATCTTGAATGCGCGAAATTTCTTGTTTTGCTATTATGCGAAAGAAGAGAGCCTTTTGTTGGATGTCGACAATATGCTTATCCGTGACGATCCAAATGTCAAGGAAATAGTCAAAAAATGAATACAGAATAAAGAGCAGCACATAAGCGTAGTAGACGGTGCCAAATAGTTTGACAATCAATTGTAGTGCGTCGCCGCTCGGCAGAGGGTAATCAAGCAATTTTGTCACCAGCGCAAATAGGGTAGGGATCGACAGCAACACGAGAAACATAAAAATGTGCACGAGAAACGTGATCGGATGCCGCCGTACTTTGAGGATGGTATGTTCGCTGTCAAAGATAGACATACTAATAATCGAAGAAAATAGACGGACGCACAAAATCCCATTTCACTTTACTGTTTGCCGCTGTATTGATGCCCGACACGACGATCGGCAGGGATATCAAAAAATACCCGACGATAACTATCCATACGGTCAGAGACAAGCCATTGTACTTTACCAAAAAGAAAATCGTAAGGATGCTCAATAGCAGCCAGAAGAAAAGCATTACTCCGAAGATAGAAAAAACGATTGTTCCGATCATATTTCTTTCGGGGGTTACATTTCTTCGAGCGTCTTGATGCCGAGTAGCACAAGGCCATCTTTCAAGACCTTGGCAATCGCAACGACGAGACAGAGCCGCTGTGCGCGCACAGATTTTTCTGCAGCAAGGATTGGATGCGAGTGATAGTATTCATTTGCCGTTTTCGCGAGCTCGTACAAGTAGCGGGCAAGTTGCGACGGATCATAATGTTCAGCAGCTTCCCGAATCGTAGTCGGATATTTCGCAAGAGAGATGATGAGCTGCTTTTCCGCGCGCCAATCATACTGTGTCGATATGCTTTTTTTTAGAATGGCTGTTTCGGCAGTTTTTGATTTTTTGATAATACTTTTGAGGCGTGCATAGGTATATTGGAGGTACGGACCGGTGCGTCCCTGGAATGAAAGCGACTCTTTTGGATTGAATACCATATCCGAGCGAGGCGTCACTTCAAGAATAAAAAATTTCAACGCAGCAAGTGCGATGATCTGTGATCGGCGCGCGCGTTCCTTTTTTGGAAGGGGTGCCCGTTCATCAAGCTCTTTTCCCACCATATCGGCAAGCTCTGCTAAAAGATCATCGATATCTACAACAGTACCCTCTCTCGATTTCATGCGGCCTTCGGGAAGGTTGACGATACCATAGCTCACATGCAGCAGGCCTCGCACCTGTTTTGGATCAATGAGTTCCAGTACCTTAAAGAGTTGCTTGAAATATAGATCCTGTTCTGACCCCACGACATATAATGTTGTTTTTGCTCGGAAGTCTTTCTGGCGTTTTTGGGCAAGGTACATATCTTGCGTGATATAGAGGCTTGTCCCATCGCTTCGGAGGAGTACCTTGTCTGGCAGGCCATGCTTTTCAAGTCTCGCGATCACAGCTCCGCTCGCGTCTCTTTCGAGATGGCCGTTCTGTACCGCACGTTCAATAATTTCTTTCCCTTTTTTGTAGATGCTGCTCTCGAAATAGATTTTGTCAAATGATAGGCCGAGTAAAGCAAACGTTTCCTTGAATCCTCCGAGCACCCATGCGTTCATTTTTTTCCAAAGCGCACGTGTTGTTTTGTCGCCTGCCTCCCATTGCAAGAGGCATTCTTTTGCGCGGTCTTCTATTTCCGGGTTTTCTTTTCGAAGCGTTTCGTATAATACGTAATAATCTCCAACGAAATGGTCCCCCTTTTTTTTCATGGTCGTTGGCGTCGGCAGTTTTTTGGTTTTGAGTTTTGTATCTGCAAGATACGCAACAATGGATTTACAAATATGGATGCCGCGGTCATTTACCAAACAAGTCTTGATTGCGCGTTTCCCCGCAGCTTTCAAGAGCCGTGCGATGCTGTCTCCCAAAAAGCCATTGCGCGCATGTCCGAGGTGGATCGGCTTATTAGTGTTTGGGGAAATATACTCAACCACGATGGTTTCATTTACATGCGGCGCATGGCCGAATTGCTTCGACGCGGCGATTTCGTCCAGCACTCGTGCTGCTGCCAAGGCGGGTTGCAGATGGATATTGAGGTACGGTCCCACAGCTTGTATATTTTCGATAAACGGATGAGAGATTTTTTTTGCAAGTAATGTTGCGATTTGTGCGGGGTTTTGCCTGAAAGCGCGGGCAAGGGTGAAACAAGGAATGGCGAGATCGCCGAACCTTGGTTCCGGCGGTATTTCAAATGTAATACTGTCTGGCGGAAGCGGCACTCCTTGCAGGGAGCTTGCAGCATGATGGATCGCTCCTGCGATCTCGTGCTGCAGCTCGGCAAAAGGCTCTGAAAATCCCTTGGCCCGGCTCTCTTTTTTCTGTTTTTTGCTTTTTTTGTGTGGTATCATATCGTAGGATTCGATCTCATTGTATCCTTTCAGTTTAGAGAGAGCAAGGTTATTCAGATGGTATGCCTATTGTTTCCGTTTCGCATCTTACAAAAAGATTTTCTCGCATCGTGGCGGTTGATGACATTTCTTTTACTATTGAGGAAGGAAGCATCACCGGTTTTGTCGGTCCCAACGGAGCCGGCAAGACGACGACGATTCAGATGATGCTTGATCTCATTACGCCGAATAGCGGGAATATCAAAATATTCGA
>Ga0172370_10010083_pt1 | contig 10906 bp, 9 predicted proteins | sample LakKiv5m_FD_114538 | JGI IMG/M metagenome (GOLD analysis project Ga0172370, IMG submission 114538) | Freshwater microbial communities from Kabuno Bay, South-Kivu, Congo - kab_022012_11.5m | ecosystem: Environmental > Aquatic > Freshwater > Lake | place: Democratic Republic of the Congo...
CGTCGGCAGCAGGGTTTGCGGGCCGACCAGGCGGATGTCCGGCACGCCGAGGGTAACCAGCGCGTGCAGCTGGCTTCTGGCAACGCGCGAATGCAGGATGTCGCCGACGATGGCTACCGACAGCTGCGTGAAATCCTTCTTGTAGTGGCGGATCGTGAACATGTCGAGCAGGCCCTGCGTCGGGTGCGCGTGGCGCCCGTCGCCGGCATTCACGACATGGATGTGATCGCGCTTCGTCGCGGCGAGGTGCTGGGCGATCAGGTAGGGCGCGCCGGAGGAGGCGTGGCGCACGACGAACATGTCGGCCTGCATCGCCGACAGGTTGTCGACGGTGTCGAGCAGGCTCTCGCCCTTGGCCGTCGATGAGGTGTTGATGTTGAGATTGATGACGTCGGCCGAGAGGCGCTTGGCGGCGATCTCGAAGGTGGTGCGAGTGCGCGTCGAATTCTCGAAGAACAGGTTGAAGACGCTCTTGCCGCGCAGCAGTGGCACCTTCTTCACCTCGCGCTCGGCCACCGCGGTGAAGGGCGTGGCGCGGTCGAGGATGTCGAGCAGGATCTCGCGCGGCAGGCCGTCGAGGGTCAGCAGGTGGATCAGCTCACCATGCTCGTTGAGTTGCGGGTTACGGTTCATTTTTCGCTCAGGCGGAAGCTCAGTTGACCATCGGGGCCGCGTTCCAGGTCGAGGCTCTGGGCGGCCGGCAGCGGGGCGGATAGCGTCAGCGGGCAGTAGGTCGGGCAGATCGGCAGCTCGCGGCCGCCGCGATCGACCAGCACGGCCAGTTCGACCTTCGCCGGCCGGCCGTAGTCGAACAGTTCGTTGAGGGCGGCGCGGATCGTGCGTCCCGTGTAGAGGACGTCGTCGACCAGGATCAGGTGCGCGCCGGCGATCTCCGGCAGCTGCGATGGGCGCCCGCCGTTGCGCAGCCCGCCGCCGAGATGATGGTCGTCGCGATGGAAGGAAACGTCGAGGCTGGCCAGCGGCGTGGCGAGGTCGAGTCGCTGGTGGATCGCTTCGGCGACCCAGACGCCGCCGGTATGGATGCCGACCAGCCGGGTTGCCGGCGTGACGGTGGGCCGCAGCAGCGCGGCCAGCCGCTCGATGAGCTCAGTGGCCGATGGCAGGAGGAGTGGAGTGGGCATGATGTTCGTCGAACCAGGCTTGCAGGATCACGGCGGCGGCCTCGGCATCGAGCCGCGCCTTGTTTTTGCGCTTGTCACCGCCGAGTCGGGACTCGGCGACGGCAGAGGAATAACGTTCGTCGGCGAGTTCCACCGGCCGGCAAAAGCGCGCCGCCAGCTGGCGTGCGAAGCGCTCGCAACGCGCGGCGAGGGGATGGGGCGCGTCGCGGTCGACGTGCGCGGGCCGGCCGATGATCAGGCGGGCGGGCTGCCACTCATCGACCAGCTTGCCGATGGCCGCGAAGCGCTGATCGTTGGCTTCTGCATCGAGCGTGGCGAGCGGCCGTGCGCTGGCCAGCAGGGTTTCGCCGATGGCGATGCCGATACGCTTTTCGCCGAAGTCGAAGGCCATCACCGTTTCGCTTTCCTTGTGCTCGTCAGGCATGGCCGGCGACGTCGGAAAGCCGCGCGAAATCGATGCCCAGCAGCTGCAGCGCGGCCGGCAGGCGCTCCTCTGCGGGCAGGGCGAAGAGGATCTCCGGGTTGGCGGCGACGGTGAGCCAGGCGTTCTGCGACAGCTCCCATTCGAGCTGGCCGGCGGCCCAGCCGGCGTAGCCAAGCGTGACCAGCACGTCCTCGGGTTCGCCGCGCTCGCTCATCGCCTGCAGGATGTCGCGCGAGCTGGTCAGCCCGATGCTTTCGTCGACCGACAGCGTCGACTGCCAGTCGCCCAAGGGGCGGTGCAGCACGAAGCCGCGGTCGGTCTGCACCGGCCCGCCGAAATACACTGGCAGATTCTCGAAAAGTGCCCGCTGCGGCCCTTGGGCGAGCTCGACGCTGACGCGCTCGAACAGCGTGGCGAGGTTGAGGTCGAGCGGTCGATTGACGACGATGCCGAGGGCGCCTTCCTGGTTGTGCTCGCACAGGAAGGTGAGGGTATGAGCAAAATTCGGATCGGTCATGCCCGGCATGGCGATCAGGAAATGATTCGCGAGGCTGACGGATTCGATTTCGCTATTCATGGTGTCGGCGGCATTGTAATCTTTCGGCGTCCGCCTGCCTGTCCTTCCGCCATGACTTCCGCCCTCGTCTGGTTCCGCCGCGACCTGCGCGATTTCGACCATGCCGCGCTTGCCGCGGCGCTGCGCGATCATAGTCGCGTCTACTGTGCCTTTGTCTTCGACACCGACATTCTCGATCTGCTGCTGGCGCGCGGATTGAAGGCCGACCGGCGCGTGGATTTCATCCTGCGTGCGGTGCGGGAACTGGATGTCGCGCTCAAGGCCAGGGGCGGCGGCCTGATTGTCCGGCATGGCTGTGCGGCCGAGGAGATTCCGTGGTTGGCGGCGACGCTTGGCGTCGCTGCCGTCTATGCCAATCGTGACTACGAACCCTTCGCCCGCGAGCGCGATGGCCGGGTCGCGGCACGGCTCGCGGCCGACGGCCGCGGCTTTGTCGACGCCAAGGATCAGGTGATCTTCGAGCGCGACGAGGTGCTCACCCAGGCCGGCACGCCCTTCACGGTATTTACGCCCTATGCGCGGGCCTGGCGGGCGAAACTGACGCCGGCTGATCTGGCCGAACACGATTGCGTGCCGCGTTCCGGGCAGCTGGCGCTGTCCGACGCCGTCCCGCTGGCGCCGACTTTTACCTTGGCACAACTGGGTTTCGCGCCGACCGACCTGAAGATTCCCTGCGGCATGTCCGGCGGCGCGCAGCTGTTCGAGGATTTCCTGACACGCATCGACCGCTATCGCGAGACGCGCGACTTTCCGGCCGTGAAAGGCGTTTCCTACCTGTCGCCCCACCTGCGCTTCGGCACGGTGTCGATCCGCCGGTTGGCCGCCGCTGCTTTCGCGGAAAGTCTGCAACCCAGCGGGAAAGGCGCAGAGACGTGGCTCAATGAGCTGATCTGGCGCGAGTTCTACCAGATGATCCTCTGGCAGCGCCCCGCCGTGGTCCATCACGCCTTCCGGCGCGAATGCGACGCGCTGCGCTGGGATGTGCGGCCGGACCTGCTTGCCGCCTGGCAGGCGGGCCGCACCGGTTATCCGCTGGTCGATGCGGCGATGCGCCAGCTTTCGCAAAGCGGCTGGATGCACAACCGGCTGCGCATGGTGACCGCCTCGTTCCGACCAAGGACCTCGGCATCGACTGGCGGCAGGGCGAACAGCATTTCGCCGACGGGTTGCTCGATTACGAACTGGCCTCCAATAACGGTGGCTGGCAGTGGGCTGCCTCGACGGGCTGCGACGCGCAGCCGTGGTTCCGCATCTTCAACCCGGTCACGCAGTCGGAAAAGTTCGACCCCCAGGGCAGGTTCATCCGTCGCTATGTGCCCGAGCTCGCGGACGTGTCCGACAAGTTCATCCACGCCCCCTGGAAAATGCCCACGCCGCCGGCCGGCTATCCGGCGCCGGTTGTCGATCATGCCGCGGCCCGCGAACGCACACTGGCGCGTTTCGCGCGGCTGCGCCACGGCGCTTGAGGGCGCGGGCTTTCGGATAGAATCGACGACACCCGCCGCTTCGCGGCTTTATTCGTTCGCCATGTCCGCTTCCCTGCCACCCGTCGTCATGAGTTTCGCCGCCGCCGATCCGACCTGCGGCGCGGGTTTGCAGGCCGACCTGCTGACGCTGGCTGCGCACGGCTGCCATCCGCTCACGGTGGTGACCGCGTTGACCGTGCAGGACACGGTGGGCGTCGAGGAGCTGCAGTCGCTCGAACCCGGCTGGGTCGCCGACCAGGCGCGTGCGCTGCTCGAGGACATGCCCGTCGCCGCCTTCAAGCTTGGCCTGCTCGGTAGCGTCGAGACCATCAGCGTGATTGCCGAGGTGCTCTGCGACTATCCCGACACACCGGTGGTGCTCGACCCGGTGCTTGCCTCGGGACGCGGCGACGTCTTCGCCGACGAGGAAACCATCGCCGCGCTGGTCGAGCTGCTGCTGCCGCTCACCGATGTCCTCACGCCGAACAGCCTCGAGGCGCGCCGGCTGGCGCAGGAGCTCGGCGGCGCGACGCCGGTGGACCTTTCCGAATGCGCGCGGCGTCTCGTCAATGCCGGTTGCGGTCACGTGCTGGTCACCGGCACCCACGAACCCGGCGCGCGGGTCGTCAATACCCTCTATGGTTCGCACGGCCCGGTGCGGCAGGACGACTGGCAGCGTCTGCCGGGCAGCTATCACGGCTCGGGCTGCACGCTCGCCTCGGCGATCGCCGCCAATCTGGCCTGGGGCCAGCCGCTCGATGCGGCAGTCCGCACGGCGCAGCAATACACCTGGCAATGCTTGGCGCAGGGATTCCGCCCGGGCATGGGCCAGTATCTCCCCAACCGGCTGTGGCGCGCGTCCGCGCCCGCCGTCGATGCCGCGGAGCGTGCCGATGTCCGTATCTGCTGAGACGCCGCCGCGCCTGGCCGGCGTATATGCCCTGACGCCGGACGACAACCTGCTGCCGCGCCTGGCGGCGCTGGTCGACAGCGCCCTGCAGGGCGGCGTGCGCTGGGTGCAGTATCGCAACAAGGCCGCCACGCCGGCACTGCGGCATGCGCAGGCGACCGAGCTGCTGCGCGTCTGCCGCGCCCACGGCGCACGACTGATCATCAACGACGATGTCTGGCTGGCCGTCGAGATCGGCGCCGACGGCGCCCATCTCGGCCGCGACGACATTCCCGGCGGTAGCCTGCAGACCGCCCGTGACGCCCTCGGTCCTAAGCGCATCCTCGGCGTGTCCTGCTATGACGAGCTGGCGCGCGCGCGCGTGGCCGTTGATGCCGGCGCCGATTACGTTGCCTTCGGCAGCATGTTTCCGTCCATCAGCAAGCCGCAGGCGACGCGGGCACCGCTCGACATCCTGCGCACGGCAAAGCGCCAGTTCAAGGTGCCGGTGGTGGCGATCGGCGGCATCACGACGAAGAATGCCGCCGAGGTGCTGACGGCGGGTGCCGACATGATCGCCGTGCTGTCTGACCTCTTTAACGCCATGGACATCCGCAAGCAGGCGGAAAAATTTCAAAAACTCTGCAAGGAACATCACTCATGAGCCGCAATGCCGATCTCTTCGACCGCGCCCAGCGCTGCATTCCGGGCGGCGTGAACTCGCCGGTGCGCGCCTTTCGCTCGGTAGGCGGCACGCCGCCCTTCTTCGCGCGCGGCGCCGGCGCCCACGTCTGGGACGAGGATGGCCGGCGCTTCATCGACTACGTGTGCTCCTGGGGCCCGCTGATCCTTGGCCATGCCGATGCCGATACCGTGCGCGCGGTGCAGGACGCCGCGGCCAAGGGCCTGTCGTTTGGCGCGCCGACCGCTGCCGAAGTCGAGCTTGCCGAGCTGCTCGTCGCGCGCGTGCCGAGCCTCGAAATGGTGCGCCTGGTGTCCTCCGGCACCGAGGCGACGATGAGCGCGATCCGCCTGGCGCGCGGCTTCACCGGCCGCGACATGCTGGTCAAGTTCGAGGGCTGCTACCACGGTCATGCCGACAGCCTGCTGGTCAAGGCCGGCTCCGGCATGCTGACTTTTGGCAATCCGTCGTCGAGCGGTGTGCCCGCGGATCTGGCCAAGCACACGCTGGTGCTCGGCTACAACGATCCGCAGCAGCTCGCCGACACCTTTGCCAGGCACGGCGACGCGATCGCCTGCGTGATCGTCGAGCCGGTGGTCGGCAACATGAACCTGATCCGGCCGACGCCCGAGTTTCTCCGCGCGCTGCGCGAGCTATGCACAAAGCATGGCGCGGTGCTGATCTTCGACGAGGTGATGACCGGCTTTCGCGTCGGGCCGGGTTCCGCGCAGGGCCTGTTCGGCATCGTGCCGGACCTGTCGACCTTCGGCAAGGTGGTCGGCGGCGGCATGCCGCTGGGGGCCTTCGGCGGCCGTCGCGACATCATGGAAAAGATCGCGCCGCTCGGACCGGTCTATCAGGCCGGCACGCTGTCCGGCAATCCGCTGTCGGTGGCTGCCGGGCTGGTCACGCTGAAGAAGATCGCCGCCCCCGGTTTCTACGAAAACCTGACGGCGAAGACCCGGGCCCTGGTCGATGGTCTCGTTGCGGTGGCACAGAAGCGTGGCGTGAGCTTCAGCGCCCAGTCGGTGGGCGGCATGTTCGGCCTCTATTTCGCCGCCACGCCGCCGACCTGCTACGCCGAAGTGATGGCCTGCGACACCAAGGCTTTCAACCACTTCTTCCACGCCATGCTGGAGCAGGGCGTCTATTTCGCGCCATCGGCCTTCGAGGCCGGCTTCGTTTCGGCGGCGCACACCGAGGCCGACATCGCGGCGACGCTGGCCGCGGCCGACGCGGTGTTCGCCGCGGGATAAGAAAGTCGGTCCTGACGGGACGGCGCGAAGCACATGGATGATTCGCCGCGCAGCTTCAATCTGACGCGCTATTTCTCGCTGCTGTCGTTCATCCTGATCGCGCTCGCCGGCGGCCTGCTCGGTGTCTACTTCGAAGACCTGCACCTGCGCCTGGTGGCGCTGGCGGTGCTCACCCTGCTGTTCCTCTTCCAGCTCTTCGTGGTGCGTCGCGCGCAGGGCATTCTCGAGCAGCAGAGCCAGGCGCTCGAAGAGGCCAACCGCGAGCTCGACCATCGCGTCCAGCAGCGCACCGGCGAATTGCAGGCCGAAGTGGTCGAGCGCCGCAACGCCGAGACGCGCCTCGACCACCTTGCCCATCACGATCCGCTCACCGGGCTGCCCAACCGGCTGATGTTCGTCGAACAGCTCAAGCACAGCATCGGCTTGGCGGCGCGCGGCCGGCGCCGGCTCGCCGTGCTGTTCGTCGACCTCGACCGCTTCAAGGAAGTGAACGACTCGCTCGGCCACGCGGTCGGCGACGAGCTGCTGATCGCTGCCGCGCGCCGCCTGCTCGGCCACCTGCGCACCAGCGACAGCCTGGCGCGCCTCGGCGGCGATGAGTTCGTCTGCGTCATCGAGGACATCAAGGATGCGCGCGAGGCCGGCAACGTCGCCGGCAAGCTGATCGAACTGCTGTCCCAGCCGTTCGTCATCGACGAGCACGAGCTGTTCGTCTCGGCGAGCATCGGCATCTGCGTCTATCCGGATGATGGCGACAGCATCGACGTGCTGGTGCGCAATGCCGACACGGCGATGTACCAGGCCAAGGCGAACGGCCGCAGCCGCAGCCATTTCTATTCGCCGGAAATGACTGCCTATGCGCGCGAGCGCGCTCACATCGAGCGCCTGCTGCGCCGTGCCATCGACAACCGCGAACTCGCCGTCCATTACCAGATCAAGGTCACGCCGGCCGGCCAGCCGTGCGGCGCCGAGGCGCTGGTGCGCTGGCACAGCGCCGAGCTCGGCGACGTCTCGCCAGTGCGTTTCATCCCGCTGGCCGAGGAGACCGGCATCATCGTGCCGCTCGGCGAATGGGTGCTGCGCGAGGCCTGCCGCCAGATGGTCGCCTGGCAGGCGCAGGGCCTGAACATGCCGCGCGTCGCGGTCAACCTCTCGGTCAAGCAGACCGAGCGCGCCGACATCGTTGACACGGTGCGCCGCGTACTCGCCGACAGCGGCCTGGCGCCGGCAGCTCTCGAACTGGAGATCACCGAGTCGATGATCATGAACGCCGACAACGCCCTGGCGCTGCTGGAGGCTCTGCACGCGCTCGGCATCCACCTGGCGATCGACGATTTCGGCACCGGCTACTCCTCGCTCGCCTACCTGAAACGGCTGCCGATCAACACGCTCAAGATCGACCGCGCCTTCATCACCGGCATCGGCGACAATGCTGGCGACGAGGCGATCATCCGCACCGTCTTCGCCCTGGCGGCGAGCCTCGGCCTCACCACCGTGGCCGAGGGCGTGGACCACCCCACGCAGCTCGACTTCCTGGGCCGCCTCGGCTGCGACCAGATCCAGGGCTATCTGTTCAGTACCCCGTTGCCCGCGGATGAATTCGCCGCACTCTGGCATCGCCTCGCTGCGGCGGAGCGCAGTGCCTGAGGCGGCGAACTTTTCGCTGCCGCCGCCGTCCTACCCGCGCCGACTTTTCAATTGCCAGGCCCGATCATGTCTCCACTCTTGCGCCGCATCCTCATCGCCATTGCCGTGCTGGCCGTCATTGCTGCCGCTGTCGGCTGGTTTACCCGTCCGCAGCCGATCCCCGTCAAGCTCCACACCGTGGCGACCGGCAAGGTCGAGGCGACGCTCGCCAACACGCGCGCCGGCACGGTCGAAGCCTGCCAGCGCACCAAGCTGTCCACCATCATGGGCGGGCGCATCGAGGTGCTCAACGTCAAGGAAGGCGACCGCGTCAAGCAGGGCCAGCTGCTGCTCAAGCTCTGGAACGACGACCAGCAGGCGCAGCGCACGCTGGCGCTGGCGCAGCGCGACCTCGCCCGCCAGCGCATCGGCGAGGCCTGCACGCTGGCGGCCAACGCCGGGCGCGAGGCGGAGCGCATCGCCAGGCTGCGCCGCGATGGCTTCGTCTCGATCTCGCGCGAGGAGCAGGCGCGTGCCGAGGCCGACGCCAAGCAGGCCAGCTGCGCGACGGCAAAAGCCGATGTGCGGCAGGCCGAAGCGCGCGTGCGCGTGACCGAAATCGAGCAGGGCCGCATTTCTCTCTACGCGCCCTTCGATGGCACGGTCGCCAAGATCGTCGGTGAGGTCGGCGAATACTCGACGCCCTCGCCCCCCGGCGTGCCGACGCCGCCGGCGATCGACCTGATCGATGAAAGATGCCTCTACGTCAAGGCGCCGATGGACGAGCTCGATGCGCCGAAGATTCATCCGGGCCAGACCGTGCGCATCCGTCTCGACGCCTATGCGAACCGCGTGTTCGCCGGCAAGGTGAAGCGTGTCGCGCCCTATGTCACGGCGGTCGAGAAGCAGGCACGTACCGTCGATGTCGAGGTCGATTTCGCCGCCCCGGCAGAAGCGCAGGGCCTGCTGGTCGGCTACAGCGCCGACGTCGAGATTTTGCTCGAAGCCCGCGACAACGTGACGCGCATCCCGACCGCCACGCTGCAGGAAGGCAACCGTGTGCTGCTGCTCGGCGCTGACGGCAGGCTGGAAGCGCGGCAGGTCAAGCCGGGGCTCGCCAACTGGGAATACACAGAAGTGCTGGAGGGTCTGGCAGCCGGCGACCGCATCGTGCTGTTGCTCGAGAAGGAGGGTGTCAAGCCCGGCGCGCGTGTGGTCGAAGAGCAAAGCGAAAAGAAGTAATGCCGCTGATCGAGTTATCCGGCATCGAGCGGGTCTTCACGCTTGGCGACAGCCAGGTGCATGCGCTGGCGAATCTCGATCTGAGCATCGAAGCGGGTGAGTATGTCGCGGTGATGGGCGCTTCGGGTTCCGGCAAGTCGACGCTGCTCAATCTCCTTGGCCTGCTCGACCGTCCCGACGCCGGCACCTACCGGCTCGAGGGCCGCGACGTGACGACGCTGAGCGCCGACGAGCAGGCGCGCGTGCGGCGTGAGCGCATCGGCTTCGTGTTCCAGAGCTTCCACCTCGTGCCGCGCCTGACTGCCGCCGAGAACGTCGCGCTGCCGCTGATGCTGGCGGACGTCGAGCCGGCCGAGCGTGCCCGCCGCGTCGGCAAGGCGCTGGAGGATTTCGGCCTGGCCAATCGCGCCGACCATCGCCCCGATCAGCTCTCCGGCGGCCAGCGCCAACGCGTCGCCATCGCGCGCGCGACCATCATGCAGCCGGCGGTGATCCTCGCCGACGAGCCGACCGGCAACCTCGACCACGTCACCGGCGAGGAGGTCGTGCGCCTGCTCGAAATGCTCAACGCCAACGGTGTCACGCTGATCATGGTGACGCACGACGCTGCCCTTGGCGCCCACGCGCGCCGCCGCATCGTCATGCAGGACGGCCGCAAGCTGTCGGACGGCTGAGGGCGGACGCGTGAAGCCTGTCGACACCCTGCGCTTCGCCACGCGTGCCGCCACCGGCTATCCGCTGCGCACCTTCCTGATGGTGCTGGCGATGAGCATCGGCGTCGCCGCCGTCGTGGTGCTGACCGCGCTCGGCGATGGCGCGCGCCGCTACGTGATCAACGAGTTCTCCTCGCTCGGCAGCAGCCTCGTCATCGTCCTGCCGGGCCGTTCCGAGACCGGCGGCTTCAATCCGGTGAATGCCGTGACCAGCACGCCGCGCGACCTCACCGTCGAGGATGCCCAGGCACTGGTGCGCGCGCCGGCGGTGCTGCGTACCGCGCCGATCGCCATCGGTACTTCGGAAGCGGTCTTCAACGGCAAGCTGCGCGACGTCACCATCGTCGGCACGACGGCGGATTACCTCAAGCTGCGCCGCATGGACCTCGCGCAAGGCCGTTTCCTGCCGGCCGAGGAGCCCAACGCGGCGGTCGCCGTGATCGGCGCGAAAATCCGGAGCGAACTGTTCGTCGCCGAATCCGCCATCGGCAAGGTGTTGCGCATCGGCGACCGGCGCGTGCGCGTCATCGGCGTGCTGTCCAGCAGCGGGCAGGGCCTCGGCATGAACGCCGACGAAGTGGTGATCCTGCCGGTGGCGGTCTCGCTGGCGATGTTCAACAGCAACACGCTGTTCCGCATCCTCGTCGAGGCGAAGGAGCGCGCCCTCATCGAACCCGCCAAGACGCAGGTGGAGGCCATCCTCAAGACGCGCCACGATGGCGAGCTCGATGTCACGGTCATCACGCAGGATGCCGTGCTGGCGACCTTCGACCGCATCCTCGGCACGCTGACCTACGGCGTCGCCGGCATCGCGGCGATCAGCCTCGCCGTCGCCGGCATCCTCGTCATGAACGTGATGCTCGTCGCGGTGACGCAGCGCACCGGCGAG
>Ga0172370_10010085_pt1 | contig 10904 bp, 5 predicted proteins | sample LakKiv5m_FD_114538 | JGI IMG/M metagenome (GOLD analysis project Ga0172370, IMG submission 114538) | Freshwater microbial communities from Kabuno Bay, South-Kivu, Congo - kab_022012_11.5m | ecosystem: Environmental > Aquatic > Freshwater > Lake | place: Democratic Republic of the Congo...
AAAGCATACGGTGGAGCTTATGATGTAATGTCAAGCAAACATATTGGTGCTGATGTAAATTATGCTTACCCTACTGCCGAAATAGCTGTAATGGGTCCGGAAGGAGCGGTAAATATTCTTTACAGAGATAAATTGGCGGAAGAAGAAAGATCAAAAGCTGTAGAAGATTATAAAAATGTTTTTGCCAGCCCATTCAAGGCAGCAGAACTAGGTTACATTGATGAAATAATTTATCCAAGAAAAACCAGAAAAAAGCTTATTGAAGCACTAGAGATGACAAAAAACAAAAGTGAACAAAATCCTCCAAAAAAGCATGGAAATATTCCTTTATAAAGGAAAAATTATTTTGCAATTGGTAATTTTATTAAAAATGTAGTGCCTTGATTTATCGAAGAAGTAAAGCGAATTTCACCATCTGAGTTATCGATAATGCTTTTTGATATTGCTAAACCAAGACCCATTCCTCCAGATTTTGTGGTAAAATTTGGTGAAAATATTTTATCATGTAACTCTGATAGAATTCCTACACCATTATCTGAAATTTCAATTTCACAATTACTGGTTTTTACTTTAACTACTATTAAAATTTTTCCATTTGGATTATCACCGATTGCCTGAATGGAATTCTTAAACAGATTATTAAAAACACGCAATAATTGCTCTTTATCTATAAAAATGTAAATTGGTTCATTAATTTCGTTCTGAAAACTAAATGAAATATTATCATAATTTTTGAAAAGAATTATTGAATTCTGAATTAATTCTGAAACATTTACAAATTCCTTTTTTGTTGCTGGCATCTTGGCAAAGTCCGAAAATTCACTTGCAATAGATGAAAGAGTATCAATTTGATCAATCATAATTTGAGTAAATTTTTGAATCCGTTTGTTTAGATCAGGAACTTGTTCATCAAAGGCTCGTTGAATATGCTGGACCCCAAGTTTCATGGGTGTTAAAGGATTTTTTATTTCATGTGCGACCTGTTTTGCCATTTCACGCCAGGCATATTCTCTTTCCGTCCGGGCTAATAACTCTGTACTTACTGTAATTTCATCAATCATTCTGTTATATTCAAAAACTAACTTTCCAATTTCATCATCACGATACCAGGATATCTTTTCATTCTGTTTTCCAAGTTTAATTTGGCCAATTTTGTTAAGAATTAATTTTAATGGGCGTGAAATATAGTTTGAAATTATGAAGCCAAAAACAACTGTAATGACAATCAAAATTACGTAAATATTAAGATAAGTCACCAGGAAATTTGATATCTCTCTTTTCAAATCATTTTCTCTGGCAAAATATGGAAGATTCAAAAAAGCGATTTTCTTCGATTCGTTGTTAATAAAAGGAATGTAGGCTGAAAAATATCTCTGATGTCCTATATTTTCATTTTGTATAAAAAACGATTTGTTATTTTGTGATAATTCAAAAAATGCTTCAGAATTCATTTTCTCACTGATCAATTTTTGTGAAAAGATCTGAGGCCTCGAAGATCCAATCATATTTCCGTTTAAATCATAAATGATTATGTCAGTAAAGAAAACTTCTGAGAATTTAATTAATAAGTAATTAATGAGATACGAATGTGATTTTTCAATAGTGATTTCATTGGAAAGTTTATGCTCTAATTCAACGAGAACTGAATGTGTTTTTTCGATTAAAATGTCTTTGTTTTTTTGAGTGTTTAAATTGACAATATATGAAATCGAAAATATTCCTATTGATAAAAATGAGAATAGAATTACTATGACCATCGTAAATTGAAGTCGGGAAAGAAGATTGAATGAAAATTTTTTCCCGGAAAATGGAAAATTAAAAATTATGTAAATAAATAATGTTAATAAGAAGTAGAATACGAAGAAATATGAAAATGGAGAAAACTTTTCAAAGTATGTTTTATTCTTTATGCTTATGATTAAATAGTTATTAAAACCTGATTTATAAAATAGATGATTATAACCACTATCATTAAAAAATTTGTAATTACTGCCTTGTAATAATGACCGATCCAGAGAATTATTATAATAGAAGCTACCTACTCTTTTATGTAATCGAAAATTGTGATATTTGGCATAAGAATAATCATTAAGATCAATACTTTTATCGAACTCTTTATCGATTAATAGTTCAGGAAACCCAAGAAAATTTGAAAAATATCTAGGTATAATTTCTATAAAAACCTTTGTGTTGTTTATATTTTTTATGGTATCAACAAAATCAATAATACCCAGGTAACCTATATCTCCATTTTCATAATTAATTAAAAAATAATTGTTTGAAGGTGTTGGAGTACCATAATCATGCTTCAAATTATTAAAAAATGAAAGGCAATTAATTTGAATATCATCTGGTTTGACATTTAACAGATCTTCATTTTTACAGCATGTTATTTGAACGTCATATTTTTTCCAAAAGCCTGTTAAATAATTTTTGATTAAATAATTTTCTAAAAAGAATTCTGAATAGGAGGAATCATCATCATAATTAATAATTGAAAAAAATGTACTATCTCTGAAAAGACGATGTTGCAAATCGGAAAATTGAAACTCAACAATTGGATCATGTTGTTCTGACAACAATTGGGTTGCTAAATAAGTACGATTGTTTCTCTCCTTAATAGAGTTAAAGTTATGTAAAAAGTACGCCGATATTATGGAAAAGAAAGATATAAAAAATATTGTTGTAAAAATTGAATAATTTGAGGTATGAAATTTAAAAATTATGCCTAATGACAAAATGTAGAATAATACAAAAAGTAAATTAAAAAGTGAATATTGGTTTAAAGAAAGATTAATAATTACACAGATAATAAATGTAATTATTGAATGAATAATGTAATGCAATATGCCTGAACTATATTTATATGAAAAATAGGATAATCGGGAAGTGACAAGAAAATAAGAAATTACATTAAAACCAATTATTAGATAACAAATAATACTTAATAATGAAAGACTAAATATGTCATTAAAATCTAATGATATTTTGGAATCAAGAATAATGGTTTCAAATGAGAAACTTATGATTTTGTAAAAAATAAATACATGGAGTAAAACAGAAATAGCAATTAGAAATTTATAAAAAGTTTTCCTTTTTTTGAGAAAAAGATCAAATTTTACAATTTTAAATAGAAAAAGTGATATTACAAGTAGGAATATAGAATGTATGAAAAAGTCTCCGACTGATGGAAAGAAATCGGAATAAGCATAATACTTTGGAGAGAATAGTTCACTGGAATAAATTACAAATGGAATTCGTTTGTATAGAAGAATAATTCGAAATAGAATTATTGAAAGAACAAATGAAAAAATAAAAGCCCTCCTGTTATTATAATTTTCAAATATTTTCTTGAAAAGAAAATAGAGGCCAACGATAAATAAAACGATAAAAATAATAAATAGAGAAAAAAGAATGAGTAGAATTTGATTAGAAAAATGTTTTATTGGATCAATAATTATAGAAAAAAGGTAATTTCCTTCTTTTGAAAAAACATCATTACCATTTCGTTGTAGGGTTATCGAACAACCTTTTGCAAATTCAAACGGAAGACTAAAGCTATTTATTAGATAGTCATTTTGAATAATAAATTCATGTTTAAGTAAATAAGCAGAAATATAAAATAAACTGTCCTTTTCTATATAATTCAATCGATACCAACCATTACCTGAATTTAAGAATGGAAGTTTTTTAAAGTCTAATAAAAAAGTCAATGGAACTGAATTGTCTGACCAAAAAAGAATGGAATCAGAACTATTTAATATGAAAAATAAAAAATCATCTAAATTATAAAAGTTACTATATTTACTGTAAGAAGAGTATGGAAAAGTAGAATCGGAATTGTAATTAATAATAAATTTAGAAAGAAATTCATAAGATTTAAGATCATTGACCAATATTTGATTTTGAACCAACTCGATAATTTTTTTTTCATTTGAATTATTATCGAAGAAATGTTCATAGAAAAAGATAGATACCAAAGAAAAAAACGAGAAAATGAATGGTAAAGCAATTTTTATATTTGTTAAATTTTTAATGCACATGCCACCATTTTTATTAAAAATATGATTAATAACAATTTAAGAATGAACAATTTTAAAACCATTATTTGAACGATTAAAGAATTTTAATATAGTACCTTCATATCATAAAAAAATTCAATACAAGAGCTCATTTTAAATATTCTCCTTTTTTACGATAAAAATAAGGCTTGAGTAATTATTTGAATTATGCTTAGCATGTAAGTTAGATTTAAGGCCTTTAAAAAAAGCATTGAAAAATGGATAACGTTTACCTTCATATTTTTCACTCAACAAGCTCACATAGAAAGAATCAAATTTCATTGGAATTGTATCAATAATACTAAGGTCATGAATGGACATTAACTTTTGAAATGTTATTTGTGAGAAATGAGACAGATGTCGCGGAACATCCCAGGCCGCCCAAAAAGAATTGTAATACTTACAATCCCAGGATTGAACATTTGGAAGAGCAAAAACAAGAATCCCATTGTTTTTAAGAATGCGCTTTAATTGAGAAATTCTTTTGTTGATATCAAATACATGTTCAAAAACATGCCACAAAGTAATTACATCGAAATATTGAGGAGAGAATTCATCTAAGATGGATTCATCAAAAATCTTAAGGTCAAATTTTATTTTTCCAACTTCACGAGGTTCTTGTGCGGGTTCAATACCAATAGTCTTCCAGCCTCTTTGTTTAAAAAAATCTAAAAAATTCCCAGTGCCACACCCAACATCTAAAATTGTATTTCCAACACTATGATTAACAATAATTTGATGTTTTTTAAAGAATGAATATCTTCGAATAGTATTATAAATTTCCCCTGTTAAGTAACTATTAGATTTTCCGTGAGAGATATAATCGTCTGATTTATAATAATTTACTAAATTTTCTTCTGAAGGTCGAGGATTTGTAAATAAGAAACTACAGGATTCACAAATCACTATTTTAAATTCTTCTTTGCTTAGGAAATGATCCCTTAAAGTTAGGTATTCAATGAATTCACCATTATTACATACAGGACAGCTAGTTAATTTTTCCATAATAAAAATGTTTCACGTGAAACAATTGCTTATCTTCCCAAATAGACAGCTAAAACAGAAATATCAGCAGGCGAGACGCCACTAATTCTAGACGCTTGTCCAATGGTTTTTGGTTTTATTTTACTCAATTTTTCTCTAGCTTCAAACGAAAGAGATTTCAGACTTTTGTAGTCAAAGTTTTCTTTTAGTTTTATGCTTTCCAATTTCTCCAATTTGTCTGCCATCTCTCGTTCCTTGCTAATGTAATTTTCGTACTTTATTTGAATTTCCACTTCTTCGATGATCTCATCAGAAATTTCTCCAATGTTTAAGAAATCTTCATTTATTGACGAAATGACTTCTTTTAAGTTAAGTAAGTTTATTTCTGGACGCAAAATTATTGATTCAATTTTCACTTTTTGTTTAATTGGCATTGAACCAATTGATTCAAGATATGAGTTAATGTCATTTGGATGGAGACTTACTGTTTTAACATATTTTCTGATATTGTTGATCTGATTGATTTTTTTATTTACCCGATCCATACTTTCAGAAGAAGCTAATCCAATTTCATATCCCAATGGTGTTAAACGGATGTCGGCATTATCCTGACGAAGTAAAATACGATACTCTGCACGTGAAGTAAACATTCTGTATGGTTCATCAACACCTTTAGTTATTAGGTCATCAATGAGTACACCAATATATGCATCAGAGCGTGTAAGAATAAACTCTGATAAATTATTTATTTTTCTATGTGCGTTAATTCCGGCTATCAAACCTTGTGCAGCAGCTTCTTCATAACCAGTTGTACCATTAATTTGACCGGCGAAAAAAAGATTATTTATCAGCTTTGTTTCAAGTGAATAATTTAATTGTACTGGTGGAAAATAATCATATTCGATTGCGTATCCAGGCCTGAAAATTTTGATATTTTCAAAACCACTGATTTTTGTCAGCGCTTTGTATTGAATAATATCTGGTAAAGATGATGAAAAGCCATTTACATAATATTCAATTGTATTCCAACCCTCCGGTTCAATAAATAATTGGTGACTTGATTTATCAGAAAATCTTACAATCTTATCCTCAATTGATGGACAGTAACGAGGACCAATGCCCTCAATAAGACCGGTAAAAAGTGGAGAATCTTCAAAGCCGAGTTTTAATGTTTCATGAACAACGGAATTAGTGTATGCAATAAAACAACTGCGCTGTTTTACTAATTTTGGAGTATCAGAAAAGGAAAATCGCTGGGGATTTTCATCACCAAATTGCTCTTGGAGTCTTGAAAAGTCTATTGTGCGACCATCGACCCGAACAGGAGTTCCGGTTTTCATTCTTGAAGCTTCAAAGCCTAAATTTACTAATGATTCTGTAATTCCCATTGAAGCTTTTTCACTCATTCTTCCACCATTAAATTTTTTCCTTCCAATATGAATAAGTCCATTTAAAAAGGTACCGGTAGTAAGAATTACAGACTTTGAATGGATTTCCTGGCCCATTGATGTACGTACTCCATAAGCATGATTGTTCCTTACTAAAACCTCAACAACCATGTCCTGCCAGAAATCCAGATTACTGATGTTTTCAAGTATTTCCCTCCATTTCTTTGAAAATTGCATCCTGTCACTTTGTGCGCGGGGACTCCACATAGCAGGCCCTTTTGATTTATTCAACATTCTAAACTGAATCATAGTGTGATCAGTTGCAATTCCGGAATACCCCCCCAGAGCATCTATTTCTCGTATGATTTGCCCTTTGGCAATACCCCCCATTGCAGGATTGCACGACATTTGAGCAATGTTTGCCATATTCATAGTAATCAACAGTACCTTCGAACCCATATTTGCAGCAGCAGCAGCAGCTTCGCTTCCTGCATGACCTGCGCCAACAACGATTACATCGTATTCTATAAACATTTCTTAAGGGTGTTTCACGTGGAACAACTCGACAAATTCACCAATTCATCAGGCCTGCGCCACAAATAATAATTTTCTTTGTTTGTCATACTCTCCTTTTCATTTTTTGTTTTATCACTATATCCACATAAATGGAGGATACCATGAATAATTACCCGATGAAGTTCTTCTGTGATGTTTTTTTTAAAGATTTTAGCATTTTCTTTAACACGATCAATACTAATAAATAAATCCCCAGCTACGGTCACAGGATCTGAATAGTCAAAAGTGATAATATCAGTAAAAGCATTATGTTTTAGATAATCGATATTCATTTTAAGAAGATAATCATCATTGCAAAATATTACATTAATAGCGCCCGGAATTTTATTTTCCGATATCATTGTTTCGAAAACCCATTTTCTAATCGATTTGGTTTTACTTAGTCGATACAAAACGCCCTCTCGAAAAAAGTTGATGGTGCTTGAAGTCATATTAAAAAATTAGTCTTTTTAATTAAAACGATAAAAATACTCAGATACTTTGTTTCGATAAAAGGGATTCAAATTTGGTGGGACAGTTTGCATCAATTCCAATTCTCTGTTTTTAATTTTTCCAAACTCAAATAAATTGTCAGGGTTGCTATGTTTTTGATCGATAGCTTCCCGTGATTCTCTGCGCTGTTCTTCTTCACGTTGACGTTCGGCTTTTTCACTTTTTAACAGACGGGTAAGTATTTCTTCCTGCCTTTGTAATGTTTCCTGAGTAATTTTCCGGTTAACAATATCCCGCTCAGTTTTCTCCATATCTTCAATCATTTTAGAAATATCTCCATTTGTTCGCTGGCCATCTTCTTTTAGTTGGTCACGCAAGCTTTCCATCTGTTTTCTGATGGCAGCTTGCTGAGCAGCCATTCTGGCCAATTGTTCACTCATTTGTTGAGTTTGACCCATTTTCTCTCCCGGTTTTTGCCCATCACGTAACTGTTGAAGTTGTTTGTTGAGTTGTTCCTGAAGATTTTTCATTGAATTCATTTGTTGTCCAGCTCCGGGTTTACCAGGTTTTGAACATGAAGACTTACCGGATCCGCTCATCTGCATCATTTGCTGTTGCATTTGTTCTAATGATTCACCCAAAAGTAAGGCAAGGTTATTAATAGAAGTCATAACATGTTGCTGATTTTCGATAACAGTACCTTTATTACGATTTTCCATAGATTGTAATGCCTGATCGATATTTCTGTTTATCAGGTTCAACTCTTTGCTTACAAAAGGTTTAATCATCATTTGGCGCTTTGCCAATGCCTGAAGTGAATCAGCAATCATTTCAATATCGTCTTTAAGATTTTTTTGAGTTTCAATTGTCTTTACATATTTTGGGTCGTTTTGATTTAAATCAGAAAATATATTCATCAATTCTTCCTGATCAAATGATACCTGTATAAGATTTTCAAGAATTCCACGCAATGTGTTTATGTCTTCTCCCATTTGCTCCATTTGCATTTCATCCATCATTTTTTGAAGTTTTTGGGAGAGTTGTTCCATCTTTTGTGATGCTCCCTTTTGTTTGTCTGAGGCTTTTTGGTTTTGTTTTTTGCTTATCTCCTCCGAACTTTGTTGCATCAAATCGTCAATCTCTAGTTCTTCTTGTTCGGTATTTTCTAATTCATTTGGGTTTTCCAGTTCTGAATTTTTCTTTTCGACATCATCAATTTCTTTTTGAATATCATCAAATTTTTTATTCAACGCATCTTGTTTTTCTTTTAGTTGATCGTTTGCTTGTTGACTGTTCTGTTTTTCATTTTTAGTTTCTTCAGAAAGCGATTTTTGTTCATCTGCTAAGTTTTTTAATTTATCAATGGTTTCCTTGAGTTTTTGCTCAAATTCCAGTTGCTTAAATAATTCAAGATTTCTGTCAAGTTGATCCTCCAAATCCTGACTATTCAATTTCATTTCCTGCATCATTTCGTTTATCTTGTCTTTGTCGAGTTCATCTAGGAGTTTTTGGATTTCTTCCATCATTTTTTTCATTTCATCAGTCAAAAGCTCATCCATCAATTTTTGTAATTCTTCTTGTTTTTGAAGAAGTTCATTATCCATTTCTTTATATTGTTGTTCATTTTTAAGCTTCTCTTCGTTTGTTTCCTGGATATTTTGCAATCGTTCTTCAATGGATTTTTGTCGATTAAGAAGCATTTCTATTTGTTGCTTTTCTTGCCATGAAAGTGTTTTCTTATCGAAAAGTTTTTTGTTTAATTCATTAATATCTTGTTGCAAAAGATGCAAATCCTTTAACGCACCTTCCATATCTTCTTTAATCTTTTCATTTGAGGCCGTTGTCTTTTCTTCAATTTCCTCTATTGAAGGAGCTTTTAACACCATTTGCTGTGACCGAGACGATTTATTTCCATTAATTGCATCATTATCCCAAACCTCAAAAAAATATTCTAATTCTTCACCTGGAGCTAATTTAATATCTGATAAATTGAAATAATGAAAGAATTGTTGTTGATTTTCAGAAGAATTTATTCCAAGATTATCAAATAAATAATCATCACTCGAATTTTCGTTATTATCTGTTTTTCTATATTTATATTGAAGTTTATTAAATCCATAATCATCTTTAATTGTCACCCTGAAATAAATTCTACCAATAGATGAAGAGTCGGTAAACTCTTCTACTGAAATGGATGGAAAAACATCTGGAATTACACTTACTGCAAACATCAAAGAGTCTCTGTTTTTCAAAAAATTATTTTGCATGCTAACCGAGTAAGAGGTGCTTTCTAAAAAAAAGTTTCGAAAAGAAAACTCATTTGAATTGTTTTTCAATAATGCGATTGAACGATCTCCTAAAGTGAAGTTTAATAATTCGGTATCGCGTGTGATAAACTTCCAGTTAACAAATGTTCCTTCGGGAATAATAATGTCTCCTGTATTTACAACCGTTTCATCATGTCTTCCGGTGTAATCCGGATAGTTAAGTTCAGTTTCAAAACTTAAAAGGATAGGTTTAGGAAGAACAGTAATAGTAAAATATTCTGAAGTTATTTCTTCGGTTTCAAAACGAAAAGTGATGTCCTTCAGAAGATTATTAAAAGTATATGAAAATATGAAGTTGTTTTTTTTTCTCATTTTTATCACATTTTCACCATTAAAAATGTGAACATTTTCTGGAACAACGTCACCTTCGATTTTCATTTCTATTGTAAAATCTTCTTGTTGAATTGCTTCAAGGTTATTATTAAGAATTACAAATTTGTAAGGTGCTGCTTTTTCATAATAGTCGTTATGATTAATTATTCGTGATGTTGGTTCAGTTATTATTCCTGGAGATGTTAGAAGAAAGACAGTAATTATAAAGACCGGGATAAGAGCATATTTAAGATACTTAATGTTACCCCTGAAATTGATAGCATTACTGAACGGAATGGGCTTTAGCCTTGAAATTTTCTGGTCAATACCAGCCTTTATCAGTTCTGAACTTTCATTTGATAGCTTGCTTAAATCGTTAAGCTGTAATGTGTTAATCAACTTATCCTGAACATCAGAAAAGTGCCTTCCAATTATTTCAGCAGCTTGATTGTGCGAAATGATTTTTCCGATTTTGAATAGGCCAAAAACAGGTTTAAAAACAAAACGAAGGACAATTAAACCGCTGATAACCAAATAGGAATAGAAAAACAGCGTCCTGGTAATTGTGTTAAACCAGGCATAATACTCGATAATTGTTATTACCAAAAAGAAAATTAACAAAGCGGCAATGGTATAAATCCCTCCGCGAATTATTTGGTTTTTGTAATACTTCCTGATGAAGGAATCGAGCTTATTGATGAGTATGTTATAATTTTCAGTCATAAAAGTAAATAAAAATGAGCCGGCAATGCTTAATTGAACAATTCAAAACGTGATTTGTCGAATGAATATTTTAATAACTGCAAAGGTGCAAATTACCAGCA
>Ga0172370_10010086_pt1 | contig 10902 bp, 6 predicted proteins | sample LakKiv5m_FD_114538 | JGI IMG/M metagenome (GOLD analysis project Ga0172370, IMG submission 114538) | Freshwater microbial communities from Kabuno Bay, South-Kivu, Congo - kab_022012_11.5m | ecosystem: Environmental > Aquatic > Freshwater > Lake | place: Democratic Republic of the Congo...
GACGGCTTCTTCGGTTAAGTCAACCAACTGATCAAAAACCGTAGAATCGTGTACGCTGGCTTTAGTGAACTCTACTTGTTTAATGACTTCGCTTTCTTCATCCATAGCGATATGTCCCTTATACCCGAAGTAGTGTTTGCCTCGTTTGGTAGTAAAATCAGCATCTTTATCTTTTTTGCTTTGTGGAGTAGCTTGAGCTTGTTTGATCGTGGCGTCAACGATTGTTCCTTTTTCTAAGACAATATGGCTCTGTTTCAATTGGTCATAAAAGGTTTTGAACAAGAGTTGATCTATCCCTAAGGAGGCAAACTGTTTCCGATATCGGCAGATAGTTGTTTCATCCGGAATACTGTCTCCACTGGTCAACCCAAGAAAGATTTGAAAGCTTCGTCTATCAGCAATCTCTTCTTCAAGGCGCGGGTCTGAGAGATTGTAGATTGTTTGCAGCAACATAGCTTTGATAATAACTTCCAATGAAAAAGCTTTTCTTCCAGCTTCTGAAAGAGTGGTTTTGCTCTGTTTGAGTTTTTCTTCTACCGGTTTGAGAAGTTCTTTCCAGTTGATTTTCTTATCAATGATCTCTAAGGCTCTTTTGCTATGAGTCTTTATATGTTTTTCAAATTGTTCGTTTGCTTTTTCAGTAAACAGATCGATGTTGTTGATTTTATTGCTGCGCATTCTCTTTCTCCTTTTATCTTTTCTCTTTTAACAACATCTTTTATTAAAAAGTTTAATGTTTATGATAATTTTTCAGAGGTTTCAGTAACTTATTCGGCAGTGACCACTACCTTTGACTCTTGCTATTTATGCAAAGAAATATTCTCACCGATAACTTCGGTGAAGAGTGCCCTATGAGAAAAGCGGAAGGTTATTCCACCGACAAAAGAAATGTGAACAAATTTTGCTTGTTTTAATAACAAGATAAACGCTAAATGGAATCATGTCAAGTGAGGTTGATGAAGAAATTAATATTTATAAGCTTATAAGAATAAGAAAAGGGAGAATCTGATAATTTCACCAACGAAACAATGTTTTCTCCCTTGAACCACAAGCATTCGCTGAGTCCCGGTAGAGGCATTCTCTTAAACGTAGAGAAACCGTTTAATTTTTTGTGTCGGGGTTTTTTCAAACGGGGTAACCTGCTCAATCATTTTGGCGATGCGCGAAAAGGAAGAGACATTCATATTCACTTCGGATTGTAACTCTTTTAAAAGGTCGGTGATAATTTTCCGCTGCTCAGATTCCGATTTATTTTGTGTCTCGAACTTGGCATCTATTTTTTCATAATCAAGGTGAACTCTTGCGGCCAAGGAGTCATTCTGCGAAAATACAATTGACTCCAAAACATACTCGGACTGATTGATTACCGATTCAACCGCTTCGGGATAAATATTTTCTCCGCTTGGTCCAAGTAAAACATTTTTCAATCTTCCTTTAATAAAAAGATATCCATCTTTATCAAGGTAACCCAAGTCTCCGGTTCTAAACCACCCATCTGAACTTATTACCTGCTTAGTTTTTTCCGGATCCTTATAATATCCCTTCATCACCATCGGTCCGCGAACCAAAATTTCACCTTCACCGGTTTGTTTATCAGGACTATCAATTTTAAGTTCGGCACCGGGGCTTGCAGGGCCGGTTGACATATATTTTGTTTCTGCAGCAGATGTTCCGGCAATTAACGGCGCGGTCTCGGTTAAACCGTATCCAATTGAGTAGGGAAACTTTGCTTCCCGCAAAAATAATTCAACTTCGCTTGAAAGAGCCGCTCCTCCAATGCAGAAGAGTTTCAACTCGCCCCCGAATGTTTTTAATAATTTTTCCCCCGCTGCTTTATTAATTGTTTTCCGCAACGACGGAATTTTGTAGGCGATTCGAACAAGCATCTTTTTGTTTATTTCGGGAAGAATTTTTCCTTTATACATTTTTTCAATAATCAAAGGAACCGAAAGAAGGACTGTTGGTTTTAATTGAGCCAAAGCCGGAAGCAAAACCGCGGCTGTAGGAGGTTTGCGCAAATAATAAACAGCGCCGCCGGTTAAGATGGGAAAAACCATTCCGAGAGTGCATTCATAAACGTGCGCCAGCGGCAGAAGAGAAATCATGCGTAAGTCAATATCCGAGGGAACAAATTTTTGCGTTGCAATTGCATCCGACAAAATGTTTTTATGCGTTAACATTACTGCTTTTGAATGTCCGGTTGTTCCAGAAGTATAAATGATCGACGCAACATCATCCTCGTTTATAGTTTGAGGAAGTAGTCCGGTAATTTTTAGTACCGTGTTCTTGATTTTTTGAAGTTCTTTTCCCCCCTCCGAAATTATTTTTTTCAACAAATCTGTTGACGTACTTTTCTGTACGATTGAGAAGTCATCTATCAGAATTATTTCCAAATCCGAAGCCGACAAATAATCTTCTATTTTAGAATAAAGTTTTTGCGAAACAAAAATTACTTTCGCTTCCGAGTGTTTTATGATATGGTGAATTTCATTCGGGTGAAAATCGTTGAGGATAGGAACAATAACCGCTCCGATGCAAGTGGTAGCAAAGTAAGCTATTCCCCAGTGGGGACAATTTTCGCTGAGCAACGCCACCCGGTCTCCATGCACAATTCCCTTGTTCTGCAAAAAAGTTGAAACTAAATCAACTTGGGTTTTGAATGCATTGAAGGAAAATGATCCGCCGTCGACAAAACCGGAAAGCGTTCTCGCTCCATATTCTTTTTCGCTTGTTTCAAGAAGACATTTCAGCGTTAATTCTGGTAATGATTTCATAAACTGTTCACCTGTTCTTACTATTAAAGGGACAACCTAAAATCTGGCGTCAGACAAATACGCCTTCTGCAATAAATTCGAAAAGGACTCAAACGAAATTTCAGTTGCACCGAACATTTTTAAATGTTGCGTCATGTACTGTACGTCAAGTACCACAAATTGCTGTTCCCGTAAATGTAAAAGGAGATGCGCCAACGCAATTTTGGAAGCTTGACTTTTTAACGAGAACATCGACTCCCCAAAGAATGCGCCCCGAAACGTTACACCGTAAAGCCCTCCCACCAAAGCATCCCCTTCATATACTTCTACCGTATGAATGTGACCGCGTTGTTCAAGATTACGGTAAGCCGAAATAAGTTTATCGGTAATCCATGTTTCTTCGCGTGAAGAACAATGTTTTACAACGGTGAGAAAATCTTTGTCATGCTGAATGAGATAAGAATTATCTTTTAAAATTTTTATTAACGAGCGCGGAATGTGAAAATTGTCGAGGGGAATAATCGTGCGGACTTCCGGGAAAAACCATTCGATATTTCCTTTTGCGCTATCAGCCATCGGAAAAGCTCCCATGGCATAAAGTTGAATCATCTTTTCCGGCTGAAGCAGTTCATCTTCCGAGAAATTGGCTCGTTCGCTCACCTACAGACTCTTAAACATAAGTTTTATTTACTCGTCGGCCTTTGTTTCAAAATTAATTATTTCAAATCCTTTGATTGTTTCGGCGGCAGCGTATCCAATTCCGATAAGTACCAATAACATTCCAACGGAAAACGCCGTGATGATGAGCGTTTCGGTTCCAGTTGACTTTAGCATAAACGAAAAACCGATGAGCATGGAAGTAAGCACAAACATAGCTACCGCAACCGAATAACTGAATACCGCATTTCTAACAAGCTTAACCCGAAATTTTAATTTGTCGAGTTGTATTGAAATACTTTTTAATCTTACTTCTTCTTGATAAAGAAATTCTTTTTCCGACGCTTTAATAGAAAATTTTCTCCGCTCTTCGCTCAGCAACCTAATGCGGTTAACTACGAGTGAGTATTTATTATTCATTCCAAGAAGAAGCAGGCCGCACGCGGAAATCATTATTCCGGGAGCCAGCATCGCTTGAATTACCTGTACAACGGTTACTGAAATATCCATATGAAAATTTTGTTACTCCTTTTGTTCACTCATCTGCTCAGATGAGATTTTCTTTTCAAAATAATAGACTAAGAGAAATAATCCGGCGGGCAAAATCGACACAACAAAAAAAGAAGCCATCGCGCTTCCCCCAATTGATCCGAAAAACGCAGCCGCACTTCCAAGAATAAGAAGACTTCCGAAAAATCTCCATTTAAGAACAAGTATATAGCCGAGCAACAAAAGGAAGTGAAGCATTTGAATTACTATAACCGTCCAGGGTGGACGCGGTCCGCTTATTTTGAACCACTCGGTGAGATGATCAATAAAAAAACTTCCCCAAAGCAAAAGCAGCAACACAGCGCTTATTCTGGCAAACCAAACAACCAATGTCACTACACGAGCCATAAAAACTTTTTCTTTTTGAAAGAAAATTAACGAAATAAAACGTAAAAAGGGGAAATTCTTTTCTGTTCAAATAACAAATGCTTATTTTTGAACACTTATTCACAACATCATACTCTAGAATGAAAACAAGATTTCCCCTTGTTCTATTTTTTTTACTATCTCTGAGTTTATTTATGAAAGAATCAGCGCAGCAAAAAAACAATTCGTCCGCTCAAAAATCTTTCCAACAGAAAAACAGCTATTTAGACAGCTTTTACTCTCCCAAAAAACTTGGCGCCTTCGTTGAAAACGGAACAACGGTCTTTCGATTATTTGCGCCGCAAGCGTATGAGGTTTCTCTCGTTATTAAAAAAACTGTTGATGAGAAGAATTATAAAGAATATTTGATGACAAAAGATTCCGACGGAGTATGGGAAGTTGCCTTAAGCGGCGAACAATATGGAAAGTTCTACGGGTTTAAAGTTCTGAACAACAAAAAAGTAAAAAAGACCGACCTGCTTTGCCTTGATCCTTATGCGAAAGCTGTTGCTTCTTACAATACCTATATGGGGCAACGCCTCGGCATTGTTGTAAAGGATGATGATTTTGATTGGGGCAACGATGCATGGATTCAACGGGATTGGCGCGATTTAATTATTTATGAAATGCATATCAAAGATCAAACCTCTCACCCATCTTCGGGAATTGAAAAACATGGAACATATCTCGGATTGACAGAAACCGGGAAACCCGGGGGATTGGATTATATTAAAGCGCTCGGTGTTAATACTGTTGAACTGCTTCCTTCGATGGAATTTGCGAACATCGAAATTCCTTTCAAGAAAAAATTTAAAGGAAAATTGAATACATGGAATCCCTATGAACGCAATCATTGGGGATACATGACCGCAGCGTTTTTTGCGCCGGAAAGTTATTATTCGGTTAGCGATAAACCCGTCCAGTTTCAACATTGGGACGGCGCTTCCGGTGAACAAGTAAATGATTTTAAAGAGATGGTTAAATCGTTTCATAAAGCCGGCATTGGTGTAATAATGGATGTTGTGTACAATCATCTTTCCGAATATGAACTCGGAAACTTAAAAGAAATTGATAAAGAATATTATTTCCGTCTTGATGAAAAAGGCAATTATAAAGCGGAAAGCGGCTGCGGGAACGATTTAAAAACCGAACGCCCGATGGTTCGCAGGCTTATTGTTGAAAGTATTTTGTACTGGATGAAAACCTATCACGTTGACGGCTTCCGGTTTGATCTTGGAAAATTGATTGACTGGATGACGCTTGAAGAAATTGTTCACGAGGCTCAAAACATTAATCCCGACGTTGTGTTTGTTGCAGAGCCGTGGGGCGGCGGATATGACCCCAACGGTATGTCGCTGCGAGGAATAGCAAGTTGGAATGATCAAATTCGAAACGGCGTGAAGGGAGAAAATCCCAATAACGGTTTGGGTTGGATCTTCGGACACTGGCAGGGAAATAACAGTCACAACCGTTTGGAAAGTTACGTGAACGGAACATTGACGCGCGATTCACTCGGACTCTTTTTGAAAAAAGAACATTCGGTAAATTATCTTGAATCGCACGACGGCTATACGCTCGGTGATTTTATCCGCTTGGGCTTACACGAAGCAAACGAGCATCAAGTTATACATGATGTTGATTCATTTATAAAACTTTCTCCCGCGCAAGCAAAACTGAACAAACTTGCCGCTCTGTTTCTCTTAACATCGCAAGGAATGACGATGATTCATGCGGGACAAGAATTTGCTCGCACTAAAGTTATTCCCCTTTCCGTTGCCGCTCCTGATACGAATAAAGGGAGAATTGATCACAACACTTACGATAAAGACAACGAAACAAACGCTATTAACTACGCCCACGCAAAGACGAACAAAGACCTGCTTGACTATTATAGCGGGCTAGTGGCTCTTCGTTCAAAGTACAGCGCATTTAGAAGAGCGAATTACCATGACGTTCATTTTTTCCCGAACGAATCTAACGACTTTTCCGTTGCGTACACGGTTGCGTATAAAGACGATGAGTTTGCTGTGCTAATGAATGGGAATACTTCGGGAGAAAAAGTATTTACTCTGCCTGATGGAACTTGGGAAGTGTTGGTTAACGGTGAATCTGCGGGAATAAAAAAGCTTGCTACCGTTGCCGGAAAAATTTCAGTCGCGGCTTCAACCGGCTTTGTTTTGAAAAATCAAAAATCGGAAAAAGGAAAGAAATAATATTCTTTTCTTAGATAAAGATTTTGCGCATTGATTTTTCAATGGCTTCTTTGAGCTGCGCCAAATTCACCGGCTTTTGAAACACATAATCAACGCCCAAATCATTATAAGCAAGCGTTTCCGGTTTCCCTACGTCTCCGCTCAGAATAATGATCTGAGGTTTTCCTTTTAATTGAGAAGCGTTAACTTTCTTCACAAGTTCAATCCCATTCATTTTCGTCATACCATGGTCGCTTATAACAAGCGCGAGTGAGGTTTCCGAAATAATTTTCCAGGCTTCTTCTCCGTTTCCCGCAACAAGAATATCATAATCCGGAACAAAACTTTTCAAAATTTTTGAGTAAAGAATTCTATCTGTTTTTGTATCGTCAACCAAAAGGATTGTTGCCGAGGCTTTGGGAATAATAAATTTAAATGTGGTTCCTTTGCCAACGTTACTTTCTGCCCAAATTTTTCCACCGTGTTTCTCAACAATCTCACGCACAAGCGATAACCCTAAGCCGGTTCCTTTTTCTCCCGCCGTTCCTTCGGAAGTATATTTTGCATCAACGTCGAATATTTTGGGTAGATTTTCTTTTGCTATTCCCATCCCGGTATCGGTAACCGAGACTTCAATAAATCTCGGAACATCCGATTGCGCTATGTTAATTGAGATGGTTCCGCCGCTCGGCGTAAACTTTAACGCATTCGAAAGTAGATTTTGAAAAACTTGCGCGAGAAGATTTTTATCGGCAAAAACATAAACCTCTTGAGCTATTTCGTTTTTCAAGGTAATGTTTTTTGTTAAAGCAAATCCGGCAAGCGCATCGAAGGCTTTTTTCACCTGTTCGAACAAATCAATTTTTCCGGGTTCAAACCGGATTCGTCCCGTTTGAAGTCTCGTCCAATCAAGAAGCGAATTAACTAACGAAAGCATGCTTTGCGCAGACTCCTGGATGAAGCCGATATATTGTTTCGACTCGTCAGGAGAGATGTCGTCATCATTGAGTAAAATATCCGTGAAACCAAGGATTGAACTAAACGGCGTTCTCAAATCATGGGAGATAATGGAGATAAATCTGTCTTTCGTATCATTCAGTTTTTTCAAATTATCGGCAGAACGCTGAACTTCTTCCTCGGCTTTTTTCTGCAACGAAATATCGCTTACCAGCCCAAACATTTTTTGGACCGTACCCTGCTTGTTGCGGGTAACCGTGATTTTATTTTTTATCCAGACAAGGTGTCCTTGTTTGTGAATAATTCTGAAAACAAGTTCTTCTGAGTTTTTATAATAGTTGTTGATAAACTTGCGGAGTTTTACTTTAACAATTTTAAAATCATCCGGGAAGGTAATTTTGAAAAGATATTTCGTATCATTCAAAAATTCCGAAGGAGGATAGCCGGTAATTTTTTCAATTGAGGAAGTGAAAAAAGTAAAGCGCATATTTTGCGCGCTTCGTTCCGCAGTCCAAAGCGAGTCATCAAGACTTTCGGTGATGGTGCGGTAATGTTCTTCGCTTTCTTTTATTGCCTGCTCAACTTTTTTTCGTTCGGTTATATCTCTTGCAACTACAACAAAAAAATGATTTTCGGAAAAGGCGAAATCTGTTACCGATACTTCAACATACGCGTCCGAGCCGTCTTTCTTTTTACCGAGAAATTCATAATGATTCGGTGAGGGCTCTCTCTGAGCACGCGCTTCGGAATAGCTTTTTACCCGTGCGTAATCGCGCTTGTCGACTAAAGTCATCGGTTCGGTTTGGAGCAATTCTTCTCCGGTTTCATATCCGAAAATTTTTGCGAAGGAATTATTCACAATAATAAATGCGTTGTCTGATTCAACCGCGATGCCGTCATTTGAAGCTTCGAAGATGGCGCGCATAAGCAGCAGTTCCTGCTGAAAAGCTTTCTCGGCGGTAATGTCTGAAAGAATAGCCCCTATGTGTTTTATTTTATTTTGGGAATCGAACGCAACCGAGAAATCGCAAAGCACTTCAACCGCTACACCTTCTTTGCTTACAAGCGTTAACTCGGCTGACGGCATTTTTCCCTGAACAACTTGTTTTAAAGAAAACCTTTTTTGCGGTGAAGTCGTATCAAATAAATCTTGTAATTTTTTTTCGGAAAGTTCTTGCTGTGTTAACCCGAGTTTGTTTAAGAACGCCGGATTAGCGTAAAGTATTTTTCCTTGCTCGTTGATGTTGCAGATAAGATCGGTAGCGTTTTGCACGAGGGAACGAAACCGTTCTTCCGACACACGAAGCGACCGCTCAAATTCTTTTTTTTGTGTGACGTCGGCGCAAAGAACAATATAATTGTTGCCGGAGTCTTTGCTCGAAATAAAAAAAGTTACTTCGACTTCCTTTTTTTGCTTCTGCTTCGTAAGAAGTGTTGTTTCTGCCTGGTAACGGTCGTTAGTATTTAAATATGAAAAAACATTTTCAAGGTTGTCGTTTCCAAAAGAGAGAAAGACTTTGCCAAGAGGTTTGTTATAGACTTCGCTTTTAGTATAGCCGGTTAATGCTTCCGCGGCTTTGTTCCAAGAAATAATTTCACCGTTTTGATTCAGCACAAGCAGAGCATCAGTTGTTTTTTCAATGATCATCTCATAGAACCAGAGTTCGTCTATTTGTTGCTGTAAAAGATTCTGTTCTTCTTTTAGTGAAGAGATATCGGAAAGAAACACGCAATAGAATTGAACGCCTTTTTTCGCGGTCGCTACCGGACAAAGCTGTAAATCAAGAAGATACTGTTCTTCGTTAACAGCACTACGAATTACCGAGTTAATTTTTTTCTTCTTCCCGCTTGCTTCCGCAAAAAGTTCTTTCACTTGTTGCCTTGCTTCCCCTTCAAACAAGTCTTCAAGAAGACGCTGCGTAAATGTTTTCTGTTTTTTGAAGATCGTTTTGAGTAAGCCGCCAAAAAGCAGTTGAACGGTCCCTTCGTGGTCGGTAATGAGAAAAAGCGAATCAAGCTGTTTGAAAATATTTTGATAATCTTCGCTGTGAAGTTCTGAAACGGCTGTTGCTTGACTTTCGCTTTCCTGAATTTCTTCAACGAGAAGAATTCCTCCGGCAAAATTGTTTCCATCAAAAAGAGCTGTTCCTTTCACCAAAAGAGACGGATTTTTTTCATTATCACTTTTTTGACTTTGAACACTTTTCTCAAAGGAATGTTTAGTAGAAAGCTTTTTAATTTCACTCTGTATTTCTTCGAAGAAAGGAATTTTTCCTGTTAGAATATTTAATTTTTTCGCGGCAGCGCTTTCTGTCTTAGGGAAAATATTCGCGGCAGTAAACCAAGGATTGAAGTAGGTGATGAGAAAATCTGAGTCAAAAACGAGGACTCCAACCGGAAGCGCAGTAAGAAGAGTTTGAGCGCTGTTTCCAACAGTTACTTCTTCGTTTTCAGATTTTTCAACCATAAAAGAGATTAGCTTTTTATTGCAAAATAGTAAAAAGTTTTCATATAGCTGCCGCATATTTTTTTTTCTCACCACACCGTTTATCACTTCTTCGGTCGGTAAGCCGCAATTCGTTTTTCCAATGCGGGAATTACTCCTATATTTGTGCTGGAAAAAAGTAGAAAGAGGAATGTATGTTGTTTTTAGTATCATTTGCAGCTGCGGTTATCGCGCTTGTTGTTTATATCAATGCGAAAAAACGATTTAATAAATCAGAATCAACCTTTGCTTTCGTCGGATTTGTGGTTGCGGGATTAATAGCTTTTATGCAATGCTGGACGATTATTCCGGCGGGATCTGTTGGAGTAATTGACTTTTTCGGAAGAGTGAGCGAAAATACTTTAAAGTCGGGTGTAAATTTTGTTAATCCCCTTGCAAGCGTAATAAAGTTCAGCATTAAGACGCAGGAAATAAAAGAAGTTATGAACGTTCCGTCGAAAGAGGGTTTAAGCGTTCAACTTGAAATAAGTTTGCTCTATCATTTAAATCCGGAAAACACGTTTGATATTTATAAATCGGTTGGAGAAAATTACGCTGAAATTATTTTAATCCCCCAGTTTCGTTCTGTGGTTCGCGGCGTTACGGCAAAGTTTGAGGCAAAAGCGTTGTACACTTCCGAACGCGAGGGACTTGCAAAAGAAATTGAAAATGAACTTGCCGGTCTTGTTGCTAAAAGAGGAATTACCGTCGAAAGTTCTCCTCTGCGCCAAATCGTTCTTCCGGCGGGATTAACAGCCTCAATAGAAGAGAAACTTAAAGCCGAACAGGAAAGCCAGCGGATGCAGTTTATTCTTTTAAAAGAAAAACAAGAAGCGGATAGAAAAAGAATTGAAGCGCAGGGTATTGCCGATTTCCAAAAAATTGTTTCAACAGGATTAAACGATCAACTGTTAAAATGGAAGGGAATTGAAGCAACTGAAAA
>Ga0172370_10010087_pt1 | contig 10902 bp, 9 predicted proteins | sample LakKiv5m_FD_114538 | JGI IMG/M metagenome (GOLD analysis project Ga0172370, IMG submission 114538) | Freshwater microbial communities from Kabuno Bay, South-Kivu, Congo - kab_022012_11.5m | ecosystem: Environmental > Aquatic > Freshwater > Lake | place: Democratic Republic of the Congo...
TAAGTTTTTTAATATTATAGCTTTAAAGATAATTGAATTTTACTTTTTGACTTCTTTTTTCATCTCGTAAAGAATTTGAAGTGCTTGTACCGGGGTAATGTTGTTCAGGTCAAGACTTTTGAGCCTGTCACGAATGGCATCATCACGAATTTCAAAGATAGCGAGTTGTTCAGGAATCCGTTTCGACTTTTTTGTTTCAATCGTTTTTACATCGAAAATCTTAGCTTGAAGTGAATTGTCTTTTTCTTCGGATTTGGAACTATCTTCGAGAGTTTTCATGATAACGTTAGCACGCTCAATCACATCGTAAGGCAAACCCGCCATTTGTGCCACATGAATACCGAATGAGTGGTCGCTTCCGCCCGGTTTTACTTTATGGGAAAAGATTACACTACCGTCCTTTTCGATAACCTCTACCTGATAATTTGCTATATTCTCATATCTCGAAGCAAGGTCGTTAAGTTCGTGATAATGTGTTGCGAATAGTGTTTTTGCCCTCAGGTTATCGTGGATGTACTCTGCAATTGACCAGGCAATGGATATACCGTCGAAAGTGGCTGTTCCCCTCCCTACTTCGTCTAACAAGATAAGACTTTTCCTAGTGGCATTATTCATTATGTTTGCCGCTTCTTGCATTTCTACGAGAAAAGTGCTTTCGCCCGAAGTTAAATTATCCTGTGCACCGACACGGGTAAATATCCTGTCAACCATACCTATTCTTGCAGAATTTGCGGGTACGTAACAGCCTATTTGTGCTAACAAGACAATCAAACCGACTTGCCTAAGGTAGCATGACTTTCCGGACATATTCGGTCCGGTGATAATATGGATTTGTTCGCCCTTTGTGTCAAGCATAGTTGTATTTGGAAAGAACTTTTCTCCGATTGGGAGAACTCTTTCTACGACAGGATGCCGCCCATCAGTTATTTCAATGAGTTCGGAATCATCAACGATTGGTTCACAGTATCCATATTCCCTGGAAGCATGGGAAAAACTCTGAAGACAGTCTATAGCAGCTATTAGAGCTGCATTTTCCTGTATTGGAAGGGAATGATATGAAATTTTCGTCAGAAGCTCGGCAAATATTTCTCTTTCTATTTCCGAGATGTTATCCTCTGCAGAAATAATTTTAGTTTCGATTTTCTTTAGTTCGGGAGTTGTATATCTTTCGGCACCTGTCAGAGTTTGTTTTCGGTCGTAATAATCTGGAACTTTGTCCTTGTGCGTTCTGGTAACCTCAATATAATATCCGAAAACGCTTGTAAATCCTACTTTCAAGGAAGTGATGCCGGTTTTTTCCTTTTCCGAATCCTGGTAATCGGAAATCCAATTCTTACCGGAGAATTTTGCATCAATGTATTCATCCAATCGTGGTGACACACCTTTTTTGAAAACATTACCCGTACCAAGCTGGACTGTGGGTTCGTCAACTATATGATTGGTAATCAGTTCAACCACTTTCGAAAGATTATCCATCCTGCTTGTGAAACTGTTCAAAGCGGAATTATTCAGTTCCGAAACTGCTTCTTTTATTAACGGAATTTGCAGTAAACCCGTTTTCAGTGAAATAAGGTCTCTTGGATTTGCTCTACCTGTGCAGACTTTTGAAACAAGTCTTTCCAGGTCGCCGGTTGCCTTCAAATATTCACGAATTTGTTTTCGTATTGCGTCATTTTCAAGAAGAGCCTTGACACCCGATAGCCTTTGATTAACCGATTCAAGATTACGTAGCGGTCTGGTAATCCACTTTTTGAACAACCTGCTTCCCATTGGCGAACATGTCTTATCAAGAATCGAAATTAACGTACCTTCGCTTGAGCCGTCATTCGAAGAAAATGTAATTTCAAGGTTACGTCTTGTAGCAAAATCGAGAGTCATAAATTCATTTGGGTCAAAGATTCCAATTTTGCTTATTTGAGATAGCTGACCTTTTTGTGTTTCTTTCACATAGTAAAGTACAGCCCCGGCTGAAGCAATCCCCACAGAGAAATCATCAATACCGAAACCCTTTAGGTTAACTGTTTTAAAATGTCCTAAAAGACCTTCCCTGCCGAACTGTAAATCAAAAATCCATGGTTCCAGCTTTGTTATGGCAGGTTTGAAAGAAAGCTTTGCAAGTTCTTCTGCTAAATTATTCTTCTGCTCCTTGCTAATTAATATTTCGTTTGGTGCAAGCCCCTCGAGAACTTCATTTATTGAAGAAAAAGGAATTTCACTTGTAAAAAACTCACCTGTTGATACGTCAGAAAATGAAATTCCAGTCAGCATATCATTTTTTCCGACATTACTTAGAAAAACCGAAGCCACATAATTGTTACTTTTTGTGTCAAGCAGCTTGTCGTAGAGAGCAACCCCGGGAGTAACGACTTCCACAACATCCCTTTTAACGATACCTTTTGCTAATTTTGGGTCTTCCAGTTGTTCGCATACTGCCACTCGATAGCCCGCTCTTACCAATTTTGGCAGGTAAGCATCAAGCTGATGATGAGGAAACCCAGCCAGAGGCATATTGCCTGCCGCACCATTGTTTCTTTTTGTCAGTGTAAGTCCACAGACTTTTGATGCAATCTCGGCATCTTCGTTAAAGGATTCAAAAAAATCACCAAGTCTGAAAAGGAGTACCGTATCGGGATGCTTCTTCTTAATCTGGTTATATTGCCTCATCAAAGGGGTTTCTTTATCGCTCATTTTATCTCTTTAGTCTTCTTTCTTGTTTTTGGTTCGGATTTATTACCATTGTCATATCCCGAAATGAATTCAGCCAGTTTATAGTTTTTAAATTTTAATGGTTTTGCTGCAGCAGATTCAATCAAAAAATCGGCAGTTGTATTCACAAGGTAAGTGAAGTCTTCTTCGCTCATGTAAGCTTTTTCAATTTTCGGAACAGGATTTAAAAAATCAATTGTGTAGGGAATTCCCTTATTTATAGCAAAGTCAACAGCATTAAAAGAAAATCCTAACGAATTGGATATTTTAAGACAAACTTTTTCAAGTTCGGTTTTCAATTTCGGGTCAATATTCGATTGTTCTCTCGAATATCTCAAATGATACGGCTTTGCCGGGTCGTAGCGAATTATTCTCACTTGTGAGCCACCAATCACATAGCATCTGTAATAATCATCATACTCAATACTTTCCTGCATGACCATGATTTTTGAGCCGGTGAAATCATAAGCCGCAAAAAACTCATGGCTGTTATAAACTTTATAAGCACTGTTACCGGTTACTCCGAGATTAGGCTTGATAAATGCCGGAAAGCCGATATATTCGAATAATTCATCCCAATTCAGGGGATACATCAGGTTTTTCATTGCTTCAGCTGATGTACCGGGCGGATGATGTTTAGTCGGGATAATGGCTGTTTTGGGGACTTTAATTCCAAGTATCTCCCCTAATCCTGCATTGAAGAAATTATCAATTGAACAGCAATTGAAAGGATTATTAATCACATTAGTACCGTCAATATATGCTTTTTTCAGAACAGAACGGAAAAAAGGCACTTCGTGCGATACTCTGTCGAATATAACATGATAGTCAATGATTTCATTAATACGAACATTACCTGTGCACAAAAATTCGGAAGCCAAGCCCCTTATTTTTCTACTATTGATATTCTCAGACAGAGCAAATGGAAATGATTGCTCCATACCGTAAAGAATGCCTATTTTTTTCATTTCACACCTTCCTTTAAGTTGGATTTGTGGAATTAATGTTCCTTTAAAAAAATGAAATTCCGAAAAAATTGACTGTTAAATTACGAAAAATAAAGGGCTTTTAAAACAAAAAATTCCTTAGGCAATGTCATAAAAGTTTTGACTTGTCCTGTATTGCTTTAAAAATTCATATCGAAGGACAGAATTTTCAGGTTTCATAAGCTGATGGTCATCTTGCACGATATTAAAAGCTTCGTGCCGTGCTTTTGTTATGATATCTCCATCATTTACCAAATCGAGAAATTTAAAAGCCGGCAATCCCGATTGACGTGTACCTAAAACATCGCCCGGACCTCTCAACCTCAGGTCAACTTCTGCAATTTCAAAACCGTCAACCGTGCTTTCCATTGTTTTTAATCTAATCACAGCAGCTTTCTGGTCTTCGTCTTTTTCACCTTTTTTTCTAATTTCGAAACGGTAATTATCCTTGGTTGCAAGAAAGCACCATGACTGCTCACCTCCCCTGCCGACTCTGCCGCGAAGCTGATGAAGCTGGGACAAACCAAATCTGTTTGCATCCTGAATCAGCATAATAGTTGCATTGGCGACATCAATCCCCACTTCAATTACCGTGGTTGAAACAAGTATGTCATATTCCTTATTCAGAAATGCTTTCATAGCATCTTCCTTTTCATACCACAGCATCTGCCCGTGGAGCAAACCGCACTTCAGTTCGGGAAATATTTCATTTTGCAGAATCTCAAAATGCTCGACTGCGGCTTTTAATTCCAATTTTTCCGATTTTTCGACAAGCGGATACACGATATAAGCTTGATGACCTTTGGAGATTTCCTGTCTGATAAACCGATATGCATTCTCTATTTCGCTTTCGAAGATAATACCTGTTTTGATTGGCTTCCTGTTTTTCGGCATTTCCCTGATTACCGATACATCCAAATCCCCGTAAACGGTCATTGACAATGTTCTTGGGATTGGTGTGGCAGACATGACAAGAATATGAGGACTAAGATTTTTTTCGGTAAATGATTTAACTGCAAGTTTTTTAAGTTCAGCTCTCTGAGCCACACCGAACCTATGCTGCTCGTCAATCACTACCAAACCTAAATTCTTATAATCAATAGAGCTTTGGAACATGGCATGAGTTCCGACGATAATATTAGCAAAGCCTACACTGATTTTTTCGAGGATATCCCTTCTCAATCTTGCCTTTTGACCGCCCAGAAGCTGAATGATATTCACATCCAGGTCCTTCAGCAAATTACTTAATGTATTAAAATGCTGCTCGGCTAAAACCTCTGTCGGAGCCAGAAAGCCCACCTGATAACCATTATCTATGGCAACAAGCATGTTAAGCAAGGCAACAATAGTTTTTCCGGAACCGACATCACCCTGAAGCAGCCTGTTCATTGGTTTGCCACTTCTCATATCGTCAGTTATTTCCCTTATTACTTTTTTCTGGTCATTCGTAAGTTCAAAAGGAAGCGAATCGTACAGCGTCCTTGCTCTTTGACTTTTCGGATTCATGGCAGGTGCTGATTCCTGAATTTTAAAACTATTACTTCGTAAAGCAAGAAAAATCTCGAAATAGAGAATTTCTTCAAATTTCATTCTTTGTATTGCCTTTTCGGTTTCGCTTCGATTAATTGGAAAATGCAGATTTTGAACTGAAGTTTTTATATCGGGAAAATTAAATTTATCCAAAACATGTTTGGGAAGTGTTTCCTTGAGGTTATAGATTTCAGAATCAATCACATTTTCAATAATCTTTCTCATTACTTTGGTATTTAGACCGGCAGATTTCATTTTTTCTGAAACGCGATAAACAGGCATTATATTACCGGCGTTATATTCCACTTCATCCTCTTCATCAATCTTCTCAATATCAGGATGGTGGAAGCTAATTTTCCCCCACTTGTCAATTTCCGGCTTTCCCGTAACTGCAACAACATGGTCAACCGGATAATTTTTTTTGTAGAAATCATGGAATTGCCAAAATACAATCTGAGCATTGACGCCACTTCCGTCAGAAAGAGTCAGGGTGAGAATCTTTTTGTTTTTTCCGAAAACATGTTCACGTACATCAGATATGACAGCCACAATGGTTACTTCGTTTTTGTATGAATGAGATTTGGCAATGGAAAAATCAGTAAGAAGAGTGTCCTGCCTGAGTCTGACGGCAAGCGATTTGATTGAGGCAGCCGTATCGTGGTCAATATATGTTCTGGGGAAATAAAAAAGAAGGTCTTTTGGAGTAATGATACCCTCCTGTACAAAGACTTCTGCTCTTCTTGGTCCGACACCTTTAATATATTGCAAAGGTGAAGGTACTTTTAATGTCTTTTTCTCTTTGGTTTCAGCCATTATTAAAGACAAAACTACTGTTAATTGTATACAAAAATGAAGTAATTTAATAAAAAATGAGATAAAAAACTCACATTTCAAAAAGAAAATATTAAATTGTACTTTATGTTTTAACAAACAGCAAAATTTACTTATGAATGAAAATTTATGTATGATGACATCAATATAAATGAAACTCAGGATGTTAAGGATAAAGTTCCCGATGTCCCTTTCAAAGGAATCAACAGAATCAGGCTTTTTATTTTGATAGTTCTTGGAGCACTTTCAACAATATTTTATGTTAATAACGTAATGCAAATCAATTCTCTCCTCAAGGAAAATCAATCGTTAAAGAAAAACTACAAGAATTTTAAGAACGGCAACGAACTTCTGCGTGCAAGACTTAACGAATTGGAATCCGCCGAGAGAATTATCGGTATTGCTACTAATGAACTCGGAATGGTAAAAGCCGCAAAACCTCCTGAAATCATTGAAGCTAAATGAAATTTCAATAAATATATATTTAACCATTGCTTTAGACTACATTTACAAGTTTAATTCAAATATTTTGCATTTTTTACTTTTTTCTTTTAATTGACAAATTAATATTTTAAATTTAATATCCTTAAAAAAGTAAGTTTTGAATTTTTAATGGAAGTGTAGGGGATGACAGAAGAAAAAGACCAAATTATTCGGATAAAAAGCCTTCATAAATATTACGGTGAAGTCCATGTTCTAAATGGTATTGACCTCTCGGTTAACCGCGGTCATTTAATCTCAATAATCGGAAGGTCGGGCTGCGGAAAAACCACTCTTCTCAGATGCATGAACTGCCTTGAGATTTTCGACGAAGGAACTATCAGAATTGCCGGAATTACTCTAACCAGGCAGGAAAAAGCCGAAAAAAAAGAATTCATGCAAAGGGCAAAAGAACTTAGGCAGAGAGTGGCTATGCCATTCCAGGGATTTGAGAAGAAACAGTCACTCGACGAAGATTTTCAAATTAAAGCTCTTACCTTAAGGATGAGAGTCGGGATGCTTTTCCAAAATTTAAACCTTTTCCCTCACCTTACCGTAATAGAGAATGTTTCTATAGCGCCATCTATTGTCAAAAACGAATCCAAAACGCAAGCAAAATTGAGAGCCATTCAGCTTCTTGAGAAAGTTGGTCTCGGTGATTTTACCGAACGTTACCCCCATCAGCTTTCCGGAGGTCAGGCTCAGAGAGTTGCCATTGCCAGGGCTTTAGCTATGAATCCGCAGGTGATGCTTTACGACGAACCGACATCTGCTCTCGACCCCGAACTCACCGGTGAAGTGCTCGAAGTTATGAGAAACCTGCATAAAGAAGGTATGACTCAGGTTATCGTAACTCATGCCATGCACTTTGCAAGAACTGCATCCGATTATATTGTTTATATGGAAGAAGGTAAAGTCGTTGAGATTGCACATCCTGAAGATATGTTTAATTCGCCAAAGGATGAAAGAACCAAACAATATTTAAACATTGTTAACGAAGAATTTTAAATTATGAGAAAATTAAATCTGTTTTTTGTAATTTCTGTTTTGATTGCCTGTTCCGGCTTAACCGTTTCTCAGTCGAAGACACTCCGGTGGGCAGCAGACTCAGAGGGCAATGCCCCCTACATAATACCTGACCCGAAAATTCCCAATAATATGGTTGGATTCGAAGTTGACATTGCCAATGCTATTGCCGAAGTTTTAGGATGGAAGGCGGAATTTGTTCAAAATCAATGGGATGGTCTTATTCCCGGACTTAGCAGGAACGATTATGATATTGCTATGAACGGTATTGAAATTACAGAAGACAGAAGGAATGAAGTTAATTTCAGCGACCCTTATTATATTACTCACGAGCAGCTCGTGGTAATGTACAACATGTCTGAGATAAACCAGCTTGCAGACCTTGTCGGGAAAAAAGTTGGCGCTCTAAAAGGCTCTCTGGCTGAAAGATATTTGATTGCTAAAGGCGGCATCAATGTTCTTACGTATGATGGCGAAGTGAATGCTTTTACAGATATGAAAAACGGAAGGCTCGATGCTGTTCTTGTTGATGCTCCCATAGCTCTTTACTATGCAGCATGGAACCGCGAATTTAAGTTAGTTGGTCAACCAATAGGTGAAATTTCTTACGGAATTGCAATGCGTAAGCAGGATACTTTACTTCTCGCATACATCAATCAGGCAATAGCAAAAATTTCGAAAAACGGTAAACTTAAAGAAATTTATGAGCAGTGGAATTTGTGGAATTACATGATGAAAGTTTACACAAAAGATTATTCCGTTTCAAATACTACACCAGTAAAATATCAGAGATTTATTGATTCCCGCGGTCAGAAAACCGATTTCGCAGGAAGAATGAAAAAATATCTTGGTTATCTGCCCTTACTTGGGATGGCGGCGATAGTAACACTCGAACTTTCAATCTGTGCGATGATTCTTGCTATTCTTTGGGGATTGTTTGTTGCATTATGCAGGGTTTATGCACCTTCACCCTTTCAGAAGCTTGCTGTTTTATATATAGAAGTAATAAGGGGAACTCCCTTACTAATTCAGATGTTCTTTATTTTTTACGGACTTCCAAATCTTGGAATCAAATTTTCTCCTTTCTTAGCCGGTGTTATCGGTTTGGGATTAAACTATGCGGCTTATGAAGCTGAAAACTATCGTGCCGGACTCTTTTCCGTTCCTCGTGGACAGATGGAAGCTGCCATTTCATTAGGAATGAGCCGTTTTCAAGCTTTGAGATACGTTATTTTGCCCCAGGCTATAAGACTCGTAATTCCTCCGATAACAAATGATTTTATCTCTTTACTCAAAGACTCTTCCTTAGTATCTGTTATTACTATGATTGAATTAACGAAGCAATATTTTATGTTTGCTATGATTGATTATGATTTCTTCGGGCTCGGAATTGTTGTTGCTATCGTTTATCTTTTAATCGGATTGCCGTTTGTGAGGCTGGCACGTTTCGCCGAATCAAAATATACAACTGATAAACGGGTTGCCAGGCAGGTCTTGTAAGTAATATAATTTATTAATTCTCGTCTGCGTAATTATTTACATTAGTGGAGCACAAAATGACAGCAATAAAAGAAAAATTCATTGTTGATGAAAATGGCAATAAGACCGAAGTCGTTCTTTCTATAAAAGATTATGAAGCTCTTATTTCTGAACTTGAAGAATTTGAAGATGCAAGGATTTATGACATTGCACATTCATCAAAACAAGAATTTATTCCATTTGAAGAAGCTATGAAAGAAATTGGATTATGAAATACGACATTGTAATGTCACGTAATGCAATTAAAGATTTAGCCAATATTCAAAAAGAATATGCAGTAAAAATCAGAAATAAAATAACTGAGCTTGCAGAAAATCCTAGAAATAATGCTGTTGTAAAATTAAAATTCCGTAACAGTTGGAGAATTAGAATTGGAGATTTTAGAGTAATATTTGATATTAACAATGAAGAGAAAAGAGTTTATATTTTACGAATTGCCCACAGACGAAATATTTATAACTTAAACTAATCTTTTCCTTTCGATTTAAATTCTTTTTATAATATATGAATTCTTACACTGATACCAACTACCCTGCCATAAGCGATGTTATTTCTGCTGCCGAAAGAATAAAACCATACATCAACCGAACACCCATTCTGACATGCAAATCATTAAACAAAATGTTCGGCGCAGAGCTTTTCTTCAAATGTGAGAATTTTCAGAAAGTGGGTGCTTTCAAATTCCGCGGAGCCTCCAATGCAGTATGGTCACTAACCGATGAAGAAGCAGCTTATGGAGTTGCGACTCATTCATCAGGAAACCATGCACAGGCTTTGGCTTTAGCCGCAGGAATGCGTGGAATCAAAGCTTCAATCGTAATGCCTATAAATTCCTCAAAAGTTAAGAAAGACGCCGTCGAAGGTTATGGTGCAGAAATCATTTTCTGCAAACCCACTCTCGAAGCAAGAGAATCTACGCTTGCCTCGGTTATCGGCAGAACAGGAGCCAAAGAGATTCATCCTTATAATAACTTCCTGGTTATTTCAGGTCAGGGGACAGCCGCTCTCGAACTCTTAGAAGATGCTAACGACCTCGATTTTGTTATTTCTCCCGTAGGTGGGGGCGGTTTGCTTAGCGGTACTCTAACAACCGTTTCGGCTCAATCTCCCCGCACAAAAGTCCTTGCTGCCGAACCCCAAGGAGCCGACGACGCTTACCGCTCCTTGCTCGAAAACAGGATTGTTCCCTCAATCAATCCAAAAACAATTGCTGACGGATTGCTCACATCGTTAGGAACACTGACTTTTCCAATCATAAAAAAGCACGTCCACAAAATTATAACCGTCTCCGAAAGTTCAATAATTTCTGCAATGCGGCTGATTTGGGAACGTATGAAAATAATCGTCGAGCCTTCATCAGCAACCACACTTGCGATTTTATTAGAACATCCCGGTGAGTTCGCAGGCAGCCGCATCGGCTTGATACTCTCCGGCGGCAATGTAGATTTGGAAAAGCTGCCCTGGTAAGAAAACCTGATCAAAATATTTTCAAAAAACAGTGAGACGTTTTTGCGTTTCATGTGTCATTATAGTTTGTATATTTGACAGAATGGAAAAAGTTTTTCGGACACAAATGAAGAAAACTTGACTATTTCTCCTTTTCATGCATCACTTTGAGGAAAAGTTTGTAAATTTTTACGAAATGATTATTTGTATCTTTAGGAGCATGAAAAAATTTTCTCTTAGGTCAGGTGTTCTACCTGACCGTTCCAACAGTGGAGTTAAGAAATCGGCAGGAAAAATTCCTGCCGATAGAGAGAAATAAAGGATTTCTCAAAGTCCCGTAGGGACGACATGTTTATTA
>Ga0172370_10010092_pt1 | contig 10899 bp, 9 predicted proteins | sample LakKiv5m_FD_114538 | JGI IMG/M metagenome (GOLD analysis project Ga0172370, IMG submission 114538) | Freshwater microbial communities from Kabuno Bay, South-Kivu, Congo - kab_022012_11.5m | ecosystem: Environmental > Aquatic > Freshwater > Lake | place: Democratic Republic of the Congo...
CGCCTCAAATCTCACCCAATTTTTCCACTTTTGTATTTTTTTGTAACAAAAGTATTCAATTTTCTTTCATTGAGAGCTTTTCAATTTTTAATACTATAAATTCTTTCAGAAAATTAAGTTTAATCTGGCATATTAATGGATTAGTCTAATCAACTATTTCAATCAAATGCTATGATAAAATCTTTATTAATTATACTCGCTATCGCAGCTTTTCACTCATTTTTGTATTCTCAATCATTATCCGATACTTCTCGTGTACTATTGAGGTTTAATGAACCAATGTCTCGCGATGGTATATTTGAAACAAATAATTATAAAATTGTTCAAGACGATTTGACTGAGATGACAATTCTAAAAGTTGGTGTCGTGCCAGGTGATACAGCTGTTGTTTTATTTGTAAATAAATTTTCAGCAAATGCAACTTATAAAGTAATTGTTACTAATCTTAAAGATAAATCTGGGAATACAATAAACCGGGATTATAATTCTTTTTCTTTTACTTCTAAAAGACAAAACTAGCCCATTAAAAATCTTTTTTATTATTTTAATCCATAATAAATTAAATTGTTATGGAATATCTATTTAGCATTGTTATAGGTTATCTCTCAGGTTCATTTCCAACCGCTTATCTAATCCTAAAAAAAGAAAAAGGTATTGATATAACACATTCTGGAAGTGGAAACGTTGGAGCAATGAACTCATTTGAAGTTACTAAATCTAAAAAAATTGGATTCGTAGTTTTCTTTATTGATTTTATTAAAGGATTAATTCCTGTCGTTATTCTGTCCCAAATATTTAATTCTTCATTTAGTATAGCTGCAATAAGTTTATTGTTTGCAGTTTTTAGCCATTGTTTTAATCCGTGGATTAGCTTTAAAGGAGGCAGAGGTTTAGCAACAGCAGCCGGCGGTATAATAATCTTGTTTTACCCGCTTCTAATTACTTGGATCTTAGTTTGGCTAATTTCGTTTCTAATAAAAAAGGATATTTTATTTTCAAACATTACAGCAACTATCTTATCATTACTTTTTAATATTGCGTTCAGTAAATATTTAATCTCTCAAACTTATCCTGCCACAAATTTAGTGAGTGAATTAATACTTTTTATTTCTGCTGGATTAATTATTATTTTTATTAAACATATTGAACCATTAAAAGAAATATTATCAAAAAAATAAATTGTAGAACTATGATAAACAAAAGAACATATTTAATCTCAATCATAACTTTAATAGTTATTAGTTTGGCATCATTCGTTTATTTAAACTCTAAAATAGAAGATAGCTTTTTCTATTCACAAAATAAGCAAGAAATGAGCTTAACAACATTAAACCAGGCTAAACAGATTAATGATGAAATATCTAACTCACGAAAAAATATCATTACCCAAACTGTAGAAAAAGTTAGCCCAGCTATCGTTGGAATAAATGTAATAGAAATAAGACAGTACCGCGATCCTTTTTCATCAATGTTTGATGACCCGTTTTTTAGACAATTTTTCGGAAATCGTGGAAACTATAATCAAAAAGTTCAAAGCTTAGGCTCTGGATTTATTATCTCTCCAGATGGTTATATAATTACAAATGATCACGTAGCAGGAAGTGCGGCTGAGATAACTATAACTATGACGGACGGCAGTCATCACGAAGCAAAAATTGTGGGAACTGATCCTGTCTCAGATATCTGTTTATTAAAAATTGATATTGATAATTTACCTTATATCGAACTTGGAACTTCAGATGATTTAATTATTGGAGAATGGGTAATTGCATTAGGTAATCCTTTTGGGTTATTTGAGCTTAATGATAAACCAACTGTTACTGTTGGTGTTATTAGTGCAACTGGAATGAATTTAGAACCAATTAACGATAGGTATTATTTAAATATGATCCAGACTGATGCTGCAATAAATGGCGGAAACAGCGGCGGCGCTTTAGTAAATTCACTTGGGCAAGTTATTGGAATGAATACATTAATTTACACTGCCGGCGGCGTTCAAGGTAACATTGGATTGGGTTTTGCAATTCCTATCAATAAAATAAAAAGAATTATTACTGAGTTAAAAACTTCTGGCAAAATTGATAGAGATTTTAAAATTGGTATGAGCGTTCAATCAATTGATGCAGGAATTGTAAGATATTATAATTTAGAAAATACAAAAGGTGTTATTGTTACCAAGATTATGCAAAATACTCCTGCTGATGATGCAGGATTAAAAGTTGGTGATATTATAACTGAAATTGAAGATTATAAAATAAATAATGAAAATACGATCTTTGGTGTGTTTCAGGAATTTAGAGTTGGTCAGGAAATAAAAATTAAAATTATACGTGATAACAAAGAAGTTGTTAAAACAATGAAATTGGAGAAAAATTAATGATTGACCGTTATACACTTCCTGAAATGGGTAAAATTTGGGAAGATAAATTTAAGTTTAACACCTGGTTACAAATTGAAATTCTTGCTTGCGAAGCACGCGCTGCAATGGGCGAAATTCCTGTTAATGATGTTGATATTATTAAACAAAAAGCAAACTTTGATGTTAAGAGAATTCTGGAAATAGAAGAAACCACAAAACACGATGTAATTGCTTTTCTTACAAATGTTGCTGAGTATGTTGGACCTGAATCACGCCACATTCATTATGGAATGACGTCTTCAGATATTCTTGATACTACCCTCTCCTATCAAATGAAATCTGCTGGCGAACTTTTACTTAAGAGATTATTTGATCTTAAAAAAGTATTAAAGAATCGTGCAATAGAAAATAAAGATACTATTTGTGTTGGCAGATCTCATGGAATACATGCGGAACCAACTTCTATGGGCTTAAAATTTGCCCTCTGGTTTGAGGAGACAAAACGCAACATTACCAGACTTATATCAGCGATTGATGTTATTAGTGTTGGACAAATTTCTGGTGCTGTAGGAACATTTGAACATCTTTCTCCTAAAGTTGAAGAATATGTTTGTAATAAAATGGGACTAAAACCGGCTCCAGTTTCAACACAAGTTATTCAAAGAGATAGACATGCAGAATTTTTAACTACTCTTGCAATTATCGGTGCAACTTTAGAAAAAATTGCAATTGAGATAAGGCATTTGCAAAGAACCGAAGTTCTTGAAGCTGAAGAATATTTTTCTAAGGGACAAAAAGGTTCATCAGCAATGCCGCATAAGCGTAACCCAATTATCAGCGAGAGGATAACTGGTTTAGCTCGCCTTCTTAGAAGCAATTCAATAGCGGCTTTAGAAAATGTAGCATTGTGGCACGAGCGAGATATTTCACATTCTTCTGTAGAAAGAGTAATTGTTCCAGACAGCACTATTGCATTGGATTATATGCTTGATCTTATGACAAAATTGATTGATAAACTTATAATTTATCCAGAAAATATGATAAAGAATTTAAATATTACTCGCGGATTAGTTTTCTCTCAAACCGTACTTTTAAAGCTGGTGTCAAAAGGGATTTCTCGAGAAGAAGCTTATCGAATTGTTCAAGAATCCGCAATGAAGGTTTGGGCAGATAGTAATCTTAATCTTAAAGATGAATTATCTAAATCAAATGAAGTAAGTAAATATTTAAAATCAAAAGATTTAGAAGATATATTTAAAGGCAAAAATACTTTAAAGAATGTAGATTTTATTTTTAATAGAACTGTTAACAAAGAAGATTAGAAGTTTACGATTTCTAATCTTCATTATTTTTTTTTGAAAACAATTTGTACAGACCATAACCTGCAGCCGTTAATCCCAATATACCGCCGGTAGTTTTTAACAACTTTGAGTTTGCTAATTTTTCTAAACTCATTCCACTACCGACTTGTTTCATTTCTTCACTTCCATAAATTGAGTTCATAAATTCTACTCTATCTTTTATGGATTTGAAAGCAATTATAACTTTTGCAGAGTCATTTAAAGGAGTAAATTGTATCGCACATTTATCAGGATCATTTTCATCTATATCTTCTAAAGGTTCAAACTCCCACTTGCCCCTAAAAATAGAATAATTAACAGTACTTCTTGGTTCACGCGAATAAAGTGGGTCGTTAAATACTACAACTTTTTTTCCATCTTTTTCTGTTATCTCAACTTGATCTTTATTTTCGATTTCATTTTCAATATCTGCAAAAATATCTTCCACAGAAGCACTTAAAGGATCGGTGTACTGAGATTTTCTTCTTAATATTTCTTTAGCTTTAGCCATAAATAATTACCCAAAATATTTTTTTTACTTCTCGAATTTATGAAAAATTATCACCACTTTTATGATAATTTATTTTTTTTGTTACGGAACACAGTGTAAAAACTGATAGTCTTAATAACTTGAAATTACAAATCATAATTACTATTTAGCAATCGAATAATAAATACTATTGAAAGCTTAAAAATGAGCAATGTACGATTAAAATCTATATTTTTTTATCTTTTGGCATTTTTGTCATTTAATGTCATAATTTATTCCAAACCAATAAAATATGCTGAATTTAACCAGCAAGATACATTAAGACCGATACAACCTTTAGAACATTACCAGAATGAAAATCAATTATTAACAACAATACTAACAAGATATCACTACAAAGAATTTGAAATAAATGATTCTTTATCAAATATAATATTCGATAGATATTTAAACTCTTTGGATTATGGTAAAAATTATTTTCTGGCTTCTGATATAAAATCTTTTAATAGCTATAAAACAAAACTTGATGATAATTTACTAAATGGTGATGTTCAGTTTTATTATGATTTATTTAATCTTTACTTAAAAAGATTAAATGAAAGATTAGCTTACATTGATAAATTACTTGATATAGAATTTGATTATTCGATTGATGAAAATTATAATTTTAATCGCGATAGTGTTGATTGGGCAAAAGATGATACAGAATTAAACGAGCTTTGGAGAAAGAGATTAAAGAATGATGCTTTAACTCATAAACTAAACGGTAAAGACTGGGAGTTTATTCAAAAAACATTAAAGAAAAGATATAATAATTACGCCGACTTTTTAAATAAGTATAATTCCGAAGATGTCTTTCAACTGGCTATGAATGCATTTGCAACCTCTATTGATCCGCATACAAATTATCTTTCGCCTGTTACTTCAGATAATTTTAAAATTGATATGAGTTTATCTCTGGAAGGAATCGGAGCAAGATTACAAACGGAAGATGATTACACGAAGATTGCTGAAATAATTCCTGGCGGTCCCGCAGATAAAAGTGGATTATTAAAAGCAGATGACAAAATAGTTGGTGTTGCTCAAGGTTTAGATGGTGAATTTGAAGATATAATCGGCTGGAGAATAACTGATGCAGTTAAGTTAATACGTGGTGCAAAAGGAACAACAGTAAGATTGCAAATAATAAAAGCTGGAAGGGATCTTAGTTCAAAACCAATTGAGATTTCACTGGTTCGTGAAAAAGTAAAGCTGGAAGATCAAGCAGCTAAAGGCAATGTTTTAGAAATTATTAATCAGAACAGACCTTTTAGAATTGGCGTGATTGATATTCCCAAATTCTATAATGATTTTGAAGGGAATCGTAATGGTGATCGCAATTCAAAAAGCACAACCAAAGATGTTAAAAAAATTATAGATTCACTTAAAACCCAAAATATAGATGGTATAATAATAGATTTAAGAGATGATGGCGGCGGCTCTTTACAGGAAGCTATTGAGCTGACCGGTTTATTTATTAAGGATGGTCCTGTCGTTCAGGTAAAAAATTCTGATGGTAAAATTGATATTGGTGAAGATCCTGATCCCGGAATATTTTATGATGGACCTTTAACAGTTCTTGTAAATAGATTTAGTGCTTCTGCTTCCGAAATATTTGCAGGAGCCATACAAGATTATGAACGTGGTTTGGTTGTTGGCGAACAAACCTATGGAAAAGGAACGGTACAAAACCTGATTGATTTAAATAGACTTTCTTCACAAAGATCAAAAGATTATGGACAAGTTAAAATAACAATTGCTAAGTTTTACAGAATAACTGGCGGCAGCACACAGCATCGTGGTGTTGTTCCTGATATCACTTATCCTTCTTTTGTGGATGCTGATGAATATGGTGAAAGTTCTGAAAAAAATGCTTTACCTTATGATGAAATAAAATCAACAAACTTTAATAAATTTTCCAACATTAAAATTTCCTTACCTCTTTTACAGGTTCAACACTCTAATCGAATATTAAAGGATAAAGACTTTAATTATTTACTTGAAGATATTGATGAATATAAAACAAATAAGCTAAAGGATTATATTTCGCTCAATGAAACAATTAGAAAAAATGAAAAAGAAAAATCTGAACAGAAAAAACTTGAGCGAAATGAAAATGTTACTATAGAAAATGATATTAATGATGATGAAGTAATTGAAAAGAAAAAGAACGAAAAGGATTATATCCTTAATGAAACAGCAAATATTTTATCGGATTTTATAATATTAAGTATCGGTTAATAATTTGGATAAAGGCTGTTAACTGAATCTAATAATTTTGATTTAACAATAGGTAAAATTGTTTCGTTAAAAGGAAAATCAAGATCGGATTCACAAATGTAAATCATTGGATCGTATAATGATTGAGAATTTTTAATAAAATCATTCATTAGTGTTTCAACAGAATTGTAAAATTTAAACGGTACTGATCTCAACAAATCTAATTCCAGGTATTCAATAGGTTCATCTATATGCCAGTTTATAGAAAGCTCGTAAAGATATATTTTATAAACGCTTAACTTATTATCTGGAACTAAAATAAATCCTTTACCTCTATATTTATCTGTATCACAAAAAGGTTTGATATTTATATTATCGAAAACAAAATCTTTAATAATTAACGCCTCGTTCAATAGATCAAGATTCTCTTCTAAGCCCCATTTTACAAAATCAATAAGTTTATCTAATTGGCTGCTTATCTGATGTGCCTTTTCCAACAAGACTAATTTATCGTCTATAAATGTACCTTTCACTTCCCTTTCCAGCCAGAATTTTGATTCAATATTTTCGGATAAAATAGTATTAAATTTACTTTGCAGCTGCCAGGAAAGATCAATTGCAGGATATAGTTTATTTTTTCTTAAATCACCTTTCCAGGCATTTAAGGTTTTAAGAAATGTATATCTATTGGTTTCCCAATCAGATCCGCACGAAGTTATTTTTGTTATATCAATGTTCATATCAATTTGTTTTCACCAAATAAACAAATGTCGAGCCATTTTTTTTGTTGTTTTGATTTGCTGTTCGATGAATTGTCACCGAAAGATCTACAATTGTTTCTTTTGTTTTTAGTGGTTAATAACAGATTATTTTGGAAGGAAATTAATTCAGGTAATTTTTTCTGATAGCTGCTGAGGATTAATTAGCAAAGGGAAGTAAAATTTTACAATGCTACTTCCCTTTTTTTACATCTACCAAATTTGTCCTAAATATCAAACTTAATACCTTGAGCTAAAGGTAAAGCTGTTCCATAGTTGATAGTATTTGTTTGTCTTCTCATATAAGTTTTCCATGCATCAGAACCGGATTCTCTTCCGCCGCCTGTTTCTTTTTCACCACCAAAGGCTCCACCTATTTCTGCACCAGAAGTTCCGATATTTACATTCGCAATTCCACAATCAGAGCCTGCAGCAGATAAAAACATTTCGGCTTCTCTCATATTATTAGTAAAAATTGATGATGATAATCCTTGCATTACACTATTTTGTAAATCAATTGCATTTTTAACATCACCAGAATACTTAATTAAATATAAAATTGGAGCAAAGGTTTCTTCTTGTACAATTGCATAATGATTTTCTGCTTCAACAATTGCTGGAATAACATAAGATCCAGATTTGTATTCCTCACCTTCAAGAACCTTACCGCCATAAATAACTTTACCGCCTTGCTCAACTACTAATTTTAAAGCATTAGTAAAATCTTTAACGGCATTTTTATCTATCAGAGGACCAACATGATTTTTTTCATCAAGTGGATTCCCAATCTTTAATCCACTATAAGCTTTAACAACTGAATCTTTTACTTTATCATAAATAGATTCGTGAATAATTAATCTTCTTGTAGAAGTACATCTTTGTCCGGCAGTTCCTACTGCACCAAATACTACGGCAGGCATTGCCATTTTAAGATCTGCTTCTGGTGTCATAATAATAGCGTTGTTACCACCAAGCTCTAGTATCGCTCTTCCAAATCTTTTTGCAATAACTTCACCGGCATGCCTTCCAACCGTAGTTGAGCCAGTGACTGAAATTAATGGAATACGTTTATCATTTAATATTCTCTCACCAATAGTTGAACCTTTTCCTACAATTAATGTAAAAACTCCTTCAGGAATTTTATTTTCAATTAAAACATCTTTAATAATATTTTGGCAAGCGATAGCAGCAAGTGGAACTTTGGATGATGGTTTCCAAATATTTACATCACCACAAACAGCTGCAAGCATCGCATTCCACGACCAAACAGCTACAGGAAAATTAAACGCACTTATTGTACAGACAATTCCAAGCGGATGATATTGATCGTACATTCTATGATTTGGGCGCTCTGAGTGCATAGTAAATCCATAAAGCTGCCTTGATTGACCAACAGCAAAATCACAAATGTCAATCATTTCCTGTACTTCACCCATACCCTCTTGAAGTGATTTGCCCATTTCAAAAGAAACAAGTTTTCCTAAATCTTGTTTATACTCTCTTAGTTTATTTCCGATTTGTCTAACCAATTCTCCTCGTTTAGGAGCAGGAACAGTTCTCCAATATTTAAATGCTTCTTCAGAAGTTTTTAATAATTTTTCTAAATCAGCTTCAGATGCCTGGTAAACCGAAGCAATATACTCTCCTGTTGCTGGAGAATAAATCTTTAACTCACCCTGGTCGGTTGTCTCATTCCAGACTGTACCTGTACTTGATCCAAAATTTTTCTCTTTTATTCCGAGTTTTTTAAGAAATTCCATAATGCTCTCCTTAAATATTATTAACTAATTTTATCCAGTATTGATTTTAAACTAATTGTTTCCATTTTGTTTTCGATTTCAATTTGTATTTCAGAAAATAACTCAAGAAATAAATAATTTATTTTTTCTGATTTACTATTTTTAATTGAGTTATCAGCATTCACATCCAAATAAAATGCTTTTCTATCTTCAATTGCACAATAAACTTCCTGCAAATGAATATCAGAAGTATTTTTTGCAAGAGTAAATCCTCCTAACATTCCAGTATCACTTTTCACTATTCCAGCTTTTCCAAGCATTGAAAGTAACCTTCTGAGTTTTGATGCGTTAATACCAATTTCATCAGCAATCTCATTACTATTTTTAGGTTTGTTTTCAATTGCAAGAAAGCACAATGCTTTAATTGAACTTGAAAGTTTTGTTGAAGCTGACATAATATTTATAATTGTTACCGTAAGTGTAACATATATCTATTACAAAAACAATAAAAAAAGCCGCCCAATTTGGACGGCTTTTTTAAGAAAGCAGAATCAGAATTATTTAATTAGCATCATCTTTTTGACAGATGAGAAGTTTTTCAATCCATCACTGGATTTTGCATCAATGGTGTAAATATAAACTCCTGAAGCTAATGAACTAGCATTAAAGTTTACATTATGATAACCAACTTCTTTAACCTGATCAAAAATTACATCAACTTGTTCGCCAAGTAAATTGTAAACAACAATTCTAACTTTACTATCAAAAGGCAAAGCAAATTTAATTGTTGTACTTGGGTTAAAAGGATTTGGATAATTCTGATACAAAGTATATTCCTTTGGCGTAAAGTCAATTTCTACAGAAATTGTATTTGAATAAGCATAAGTACCATCAAAATCAATTTGTTTCAATCTATACTGTATGGTTCCCTGATAAGATTGATACTTAAATTGATCTACATATGAATAGTTTTGCTTTTCTGTAGTTGTACCTTTTCCCTGAATAAATGATATTTTTTTCCACTCACCGTTTAAGTTACGTTCAACCTCAAATCCACTATTATTTAGTTCAGTTGCAGTTTCCCAATTTAGTGAAATCTGTTGATCACTTACATTAGCTACAAATGTAGTTAACTCAACAGGAACAATTGTGGTTGTTGTTACTTCATTACTATAAGCAGATACACCAAGTGAATTATATGCTTGAACTCTATAAGTATAAGTAGTATTTGGAGTTCTTCCGCCATCAAAATAGGTAACTACATCAACGCCAACTGTATCAATAACAACATAAGGATCAACACTTAAAGTATCACCATTCTTTCTTTCGATGTAGAAACCTAATTCTGCAACTGAATTATCATTCCAGTTTAGTACAACTGCAAAAGTATCAGCAATAGCAGAAAGATTTGTTGGTCCAGCAAGTGCTGTTGCAACACCTTGTTCAAATGCACCAATCGTTGGTGGATTACCTCTTGTTACACCTAAAAAGTCAACTGTAACTGCAGGAACATTAACACCAGCACCCAATAGTGGTGATGTTAATTGCGGTCTAAGATCGGTCAATGAAACGTATTGTGGATTTGCAGAAATTGAATTTACATCTACACCAGAAGCAGTTTGCCAAGCTGTTAGATCTACTTGATCTGCAGTTCCCCATAATCCTAAAACTCCGCCAGTTCCGGAAACAAAATAATTATTATTATTTACATTTGCTGTTGTTCCAAATACGGTATTTGTTGCAGCGACTGCATAATGTTTACCAGTTCCTGTGCCATTTGAACGACTATTATAAATTGTATTATTCAATGCGCTAAACGAATATGCTGCATCACGTTTAATAATGCCTGCGGTCTGACTTGTACCGGTTACATCAGTGCCATTAATAAATACAGTATTGAAAAGGTATTTTACTGAATTTGCTGCATACCCAAAATAATCAAGCCCTCTTCTAA
>Ga0172370_10010094_pt1 | contig 10893 bp, 6 predicted proteins | sample LakKiv5m_FD_114538 | JGI IMG/M metagenome (GOLD analysis project Ga0172370, IMG submission 114538) | Freshwater microbial communities from Kabuno Bay, South-Kivu, Congo - kab_022012_11.5m | ecosystem: Environmental > Aquatic > Freshwater > Lake | place: Democratic Republic of the Congo...
AATAAGTGAATACTATGGCAAAATATTTAACAAAATCAGATTATAAAAATGGATTAAGATGTTTGAAGTATCTTTGGATTGCTAAAAATAAAAAGGAGTTATTGCCTTCAATTACTGCTGATGTTCAATTCACAATTGATCAAGGTCATTTTGTGGGTCAATTAGCAACAAACTTATTTCCCAAAGGTATTTTATTAGAAACTGATTTTTTTAAAAACATAAATGATTCTAAGTTAGCTTTAGAAAAACATTTGCCGTTATATGAAGCAGGGTTTACTTTTAATCAATGTTATGCTCGAGTAGATATATTAAATCCTAATGAAGATGGTTGGGATATAATAGAAGTTAAAAGCGGTTCTAGTGTTAAAGAAGAACATTTACATGATGTTGCATTTCAAGAATATGTTTTAAGGAATTCTGGATTGAATATAAAGAATTGTTATATTTGTGTTTTAAATAATGAATATATAAGAGATGGCGAATTAAATATTAATTCTTTGTTCAAATTGGAAAATGTTTCTGATAAAATTTCTAAATATCAAGAAGGAATAGAAGAGCGAATATCTATTTTTCAAAAAGCAATTAATTCTCTTTTGCCAATAGAATGTAATTTATGCAAAAATTGTTTAGGAGGATTATTTAGTTCAGAGTGTTCATTAGCAGATGAATGTATGAAATTTTTGCCTATGCATAATATATTTGATTTGTATAATTCAAGAAAACGATTTGAATTATATGAGCAAGGCATTGTAGATTTATCTAAGATCCCAGAGAGTATAAAACTAAATGAGAATCAAACTGTTCAAGTTCACGCAATAAAACACAATAAAGTTATAATCAACAAAGATAACATAAAACAGTTTTTATCTAAATTTAAATTTCCGTTATACTTTTTAGATTTTGAGACATTTAATTTAGCTGTTCCTCCCTATGATAATTTAAAGCCTTTTCAAAGATATCCTTTTCAATATTCTTTGCATATTTTAGAATCAGAAGATTCAGAGTTAAAACACATTTCTTTTTTAGGTGATGAAAATAAAGATTGCAGAAAAGAGTTTGTAGAGTCTTTGATTGCTAATTTAGGCTCTAAAGGAAGTATTATTGTTTATAATGCGAGTTTTGAGTTAGGTGTAATGAAAGAGCAGATGCAGTTATATCCCGAGTATGCCAAGCGATTAACACCTCTATTTGAAAGAGTTATTGATTTGATTGTACCTTTTAGAGAATTTTGGTATTACAATCCTTTGCAGAAAGGTTCTTGTTCTATTAAGCAGGTTTTACCTGTATTGACTGATTTAGACTATGCTCAATTAGCAATACACAATGGTGGTATGGCGAGTTGTAATTATTCATTTATTGCCTTTGGCAATATATTAACAAAAGAGATGCCAAAAGAACAAGAGATCCAAGACATAAGATTAAACCTAGAGAAGTATTGTGAATTAGATACCTATGCAATGTATTTAATATATATGAAGTTAAAAGAGTTAGTGAGATGAGAAAATAATAAACAATAGTATATAAATTAAATTATTATAATTATATTTAAATAATAAGAGGAATTATTATGGGGAAATATGAGTCTATTAGTATTAGAAAATTGGTTTCAGATATAAATGAAAAATATTTTTTGCCAGAAATACAGAGAGAATTTGTATGGGCGGATGATAAATTAAAATTTGAAGATAAAGTTTATGATTTATTTGATTCACTGTTAAGAGATTACCCTATTGGGACATTTTTATTTTGGGAAATAAAATATGATAACCTAGACCAAGACAATATTACTGTTTTAAAGTTTCTGGATAATTGTAATAAAGAGAATGAAATAATTAATAAAGAACATTTTAAAGATAAAAATTGTATTTTAGTATTAGATGGTCAACAAAGAATGACGATTTTGAATTTAGCTTTTAAGGGTATTTTTGAAGAATCTCGTAAGAATAGAAAAATAAAGAAATATTTATATTTTAATTTGTTAAGTTCACCCATCCAAGAAAAAGAAATCAATGAAAGAATTTTTGAGTTCAAATTATTTGAAAATGACAATAAGTATTTTAAAGATTCAAATAAAATTTGGTGGAGAATAAGTGAAATATTAAATAAAAATTTTGGTGTGTTTCCGATTACTAATGAAATCAGTACTAAATATGAAATAAGTAGCTCAGATATGCAATACAATTTGATTGGTTCAAATTTACAAAAATTAGATAATGTTTTAGCTAGAGAAATATTATCTTATTATATGATTGATAGCACTAAAAATGATGAAGAAGCTTTAGAAATTTTTGTTAGAGTTAATTCTGGCGGTGTGACTTTAACATATTCTGATCTATTATTTTCAAAGATTAAACAATATTGGAAGAAGGGAGATGATAAAATTGATGCCCGAGAAGAATTTAAAGAATTTGTGACTAAAATTAATCGAGATAAATTTGAGTTTGATAATGATTTTATATTAAAAACATCATTAATGTTAATTGATAAAGATGTTAGATATCAAATAAAGAATTTTAATAAAGATAATGTAAATTTAATTAAGACAAATTGGAATAAAATAAAAGAGTCTATACAAGTGATAGTTAATTTTTTAAATAATATACACATTACTTCAAAAAAATATTTGCGAAGTAATAATGCAATTATACCTTTAATTTATTATGTCTATGCAAAATCATTAAAAGATGTTGATCTAACTCATAAAGATTTTATATTTATGAAGAAATATACTTATGCTGTTTTACTAAATGGTGTTTTTGGAGGGCAGTCAGATTCTCTATTGACTGATGCAAGAGATATTATTAAACAAAATAATAATTTTTTCCCTATTGAAGAATTATTTAAAGCATTTTCTAAGAAAAATAAAATTATACGAAAAAGTGAAGATTTAAGAGATCTAATTGATAATATTCAATATAATACAGATAAAAGTAAATTGGTTTTAAGTATTATATATGGAAATTTATTGCTAACTGATTTTCAAGAAGATCACATGTTTTCTCAAACAAGAATGATTAAATTGTATGATAAGAAAATAGTAAATAATATTGCAAATATTCAACCATTAGGATATAGTAATCAAGCAAAGGGGGATACACCATTTGAAGAGTGGCTTAAAGAAGAGAATAGAGCTAATGATTATTATGATTTACATTTAGTCCCTAAATTGGAAAGTTATACTGATGATCAATTTGAAAAATTTATACAAAATAGAAAGAATCTCATCTTTGAAAAATTAAAACAGTTTTTTGAATAACCCTTAAACATAACCCTTACAAATCCAAAAGGTATTTAATAGATTATTATATAATATATAATTATATAAAGAGAAAAAGAAAGATTGGTGACTGTAATGAGTAATTTTAAATTGGCCGCAATAAAAATATTGCGTGATGAAGGCAAATTATTGCATTATGAAGAGATCACCAAAAAAGCAATTGAAAATAATTTAATAGAAACATCGGGCGCTACTCCTGAAGCGACTATGAATGCCCAAATATCTGTAGATATTAAATTAAAAAAAGAAAAATCTGCTTTTGTTAGAATCAAGCCAGGTTTTTATTCATTAAATCCTAATTTTTCAATAAAGAATGAATTAGATGAAGAAAAACATTTTGAAGAAGAAGAAAAATTAAATTTGGAAAATATTGGCACTCAATATATCGGGAAAGCAGGAGAATATTTGGTTTGTAGCGAATTATTATTTAGAGGATATAATGCTAGTGTTATGAGTGTTGATGATGGTATTGATATTTTTGCAACTAAAAAGAATACATTATATAATATACAAGTAAAAACATCAAATGAAAATAAATATAAAACTTATGTTTTTGATTTAAGAATAAGTTCTTTGGAAAGATATAATAAAAACAATACATATTATGTTTTTGTTTTAAAGGAATCTAAAAAAATAGATTTTCTTATTTTGCCATATAATGAAATACAAAAAAATATTGATTTAGAAAATATTTTAGTTATAAATAAAAATACAAGGTACAGAGTAAATGTAAAGTTAAGAAATAATAAATTATATGTTGGCAATAAAGAAAATGATTGTACATATTATCTAAATAATTGGGATATAATTAGATAATCTATTGGGTGTTTTTATGGGGTCAAAAGAACAAGAGAGAGCAGAATTACATCGAACTATTTGGCAAATTGCAAATAATTTGAGAGGTAGTGTTGATGGTTGGGACTTTAAACAATATGTACTTGGTATGCTTTTTTATCGTTTTATTAGTGAAAACTTAACTAATTATATTAATGATGATGAACGGCGATCAGGAAAAAAAGAGTTTGATTATTCTCAATTATCTGATAATGATGCTGAATTTGGTAGAGCTGATACTGTAAAGGAAAAAGGATTTTATATTTTGCCTAGTGAGTTATTTAAAAATGTTACAAAGAATGCGCGTAACGATTCTAATTTAAATGAAACATTGTCTGCTGTATTTAAGAATATTGAAAATTCTGCAAAAGGAACAGAAAGTGAAGATGACTTAAAAGGTTTATTTGATGATTTAGATGTAAATTCAAATAAATTAGGAAATACTGTAGAGCAAAGAAATAAACAACTTGTTAAACTTTTAGATGCTATAAGTGAACTTCGTTTAGGTAATTATTCTGATAATACTATTGATGCCTTTGGCGATGCTTACGAATTTTTAATGACTATGTATGCTAGTAGTGCTGGAAAATCTGGTGGAGAATTTTATACTCCTCAAGAAGTAAGTGAATTGTTGGCTGAAATTACTATAGTTGGGAAAAAAGAAGTAAATAAAGTATATGATCCTGCTTGTGGTTCCGGATCTTTGCTTCTTAAATTTGCTAAAGTTCTTGGTAAAGAAAATGTACGTCAAGGATTCTTTGGGCAAGAAATAAATTTAACTACTTATAATCTTTGTCGTATTAACATGTTTTTACATGACATTAATTATAATAATTTTAATATTGCTCATGGTAATACACTCACTGATCCAAAACATTGGGACGATGAACCTTTTGATGCAATAGTATCTAATCCTCCGTATTCAATTAATTGGGAAGGAGATTCTAACCCATTGTTAATCAATGATCCTCGTTTTTCTCCTGCAGGAGTTTTGGCGCCAAAAAGTAAAGCAGATTTAGCTTTTACTATGCATATGTTATCTTGGCTGTCCACAAGCGGAACTGCCGCAATAGTTGAATTCCCTGGCGTTCTTTATCGTGGTGGTGCAGAACAAAAAATAAGAAAATACTTGATTGATAATAATTATGTTGATTGTGTAATACAATTACCTCCAGATTTATTTTTTGGAACAACTATTGCGACTTGTATAATAATACTTAAGAAAAGTAAAAAAGAAGACAAAACTTTATTTATTGATGCTTCTGCTGAATTTGTTCGCGGGGGTAATAAAAATAAATTAAGTGATGAAAATCGTAATAAAATTCTAAATTCTTTCAAGGAAAGAAAAGATATCGAGTATTTTGCGAGATTAATCGATAATAAAACAATTGCAGAAAATGATTATAACATTGCAGTATCAAGTTACGTTACACCAGAAGACAAAAGAGAAATTATTGATATTAAAGAATTAAATAAAAAAATAGCTGAAATTGTTCAAAGACAAAATGAACTTAGAATAGCAATTGATAAACTTGTTGATGAAATTGAAGGCGAATAATGTGAATAAGTTAAATATTGAATTAAAAAACTGTTACGGCATTAAAAAACTTAATTATGAGTTTGATTTTTCGGAATGTAATACTTTTGTAATTTATGCGCCTAATGGAAGTATGAAAACTAGTTTAGCCAAGGTTTTTAAGAACTTGCAAGATGGGGAAAAAGAACTAATTAAAGATGAAATTTTTAATTATCAACCAGTAATTAAAACAGTACAATTAAATGATTTAGATATAAATCAAGATGAAATATTTGTAATAAAATCCTTTGATAATTTTTATGAATCAAAAAATATGGCAAGTCTTTTAATTAATGATTCATTAAAACTAAAATTATTTGCTTTATTAAAAAAAAGAGATTTGTTTTTTAAGATTTTAGAAAAAATAAGTGGATTAAAAATTTCAAAAATATCTCAAGGTAAAAAGATTGATGAATTAGAATCTACTCTCCTTTTTGATTTTAATATAACGGGATTCTTGCAAAATTTAAATAAATTTAATATTGAAAATAATCAAGAAGTTTATGAGGTCCAATATTCAGAAATATTTGATTTAAGTGTATTAAAGATAATAGAATCACAAGAATTTCAACAAAATATAAAATCTTTTTTGAATATAAATGATGAAATATATGCTGATTTTTCATTTTTAGAAAAAGGCAAATTTTCTTTAGGTAAATTAAAAGAGGTTTCTAAAAGATTAAATGACAATAATTTTTTTGTGGGAGAAAATAAACTTTTTTTGGATGGGTTGTCACATCAAATTAGTAGTATTGCTGACTTAGATGCTGAAATAAAAGTTATAGAGGATAAATTAAAAAATACTAAAGAATTTCAAGCTATTGAAAAATCATTAAGTACTAGTAAGGGCCTAGTGTTAAAAGATATACTTGAAAATTATCCTGAACTTGTTGAAAAATTAAAACTAGAAAATATTGATAATTTTAAGAGAGAATTGTGGTTATCCTATTTTAAACAAAATGAACAAAAATTTAAAGAATTAAAAGCAGACTTTGATTCATTTTCATTAGAAAAAGAAATAACTTCTTTTGATGATACTCCTTGGAAAAAGGCATATAATATATTTAAGCAAAGGTTTACGGTTCCTTTTGAGATGAGTATCAAAAATATAAAGAGTTCTATTTTGGGTGAAAGTTTACCTAAAGTAATATTTGAATTTTATGATAAAAAAAAAGATGTGTGGCTAGATCATTCTAGAGAAAAAATAGAAAGTGATATATTAAGTCAAGGCGAAAAGAGGGCGCTGTATTTATTAAATATTATTTTTGATATTGAAGACAGAAAGAAAAAGAATAAAAAAACTTTTTTTATTGTTGATGATATTGCGGATTCCTTTGATTACAAAAATAAATATGCAATTGTCGAGTATCTAAATGATTTATTTAAAGAAGATAATTTTTATTCTATAATTTTAACCCATAATTTTGATTTTTATAGGACAATTACGAGTCGATTAGAATTACCTCGAGATCATAAATTACACGCAATAAAAATAAATGATGAAATTGAATTTATCACTGAAGTGTATCAAAACTTGCCTTTTAAGACATGGATTGAAACTATGAAAAAAGGACAATATTATGATAAAAATTATACTGAGGATGATGCAAAAAAACATGTAGTAGTTCTTATCCCTTTTGTACGAAATTTAATTGAGTATAGCAATTCTACTACTAAAGCTAAATCTACTATTTATGGTTATGATTTTGATGTATTAACTAGTTTATTACATTTTAAAACCGATACAAAAAAGATTACATTCGGAGATTTAAAAAAGATATATAGAACTAATATAAATAAAGATGATTTTGATCAATCAATATTAGATGCGGAAATTGTTTATGATAAATTATTTAATTTAGCGAATATTATTAAAGATAATGAATTTAATTTAGAAAATAAAATAATTTTAGCCATGGTTATTCGACATAAAGCTGAAGAATATATGTGGTCAAAAGTATTGAAAAAAGATCCAATTCAAGGGTGTCAGACAGGAAAACTTTTTAAAAGACTTAAAAGTGAATTTGAGAAAAATCCAATTCCTGATGAAGTAATAAAAGTTTTAGAAAGTGTAAATATCATGACTCCCGAGAATATACATTTAAACTCATTTATGTATGAGCCAATTTTAGATATGGGTATAGATGAATTAAAGACTTTGTATGATAAAGTTTGTACTCTAAACCAGGATGATTAATATGGTTAACGAAACAAAAATTGATAAGCTAATAAACGAATTTTGCCCTGAAGGCGTTGAGTTTAAAGAGTTAGGGAAAGTTTGTGATTTCAAATATGGTAAAGGAAATACAATTCCAAAAACTGGCGGAGAATATCCTGTTTATGGTTGTAATGGAATAGTTGGAAACCATCATGAATTTAACAATGAAGACTCACCTATAATTGGACATATAGGTACTGCAGGGATTGTAGTTTGGGGGAAGGGAAAACATTTTGTTACCTATAATGGAACAATATGTAAACCAAAAGATAAAACCTTACTTTCAAAATATGTTTATTATTATCTCTTGATTCTTAATCTTCCAAGTTTGATAAAAGGTGCTCAACCCTTTCTTTCATATGGTACATTAAAGGCATTAAAAATTCCTCTTCCACCTCTTTCAATTCAAAATCAGATCGTAAAAATACTTGATAATTTTACAGAATTAGAAGCAGAATTAGAAGCAGAATTAGAAGCAAGAAAAAAACAATATGAATATTATAAAAATGAATTATTGACTTTTGGAAATGATGTTGAGTTTAAAGAATTGGGGAAAGTGTGTCTTAAAACTGAAAATATTAAATGGAAAGAAAATCAGGATATTAATTATCAATATATTGACCTTTCTTCTGTAAGTAGGGAAAATAATAAAATTTGTGAAACAAGAACAATTAATTCAACAAATGCACCAAGCAGAGCACAACAGATTGTAAATACTGGGGATGTAGTTTTTGGAACTACAAGGCCAACATTAAAAAGATATTCGTTAATAACTTCTGAATATCATAATCAGATTTGCAGTACTGGTTTTTGTGTTTTTAGAGCAAATCAGAAAGAATTATTGCCAAAATTCCTATTTTTTATCTTAAAAACTACTAATTTTTATGATTATGTTGAAAATAATCAAGAAGGCGCAAGTTATCCTTCAATATCAAATAGCAAAGTAAAAAAATTCAAAATTCCTGTTCCATCTTTACCTGAACAAGAACGTATAGTAAAAATATTAGATAAGTTTGATACTTTAGTAAATGATATATTAATTGGGTTACCTGCTGAACTTAATGCTAGAAGAAAGCAGTACGAATATTATAGAGAAAAACTTTTAACTTTTAAAGAAAAGGTGCAGTAAAATGTCTGAAAATAAAAATTATAATTTAGTTGCACAAAATACTGAAAGTACTGTTGTGGCAGAATATTCTCCACCATATGGTAAAAGAGCAGAGAATTATCAAAGTGAATCTGATTTAGAAAATGCGTTTATTAAACAATTACAAGAACAAGCTTATGAGTATGTTAAAATAACAAAAGAAGAAGATTTAATTTTAAATTTAAGAAAACAATTGGAGAAATTAAATAATTATAATTTTAATGATAAAGAATGGGATTATTTTTTTAAAAAAGAATTAGCAAACCCTAATCAAAGTATTGCAGATAAAACTTCAATAATACAAGAAAATCATATTAAAATCTTAAATTGTGATAATGGTATAAGTAAAAATATTTATTTATTAAAAAAAGATAATATTCATAGTAATTCTTTACAAGTAATTAATCAATATTCAACAGAAGATGGAAAATATAAAAATCGTTATGATGTTACTATTTTAGTAAATGGTTTACCTTTAGTACATATTGAATTAAAAAAAAGAGGTGTAGCGATTCAAGAAGCATTTAATCAAATAAATCGTTATCAAAGAGATAGTTTTTGGGCATCAAGTGGTTTATATGAATATATTCAAATTTTTGTGATTTCTAATGGAACCCACACAAAATATTATAGTAATACAACTCGTTCAGAACATATCAAAGAAGCAAATCAAGGTACAATAAAGAAAGGTAAAAGATCAAGTAACAGTTTTGAGTTTACTAGCTGGTGGGCAGATTCTACAAATCGTACAATAACAGATTTGGTATATTTTACAAAAACCTTTTTTGCAAAACACACAATTCTAAATATTATTACTAAATATTGTGTATTTACAACAGATAAATTACTTTTAGTTATGCGACCATATCAAATTGTTGCAACAGAAAAAATATTAAATAAAATTGAAATAAGTACAAATTACAAACAACTTGGAACTGTAAAGGCCGGAGGTTATATTTGGCACACTACAGGCTCAGGTAAAACATTAACTAGTTTTAAGACTGCGCAATTAGCAAGTAAATTATCTTATATTGATAAAGTTTTATTTATTGTTGATAGAAAAGATTTAGATTATCAAACAATGAAAGAATACGATAAGTTTGCAAAAGGGTGTGCTAATAGTAATACAAGCACATCTATTCTTGCTGAGCAATTAACTAAACCCAATGGTGCGATTTTAAAAGATGGAAAAATAGAGAATCAGCCAATAATTATAACTACAATTCAAAAACTTGATAGGTTTATAGCAAAGAATAAAGGACATAATATTTTTAATGGGCATATTGTATTAATATTTGATGAATGTCATCGTTCACAATTTGGAGATATGCATACAGCAATTACAAAAGCATTTAATAATTATCATCTTTTCGGATTTACTGGGACGCCAATTTTTGCAGTGAATTCATCTTCTAATGGTAAAATTAATTTAAAAACAACAGAACAAGCTTTTGGAGATAAATTACATACTTATACTATTGTAGATGCTATTGCAGATAAAAATGTTTTGCCATTTAAAGTAGATTATATTTCTACATTGCGTGAAGCTGAAAATATCGAAGATAAAAAAATAAATACTATTGATAGAGAAGCAGTACTTTCAGCGTCTGTTAGAATAACAAATATTGTTAAATATATTCTTGAACATTTTGATCAAAAAACAAAAAGAAATAGTTTTTATAAATTAAAAGAACGGAGATTAGCGGGATTTAATTCAATTTTTGCGGTGTCTTCTATTGAGGTTGCAAAAAAATATTATACTGAATTTCAAAAACAAATAAAAGAATTGTCGAGTGATAAAAAACTCAAAATTGCAACAATATATAGTTTTGGTATAAATG
>Ga0172370_10010097_pt1 | contig 10891 bp, 9 predicted proteins | sample LakKiv5m_FD_114538 | JGI IMG/M metagenome (GOLD analysis project Ga0172370, IMG submission 114538) | Freshwater microbial communities from Kabuno Bay, South-Kivu, Congo - kab_022012_11.5m | ecosystem: Environmental > Aquatic > Freshwater > Lake | place: Democratic Republic of the Congo...
AAATCGGGGGACAGGCGAGGCTGACATCTCAGGTTTCTCCTGACCTTCAATGACCCCGCGTGCCTTGCCCTCTGCCAGTGCCTTCAGCAGCAGGGGTATCGTGTTTTCACCCTCTCCTTTCACTAGGAAATCGCAGTCTGCCTCCAACAACTCATCCGGAAGGGAAGTGGGATACGGGCCACCCGCGACGACTAGTTTACCCCTCTTCCTTGCTTCGCGGACAATGGCCACCAAGCCCTCTCTCTGAATAATCATCCCGGAGACCATGACGATTTCCGCCCAACTCCAATCTCCCTCTGTGACAGACCTCGTTTCCAAGTCTATCAGCCTCAATTCCCAGTCCTTCGGCAGAAGCGACGCCACCGTTAGCAAACCGAGAGGAGGAACCAGGGTTTTACAAGCCAGGTATTGGTATGCTGCACGGAACGTCCAAAAAGTATCGGGCGATTCCGGGTGTATTAGCAGGACTCTCATTCAATGCGCTCCTTTGCCGCGAGTTTGCTTGGGATTATAACAAATAGCTGGTCGGGTTCTTACTGGCATGCGCCTGGCTGCGGACCTTCATTTTTTTCGACCCCGCCCAGTCTCTCACGAATGGTCTTTTTGAGCGAAAACATGTTTTCTCCCAGGCCGAAGTCTTTCAGATATTTTACTAGGCGACTCGGGTTGTTTCGCCACATGCCTGTCAATTGTTTCCAGTATTGGGCCTTGTAATTGGAGCGGATTCCGTGCTTCCAGGACAGGCGCAAGAATCCGGAAAGGTCCTGCATTTTATCTCGCACAGGAGGCTTGTCCTCGTTAGGAGTGGCAGTCGGCGGCGCTCCTCTTCCTTTGGCGAGGGTCGCCCGTGTTGGCCGCATCGCGCGGAAAAAGCGATAGGCACGCCCGATGTAGTGGGAAGGTTCGTAAAGATAATCCCAGGCCGCCAGGTACTCGCTAATAATCTCGGATTCAGGACGCGAGGGAACGAAATTCATCGGTGCGCCCGCGGTCTGGCCGGACGTTTTGGTTTCGAGAAGTCGTCCTTCCCGCTTCAGCCGCTCCCAAAGCCTCGTGTTGGGCAAGGCCTGCAGCAGGTTCAACATCACCAGCGGGACGTCGGACAATTCCACGAACGAAGTGATTCTTTCTCCCGCGCCTGGCTTTTCACCATCAAAACCGATGACAAAGCTGATTACCACGGACAGGCCGTTTCTTTTTATATTGCTAATGGACTCCAGAAGAGGGTTCTGGATATTCTGAAATTTGCGGTTCGATGCCAAAATATCTTCGTCCGGCGATTCTATCCCCAAGAAAACGGCGCCAAAGTTGGCTTCTGTCATGAGATCGATCAGCTCCAGATCCTGTCCCAGGTTCACCGAGGCCTGAGTCCAGAATACGAAAGGCTCACCATGACTCTTCATCCAGGGAATGAGCTTGTGAAGCAAGTCTCTCGCGTGGTTCTTGCTCCCGATAAAGTTGTCATCGGTTATGAAGACCTCCCTTCGCCAACCGAGTCTATAAATGGCCTCAAATTCGTCGATGAGTTGATCAGGGCTCTTGTACCGCGGTTTGCGTCCAAAGAGGTTTACAACATCGCAAAACTCGCAATCAAACGGGCAGCCGCGTGACGTCTGGACCACAAGGGCTATATAGTCATCAAAGTTGATGAGATCGAACCGCGGGATCGGGGAATCACGCATGTCCGGCTTGACCGGATGCTCAATAACTCCCTTGTTTTTGCCCTCGTCCAATGCGTTGAGAAAGAGCGGGATGGCGCTCTCCCCTTCGCCTCTGACGACGAAATCGCAGCCCGCCTCCATCACCTCGTTCGGAAGGGAAGTAGCATAAGGGCCTCCTGCCACGACAGGTTTTCCTCTTTGTTTAGCTTCCCGAACAAGAGCCAGCAGGCCCTCCCGCTGGACGATCATGCCTGAAAGCATGACCATGTCCGCCCAGTTCCAATCATCATTGCTCAGGCTCCGTGCCGCCAGGTCTACCAGCCGAAATTCCCATTCCCGGGGTAAGAGAGCTGCTACCGTCATAAGGCTTAGAGGAGGGTTCAGGGTCTTGCGGCCCAGGAATTCACAGGCATTCCGAAAGGTCCAGAAAGACTCCGGCGATGCCGGGTTTACCAGCAATACCCTCATACTATGCTCCTCCCCAGAGCTGCCCGTTGGTCGGCCAGGCGCTGGGCTCTGCGCCGCGCGGTCGATTGAACAAGGCTGAAGCGATGAGCGTCGCCGCGAAATTCAATGTAGTACGGCACAAAAAAAATTTTATCATAATCTACCGAACTTTCCTATTGGGCCATCCGACACAAGGCTACGCGGACAGAGCATGCCAGGTCCTTTGCACCGATGCGCGTCGAAATCAGCACTGACCGGACGGCCTCATGGTTGCGTAGGGGAACGGCATGCCGTGCCCCTACCGCCTTGTGCCCGCGATGCATGTGTCTCATTTTCAATGCGTCGCAGTATAAGTAATAAGGTCCGAATCCAAAGAATGCACCCTCACCCTGCCCTCTCCCAGAGGGAGAGGGAACCGAAAGGTTCACCTAGCCTGCTCCCTCTCCCTCTGGGAGAGGGTTGGGGTGAGGGCAAGACAATACATGTCAGGCTCAATCGTGACACGATTTGGGCCTCTTCTCCATTCTTGAGACAGCCTCCATGCCTCGCTCGCGGTTTTACGACAGACGGGCAACAGTCATTTCAATTAATCGCATCAGGGGCGTAGGGTACACACCCAACCAAACGAGCAGGGCTGTCAAGGCGAAAAGAACTACTCCCGCTGCAAGCGGGGTTTCCCGCGCGGCCACCGACTCGCCTTTTGCAGTGGTTGGTAGGGAATACAAGGTCATGATAACACGAAGATAATAGAAAAGCCCCACGACACTTGTCACAACCAGCGCTATGACAAGTATCAGTAGTGACGATCCGACTCCTGCTGCCAGAACATAGAACTTGCCTATAAAACCGGCAGTCAGCGGAATGCCGGCCAACGACAGGAGCGTGGCCGCGAGCACCCCGGCCAGCCAAGGGCGCTTCCATCCCAGACCGCGATAATCTTCGAGGAAGTCGGTGTCTCGCTCTCCACCCGAAAGAACTGTGATCGCGCCGAATGCCCCCAGGGTGGTGATAAAATACGCGACCAGATAATAGCCGGCAGCGGCCAACGCCAAGGGGCCGCTGGCCAAAAGGGCCACCAACAGATAGCCCATGTGCGCAATTGACGAGTATGCGAGTATGCGCTTCAGGTTGTTCTGAAGCAATGCGAGCAGATTACCCACAACCATCGAGGCCAGGGCAATGATTCCGAGCACAGTTACCAGACTGGCGCTTGCCCCGACATCGGCCCGCATAAAGTACCGCAGAAGCAAAACAAATACCGCGCCTTTTGAAACCGTTGCAATGAATCCAGCTACAGGAGCGGCCGCGCCCTCATACACATCCGGGGTCCACATGTGAAATGGGACCAGCGACAACTTGAAGCCAATTCCTGTGATGAGCAACGCTGTCCCTGCCAGCAGGAAGGCCGGGTTCCCATTTGCCCAGACCGCCGCAATACGCTGAAACTGTAGGGATCCTGTCTGGCCGTAGATCAGGGCCATACCGAAAAGGAGGAAAGCGTCCGATGTAGCCGCAAGGATGAGGTATTTGACCGCCGCTTCTATGCATAGGGCGCTCCGCCTGGGATAGCCGATGAGCACGTACAGCGAAACGCCGAGGATTTCCAATCCCAAAAAGAAAGAGGCAAAATGGCAGCTGCACACCAACACTGCTGCGCCCACCGAAGCCAGCAATAGAAGAACGTAGTACTCTTCGTGGCGGCCTTCCCGTTCGCACAAATAGCCGTAAGACATCAGGGCAACAGCCAGGCATGCAGCCACTATCAATGCCATGAAGAAAATCGCGTACCCGTCCACAATGAGCAACGGGGTGCTTTCTACGGGAAGCATTGGCCCTACAAATCCAATGGCGATTAAGGCAAGCCCCAGCCCCACAACCGTCATCACTACTGTCAGTAGGTGATGCCGGTAAAACGCTATTACCAGCATGATCAGCACAGCCGCCCCTGAGAGAACAATAATGGGCAACAAAACTGCGATTTCAGCGGCGTTCATCTTTGCTTCCGTAGGTCAGGGCTCTTACAGAGATACCCGAAAACAATGTTCCATTGGTTGGAAGGAGACCACGGGTGCCACTGCTGGCTTGTCCAGCAGTGCGAGCATCAAAAATACTGCTGGGCCAACCAGAAGTGGCATCCAACCAATCGTCCTCATTTGCTAGAACCCAACGGCAAGAAGGCAGGACTCTTTAGCCCCGTTATGGGGACAATACCCGTCTCTCGGGCTACCGAGTCTCGCTCGCCCTCTTGCACAGGGGTTGCGGTATGCGCTGTCACAGTGTAGTTCGGCAAATACTTCAAAGTCTCAGCCGCGGTGTTCAGCACCGGCTGCGGAAACAAGCCGAGCCAAATCAAAATCGCGATCATCACTCCCATGAGAGCCGTTTCCCTAATGGACAGGTCCGGGATGCGCCAGTCCTCCGCCTTGGGGCCTTGGAAAGCCCACAGGATCATCGACAGGGAGTAAACAGCGGCCAACACTAGCCCCACCACAGCCAAAGCCGTGATATAAACGCTTTTCTCGTACGTGCCTAGCAGCACAAGGAACTCTCCCACAAAGTTACCCAATCCCGGCAGCCCGAGCGAAGCCAAAGCGAAGAACAGACCGATGCCTCCCATTGTCGGCGCTGTTGACCACAGCCCCCCCATTCGATTCATGTCCCGAGTTTGAATCCGTTCCTGCAAGCTCCCCACCAGAATAAACAGAGCCCCCGTGCTGAAGCCATGGCATATCATCTGCATAACAGCTCCTTGCAGGCCCAACTCATTTCGGTCAAACACACCCAATAAGACGAAGCCAAGGTGACTGACACTGGTGTATGCCACGAGCCTCTTCAGGTCGGTCTGCGCAAAGGCCAGGAACGCACCGTAAAGAATTCCTGCTACCGCCAATATCATCGCTGTCGGGGCAAATGCCTCAACAGACTCAGGGAAGAATGGAAGAACAAATCGCAGGAACCCATAAGCCCCTGTCTTCAGCAGCAGTCCAGCCAGGATTACACTGCCCGCGGTAGGGGCTTCGGTGTGGGCATCAGGCAACCAGGGGTGGAAAGGCACTGCCGGCAACTTCACCGCAAAAGCGACAAAGAAGCCTAGCATAAGCCACATGGATGTGACCGGCGTCATCGGAGTATTAAGTAACTCGAAATAGTCAAAAGAATAGGCCCCTGTACCGGCGCCATGCACAAAATAGAGACCCAGAATGGCCAACAACATCAGCAAACCGCCGAGCTGGGTGAATATGAAGAACTTTATTGCCGCGTGCGCTCGGTTTTCGTGCCCCCAGACCGCTATGAGAAAGTACATCGGGACGAGCATCAGCTCCCAGAAGAAGTAGAACAAAATCAGATCCACGGCCAGGAACACACCGATGATTCCCGTGAGCACCGCCATAAGATTGAAGTGAAAGAACCCCAGCCGCTCTTGGATTTCCGTCCACGAGCAGATCACGGAGGCAATTCCAAGGCTAACCGTAAGTAGGACCATGAGAAGGCTAAGGCCGTCCATAGCGAGATGAAATCCGATACCCAACTGAGGCATCCAAGGGTAACTAAAGTCGGCAATCCACGGGCCGCGGCCCGCGTAGGCCAAGGCCCCGGGGTACTGAACCCACAAGTTCAGGGCGATAGCAAGGTCAACCGTCAGGGCGCTAACCGCTATCCATCTAGGCCAGCGACTGCTCCACCTCGCGCTGATCCACGCAAACACCGCTCCGAGAAATGGAATAATAATCAGCCAGACCAGCGTCATAGGAGCACCACTATAGCTAGAGTTATGACCGAGCCGATGGCTATTCCCGCGGCGTAGCCCCGAATCCTGCCGGTTTGAGTGCCGCTCAACGACTCATGAGCGGTCCTGTTTAGCAGAGCGATACCCTGATAAAGCAGATCAATGACATCGTCTTTGTCTACCTTCGCCAACCAGAGGAAGGGTTGCACAAAGAGCTTGTCGTAGATCCAGTCGAACCCCCACCCTACGAACCACCAATGGTGCAAGGCCGCGGTTATGGGAGTTTCTACGAGTCTCTCAGCAAGATCGGCTCGTCGGAGAAAAACCAGATACGCCGCGTAAATCCCCATCAAACAAGTGACCGCTGCTATCAATTGCACCACCGCCTCGGTTGTCACCCCGTAATGGCCCGGGTGCGCTGGCGGCAGAGCGGTTTCGAGAAATCTTGAAAAGAGTTGAAGATCGCCCAATGTGCGGGGCATTTCCACAAACCCCGCCACCACCGAGAAAATAGACAATATTATCAATGGGATGTACACCAAGTTGCTCGGGCGATAGGTCACGGGCGCCTTGGCCTCTCCCATGAACGCTAGAATTACCACGCGAAACGAATAAATCCCTGTTAACAGGGCGCCTAGCAATCCACCGGCCCACAGCAGATTACCGCCCCGTTCCGATGACCACACGGACCAGAGTATGGCGTCCTTGCTGTAGAAGCCACTGGTTACAAGCGGCGCCGCGGCAAGCGATGCCGCTCCGATGATAAAAGTCCAGAACACGACCGGCATTTGATGGCGCAAGCCGCCCATTTTGAAGATATTCTGTTCGTGATGGCACGCGACAATCGCGACGCCGGCAGACAGAAACAGGAGAGATTTGAAAAACGCATGGGTGACGAAATGAAAGATCCCCGCAGACCAGGCCCCTACCCCGAGAGCAAGGAACATGTAACCGATCTGACTGATCGTGGAATAGGCCAGCACCCGTTTAATGTCGCTTTGAGTCAATGCGCTGAAGCCTGCTGCAAGCAGCGTCAAAACGCCGATTACAGCCACCGCGGATTGAACTACCGGGGCCAATGTGAAAAGCACGTTGGTGCGTGCGATCAGGTACACGCCCGCAGTAACCATGGTAGCGGCATGGATCAGAGCGCTCACCGGCGTGGGACCTGCCATGGCGTCAGGCAACCAGACCTGTAAGGGGAGCTGAGCAGACTTGCCCAAGGCCCCGCCCAACAGCAAGGCCGCGGCTGCTACAGCTACAACAGATCCAACCGGCCACTGTTGGACGGCCCTCTGCATGAGTTCCTGGATCTGGAGGCTCCCAAGGTTCATGAAAAGAAGGAACAGTCCCATTGCCATCGCGGTATCCCCAAAGCGAGTTACCACGAAAGCCTTGACCGCGGCGCGACCGTTGGCTGCCTCTTTGTACCAAAACCCGCTGAGCAAATAGCTGCAGATCCCCACCCCTTCCCAGCCCAGGTAAAGAAACAGGAGATTGTCGGCCAGCACCAACGTCAACATGAAGCCCACGAATAGATCCATGTACGCGAAAAAGAGATTGTACCCGTCTTCTCCGGCCATGTATTCCGAGGAATACAGAAGAATCAGAAAGCCCACGACGGTTATGACCACGATCATGGTCACGGACAAGGCATCAAGGTACAGAGCAAACTCAGGCCTAAAATTAGATAGTTGCATCCATTGCCACAGCGTTTGTCTATAGTGAAAATTCGGCGGAGGCGAACCGATAAAACTGATCGCGACGGCCAGTGCAAGCGAGGCTGAAATCGCGACCGATCCCACCCCCACCAACGATGAGGACCGCTGGTTGAATCTCGATCCCAGCAGTATCAGCAGAGCAAAACCTGCTAAAGGCAACGCAGGGATCAGCCACAAAATTCCGAGCATTATTACCCTCGCATACGCCGAGCAGCGTCTGCATCCAGAGTTCTAAAATGGTGATAAAATTGCAGTATCAATGCCAAACCGACCGACACTTCGGCCGCCGCCATGGTGAGAATAAAAATGAACATTATCTGGCCGTCGGGTTGCTGCCATCCAGCTCCCGCGACAACGAAAGCCAACCCCGCGGCATTCAGCATTATTTCAATAGACATCAACATGAAGATGATATTCCTCCGCACGAGCACCCCAACCAGCCCCAACCCAAACAGTATCCCCGCAATTAGCAGCCCATGTTCCATAGGGACGGATGCCATCAGGATTCCTCTCTTTTTTCGGGTCCGGACGACTTTATGCGCCTCCCCAAATGATAAGCGCCGATCAGACCCGCCATCAACAGAAGCGAGGCCAATTCCACCCCAAGGAGATAAGGACCGAATAGGGCCATTCCCACCTGTTTGGGTGTCACGTTCACAGCGGTAAATGGATGACCCTCGCCGAGCGCAAGAACGTATACCAATTCGCAAAGCAACACGCCTGCCAGCACGGCAGGCCCAACCCACGCCTTGGGATCGAGCCAAAGCCGCTCCTGATCCCGAGCTTCAGGCCCCAGGTTGAGAATCATAATCGCAAATATAAAGAGCACCATTATCGCACCGGCATAAATAATGACTTCCAGCGCAGCCACAAAAGGCGCTCCAAGCGCAAAGAAAATTAATGCGACAGACAAAAGGGACAATATGAGATATAGCAAGGCGTGCACTGCATTGAGCCTGGTGACCACCATGACAGTAGAAACAATTGCCACCCCGGCTGACACATAGAAGACGGCATTCATAAAGTAAACCTCAAAGCATCAAGCTATGCACATCCACAGGAGGTTGTTCGTTTTCCGCTTCTCCCTTGTCTTTTCCGCGGATGGAGACGCCGGCTACCTTGTAGAAATTGTAACCGGGATATTTCCCCGGCCCATTGATAAGCAGGTCTTGCTTTTCGTACACCAGCGACGGCCTCTGATACTCACTCATCTCAAAGTCAGGTGTGAGCTGGATGGCATACGTGGGGCAGGCTTCCTCGCAAAATCCACAGAATATGCAGCGCGAAAAATTGATCCGGAAAAATTCCGGGTACCGCCGGCCATGTTCATCCTGGGTAGCCTGAAGCGATATGCAGTCCACCGGACAAGCCACAGCGCACAGGTAGCAGGCAACGCACCGCTCGCCGCCGTCCGGGTCCCGAGAGAGGATGATGCGGCCTCTCCATCTCGGCGATATGTAGGGCTTCTCCTCAGGATAAAGAACGGTCTCTCTCTTGCGACACGTATGCAGCAGTATGGCCCAAAGCCCCTTGAGCAGACTGAACATGAAGCCCTCTTGTATTGATTCACCGGGCTTCCACGCCTCGGCGTGGTGCGCCCGGTGAGGATGGAGAGGGAGACCATCTCCCCCTCCAAACCTGCCCCGTCGTGATTCCAGGGGCTTGAGCTTTTCCCGGTGAACCGTTACAGGTCTTTTATGCAAGAACTAGAATTGGATCTTCCATCAATGCCTTGAGGGTCTTCATAAACTCGGCAGCTTTAGCGCCATCTATCACCCGATGGTCGTAACTCAACGTCAATCTCATCATAGGACGGATAACTATTTGTTTGCTGACAACTACAGGTTTGTCCAAAATGGCGCCGACAGCAAGAATGGCGCTTTCGGGCTGATTAATGTTCGCGGTGAATTCTTCTACGCCAAACATGCCCAGTGAGGAGAGAGTAAAGGTGCTTCCTTTCATTTCGTCAGGGGTCAGCTTGCCGGTCTTTCCCTTTTCTACCAATGCGGCCCTTGCTTTGGCCGTCTCGGAAAGGGCCTTCCTCCCTATGTCCCAGATGACCGGAACAATGAGGCCCTCCTCAAGCGCCATTGCCATTCCCATATGGATGGCGTCGAGCCAGACTATCCCATCCGGCGCCCATCTCGTATTCATTATGGGATGAAGCGCAATAGCCGACGCGGTGATTTTCATGAGGATATCGGTAACGGTAAGACGAACTCCCGCCTTTTTTTCGACGATTGTGATGAGCTTCTCTCTCGATTCCAATATCCCTGTGGCGTCCACCGAGACGGTCATGTACGTCTGAGCCGTCTCTATCTTGCTTGCCAGCATCTTTTGAGCAATAATCGTTCGCATCCCGGAGAGTTTTACAAGTTTTCCTTCCTCAATCTGGAGTGAAACCTGCTCCCTAGGCCTTTTATCAGTAGCCGACTCGACATCCCTAATCTTGATTCTTCCTCCAATACCGGAGCCAGCGAGGCTTTCCAAGTCCAGACCGCGCTCCTTTGCAAGCCGCCTGGCCATTGGAGTCGCCCTGATCCTGGCCGGTCTATTAGCGCGACCAGTGTCGCTTGCACTGATCGCTAGGACCTGCTTCTGCACGGTCTCGGGGATTGTCCGGGTTTTCCCTGCTGCAGGCTCCACTTGCTCTCCTTTTTCCTTGACAAGGAGCCCGACCACGGCCCCAACCGGAACGACTTCGTCTTCCTCCGCAAGGATTTGCGCAAGAAATCCTGATTCCGGCGCTTCCACATCAAAGGTCACCTTTTCGGTCTCAAAAACATAAAGAATCTCTCCCTTTTCCACCCACTCCCCTTCGCGTTTTTTCCATTCAAGGATCTTTCCTTCCGCCATAGTAAGACCGATCTTGGGCATCAGTACCTGAATTGCCATGAGTACCTTCCTTCAAGTCTGGCGATCTTCCAAAAATATCAGTCGATTTCTCTTGCCTCAGGGGAAATAGTGAAGCGAATCCCTCAATGAGGGGGATTTATAGCAGTTCTCGAAAGTAATCACGGATTGACTTGTGGGTGCCACTGCTGGCTTGTCCAGCAGTGTGACTTGATTCCGTGAAAACTCTTGAGAATCACTATAGCATTTGAACAAAATGACCAATTTTTCGCTCGTCACTTGGATCTGTTTCAATTTGACATGACATCTGGGGGAATGCAGTCAAATCGCTTCTGATCAGAGACGACAACAACACCATTGAGGGATTCGCCTCATTATTCCATCACCTATTGGTTCACCGGGCTTGAGGCGGCTCTGCGCCCGGTGAGGATGGAGGGGGAGAGTACTTGTGGAGCTGCCGAGAGACATCCCTAAGTTCTGTG
>Ga0172370_10010100_pt1 | contig 10889 bp, 13 predicted proteins | sample LakKiv5m_FD_114538 | JGI IMG/M metagenome (GOLD analysis project Ga0172370, IMG submission 114538) | Freshwater microbial communities from Kabuno Bay, South-Kivu, Congo - kab_022012_11.5m | ecosystem: Environmental > Aquatic > Freshwater > Lake | place: Democratic Republic of the Congo...
AGCTAAAAAAGAACCTTTCGGTTCTTTTTTATATGCTTGCTTGAAGGCGACCCTCTTTAGAGTCGGCTCTCACAATCACCCCTTATATCATATGATACAGGTCTACAAAACTCGATGCAAGGGTTTTATTTTGGCAGCAAAAAAACCTTGATTTGAAAAGGAAATTTGTAATATCTCACATACCAAATTGCTCTAGTAGAGTTCATAATAAAGCTTGTTAACACAAGGTTTTTGTCATGAAAAATCTTTGGATTATAGTAGGGGTTATCATTCTGCTAGCTTTTCTAGTTATTTTTATTATATTTCTTTTGAGAAACATCTCAATCTTAAGTCTCCCATCTCAGGAGCCTGTCGCAAGCCCCATAACTTTAGAAAGCTATTCTCTCAGTAATGCAACTGTCACATTTACCGACACCGGTTCTATAAAGAGCAACGATTTATATCGCAGTGTCAGGATTACCATATCAAAAGATATTAAAAGAGTTGAGATTTTAGCAGGTTACAACTATACGCCAATCAAGTCATCAGTCTATGAGAATACTCCTGAAGCTTATCGTGCATTTCTGGCTTCTATCCAAGTAGCCGGTTTTGGCAAGGAGAAGAGAAACGTCAAAGTTACTAGTCCAGAAGGTCAGTGTCCGCTTGGGCATAATAGATATTTTTTCTCAGCAACAGACATTCCTGAGATGCCTCAAAACTTATGGTCATCAAACTGTTCTGTTGCCATGGGCACTTTTGACGGCAACTTTTCCACCATTCAAAGCTTGTTTAAAGCGCAGATTCCTGACTATAACAAATTTACTGCAAATGTTAATTTCCAATATAAAAAGCTCCGAAATACTTTTCTCGAAGCTTTTTTTGAATCTTATTTTCGCAGTTTTTTATTTAATCCAGTAGTTTTTCCTGGCGTTTTTAATCTGTTCCTCAAGCCAAGTGTCAAAATCTTTTGTTTTTATTAAGATATGGCTTGCCGTTCTCTCTTCACCGTTAATAGCATTTAGTTTGATGATATGGTAGCCATAAACTGTTTTGACAAGTTCGGTTGTTTGGCCGGGAGCGGTAAGTTTCCACAAAGCATCTTCAAACTCAGGAACAAGCGTGCCCTTTTTGACAGAACCAAGGTCGCCGCCTTTTGCCGCAGTTGTATCTTCTGAGTATTTTTTCGCCAGTTCTGCAAAGTCTTCGCCTGCTTTTACTTTCGCTAGAACTTCATTGGCCTTTTTCTCAGTATCAGCATTCAAGTTTTTATCTTGTTGGAATTCATTTTGCAGCTTGCCATAAAGAAAGGTATCTACATAGAAATCAGATTTAAATCTTTCTACCGTCAAACCATAATATTTCTTTAGGTTATTTTTAACCTCTTCCTCGCCGCCGGTCCTTTTCACAAATTCATTGAAAGAATCATCCAGCTCTTTCTGAGTGTATTTGATTTTTCTTTTTTTAACTTCTTGCTTTACGATTGCATTTTTTATCAAAAGATCTTTAATCCTAGTTTTTGCATCTGCCAAGGTCTTTTTAGCTTCATCTGAGTTTACATCAAGTTTTTTCTCACCTTTGATGTAGAACTCTGTGATATAAGTCGAGTAGGCTTTGTTATAATCCTGATATTTAGCATAAGACACCGGTTGTCCATTCACAAAAAATGCAGGATAAGGAATAACTCTCGCAACAGACATAGTAACATTATCGTTCCAACCAAACTTATATATTCCAACAGTAAAAACGCCAAGCAACATCACCGCAACAAGCGCTACAGTGGCGATAACCATGTAGAGTCTGTTACCCGTGATTTGGGATATTTTGTCTTGACCTGTAGTTTTTGTGCTACTGTCACCAGATGACTTTTTCAGTTTGCTCGTCAGAGCTTTCGCATTTATTTTCTTTTTTAAACCACCCGAAGCCTTTTTGACCCCTTCTTTTTTCTCTGCCATTTATCCATCTCCTCTAGTTATAATAACTAATATCCATCATATCTCTTTTCGGCTCGCTCGGCAATAATAATTTTTGCTATTTCACACTCAGCCTGCTTGCCAAAGCTTCTGCAATATCATCCGCCGATAAGTCTTTTTTACTTTTACCTTTCTTTTCAATGAGTTTCATTATAACCTCTCTGACAACTGATGGTTTTGAGACATTTTTCATCTCTATCTCCATGCCTGAAACGGACTTGATTTTAACATTTCCAAGCTCCATAACAGTTGAGAGAAAACCGGAAACACTGTAGGTAATATCCTGAACTTTTTGGAGGTCTATCTCTTTCACTTCCTTGTTAAAAAGCCCTTTTTGATGAGCTTCGATAATACGTTCGCTGGTTAGCACATAAACGTTATAGTACCATGTGAGCCAAGTATAGAATCCATATGAGAGGGCAAAGATGATACCGAGAAGCGCGGCGATATTCAAGTAATTTGAGACAAATGAAAGTATAGCGAGCTGGCTAATATAAACCATAAAAAATATTGAAACAACAAGAAACAACAAGAACTTGAGACCTTTTTTATATAACGTAAAAATATTCTTTCTGAAAGTCTTGATAAGTTTTTCTTTTTTGTGCTGTCCAGGAAAATCTTCCTTCATGGGTAAATTATAGCACAAATTTAATAAATAATCGTCCCAACGATAACCGGTATTTCCATCGCTACCCATAAAATATTTGAGATAATAATCGGCTTGTTTCTGTGAGCTATGCCATAAAGGAGCCAAAAAATTGCAGTTAACGTATAGAGAACCCACGTCAGAAGTGATACATCCTCAGCATTTTGGCTTATCCAGATAGTTAAAACCTGCGGGATAGTCATTAAGGGACCAAAGATTGCAACCAGATATACGGCCTTATCTATGAACCTAACATAACGTTTGGCATGCAAGCGTTCATGTTTCTCCTGGTCTACTTCATGAGAATGGATAAAATGATGTAGTGAAAACGACATAACCCCTCCTGCCTGCCCCGCACTTTGAAATAGTGCGTGGGTCATTCCCGACCCCGATCGGGAATCCAGTTTTGTAAATTAAGAATTTCAAATTTTAGACGTGGTGCGCCCGGCAGGAATTCTCACCCCGCACTTTCAGAAAACTGGAATCTATAGCGTAGCTTTTTATCTTTATTTGGTGCCCCCACTAAGAATTTCACCCCGCACATTTTATTTGGTGCCCCCGAGAGGAATCGAACCTCTGACCTAGGCGTTAGGAGTGCCTCGCTCTATCCAACTGAGCTACGGGGGCCTATGCAGAATTTATTAAATGTGCGGGGCGGGCTTAGATCTACAACCCCGAGAGTCCCTTGTTCTATCCGTTGAACTATGGGGGCATTGATATTATTATATAACATTACTGTCCCGACGTTTCAGTCGGGATCCCGATCGAAGCATCGGGAAGCTACGGGCACAAGAAACTGTTTGAAATGAGTGAGTTGTTGTAAATGTTTAAGATGTAACTAACAATTCCTACAAGCGAAGTGATACGACAACTACAACATTACCTACCTTGTGTGTATCTCGTGCACTGATTTATAATCGACTAGTTCCCTGAGAGAAAACCAAATTTTGATTTCTTTTTCGGCATATTTTTTATCAGCTGATGCATGAATGATATTTCTGACCACCATCTCCTTGTCATCACAGTGACTATAGCTTACGTGTGAAAAGTCACCGCGAATTGTCCCCGGCAAAGCTGACTTTGGTTCGGTAGTTCCTGCCATTTTTCTGACGTTCTCGATAGCATGCACACCCTCTACAACCATGGCAAGAACAGGACCAGAGGTAAGAAAATCAACATTATATTTTCTAACATGCTCGCCTCGCCTTTTGGCAATATCCTCATCATAATGGTCTAGTGCTTTAGCTTCATCCGATTGAACTAGTTTCAGGCCAACTATTTTCAGGCCGGCGTCTTCAAATCTCATCAAAACTCGCCCCATCAGACCTCGCTCTACAGCATCAGGCTTTAAAAGTACCAGTGTTCTTTCAATGTGAACGCTCATATTACTCCTTTAACTCTGTCATTCTCGCCCTCCTCTGTCATTCCCGCGAAGGCGGGAATCCAGAACTTATTTATATAGATTCCCGCCTTCGCGGGAATGACAATCCTTTCAGTTCTCTAGTATTTTAACAAATTTTTCCTCGTTTGCATAGGGACCGATGATGGCCAACTTCAAATTCCCTGATCGGAAAATTTCTTGCGCCACACCCCTTACCTCATCCAAGGTAACCTTTTCGTATAATTTAATCCTCTCTTCAAGTGGCAATGATTTACCTCCAATAATATCTTCTAAAGCATTTTCATCCGCCACATTTATCGAACTTTCTTGATTTAGAGCCATTGTACCGGCTATATAATCTTTTGCCCGCTTCAACTCTGCTACTGTGATATCTTTCTTGGACTTTTCTAGCTCTGCCTTAATAATCTTGACCGCATCTTCAGTCTTACTAATACTTAAGCCTGCTTTCACAGCAAACATGCCTGCGTCAGAGTTGGCCTCAACACTAGCTCTAACATAATATGCCAACCCTCTTTTTTCCCTTACCTCTATGAAAAGTCTCGAGCTCATATTGCCACCTAGTATCGTTGCAAGCAGCTCCTGGGCATATCTTGAAGGATTTTTTATATCATACGCCTCAACACCCATATAGATATGCGCCTGCTCAGTTTCTTTCTTGTTTATATATACCTTTTTTTTGTAAAGCTTGTTGTCTTTTTTTGGGCTAATGTAGTTACTTGTTCCTTTCGAAATATTGCTGAAAAACTCTTCTATCTGTTTCACATAATCATCAGGCAAGTTACCGGCGCATGAAACTATCACATTGCCGGCTCGATAATATTTATCCCGATAGCTTCTCATTACATCCGAGTTTATGGCTTGAATAGTTTTCTTTTCCCCTACTACATTTTGAGCCATTTGAGCATTCTCAAACAGAATCTGCTCAAAAAAGTCAGACACGTTATACATTGGAGTATCCTCGTACATATTGATCTCTTCTATTATCGTCCCTGACTCTTTCTCTATCTCTTCTTGAGACAAGACAGAGTTAAAGGCTATGTCGGAGAGAATATCGAGAGACTGGCTAAAATATTTTTTATCCGCCTGGACGTAGTAGCCTGTAAACTCCTTGCTTGTAAAAGCATTGTTCCTGCCACCCATACTGTCTATTTCTCTAGCTATATCGGGTGCCGTAGGCCTCTTTTTTGTCCCTTTAAAACACATATGTTCCAGAAAGTGAGATATGCCATGGATATCAGGCGTCTCGTTGCGTGAACCCGTCTTTACTGCAACTACCACACTAGCAGCAAAACTGTTTTTGCTTTTTTGCGCAATAATCCTAACTCCGTTTTTTAGCGTATGTCTTTCTATCATTTTTCCTGTGCTTTCTTTTTCATTTTCTCCTTCATTTCTGTCAGATCTGCCGGATTTCTCATGTGTCCGATGTGCCGTCTAACATACCATATCACCCCAATAATTAATATGATACCAATCACTAAGTCTGCTTTATGGAAATAATCACCTAGAGTATTCCAGTTTTCTCCCAGCTTCATCCCTACATATGTCAGAGCAACAGTCCATGGAAGCGCACCAAGAAATGTATAGATACTAAATACTTTCACATCCATCTCGCTGATACCGGCAGGCAGAGATATAAATGTTCTGACAACTGGCATCATACGAGTAAAAAACACTGTACTTTTGCCGTGTTTCTCAAACCACTTATGAGCCGTTTTAATGTCGTGATGGGAAATAAGGATATATTTACCGTACTTTTCAACTAGTGGAAGTCCGCCCCATTTCCCGACATAATATGCAACCAAAGATCCGGCTAAGTTGCCAAGGGCACCAACTACTGCCACCAGCCAAAAGTTAAACTCTCCCTGAGAAACCAGATATCCGGCAAACGGCATTATTATCTCTGATGGAAGCGGTATGCAGGCTGACTCGATAGCCATGGCCAAAAAAACACCAAAATATCCAAGGGTGGAGATGATAGTTATAGTTATATATCCTAAAAATTCTATAAGTTCAGTAACCATTATATACCGAGATTATAAAGCAGTATTATCAAAAATCCTAAAGCAAACCTGTAATAAGCAAATATCTTTAAACTATGGCTTTTAACAAAATTCATTAGAAATCTAATAGTTATAAAACTGGCGACAACCGACGATAAAAGACCGGCCCAAAAAATATTTGTTGCCATATCGTCAGGGGATATTTTGCTTAGTTCAAAAATGCCCGCACCAAGAATGATTGGCGCGGAAATGAGAAATGAAAACTTAGCTGCCGCTTCCCTGGTAAACCCTTGGGTCAACCCTACTGTAATAGTGATACCGCTTCTTGAAACGCCCGGTATTATTGCAACCGCTTGAGCAATACCTGTCACTAGGGACGATTTAAGTGTTAAACCTTTCAGAGTCTTTGAAGTGTGCAGTTTGTCTGCTAAATAAAGGAGGTAGCCAAAAAACAGTAAGTTGAAAGCCACAATAAACGGCGCTCTAAAGAGACCCTCAGCAAAATCTCTAGAAAGATAGCCACCCAAAAATCCCGGTATAGTCGCCAGTAAAATAAAAAATGGCATTTTTTCTTCGATATTTTTTATCTCTTTTTTCTTTATGGCTCGAAAAAATCCCTGCAATATTCCCAACCAATCTTTATAGAAAAAAGCGATAATAGATATCAAAGTACCCAAATGAAGGGCCACATCAAAGGCAAGACCAGGATCAGAAAAACCCCAAAACCAAGGAATAAGAACAAGGTGTCCGGAAGATGATATCGGCAAAACTTCGGTAACACCCTGGACAACTCCCAAAAAAATAGCTTGAAAAATATTCATAAACTACATTTTAGCAGATATAATTTTTCTTGTCATTCTGGCTTGTCCAGAATCCACTCGAACCTTGTTTCGCTCACAAGGTTCGACCTTCAAAATAATTTTTAATATCATAATTAAAGTCTTTACACAGCATATCCATTATCTTTATAATGAAATTAGTTTTTATTAAAGGAGCTCCGATGCAAAGTTTATCCGCCTTTGGCGGAATCGGAGTCACCCAAGGGTGAGGTAAAAAATGACACTTTCATGGGATTTAGCAGTAGTAGCAGCTTTTGTATGTTTAGCCGGCGTCGGCGCAATACTCGGCCGTGGTAAGGCTCTAAATATTTTGCTCGGTTCCTTTATGGGTTATGTAGTCGCCACAGAACTTGGCGCCCTTGTGTTTGATCAGGCAAAAAGCTTCTCTCATACAGAAAACTTTTCACTATTTTTGGTAAAAGTTGCCCTTTTCTTTGCAATAATTATCATTCTAAACGCAAAAACAGAACTCGGAGGCAAAGGCGGAGATGATTCATCAATGGCAATCAACTTAATATACGGTTTTCTGGCTGCCGGTTTTATGGCGACAGCTATCCTTAGCTTCCTCGAACCCTCAGAAAAAGCAAATCTACTTGCAAACTCAAATATTTTAGTCAAAGTTGACCAGCTTAAACTAGTCTGGATAGTGGCGCCGATAGGTTTCCTCTTTGTCGCCGACTTTCTAAAAGGCAAACTAGTAAAATAGTAAATTTGAAATATTAAAAGAAAAAACTCCACATAAGTGGAGTTTTTTCTTGGTGGGCGTAATCGGCACTTATTCGAACCTGCGTCTACTAGATCAGCTAGAGAAAATAGTTAAGGAATTAGCCGCTTAGCAGGGATAAATAGAAATTATATTACCTCTCCAATCCTTTTTGTATAGATTTATTTTGCCCTAAAAACTCCAGGCGGAGTAGTGATTTCACATTTTGGTGAACCACCACCCCGCCCGTTTAAAATTACCCTGAACCGCTGCCTCCGCCGAGGACCATACCTTCTGATTCCAAAATAATCTTCCCAGGAATTCCCAAACCATATTTCCGTTCGAGGTCTCGGAGCGCGATTCCTGCATCAAATTCATCAGCCATAATGCGTGCTCTTGTTCTGTCGCCCTTGTCGGTAAGCCTTCCATACTCCCGTGAGAAACAATCTGCCACCATTCTGGCACTTTCTTCCGATAATTGTGGCCAATGCTCACGTGTCTCCTGAATTAGACGTACTTCCGCATTTAGGAAGGCATTCAGCAAGATATCTGACGCAGAGATTGTTCTATCTGCCATTTCCATCACCTCCTTCACTCACTAGACAAGTCTGCGGATTGCATGAGAATACAAAACCGACTCCGGAGAAAAAGCGTTGTGGACGCCCTTATTGAGTCCGAAAACCCAGTTTTGCACATCGTCAGATCCTTCCGGCCAGTTTCGTTCCCGTATAAGCTTTCCGATAACTGCTATCTTGGGGCGAAAATCTGACTCCCTAAGACAATGCTTTGCTTTCTCGGAATTGGCATTAATCACCTGAAAAATAGCCTCTAACAACGCATAACGTCTTTTATCTAGAGATGTGGCCTCATCCTTATCTACCGGACTACAAAGAAGGCTGTCTAGCAGGACGTTAATCCCTTCCGCCGCTTTGTCAAAGGCTTGCTGGCGATTCTTCAGCTCGTCTTCTTCGACTATTGTGCCAAGCAAATCTGTTGCAAACTCGGAAAAACCTTTCATTGCCTATACCTCCAGTCTTAAGGGTTGTGTTTGGTTGATTGAAGTTACAAAAAAGGAGTCTGCGAAAGCCCTCCTCTTGTATGAAAAAGATTATACCACTTATCTGCTTTATAGTTAACTATATTATAAAAAAGCCCATATGGGATGGGTTTTGAGCACAAAAGTTCGAATGCCGAAATAAAAAAATAATGCCTCAAGAAAGGCATTATATCAAGACACATCTCTGGTGGGTCGGCTGGGATTCGAACCCAGGACATCCTGCTTAAAAGGCAGGCGCTCTACCGACTGAGCTACCGACCCTCGATTTTTGTCATCCTCGAGCTATAGCGAAGGATCTGTTCAGAGAGATTCTTCATCTCATTCAGAATGACATTGAGGTTTTTAACTTTGTTATTTTAGCAGAATTTTTCACTATAATCAATCCCAACAATAGAAAAAGACGGTCGTCTCACAAAAATTAATCTGTTAAGATAACCGCCTTATGACGTCCTGCTGGCTGCCCGCGAAAGCGGGCAGCCAGCACCTCGCTATGTATAGGGGAGTTTCCCCTTGAAAATGCCAATAACCAACAGCACTAGCAAGGGAACGGCGCATAAACATACTACGCCGATGAAAATCCAGTCTACAGTCATGGTGCCCTCCTAGTCGGTTCGCCCTAGATTCCTCGCAGATCTTCAATCCACAGCTGGATGGTCTCTATAGGATTAAGACCATCTCTCCACTCAACGACGATTTTAGCTATCAAATAAACTGAAACAATAAAAGCCACAGCCGTCACATACGTGGCCATAAACCATGCACCCGTATTACCTGTTCTGCTCATTCCTGTTTCCCACCACCAGCCGAAATAACCAGTGATGAAATCCAATACGATGTGTAGATAGCTCACTTCTATCCCCTTTTTTTGTGTTTTTGATCGGCAGCAATTCACTACAAATGAACTATTGCCGACCAAAAATAAGGAGAACATCAAGGTTCAATAGCGCATATTATATACCACTATATCCCATTTGTCAATAGTTTTATTGATTTCTTAGAACGGCCAGAACTTGGGTTTTTCTTTGCCTTCTTCCTTGGCGAATTCTTCCAAGAGTTCTTTTTGTCTTTTTGTTAGCTTCTCAGGTACACGGACCTTGATTGTTACCAAATGGTCGCCCCTTCCGCTACCGCCAAGATGAGTCACGCCACGACCACTCAGCTTGAATACCTTTTCACTCTGAGTACCAGCCGGAATCTTCAACTTTACGTCTCCATCAATCGTCGGCACTTCTATGATCGTACCTATTGCCGCCTCGGCAAATGAGATTACAGCTGTATTTGAGAGATTATACCCGTCTCGTTTAATTTTCTCATGTGGTTTGACGCGAATGTGTACATATAAATCACCACTTTGTCCACCCTTCATCGCTTCGCCAAGTCCGTTCAAGCGTATAGTTTGTCCATCATCAACGCCAGCTGGAATCTTAATCTTCACTTCTCGATTTTCATGAACCACGCCTTTACCCTTGCACTTCGGACACGACTCTTTCGGCAGTTTGCCTGTCCCCTCGCAAGTCTCACAAATAGACTCTTGGGCGAATGTTCCGAGAATGGTGTGCCTTGTCGTCTGGACCTTTCCCCTGCCTTTACAGACTCCGCACTCCTTCATCTCAGTGCCTTTTTTGGCCCCCGAACCCCCGCACTCTGAGCATTTAAAGCTCTTATTTAAATTAATTTTACTCTCTACACCAAAGACTGCTTCCTTGAAATCAATCGTAACCACAGTTTCCAAGTCATTCCCGCGTCTGGTCCTACCACGAGTTCTGCCGCCACCGCCAAAGAACGTTTCAAATATATCTCCCATGCCCCCGAGATCGCCAAAGTCAAACTCAACTCCGCCGAAACCTTGTCCTGCTTGCTGCTGATATTGCTGCCAGTTAAAGCCACCTGCGCTTGGATCCTGATGACCAAACTGGTCGTAGGCTTTTCGCTTTTCGGGGTCAGATAGTATCTGGTAGGCCTCATTTGCCTCCTTGAACTTCTTCTCCGCTTCCGGCCCACCACCCTTATCAGGATGATGTTCATGAGCCAGCTTGCGATAGGCCTTTTTTATCTCGTCTACCCCGGCGTCTTTCTTGACGCCTAGTATTTCATAATAATCTTTTTTCATATTCCCTTCTGTCATTCCCGCGCAGGCGGAAATCTATTTCTACGTCATTCTGAACTCGCCTGCCCGTCTTTGGAGGGATTCAGAATCTATATTAATTAATCCTGGATTCCGGATCTAGTCCGGAATGACAATACTATTATATGTAAATTTTCCAAAAATTGCTTCTAAAATCTTCAGGCGGGG
>Ga0172370_10010102_pt1 | contig 10888 bp, 5 predicted proteins | sample LakKiv5m_FD_114538 | JGI IMG/M metagenome (GOLD analysis project Ga0172370, IMG submission 114538) | Freshwater microbial communities from Kabuno Bay, South-Kivu, Congo - kab_022012_11.5m | ecosystem: Environmental > Aquatic > Freshwater > Lake | place: Democratic Republic of the Congo...
ACCATGCGGCCCTCTTCGTCCAACAGGCGGAGCCGTGGGGGGGACGGGTCGACCTGCACCCGCAGCAGAGGTTGCGGTGCGGTCGTCTCTGCCTCGACGGCCTCGACCGCCTCGCCCGCGTCGAGCAGGTCGGGCAGCGCGTCCGGCGATCCATCGGGGGCAACCCCCGCGCTCCCGCAGGCCACGAGCCAACAGACCGCGACGAGCAGCGTTGCGGTCGGCCGGATTGTCCTCGGCATCGCGCCCTCCCGCTACTCGGTCTTCCATGCCCCGTCGAACCAGCCCAGGCCCTCGTGCGCCGACCAGACCGCGGGACCGGCGGGCGCGCCCAGCCCCATGCGCAGCTCGTAGTGCTCAAGCTGGCCCGACGTGTCGGCGGCGGCCGTCTCGGGATCGACCAGGTAGCCGATGGCGTCGTTGGCGTTGGCCAGGACGAGCGCCAGGGGGCTGACCACGTGGTCGCGCAGGCGGAACGAGTAGGCGGGGGTGCCCTCGCCCGGGAAGGCGGCCAGCTCGACCGGGCCCAGCTTGTGCCAGCTGACCGGCATCTCGTCGAGGACCCACGCGCCCTCCTGGCCCGAGATGGTGCGGAACGGCATGTGAAGCATCTCGTACACCTGCACCATGATGCTGCCCTCGATGGGGCTCGAGGCGGTCGTCTCGCGGGCCAGGATGGTGGTGTCGTCGCTGGGCGCGAGGCCGTCGAGCACGGGCCGCACCGCGTCGGCCAGCACCTTGCCCATGGCGTACGCGCGCTCGTAGTCGTCGGCGCCTTCGAGCTCGGCCACCTTCGGGCCGTCGTGCACCGCGGCCTCGAAGCCCAAGAGGAAGACCACCGGCGCGCCCGTCTCGGGCTCCAGCTCGCTGCGCAGGCCCCAGATGAAGTCGGCCGAGGCCAGGGTGTTGCCCTCGGGCAGGAGCGTGGGGTGCTTACCGTAGTTCACGAACGTGACCAGGGGGTCGCCGTCCAGGCCCCGGGCCTGCAGCACGCCCACGGTGTCGTCGAGCCGGTCGGTGTAGTGCGAGTCGGCGCCAGTGTACCCGGTCAGGGTGGTCGAGCCGGTGTGCAGGGTGGCGGGCACCAGCGCGTCGGCGGCGCGCACGCTCACGTCGACCAGCCAGTCGGCGTACTGGTCGAGCTGTGCGCGCGGGATGGGCTCGCGCAGCTTCTGCCAGAAGCCCATCATGTCGGGCGCCGCGTGGGAGTGGCTGGAGGCGATGAGGATGTCGCGGGCCTCCAGGGTCACGCGGCCGGCCAACCCCTCGACGATGCGGGTGCGGACCTCGCGGAGGCCGGGCCCCGTGCCGCCGAACTCCCAGAACCAGCCCGTGTCGTCGACCTCGATGAGCAGGAAGGCCTGGCCCGCGGGGTTCTGGAACAACGTGGCCTGGGCGCGCAGGCGGTCGTGCACGCCGGTGATCACGCGCAGCCCGCCGGGCATCCCGTACCCGCCCATCACCGTGCCGTTGGCGGGGGTCACGTCGGCCTCGGCGTAGCCCACCAGGAAGGTGTTCGCGGGAGTCCCTTCCTCTTTCGACGCGCCGTCACATGCCGCCACCAACGAACCGATCAGGATCAGCAGGATCGCGCACCGCATCGTCTCACCTCCCAGTACCGGTTGCCAACGCAAGCCTCTGGCTCTACCGTGAATCAGTACGTCACCAGCACCGACGACGCCACCATCCAGATGGGTTCGGTCGCCGCGTGGTCGATGGCGTTCACGTTGGCCGCCAGGCCCTTGCCCGGCACCAGCACGCCGCCCACCAGGCGCGCCACCAGCACGTCGTCGTAGGTATACGCCAACTCCGCGTCCACCTCCCAGCCCAGGTTGGCGCTGCCCAGGGCGTTCTTCTTCTGCAGGTCGGCGCCGTAGGCCACCAGCAGCGAAGGCCGGAATCCCGGCAGCACCTCGTACCCCACCGTGACGTCGGTGAGCACGAAGCCTGCGCGCGGCCGATAGAAGCCGCCGGTCTGCGTGCTCATCTTCTCGTCGTAGTTGTCGAAGGTGTCGCGGAGGTCGTTCTCGGTGAACAGCAGCGTGGGCGAGCGGTTCTTGGCCGAGTAGTGGAACGCGCCGTTGCGGGCGTTGGTCGGCTCGGCGTCATCGGGCGACAGGGCCAGGATGTTCAGGTTGGCGAACAGGTCGCCGAACCGCCCATTACCGTAGAGCTGCGCCGCCCACGCCAGGGTGGTCTGGTCGCCGCCCCCGGCCGCCGCGTTCGTGTACCCGCCGAGTTGCCCCAGCACGTCCAGGCCCAGCTTGATCGCGTCGAGGTCGGCCTCGAGGTTCAGCGAGGGCGTCAGCGCCCAGTCGGTCTGGCCGACCACGTGCGCATCGATCAGACCGTAGACGCCGGTCGAGAGCGTGAGCAGGTCGAACAGCGTCGTGCTCGTGGTCAGCGCGCCCACGAAGGTGTCGTGGGTGAAGTTGTTGGCGTCGATGGGGATGCCCTCGTAGGTCGGATCGGGTACCTGGCCGATCATCACGCCGGTCTTCCAGCCACCCACGTCGAGCCAGGCCTGTGCGGCGCCGATCCAGTGCGCCAGGAACAGCTTGGACGGATCCTGGAAGTACTGGTAGCCGAGCTTGAAGCCGAAGCGGTCGCCGAAGAACTCTCCCTCGGCGTAGATCTGGCGCTGCTTCAGCAGGAACACGTCGTCGGCCTTGGGATCCTGCTGGTCGGGGTTGTTGCGGCTCCACACCTCCAGCCCCGCCTCGAACTCGTAGAACAGGCGCAGGTTCTTCCGGACGTTCCACGTGAACTCGGGCTTCAGCCAGGTGAGCGCCACGCCCACGCTCTGGCCGTCGGGTTCGTACACCGCGCGGCTGCGGTCGAAGTCGGCGTCGCTCTTCCAGTACACGTAGGTCTGCAGCGGGACGACCATCTCGATGGTGCGCGCCGCGTGCACGGCGGCCGGAGCCGGCGGGTCGTCGGCGTCGCCCGCGAAGGCGTCGACGGGGACGGGAAGGAGCGCCAGCGCGGTAAAGAGCAGGATGAAGGTGCGTCGCATGGCCTCCCCCTTTACAGCGTGGAACGGTCGCCGTCGACGACCATCCCGTCCTTGAAGAAGTACGTCCACCCGTGCTGGCTCTCGCCCGGCAGCGGCGGCAGCAGGCGCACCTGGTGCGTGGTGCCCGGCTGGTCGAGCGTGGGGTACCAGTACAGCACGCGGCGCTCCCAGTCGAACAGCGCGGTCCCGTCGGACAGCCACACGTAGAAGCCGTCGGGGTACTGCACCTCGGGCACGAAGATCTCGGTGGGGGCCTCGGTCTCCTTCGAGGCCATCTCCAGCACGAACTCGCCCAACGGGTTCACCCGGCCCTTCTCGGGAACGAAGTAGTGGAGCGGCGACCAGAAGTGCATGGCGACCGGCTTGCCCGACATCGCGCGCGGGTAGGGCCGCGACCAGGCGCGGTCGCCGCGGAACGTGCCTTCCTGGTCGACGATCGAGAAGTCTTCGCGGTTCCACAGGTCGCCGTAGCGGAAGGTGTTGTGGGCCGAGAAGCACCACAGGATGCGCGGCGCGAACAGGGCTTCGTAGGCCTCGTAGTAGTTGTCGAGGATCTGCTCGGACACCGGGTAGGCCTGTTCGACCAGGAAGTCACGGATGGCCGCGTCGACCTCGGCGGGCGTGGCGCCCTTGGCCTTCTGTTCGCGCAGCAGGCTGTAGTTCAGGTTGTAGTTGAAGTAGGTGCCGAACTCGCCGAAGACCACCGGCGGGTTGCCCATGGTCGCCTTCTGGCTCACCATCGTCTCGCCGAGCCCGGCCAGGAACTCCTCGAACTCCCACTCCTCGGGGCGGAAGTCGCGGGGCATCTCGTTCAGCCCGAAGTAGGGGTAGATGTCGGGGTACCAGTGGGGCGCGTGGACCTGTTGCTTCAGGTACTCGTCCTCCCACTCGTCGCTGCCCGGCTTCATGTACTGCAGCCGCTCCATCCATGAGTCGCCGAAGCTGACGCCCAGCGCGCCCGAGGCGCCGCCGCCGGTGTTCTCGATCCACAGGATGGCGTTGGGATCCGTGTCCTGCAGGCGCGAGCCGAGGCGCTGGTAGAACGGCTGCAGGCACGACCAGTCGAACGAGAAGTTCAGGTTGATGAGCGCCATGGCGTCGAGGCCCTCGTAGCCCCAGGCCTTCTTCGTCTCGGGGCTCGTATCGGGCGGCAGCAGCCCCAGGGCGGTGATCAGCCGGTAGACGCGGTGCCCCATGGCCTTGTCGGCCTGGAAGAGCGACAGCACCAGATCCTCGAGGTAGGTGTTCGAGTAGCCCTCGGGCACCTCGGAGGGATCGGGCGGCTCGGCGGCCTTGCCCCCCAACTGGAAGTAGGCCGCCAGCACGGTCATCATCACGAACGTGGCCGGCGGCTCGTTCATGAGGTCGTAGCCGATCACGTTGGGCTCGTCCTTCACCGCTTCGGCGACCTTCACAAACGACTGGATGTAGTGGTCCTGCAGGAAGTCCTGGATGCTGACGCCGTCGCGCGCGTCCTCCTCGCCCTCGGCGGGCGGGGGCAGCGTGGCGCCGGTGGCCGGGTCCACCTTCCAGGACGGCCACACCGACTCCCCCGCGAAGAACGCGGCCATGCAGCGCTCCATGTCGCCCGACAGCAGCGAGTTGTTCCACCAGTCGTTCAACGGGATGTAGTCGGCGCTCTCCACCAGCGGGAACGCCGTCGTGCCCGGGGCCTCGCAGATGTAGCGAAGCAGCGGCGCCAGCCACTTCGTGCCTTCGTCGAGCGTGGCCGCGAGCACGTCGTCGAGCGAGTCCTTCAGCACCTGGGGCACGGTGGCGGCCTGGCCCTCGGGGTCCAGCAGGTAGGCGCAGGCCTGGTCCTGCTTGGCCTCCAGCACCTGGCACTCGGCCACCGACAGCTTGTCCTCCTCCTCCACGCCGCTGAACTCCTGGTACAGGCGATAGGCCGTGCACACGAAGCCCACGTCCCAGCCGCTGACCAGTCGCGGCCGGCCCCAGTGGGGGCTGTCCATCTTCTTCTCGGGCAGGCTGGCCTGGATGGCCCAGCGGGGCGCCCCGTCGCCGCCCACGCGATCGTCGTAGCCGCAGTCGAGGCCGAGGGTGCTGCAGACCTTGCCGTCCTTGTCGTGGGGCAGCAGCGACAAGAGCATCCACTCGATGCTGCCGGGCTCGCCCATCTCGGGCACCGACGTGTAGTTGACGTGCAGGTAGCGCGTGAAGAGATCCTGGTGCATGTCGAGCAGCACGTAGATGCCCCACTCGCGGGCCTTCTGCGTCAGCGCCTTCACGAAGGCGATGTACTCGGCGTCGAACTTCCCCGGGCCCTCGTGCTCGATGGCGTCCCACAACAGCACGAAGCGCACCGAGTTGAAGCCCCGGCGGGCCAGCTCGCCGAACCAGCGGTCGGCGTCCTCCACGGCGAACGGCTTGCCCACGTACGAGATGGGCACGGTGATGGGGACCTTGTTGGGGTTGAACTCGTCGCGGTTGCAGTCCAGCGTCGTGCCGTCGGGCAGCGAGAACCGGCATGGCACCTTCGTGTCGCCGCCCAGGTTCACCCCGTGCCAGTACAGGTAGCGCCCATCGGCGTCTTTGAAGAACGTCAGGTCGGTCGTCACCCGCGAGGTGTTGGCCTCGCGCAGGGCCGCGAGGTCGGCGCTACCGTCGCCGCACGCGACGAGCGCGACCATCGCGAGGACCGGGGTCACCGCCAGCAAGCGCACGTTCATGGGCCCTCCTGTTCCGGCATCGGACGCCGTTGCCACCTGCGTATCGGACATCTTCAGCCGCAAAAAGCGGCATCGAATGCCGCATGATATCGACGATGCGATGCGGCGGCAAGTGGCTTCGCGGCTGATTCCGTGGGCCCGTAGAGCGTAAGCCGTGTCGCGCCGGGCTTGACCCGCGATCCCGCCAGCGCAATACTGCACGCGACGCCCGGGACCCGGGTTGTCGAACGACTTCGACCCTGCGAGGACCGATGACGGCGATGCGGCATCCCATCCAAGTGACCATGCCAGGTCCGGTGACGCGACCGAAGGCCAGGGCGGCCAAGCCGTCGGTGCGCGAAGCCAAGCGCGCCGAGACCCGTGAGAAGATCGTGCAGGCCGCCTTCCAGCTCTTCCAGCAGCGCGGCTACGATGGCACGACCGTCGACGACATCGTGGCCCTGGCCGGGGTCGGCAAGCGCACCTTCTTCCGTCACTTCCCGTCGAAGATCGAGGTCGCGTTTCCTTACGAGCAGCAGCGCCTGCAGCGGTTCGCGGAGCTGCTCGAAGAGCACTTCGACCTCGACAACCCGGTGCACGGCGTGGCGCGGGCGCTGTTTGCGCTGCTGCCCGAGTACCAGAGCGCCCGCGACATGATCCTGCTGGAACGGACCATCCAGCTGGGGGCCGGGTCGTGGGAGTGGATGGCCCGCAACTCCGAGAACGAGCGGGTCTGGCGCGACCTGATCGCCCAGGCGCTGGGGCGCGGGCAGGTGACCGCGCTCGAGGCGCGCGTACTGGCCGCCGCCATCTACGCCGCGGCCGAAGAGGTGCTCGATCTGTGGTTCTCGCTGGGCTGCCGCCGCGACGTCAGCGATTGCGTGGGCCCGGTCCTCGAGCTGCTGGCCTGGATCGCCGAGCGCTACGACACGCAGCGCGACGCTTACGATCCACAGGCGTTCCTGGCGCGTGTCGCGGCGCCTTCGCGGGCTCCAGGCGGGAAGTAAGGGTCACTCGGGCCTCGTCCGCACGGCCTCCAGGGGCAGGTCATGGACGTGGGCCCAGGCCTGCCAGTCGGAGCACGACCTTTCGGCGAAGGCTGCCGCGTAGCCTTCACGCGTGTCGACCTCGAGCAGACCCTGCAGGCGCTCTCGAAAGCGGGGCTCGAGGGCCGCGAGGGCCACCCAGCCGTCGCGGGTCGCATACAACGAATACTCGGGAAGGCCCCCTCCCAACAGCGAGCCGGGCGCCGTGGCCCCGAAGCGCAGGGGCTCGGCGAACGCGGCGGCGGCTTCGGCCAATGGGACCGCGAGGAAGCCGCCCCTGCCGCTGCGCTCCCGGGAATAGAGCAGCGCCAGGGCGGCCGAAACCGCGCGCTCGGCCCCGGCCAGGTCGGCCACCAGCGTACGGGGCAGGTTCGGAGGCTCCACCAGCCCCAGGGCGGCCTGGTACGTGAGGTCGTGGCCGGCCTCGTCGGCCCGAGATCCGGCGAAGCCCGTGATGGCCACCTGGCAGAGGCGCGGGTATCGCGCGGCGAGGACATCGGGCGCGAGGCCCAGGCGAGCCAGGGCGGACGGACGGTGGGCCGTGAGCCAGATGTCGGCGTCGGCCAGCAGGGCGTCGAGGGCCGCCTTCCCTTCCGGCGTCTTGACGTCGATCACCCGTCGCTCGCACCCCGCAACCAGGGCCTCGTACCAGGCCGGCGAATAGGCCGCCATGGGATCCCCGGCCGGGGGCTCCACCTTCGCTACTAGCGCGCCCATGTGGCGCATCCGCTGTGCCGCCGCGGGGCCCGGCAGGTTCACGGCGAGGTTCACGACGCGAAGGCCCTCGAGGAGCATGGACTCGGCGCTCATCCGCTCCCTTCCCGATTCCGGGCAACCCGGCACCCGTCGGCCAAGGATAGCCGTCGCGCCGAAGCCGAGCAAGCGGCCAGCAGCGCCCTTGCATCACGACACCGCTCGCGTAGTATGTGACACTTGGTGTCGCCATTGGCAACCGGGGGCGCGGCTCGCGCGCTCCGTGGGAGGTGGAAGGATGAGGGTCGTGCCGCCATTCCGGTCTCGCGTGCTCGTCGCCGTGCTCCTCTCAAGCCTCGTCGCCGTAGGGCCGGCCGGAGCCGAGGAGGCCGGCACCCGGAAGCTCTACACCGTAGGGGTCTCGCACCTCGACACCCAGTGGTACTTCAACATCCAGGAGACCATCCGAGAGCACATCCCCGAGACCTTCGCGGGCACCTTCGCGCTGTTCGAGAAGTACCCCGACTTCAGGTTCAGCTGGGAGGGCGCCTACCGCTACATGCTGCTGGAGGAGTACTACCCCGACCTGTTCGCGAAGCTGAAGGACTGGACCGCGGCGGGACGCTGGGCGCCCGGGGGCAGCTCGCTGGAGGCCGGCGACGTGAACGTCCCGAGCCCCGAGTCGCTGGTACGCCACTTCCTGATCGGCACGCGCTACTTCCGCGACAAGCTCGGGAAGACGAGCGTCGATGTCTTCTTGCCCGACTGCTTCGGCTTTGGCTACGCGCTGCCCGCGGTGGCGGCCCACTGCGGGCTCAAGGGTTTCTCTACGTCGAAGCTCTACTGGGGGTCGGCAGTCGACATCCCGTTCGGCCTTGGCGTGTGGAAAGGCCTGGGAGGCGCCCACGTGGTGGCCGCGCTCCGGCCCCGAGGCTATACGGACGCCATCGGCCACGACGTGAGCTTCGATCAGGCGCTGCTGGACAACTGCTCGGCTTCCTTTCCGACCGACGACCTGCAGATCGGGTTCACCTACTATGGCGTGGGCGACGAGGGTGGTCCCGTGCGCGAAGACGACGCCAAGTGGGTGCAGGCCAGCGTGGAGAGCGACGGGCCCATCCAGGTGCAGAGCGCGTTCTCCGACCAGCTTTTCCGCGACCTCACGGACGCGCAGGTCGCAGCGCTGCCCCGGTACGACGGCGAGCTGCTGCTGACCACGCACGGCACGGGTGCCTACACGTCCCAGGGCGCCTTGAAGCGCTGGAACCGCAACAACGAGCTGCTGGCCGACGCCACCGAGCGCGCCTCGGTGCTGGCCGACTGGCTGGGTGGCCTGGCCTACCCCGCCGACGCCCTGCACCGTACCTGGGTGCGGTTCCTGGCCCAGCACTTCCACGACGTGCTGCCGGGCACGTCCACCGCCGACGTGTACCGATTCGCCTGGAACGACGAGCTGCTCGCCTTGAACCGGTTCTCGAGCCTGCTCACCGACGCGATCGGTGCGCTGTCGGCCGGGCTCGACACCCAGGTGCAGGGCGCCCCCCTGGTGGTCTTCAACCCGCTCGGGTTCGAGCGCACCGATTTGGTGCAGGCCGTGGTCCGCTACCCCGCCGGCGCCCCCGAGCACGTGGCCGTATTCGACCCGGAGGGCGTTGAGAGCCCCTCGCAGTCCATCGATCGAGGCGACGATTGGATCGAGGTGGTCTTCCTCGCGCGGGTCGGAGCCGTCGGGCTGGCGGTCTACGATGTCCGCGCGACTGCGGCACCCTGCGTCCTGTCGACCGGGCTGTCGGCGTCGGACCGCGTGCTCGAGAGTCCCCGCTATCGAGTCGAGCTCGACGAGGCCGGCGACCTGTCCTCCATCCAGGACAAGGAGGTGGGACAGGAATTGTTGTCCGCGCCCGTGCGCCTGGCCCTGTGGGACAACAACAGCAAGGTGTGGCCGGCCTGGGAGCTGCTTTGGGAGGACCTGAAGAACCCGCCGCGGGAGCACGTGGGGGGACCGGCGGACGTCCGGGTGGTGGCGTCCGGCCCGGCGCGGGCGACGCTGGAAGTGACCCGCTCCAACGGCGAGAGCCGGTACGTCCAGCGCGTCCACCTCGCGGCCGGCCTTGCCGGCGATCGCGTCGAGGTCGAGAACCGCTTCGACTGGCAGAGCCGCAGCTCCATCCTGAAGGCCGTCTTCCCGTTGTCGTCGGCCAACGCCGTTGCCACCTACGACCTGGGCATCGGCACCATCCAGCGCGGCAACGACAGCGAGCGCGCCTACGAGGTGCCGGCGCAGCAGTGGGCCGACCTGACGGCGCCCGACCGAGGCTTCGGCGCGACGATCATCAGCGACAGCAAGTACGGCTGGGACAAGCCGGATGACGGCACGCTGCGGTTGACGCTGGTCCACACGCCCCTGGACTGGGCCCTCGCGCCCGCCCGATACGGGCAGCAGACCCAGGACTTGGGGCCCCACGTCACCACCTTCGCCGTGTACGGTCACGCGGGCTCCTGGCAGGGAAAGGCCTGGCGCGTCGCCGCCCGCGTGAACCAGCCCCTCCTGGCGTTCCAGACGGCCCGCGCAGAGGGCCCCTCCGGTCGGCGGCAGGAGCTCGTGCGCCTGTCCGGCGGCGACGTAGCCCTGAAGGCGCTGAAGCGGGCCGAGGACGGCGACGGCTACGTGGCACGCCTGGCCGAGCTGTCGGGGACGGCCCAGCCCGGGGTCACCCTGGCCTTCGGCGCGGGCATTGCCTCGGCCGAGGAGCTCGACGGGGTCGAGGATCCCATCGGAACGGCCACGCTCGTCGACGGCGCGCTGAAGGTCGACGTCGCGCCCCATCAACTGCGAACCTTCCGTCTACGACCCGTGGCCGCTCCGGTCGCCCTGGAGCGGCCCGTCGGCCGCGCGGTGCCGCTGCCCCGCGACGTCGACGTGGTCAGCACCAACGACGCGCGGGGCGACGGCGCGATGGGGCCCGACCAGTTTGGCCGCCCGGTCTCGATCCCTGGCGAGCTGCTGCCCGACACCGTGGTGGACGGCGGCCTCGGGTTCGAGCTGGGAAGCCAGGCCGAGGGGCAGCCGAACGCCGTGGCCTGCCGGGCGCAGCGGCTGTCCCTGCCGGAGACGCGGCCGGGCGATCGGTTGTTCGTCCTGGCCGCGGCCGAGGGCGATCGGACCTGCGTGTTCCAGGTGGGGGATCGGGAGTACCCGCTGCGGGTGCCCGACTTCACGGGGCTCATCGGCAACTGGGTGGGCCGCGTGAAGCCCGATCAACCGTTGCAGAAGGCGTCGGTCTTCCTCATCGAAGATCCCAAGGACTTCCTGCCGTCGTTCTACGAGCAGGCTCGCGTAGCCTGGTACACGACCCATCGGCACCTGGCGAACGGCGACGACCCGTACGAGTTCACCTACCTGTTCCGGTTCGAGCTGCCCGTGCAGGAGGGGGCCACGACGGTGACGCTGCCCGACGAGCCCGCGT
>Ga0172370_10010104_pt1 | contig 10888 bp, 9 predicted proteins | sample LakKiv5m_FD_114538 | JGI IMG/M metagenome (GOLD analysis project Ga0172370, IMG submission 114538) | Freshwater microbial communities from Kabuno Bay, South-Kivu, Congo - kab_022012_11.5m | ecosystem: Environmental > Aquatic > Freshwater > Lake | place: Democratic Republic of the Congo...
CCGCGCATCATATTTGCCACAGGGAATCACTGAAATGGATTCCAGGGACAGTTTGAAAAGGCAATGGGAGGCTGAAATGAAATTAGTGTTGATGCTGATGCTAGGAACATTGCTCGCTACTCAGGCCGTCGCTGCGTCCCACAAGGAGACAGTGGACTATAAAGATCATGATGTAGCGCTGGAAGGATATTTGACTTATCAAGACGCGGAAGGCAGGCGGCCCGGTGTGATCGTGGTGCCTGACTGGATGGGACTTAACGATCATTACCGTAAGATCGGAGACAAACTGGCCGATTTAGGCTATGTGGTATTTGTTGCAGACATATACGGCAAGGGCGTCCGTCCCAAGGATTGGGAGGAAGCTAAGGCTCAAGCCACGAAATACAAATCCGATCGTCCGCTTATGCGGCAACGTGTCCAGGCCGGACTGGAAGAATTGATGAAGAATAAACATGTTGACCCGAAACGTATTGCTGTCATGGGTTACTGTTTCGGCGGGACGGTGGCTTTGGAGCTGGCACGAACCGGCGCGGACCTTCGGGGAGCGGTCAGCTTTCACGGCGGTCTGGAAACCCCGAACCCGGATGATGCGAGAAACATCAAGGCGAAGATACTAGTGCTGCACGGCGCGGACGATCCGTTCGTACCGCCTAAAGAAGTCGCTGCGTTCGAGGACGAGATGCGCAAGGCAGGTGTGGACTGGCAGATGATCTTCTATGGCGACGCTGTACATGCCTTTACTACAACTGCGGCAGGCACGGACAAGAAGAAGGGAGCAGCGTACAACGAAGCCGCGGACCGGAGATCCTGGCAAGCAATGCAGACATTTTTCAAGGAGATTTTCTCGGGTAACAAGAAGAACTGACGGTCCACGTGCGACAACTGGGCGCGCCATTATTAAAACTCGTCAGAGTGTTCCGGATGCCATATCCACGGGTCAGTGTCTTAGTTTTTTTTGCGTTCATCGGGGGCGCGACAATGCTGTTTTCGTCAGGTCATGTTTCTGAGTCGCACGATTCCGGCAAGCCGCACCACACGGAGCGCGGCTTCAAAAACCTCGATCAACCTGACGAAGGCGCGTTCATAGACCTCTTGCGATGGCAATGGGAGCGATTCCGTAGGGGGCTTCCCCCGCGGGCAGATTACAGTTTCCCCCTGGCCAGGAATGATCCCGCGTGCCTGAAGCTCAACCGCGACAAAACCACAATCACGTGGATAGGCCACGCCACTGTGCTGCTCCAGTTGAATGGCAAGAACGTCTTGACAGACCCGCAGTTTTCCCAAAGGGCATCGCCGTTTCAATGGATCGGTCCGAAACGGGTGATCGCACCGGGGTTGACGTTCGAAGACCTGCCGCGGATAGACGTTGTTGTTGTCTCCCACGACCATTACGATTCGCTGGATCAGCCGACAATAATGAATCTGTACAAACGGGCAGGGGGCCGAGAGACCATATTCTGCGTCCCTCTAGGACTGAAGAAATGGTTCCAGGATCTCGGCATCACGAAAGTCCGTGAAATGGACTGGTGGGATGTGGAACATGGAGACGGCCTGGAAATCATCTCGGTCCCCGTTCACCACTGGAGCAAGAGGCTTTTCACCTCCCGAAATCAGACCTTGTGGAGCGGGTGGGTTATAAGGTCAAAGGATTTCAGGTTTTTCTTCGCCGGCGACTCAGGCTATTCCGAGATATTCAAGGAAATAGGTCGAAGACTCGGCCCCTTTGATTTGTCCGCGATCCCCATCGGCGCGTACGAACCGAGATGGTTCATGCAACGCTATCACATGAATCCTGAAGAGGCTGTCCAGGTCCATCTGGATGTTCGATCCAAGAAGTCCGTTGGCATCCACTGGGGGACTTTCGTGCTCAGCGACGAACCGCTCGACGAACCGCCGAAGCGGCTGGAACAGGCGCGGAAAGCACGAAACCTCTCTGACGGGGAATTCGTTGCCCTCAAGCATGGAGAGACGATCATCCTGGATGGACGCTGAGGCCACCTCGACTGGAGAAATGATTTCAAAACCTGTGAGTTTCGGGAAGAGTTTCCGGGGAGGCCCTTTTTGCAAAAAGGGCCTCCCCGGACCCCTCCCCAAAAACTCCCATAATTTTGGACCATTGTCGCCCGGTAGCGCCAATGGTGTGGTGTGGGAAACTCGGATCTCGTGACCGTTAAGGGATTTTGAAACGGCTTATAACATAGATGCAGTCTTCCTGCGGGTGAGGAAACCGGAGAGGCTCTTGGATGCCAACCTGATCGGCCGGATCAGGAAATAAAGGAAAGACAGACATAACGGAAGGCTGACAAAATTCAGATCAATAGCGTCCGGAATCATAAGGCGCCTCAAGCCGAACCTCATCTTGTCCAGAATGGATTCCCGCACGGCGAAACGAAAGAAGAACGTGGCGCTGGCATCGGGCCGATGCATGGTGCTGTTGAAGAGGTTCTCCCGAACCGATTTCACCAAAGGCGCGACATTGGAACATGCGTTGGTCATCCGGACAATTTCTTGAGGAAGCTTTCCACCGAGCAGGCTGTGAGCCAAACTCAATCCAACCAGAAGCATCCGCTTGCGATTTAACTCGGTGGATTGCGCAATCAGAAAATTCCAGTCCACCTTGTCGGAATGGTGCAACAGCCGGGCGATGTCACAAATCCAGATGAGCCTGTCCCAGCAGTGGCTTGCGCCGTGAACGCACAGATAGAGGATTTGATCATTCAACGACAACGTGCGAACGGCCGAGCCGTCCAGATCGAGGCTTGTTAGACGGTCCCAGACATCGGTGTTGCTGAAACGGGTCCAATTTCGGCCATGTTCCAAGGTCCAGTGCAGCTCTAAAATGGCGGCATGAGCGCGCGAAAGCAAAGAGAGATGGAGCTGGTATGAAAGCAGGGCCTTCGCAGCGTCCGGCCGTGCCCGAAACTCGTCCGCGTAATCTGACGAATAGAGCAACTCCCTGGCCTTCAGCGCATCGGTCTTGTGGACCAAAATGTCCAGATCTTCAAATTGCCTTAAGGCCACATCGCCGTATGCGAGGCCGGCCAGCACGGGCCCTTTAAGCGGCACAGCGCCAATCCCGTGAGAGTCCAACAGGGTAAGTATTTTGATAAGCTCGCCAGTAAGAAAATGGTTGCGAGCCGAATTGGCCAGAAAATGCCGTTGAAGCTGCGACCACCTCTCCTTAGGAACCCGACCAGAGCCGATGAGATACAACCTGTGGTAAAGCAGGGGCAACACGCCATGCTGCCGGGCCGCTTCAATGACACAGGACCAGTCAATCTCCCGGTTGAGCAAATCACTTATGCGGCTGTCCATTTCGCCGTGAGGTTGGGTACTCGCGCATGCTATCACAAGCCGATCTTCATCTCGCGCAACCCCCGAGAACGGGTCATGTTTCATGTGAATCATGCCAATGCGCTCTCAAGAAGTAAGACGGGGAGAACCTTTTTTGCACAAAGAAGTTTCCCCCGTGCTTCACTTCTTTGAGAGCGCATTGGCATGATTCAGAAATGAATCGAAAGCTGGTTCCAGCGCGCGAGGAGTCTTCGGCCTACGATTGAGTAAAGGCTTGTTCGCTCAGTTGTAATCTTGCCGATACCCTTCATGCCGACCTTAAGGTCCTTGGGCGGTTCCACGAACGAAGCTCTCACCCGGTAAACATTTCCCAGGCGGGGCATGACCTGCGCGACGGGTGCTATCTCCTCCACCTTAAGATGGTACGCCTTACCGGGTTGGTTGTTAAGGTAGACCGTAGCGGGTTGTCCTTTTTTTACTGGACTTATTCTGTCTTCCGGCACGTACGCCGTGACCCACAACTCCCCTGGCGCCGCGATCTCGCAGAAGGGCTCACCGGCCTTGAATTTTTTCCCAACGAGCGCGTCTATCTCTTTTGTAACAACAACTCCCGAGACTGGAGATTTAACCTCCAGGAACCGCGTCTTCCATTTCAAATATTCCAGCTCTTCCCACGCGCTTTTCCTTTTCAATTCAGCGACCTTGCTTTCAGCAAGCTTGGCCGGGTCCTGACCGGACTCTCTCCTTAAAAGTATCATCTCATTTGTCAACACCTCGAATTTCCGTTCAGCGGTTTTGATCTCGTGTTCCAGTTCTTTTTTGTCGAGCACGGCCAGGACCTGGCCTTTTTCGACACGCGAGTCCTCTTTGACGTTGATTTGATCCACCAGGCCGTCAATCTTGACAAAAGCCATGTGCTTGTCTCTGGGAGCGACTTCTGCCTCGCCGCCGACTGTATGGTCCACAGGCAACAGAAAGAATACCGCAACAAGGAGAAGGCTGAGAACGGCAGCGGCCGCGAAGGTCTTTGGCCTTAATCTGTGCCTTGATTCCCTTTGAGTGGAAATCAGCCCACGCAGGCCAGGCTTTTGCTGGAATAGCCATTTTTCCGCCAGCGCGGAAGCGAATAGGGGGGCTATGCTCAACACGGCCAGAATCTCGATTTGGCCGGGAAGGGTATTTTCATGAAACTCGAGCAGAAGGTGCCCCAGCAAGTCTTTGTTATACTTCAACGGAACGCACAACAGGTACGAGCAGCTTGAAAATTTCATGTAGGACAGCAAATGCTCCCTTGCTATCGAAGGAAGCTCATCCTCGGACAACTTTCCCGCTTCGGCCTCGGATGAAAGCAGAATGCCTCTTTCTATACCGCTCAAATGCTCCGCTAGAGCGTTGACTTCCTTGACGAATTTGTGCTTAGCCTGTAATATCGGTTGATTGCTTGCCGCAACAAAACTTGATTTTCCCCCGAAATGAGTAACCAGCAGAGCGCGGTCAAACTCCACCAGAGCCCTTATGTCATTGGTAAGAATGAAAAAAAGCTCATCGAGCGATTCTGCCTCCAAAGCCCTCTTGGAGAACTCCAATCCCAGTGCCAGAGCCTTCTGCTTGGGAGGGACCTGTTCCATGTCGGTCGGGCCAGGCTCGGCTACTTGGACTGGTAGGGCGGTTCTTCCTATGTCATCCTTGGTCATGTCACTCCCATTTTCTTGGGATCGGCATCTGAAAGTGTCTCAAAATCATGGCCCTCGGAATTTATCAGGTACAGCGCGGTTCGAAAAGCGCCATGATTTAGGGCGGTTCTCGAACCACCCACGCGCGTGGCGGTGAAATAGTCTGTTTTGAGACAGTCTCACCTTGCCGCTCAAGGTCTGATCCTCAAGCCTGCGGCCCCGGTTACAGCAACAACTCGCGGTTGAAGGTCTTGACCACATTGTCGATAAATCTGGCAACAATGCTTCTTGGTGGAGAGGGTACGGCCATTCTCCCCGTCATACCTAGTAGCATGGCATCCTTCTGGTCCACGATATTGACTGAGCAATCGAATTGGGCCTCCAGCGGCGCATCGTGTTGCGATTCGCCTTTGGCCTCGGTCGCGAGTTCTCCACCAAAGCGACTCGAGAACGGTGAGTTGCGCAGATCAACCTCGCTGTACGACCTGATTGAGTCTATCCTTTCTCGCAAGTGCTTTCCGGTCCCTGCTGGGAGCCAGATATCAACTTCCTGGCCGTTGCGGACCTTGTCGATATCCGTGGCGGGAATAAGAGCGTGAACAACACAATCCGAAGGGGACTGCAGTTCGCCCACCACCACCCCTTCTCCGGGCTGGAAGCCGTTCTGAAAGCGGGCGTCCAGGTTCGTCACAACTGCGTCGAAAGGAGCTATGATGCTGTCCTGGGCCAACTGGAGTTCTTCTTTCAGCATTCTTATTTCTTCATTCGCCAGCCTCAGTTCCGCTTGCTTGCTCTCGGCTTTGGACATCCATTTGTCGTCCAGAAGCAATAGCTGAATTTCCTTCTCGATTGTTGCTCGAAGAACCTCTTTTTGACTGAGTTTCAGTCTGAGCAAGGAGGTGTCCAGTCGAAAAAGCAGGTCTCCCTGTCGCACAGGTGCGCCTTCTCTGATGAAAACGTCTCTGACGATGGTGTGCAAGGGCACAGTCAGTTTTTGGACTTTCTGGGAACCGACGAAACACGGATAAACGGATCTGGACGACCAGGGCACACAAAGCAAGACAATCGCTGCCGTTATCAGGCCCACAAACAGAGCGAATTCTTTCGGGTTGGGCCGCATTTGATCCCTGCTCCTGTACATGGATCGCATACCCATAAAAACAGGGCGTACTACAAACAATCCCGCTGCCAACATGGCCAGCAATATTCCCAGCAACTTGTCAAACCGGAAATAGGCGGCCATCACGATTCCAGTATACAGGAAAAAACGGTAGGCGATGGAACTGACTCCGTACACCGCGAAGATCCATGCTTCTTTGTGGCTCTGAGCAGGATTCGGAACCAGTTCATTGCCCATTACGCGATTCATGAAAAGGTATTTTATATATCGAAGAGAATTCAGAGCCAGGTTCGGCATGCGCAGGAAGTCGATCAATATGAAATAGCCGTCGAACTTCAAAAGAGGATTTCCATTGAACAGGACCGTAGAAATGAACGAAACGGCCATGAGGTAAAAAGCCAGGGAATTGATAAGGCCGGGTTGAGAGAAATACCATATATATGTTGATACCACAGCGACCGCGGCCTCAGCCATGATGCCCGCGGCTGCTATGCTGGCTCGTTGCCTGTGATTCGCAAGCTGCCACGCGTCCGTCGTATTGCAATAAAGACACGGGAAAAAAATGAGAAACGCGACTCCCATTTCCGGAACTTGCAGCCCAAGTCCTTTCGCCGTATACGCATGAGCAAACTCGTGTAGCAGTTTTGTCAGAGCTATGGTCAGCCACAACAAAAGGAGGTTCTGCCAGTTGAAAAAGAACAAATACTCCAACTGAATTTCGGAGTATCCTGAAATAATCAAATATATCGCTCCCGGCGCCGCCAGAGCGAGTGCAAGCCCGGACCACTTACTTGCCACAAGATTGAAGAACCAGAGCGTCTTTTCGAGAAAACGGTCGGGGTTTAAGACCGGAATAAAGAGAAAGTAAACGCTGGAGAGCATCTTGTTCCGTTTAGCTGTCCGTGCACTATTCTTCAGATAGAGCTGAAAGCGAGCCGTCCCAAATTTAGTGCCGAGCAACAAACCCAACTGCGCAGCCTTTCCCATTATGAATCTGGCGTCGGCGATGGAGTAATAGTTCCCGGCGCGTTTGAGCTTTTCTACGGCCTGCTCAAGGGTAACGGTCCCATCGAGGCTTTTCAAAAGGTTGTATTCATATTCGGATAGCTGAAAATACTTGCCCGAAACAGGATCTTCCAGAATAACCCTTGTTTTGCCGCGCGTCTCCCTTTGATAACGGGCAATCAGATCGACACGTAATTTTGGCCGACCTTCCATCCGAAGCCTCTTCCGAAGTGAGTCATTCCTGCGAAATCCAAGTGGTTCGGTAAACAAGTGTAAGTGTACTTCCGTACAAGTCAAGGAGAAGAAGACCTTTTCTGTTCATCTTAGATCTGCACGGAGATCTTTACCACAAGAATTCGGTCTTTGGACCGGCTCTTTTCTTGTGGGGCAGGCTTTCCCAAACTGTTTCCCAAAGCCGAGCATTTCGCGGCACCGTCGGTAGGGGCTGTTCGTGAACCCCCCGGGCTTAGGACGCTTCTCGAAGCGCCTCAGCCTGGAAAGCCTGCCCCAAAAATCACGGACATCGGCACGCGCGATGCGCCACTCCATCGCCGAATGGTTGCTTCTGTGTTTTTTGCCGTTGCAGGCTCCACTGCGGTGTAGTAACTTGTAATTTGTGCTAATGTTGGTATATGCCTTGTCGTCACGGAGAACGAAACATGAGCGGCTCTCGTCCCAAATACAGTAGGCCGGAAATCATTGATTTTCAAACAAATGAGGTGTCGACCGCATGGGCGGATTGTCAGAATGGGAGCCGCGACCTCACTCTATGCGATACAGGCAATTCCGCTGGTGGCTGCCGTACAGGGGCTACCGCGACAGGCGCATGCCGTACCGGTAATTCAGCCTCCTTTGGATGCCGAACGGGTAACAGCGCGTCTGTTGCTTGCACCATTGGCCCGTCCGCGAGCCCCTTCTGCCGCACTGGGAACGGACAACACTTATGAGGCGGAACCGGTAGACCGCTCGAAATCCCCTCATGCCAGGAGTAAAGGCTGCTGCCACAGGAAACCAGGAAACATGCATCGAATCATCCTCGGGACGCATTCGTTGTCCAATTCTTTCGCAAAGTCATCCACTGCCAAAACAAGTGACAACAGCTCGTACGTCCTGAAACTGGACAATCGCCTTGTCTGGCATCTGACGGCTACGGATGAGGCGGCTGCGTGGCTGAAGACGCTGGCTGCCATTTTGGAGCTGGAAGCCGCCGGCTCGGCATGGGCTGAAACCGTGCGGTTCACTCGGCGTGCTGCGGGTAGTACATGGTATGGAGGATCAGATGGACCCTCGGGGCGGGATAAGGCCTCATTCTTGTCCGTACACGGCTGCCGGCCGCGTGACCTTGGTGTTTTGTGCCTGTGGTCACGACCAGACAGGGAGGACATTGTCGGCGAATTGCTGGATCTAGATCCCGTGCCACGCCATCTGGATATCCTGATGATGTCCCAGTGCCTCCACTTCGTACATGACAAGGCTTTGAACTTTGGCGGGGTTCCATTTCATGCGGCTCTGGTCGAACTCAGCGGGAAGGGCGTATTGTTGGCCGGGCGGGGTGGAATAGGCAAGTCCACGTGCTGTCGCCGTCTCCCGGCTCACTGGAAGGTCTGGTGCGATGATGAGTCGCTGGTCTTGCCGGATGAATCCGGGCGGTACGTTGCACACCCGTTTCCCACATGGAAGGACCAGCCCGTCCCGTCAAGCCAGACGTGGCCTGTTGGCGACCGGGTCCCTTTGTCAGCGATTTTCTTCCTCGATAGAGGGGAGGCCGATGGTGTTCTCCCGTTGGGAAGAGGGGAAGCCGCAACGAGGATTAATCTGTCTGCAATGCAAATCTGCTTCCTGCATCTGGAATACCTGGCCAATGATGAACAGAGGGCCTGGAGGAAAAGGATCTTCGACAACGCCTGCTGTTTGGCCGACAGCATACCGGCTTTTGTGCTGCGCGTCAGCCCGACCGGCCCGTTTTGGCAGGAGATGGAAAGGGCTTTAGAAACCTTGAGTGATCCGTGACGAATCTGACACATCGAAATGGAGACAAACAGATCCCGGAAATAGGAGGGTAGGGGCACGGCATGGAGGCCGTCTCAAAAGTTGGGAGAAGGTCCAAATCGTGCCACGATTGATGCCGGCGTGGACTTAAACGCCCTCACCCCAACCCTCTCCCAGAGGGAGAGGGAGAAGTTGAAAGCCTCTTTTCAGTCCCCTCGCCCTTTGGGAGAGGGACAGGGTGAGGGTCATTCGTGCTACGATCGCGCCTCGTACATGACTTTTGAGACGGCCTCCATGCCGTGCCCTGAGCGCCACACGAGATGCTGAAAGCCATTGATTGCAAAATTCGTCCGAACGATTCAGGACCCGCCGAACTATTCAAAATGATCTGTCGCGGGCCGAGCATGCACCCGACCCTGAGAGTGTTCGACGTGCTTCACGTGAGGCATTACAACGGGCGGAAAATTCGGCGAGGCGACGTGATTGTGTACACTCCTCCCGGCTCTTGCGCGGCGGTGGTCCACCGGGTCATTTCGGACGACACGGGCCTGATTGCAACCAGAGGGGACAACAACGACCACGCTGATTCTTATGCGGTGGGAGCGGGTGATGTAATAGGGCAGGTGCTGTACGCTCAAAGGGGCAAGCGGATGCGCATAATTCACGGCGGGCGCATGGGAGGCTTCGTTGGGTGGGCCATGCGGATGCGACGGGTTATGGCGCAACGGCTCTGTTCCTTGTTCAGGCCTATTTATCATCGTGCCGCCCGGTCGGGCGTTTTCAGGTGCTTGGTTCCCGCCGGTGTCAGACAAAGCGTGGTTGCATTCGAGAGCCACGGGGAAACACAATTGCATCTGCACCTGGGGAGCTTCTGTATCGGGAAATTCCTTCCGGAACTTGGTGTTTGGCGAATACGGCCTCCGTTCAAATTACTTGTTGATGAAGAGCGATTATGCCGTGATGGATTGAAACTGAAACCGACGGTGTGGGGAAGGGCCGGTAAGGGCACGGCATAGAGGCTGTCTCAAAAGTCTAAGCCAAGTGCGAATCGTGCTACAAGGCCGTCGAAAATTTCGGGCCAGGTGATGGGACGCCGTGGGGCCGGGATACCATCAGGGGCTGTAACCCGCTGTAGGGGCGACACATGTGTCGCCCTTGGGCGAGGCATGCCTCGCCCCTACCGTGCGCACAAGGGGCGAGTGGCCCCGAGCGCAGCACGATTTAGTAGCCGTTCAGAGTTTTGAGACAGCCTCCGTACCGTGCCCGGCACCAAGGCGCGCACTCCCTCGGGGCAAAGACGGCGCCCACAGGCCGCCCTACGGGAAATGCGGTCATCGACAACACAATTGCCTCAGTATGCATTTAGACATGGGTGGGAGTTCTTGTAGTCATTTCGGCGGAAGCCGGAATCCAGGATTCCCAAATCTGCTGGACCCCGGCTTTCGCCGGGGCGACGACGCGGGCGGATGCAGTTCTCTTTAAGTTAACAGTATTGATTCCCCGGCTTCTCCCCCCGCATAAGTGAACGGTTACATTGCCTCAATTATAGTAATCCCTCAGTTACGCGGGGGAATGGTTGGTACTGTGTCATTGCGAGGAGTGAAACGACGAAGCAATCCCAACGCTTAAAGGCAGAGATTGCTTCGCTCCGCTCGCAATGACAGTCTTTCGCCGCTCGTAACTGATACCATTTCGCAATTCAATTTGTAACCTGGAGATAAGGGAAGTTCGTCATTGACCTGACCTTATTCGGGTCGTTGTAAAGCTCTTGCAATCCGTTGCAGAGCGCGTGCTCCACGGCATCGAG